>Ga0058701_10000004_pt1 | contig 185703 bp, 134 predicted proteins | sample AgamicOrMae_FD_97039 | JGI IMG/M metagenome (GOLD analysis project Ga0058701, IMG submission 97039) | Agave microbial communities from Guanajuato, Mexico - Or.Ma.e | ecosystem: Host-associated > Plants > Phyllosphere > Phylloplane/Leaf | place: Guanajuato, Mexico | collected 2012-06-04
TATTTTTCGTATTTTTCGTTTTCTACGAAAGGAACGAACGAACGCGCTCTCTACGAAACAGCGTTTCGTATTTCGTATTTTTTTCGTTCGTGATTTTCGTAATTTCGTTCAACCGCTCTAGTCACGCCTAGCCGCTTCGATGGCGCGCCTTCGAAGCCCGAGGTACCGCGTGGCCAGTGAGCAGAATGCGTGCTGTTGAAACCAACACAATCGAAACCTCGTGCTTCTTTGCCTGTTACGCGTTCCTCTCCTAGGGGATAAAATACCCGACGTCACTTCACCCTATCGATTCAGATCAACTTTGGTTCTTCGCATCGACGACGAATTGAACCTTCATTTCAGATGTGATAGACTCGAAAGCAAGTGTCACCGCTCTCTCAAAGTTACGACCCCAGTCTCTGTCCCATAAACAGAAGCATAAATGATTCCTGTATTCATTTTTTTAACACAATAGCTAGTTAATATAAATCTCAAGATGACTGATACGAAAACTGAACAAGCTCCAGAAACGAAGGATGAGGGTGTCCTCGATGAGGCTAAGAATCTCCTCGTTCAAGGAAAACGTTTCATGGCCCTCGAAGACTATCAATCTGCCACTGACCACTTCGAACAGGCAGTTCAGCTGTTTGATGCCTATTATGGTGTCGGAAAAATTCAATGTGCTGACGCATATCTAGAGTATGGCCTAGCGCTTGTAGCCTTAGCTAATTTAGAGGCTGGCTCTGGAACTGACAAGATTTTGAGAAAGGCCGGCGTTTCAGAGGATGACAGAGAAGATGAAGATGATGACGAAGAAGCAGAGGAAGAAGAGGCTGATGAGGAGGAAGAAGAAGCCGGGGAAGGTCAAAATGGCGAAGTAGAAGGGGAAGAGAAAGCCGCCCAGAGTGAGAAGAATGACTCAAAAGATGATGCGTCGAACAAATTAGAAAACGGATCTGCCAAAGCTGTCGATGGGCAGGTGGCCATGGAAACCAATGAATCTACCTCAGCTGCAACTATCAGCACCAACGGGCCCTCTTCGGGGAGCAACACTGATGTCCAGTGCGAACCAACACCTGGCACCTCGTCCGGTAAGACAGATGAGGCGGGAGCAGACGAGGAGGAGGAAAATGAGGCCACTACCATAGAGATAGCGTGGGAAGTTTTATGCTTGGCCAAACGTCTCTTCATGACCGACGAGTCGCTAGAGGGTCGATTGAAATTGGCTGAAACATATCAGAAGCTAGGCGAGATCAGTATTGAGTGGGATAATAACGATAACGCAGTCAGTATACTAGAGGAATGTCTCAACATTCGTAAGGCGATTCTCCCGCCTGAAGATAGATTAATAGCATTAACGTATTACAATCTAGGCCTAGCTCATTCATTCAAGTCCGACATCCAGAAAGCTAATGAAAATTTTCAGGAAGCGGTGAATGTGATCGAGAAAAGGATTGAAACGTTAACCAAGGAATTAGACAAGGCCAAAGAAGCACAAGACACTGTGAAGGTCTCTTCAAATGAAAAGGAGATAAATGAGCTGAGAGAGTTATTACCGGACATTAATATGCGAATGGATGACAGTAAAGAGGACCAAGAGAAGAGTAAGGAGGTTTTAAAGAGAACTCGTGAGGAGCTTCAGGACGAGGATGAGCAAGTGAAGAAAGTTTTATTGGACACATCGAAACCGGTGGACGATATTAGTCATTTAGTAAAGAGAAAAGCTACATGAGTGATCAACATCCGTAACTGAGTGAGAGCAAGGGCGGCCCCTAACTAGAGGACATTCCAGTTGATTACCTATCCACATAAAGAGCGAAATTACAAAACAGGCCCTGGTTGTATTGAAAGATCGCCCCTCTAAGCCTATGTATGGTCTATCGAGTAGCTCGCCCTTAAAGGCTCGATAGACCGGAGTTTTTTCCTTTTGATCAAACAAGACCTGCGAGGTTTGTAGTTTTTACGTGAGCCTAATCACCAATCGAAACGAATAAAAATCAAAAAGCCTGTATGCATACTCAACGTTGCGACAATCAGTCCGGATTGTCCAACCTCAAGTTTTAATCAGAGACTCTATCTCGTTTCTTCCAACTAGCCTCAATGCAGCGCAATCGAGCCATGAGGTCCTCTTGATTCAATCAATCCTTCAGCTCATCGCCAGCTATGAGCCAAAGTCTGGGCAACGGTTACGGTTTTGCGTGTATTGGGACGCTAATAACTAGCTTCGTTTTGGTCAACGAGACTTATGGGCAGAACAACGCATCGCAGTTGGCGCGCGCCAAGACTGTCGATGGTCCTCAAAAAAGTTTCACCAACTCGACAAGACTAGAGAGTCTCAATGAAGCTGGAGTGTGCAACTTTCATGGAGGTTTACTTCGTGTTGCTGTGAGCCCTCAGCCTCCATTTGTCGATTGCTCTCAAGACTTAATGGGCGACTGGGACTGTAAGGGTTCCAATATTGAGGTGATACACGTCTTGCAACGTCGGATGAATTTCCGCATCAGTTGGATAGTTTTAGCCAACGACCACCAGGAGCACCACACCCAACAGAAGTCCCAACGTTTGGAGACGTTGGCCAAGAGAAGGAAGGTCGGCACAACCAATGGATCGTGGAGCGAGCAAAACCCCACTGATTCGAAAGCCAGTAAGGAGCTTAAACAGTTTGAGACAGATGGTTACCTGCCGATTTTTCGCCTACTGGCTCGTGGACGTGTCCTGCTGAGTGCAAACGGAGTGATGGCCACCATGGACAGACTGAACCATTCAAATTTGATAGTTAGTGAAGCTTTTGACTCGTTCAAATTGCACTTTTTATTGTCGAAATCAGTGAGAGATCATGATCACATATTTGTCAAGCCATTCACGCTAAATGCCTGGTTGGCAATTCTCGCCTCTGCCGCCATCATGGTGCCTATATTTTACCTCATAAACACCACAAGCAGCCACTATGACCTGGAATACGACAGACAGTTGCGAAGTTGCGGCCTGAGTGAAATACTGAAATTTGTCGTCGCCCGTCTGAAAGCTTTCTTGGCCAGATTTCACCTCATAGACCGTCGATCTTCGTCCGGCTCCTCGTCGTTGGTCGAACGCTTAGATAAGGAGATCGATAGGATAAACATATTGGCCAAGAACCAGCCATTGTTCAATGATATTCTCCGTGGGAGTGGGGGGCCAAATCATCGTAGAATTTTGACGGCACTTGACTACGCGAATGGGCCAAGTCTCATGAGGGGCGAGAAGAGGCGCCGCTTGAGACTGTTGCGGAGAAAATGGTTACTCGAGAGGAACAGACTCAGACGGCTGAGTCGGAAGAGGCGCCTCGAGGAAGGGAGTGGTTTCTCCAACATAGCCTATATAGTCTGGTATGTGGTAGCCTCGCTGGCTTGCCAAGGAGGCGAAACGGAAGATTTGCCCAAGGCGAGCTCGACGCGAATTTTGGTCGCCTTTTGGTGGCTCTATTTGATAGTTATTTTCGCCATCCACTCGGGAGTTCTCACCGCAATTTTGACCTTCCCCAAGCAGAACGATTTCATCCAGACACTCGATGATTATCTCAACCTGGAACCAAGCGAGAGGGCCAGCCTGCGACTGTCTGTGGACAAGTATAGCGAGTTGGCCCACCTGTTGACCAATCCAGACAGTCTCCATAGGTCACCATTGGAGCAATTGATCGAGTCCAAAGAGGAGTCTGTGGAGGATCATTTGGACGAGGTGACGAGGAGGATAAATTTTGTCAACTTCCAGCGACATAGACAGAGAGTTTTGGACGAGATTCAACAGGGACGTGGGGCACTGATGGAGGAACGTTCGACAATAAGACAAATCATAAGTCAAGAATATTTCGATTCCAGGCAGACAAAATGTCTGTTCAAATCTAGCCGCTATCCCATTGATGTGGTTCCCATGTCATTAATTATGAGCAGCCGAATGCCAAAAAGTTGCGTCAATTTGATCAATCTGACGCTGAGGCGCATCTCTAAAACCGGCCTGGCAGAGAAGTGGCGCCGCAAATATGAATCTCACGGCAACGACTGTCTCAATTCGGTTATAATTAACGCCGGCGATGTTGATAAGATAGAGCTGAGACATGTGGTAATGGCATTTTGGTTGCTCTTGGTGGGACTTTCAATTGGTTTAATTTCATTAATTGGCGAGATTGTGTGGCTCTTTCTCACTGATGACGAGGAAGACCACAGAGACGAGGATTGCTCCAGCTCAAGTTCGTCCAGCCTCTCCGAGTCCTCTTCCTCTAATTCCTCTTTCTCGCCAGACAGCTCGGATTCTGATCAGCCAAGGCTCGCCTTCCGCAAAGCTCGAGCTATGGAAAGATTGCAGACCGACAGACAGGCCGAATGGATGAGATCCATGCAGAGGACAGACAAAGAGCGGGCCAAAAAGATCATCAAACGCACCAAACGGCAACGCAAGCGTCTGGGCAGCAAGCAGCCCAAAATAGTTCTCAGTTTGGCCTCAGACGCTGGCTCGGAGAGTCACAAGGACGAGAAGGAGGAGCAGGAAACTGGAAGGGAGAATTCGGAAGGAAGTGGCCAGCAAGTGGTGGAGGTGGACGAGAGCGAGCTGGTTGGCCTGAGTGCCGAGCTGCGCGCCAGACGAGCTCAGGAGAGGCGACGCAAGCGACTCTTGAGGGTGGCCCAGAAGAAGTATAGGCGACTGCAAAAGACGAGGGACTTTCTCAAACGATTGAACGAGGGCAGAATCTACACGGAGGCAATCAGGCAGCGGATGAGACGAATGAGCGCCTCAATTAGTGGCCACTTTGATGGCAAGCGAGTGGCCCCAAACGAGACGGCTGGGCAGGTGGCACAGACTGGCGCTCATTACGTGACAACAGGCACTGTAAGGCGCCGCATTGCAGGCGGCCGAGCACGAGTGGCGCCAAGCTAGAGCAGAGCCAACACGGTGGAGCGCCAATGGATGCTTGTAATATCTCATTCCCTTCATGTCAGTCCCTCTTCGGCTGAATATGAGTCTCTGTATGTGGCCGAGTTTTAGAGATAATAATTGTAATAATAATAACTCGGTCACCAGTGGACAGGGCGGAAAAGTCCCACGTCCAGCGAGACGAACAGGAGAGAAATTTTTAGTCCAACTTTCGGCTGACAGGTCCTATTCAAGCGGCAGGTTATCAGATTTTGGGCGGAGATAATTAGCATTTAGTCGACTTCCTCTTGACGGAGCTCGCCCTCTGGCCAGTGGACAACTGGCAGCAATGCAAATCGAGCCCCCTCCTCTGTCTCTGCCAATGGTGATGTGAAATGGACAGACGAGCGAGCTGATGGTGGCGGTGGTCATGTTTGTTGGATGCAATGTCGGTTGGGAAGCGCAGCTAATGGAGCTTGTGTGTTTGAGTGCGCCGACTGGAGCCGCTCGGGCTGTGGACGGTGTGGTCAGTTGGTTGTGTTGTTGTTGTTGTTGTTGGTGTTGTTACGAAACGGAGCGACTTTTGCCACCACAATGCACTGACCGCAAGTGTGTAAATGCCGCCAATCGGCGGACGGCCGAGAGGCGGGAAGTCGCGTAGGAAGAGGGGCGGGCGGGCGCGCCTGTGGACTGCAGACTGTAGTGCGGCCGCGCTCTGTGCCACAGTGGGCGAATGCAGTATGCAGTCTGCAGAGTGTGGAATTATCTGGCCCTCCTGTTCCCGCGGCAAAGTGTTCTCGCGTTCGGTTTCTCTCGTTCGCGCGAATTGTCTTCCACGCTAGAAGGCTGGCCAGCCCCCAGCTGGTGAGCGCCCTATTGGAAGCAGGCCCAGTCGCATCGGTGGCCGAGCCGCCAGTCCTGCGCCAGTCCACTATCCCCGATGACTGTTGGTTGTGGCTCATTGGCTGGCGCTGGGCCGAGGGGCGCAAACGCATGGGCCTGATGCCACTTTGCTGCGGCCGCCGCCAGCCCGACTGCATAGAGAACAGGCCGCCCAGAACAACGGCACAGCTCCCCCCTCGTCTATCTGTTGCACTTCCTCGCTCCTCTTCTTCAGCGCACGCACAAACAATGGAAGCAACAGGCCATTCTGAAGCGCGTTTCTCTGACTGGCCGCCCAGCCGCAGAAAATGTTCGTGCGAGCACAAGTAGCAGCAGCAACAGCAGCGCCAGCCCTCGGCCTTTCTCGGCCAGCACTTCTGCACCCGAATGAACGAGCCAGCAGCATTGCCGCCGCCGCCGCAGCCGCTCACTTTGAGATGATGAGAAACGACTGGTAAAGAGGCGGAGGAGAGAAAATTTAAAAATATACGAAAAACACACACACACACACACAGACACACACGGACAAGAAAGCTAAATGACGAACGCACCATCAGAATTACCTTATGAACTCTAACGCACGCACTTGTATTGGGCAAGCAGAACACACGGTTGAGAAAATAGATCAAGATACTCTGCCCATTTTGCTTTTAACAACTCTCCGCCAAAATTTTACCACCATTATCCCAGACAAATGCACTCATTAGCCTCTCGAGCAAGATCTTTTGAATGCCATCTAAATCAACCTAAGCTTCAACTATTGATGAAACTGACCAACTAACTTTTTAGGCTCCCTTCTCACAGTTGCATGAAGCAACAGGATTTCACACATAGTTAGCCAGCTGCAACTGCAAAGTATTACCTATCCTCTACATCAGCACATGGCTCTATTATCGTTCACGCCTTCTCATGTTTCCATGTACCATATTAGCAGCAACAAATGATTTTAAGCCTCGCTTGATCTGTCCCTTCGAGACATCCTATCGGTCACTTGTTGAACATACAACGACTAATAGCTCGTTGCTCCACATGTTTATCAACCCTTCCATTGTCGAACATAATTACATCCTCTCAAGTAATCTCCAACCATCCTAAACTCTGAAAGTTCTGCAAACTCTGAATGCAACCACACACCATAAGCGCTGTTCTATTTTAAGCCTCCGAGGACCACCCACTATAGGAATAGAAAACATTTGGCTATTAAGTATCGAATAGTTACTTATAGATTATCATGGTGACAACGAGTGTGAAACAACGATGAAACATCTGTGGGGCACGTGACCAAAACATTAGAAACTGTCCGATTTCGCTGATGGAAACATCTGAGAAACTACGCAAGCTGCCAATACCAAAACGGAAACAGCGACCCAACTTGCATAGGCCGGCCCGCACCAATCCCAACTGACGATTGCAGCACAACCTCTAATTGACCTCCAGAACTCTTCAATCTATGTCAAAATTCATTGATTATATTTATATTGATAGAGACCTGTTGCAATGAATGTTCACAATTTTGAGGTTAGGTTAGAGGAGCGTTTGAGAAAAAAAGCCTTCGCTCATTATGACTGTAACTCAATGATAGTTGACTTTGGTTGTCCCAGTAAATATAGAATATTACAAGAAAGAAGAAACACAACCACAGGAGCCTCAGCCGCCTCTTTGGTTGGCTCTCAGCCTACTCAGCAGCAGCAACAAATTTCTAGTAACCAACAATTGGACCAGCAGCAACAATTGACCAACGCACAGTTCACGAATTTTCACAGTCAGAATAATTTAAGACAACATCAGCTCCATCACCAACTTAACACAAACAACATTTTGAGCAGTTTAAATAATGGCAATGACAATCAAGCTAATCATCGTGCACAAAATGGACAACATCCGAATGAGTTCAACAACAATAATGCCAGAAAGCAAGCCTTGAACGATGCTGACATTAATCCGTATACGAATGAAGTTATTTCGAATGGCACGAAAATGACCAATACGAATAATGTCACTAATTCGAATAGTTTTGGCGGCGTAAACAACAGCGACAATTCCTCCAACAATACTATCAATAACCAACTGCCTGACTTGGGTGACGGGCGTGAAAATGATCTCGTTTCGGCATGTCCTTTCTTCAGAAACGAACTTGGTGGTGAGGAGGAGAGGATATTGTGTCTGAATAAGCTTACTGATAGGAAGCAGGTGAACACCAAGTCATCTCCCGACGTATTACACAAGCCCTCGTTCGTGAGCGGAATCTCCGTTGTTGAGACCGCAAGCCAAAGTTCTCAGAATGAAAATTTCTGCCCATATCAAAAAAGTTTACAATGTAACCCTGTTATTGATTACGCTGACACCGGTGCCACGTATTACAGACATTATTTTTACGGGCGCGAGCACCAGAACTGGTTTGGCCATAGCGAAAGCTACGGGCCACTGGCGATCAGTATTCGAAAGGAGCCGACGAAATCCTCTTTATCGAAAATTAATTCGGTCTCCACTAAATACAATTCAATCAACAGCAGTAACAAAGATAACGGTGGTTCAAGTTCTGACCAGAAATACCAGTATAGGCTTATAATTAGAACTTCTGAGCTAGCTGTATTGAGAGGCTCAGTATATGAAGACTGTATACCAAATATCAATCAACGAACTGGTACGCGTGATGTTTTAGAGTATTTATTAGCCAAATCAGATATCCCTCTAAATAAGCTCAAACTAGGTACCCGTCAAGCCGAAACGCAATTGCTTAAGCTTGACGAACATAAGTTGACAAAGAACTATAAAGTAGGTGTGCTATATTGTAAAGCTGGTCAGTCCACTGAAGAAGAATTTTACAACAACGAACACTCTGGTCCGCTTTTCGACGAGTTTTTGTCGTGCATTGGAGAAAATGTTCGGCTACACGGCTTTGAGAAGTATCGTGGGGGACTAGACAACAAATCCGACTCTACGGGCCACTATTCAGTATATACAACTTACGATGATTGCGAGATTATGTTCCATGTGTCAACAATGCTACCCTACTCTGCAAACAACCGCCAACAGCTATCAAGGAAGAGACATATTGGTAACGATATAGTCACGATTGTGTTCCAAGAGGAGGGAGCTTACCCTTTTACGCCAAAGACGATACGGTCACAGTTCCAACACGTTTTCATTGTTGTTAAAGTTCTGAGTCCTCCAATATTACCAGATGGTTCTTATGATTTTAGTGCGCCTAGACACTACGCAGTAGCTGTCTCTCGCTCAAAGGAAATGCCCCCTTTTGGTCCACCTATACCGGAAGGCGGAATCTTTGTTAAATCACCTCAATTTAAGAACTTTCTTCTCGCTAAAATAATCAACGCGGAAAACGCTGCTCACAAGTACTGCGAGAAATTCAGAACTATGGGCCAGAGAACGCGATTGGGTCTTCTAACTGACCTAGCGCAAGATTATGTCAACAATACTACCCTAGCAGATCTATATGGAGGCTCAAACTCAAGCACATCTGGTGCGGTCAAGATTGTTTCGTCGCTTTTCGGAGGCAAAAAACGATCTCAAAGGCGTTATGCAATCTTTTGTGGCCATTCGGACATCCAAGGCGCTATTGTGTGGGATGTACAGGTTAAAGACTTTGGGCAATCTAACAAGATTATTGATTGCATCTTAGGCATATCAGCTAGATATTTAGTTGTTATCGAGCATCAAACAAAAGAGTTATTATATGTATCCCCAGTGGAAGCAATACTAGGCTGGACATCCAATCCAGCTTGGATCAAGATATTTTGCCATCAAGCTGAATGCTTACTGATACAAATCAAGGATCCTGAAATAGATGAAATATGTGAGATCGTAACACGCCTAAAAGCCGTAACAAATGGTTGTGAAACGCGTGAATTGACCCTTAGAAGAAAGAATCCAAATTCACTTGGTTTCAAGATACAGCCAGACGGGATTGTAGAGTGGGTGGAGCCTGGAAGCATAGCTTGGCAGACCCAGTTGCAGCCCAAATCTCGTCTAGTTGAAATATGTAAAACATCTATAGCAACCCTAAGTCACTCACAGATGGAAGAATACATTGACGAATCAGCCGTAGTAACTCTCACCGTTTTACCACCGAATTCAGATGGCACCTGCAGGCGAGGTTGTCTCGGTCAGACTTGTGCTCATCAGCCGATTATTACACTGCGCCCTCCCTCAACCTTTTCATCTTCCTCCTCTACGAACATACATTTCCCCAAGCAGCATAAGGGTCGAATACCCACGAGGAGTCTGATGACGCTAGTTTGAGTTGCATTTACAAAAGCCTACGCATTAAAACTTTTTCAGAAACTAACCAACGAATGGACGATGACATATATTTTAATATCACGTGATCGCAATCTAGATTCTTCTCTCTCCAATTCCGCCTTCCTCTCTCTTTCCTGACCCTTGAAACGATTTTATAGGAAGACTCTGAATCAAACGTTCGTTACTGATTCCAGAACATGTTTCCTCTATGAGTTTCTGTTGACGTTTAAGCGGTGGCCTCGGCGGATGTCTCATCCGATGAGTTCGCCAGATTTGAGGCTGCAGACCTACTCAGCAGTATGATATCCTCTGCAATAATCGAAGTCGTTGGAACAGCATTTCCCTTCGAGTCTATTATATGTCCATAACTCAGTTTGCCTTCAACGAGTAATCTTGTACCAGATTTGACATAGTCTTCAGCAATTTGCCTCAATCCTGGTTTGAAGACTGATATTCTATGCCAATCAGTCTTGGCTCCTGAATTTGTGGCGACGTTGAACAGGACAACAGGGTGTTCCAGAGTCCCTTTCAGCTGCGAGTCGGCTCCAACGCGGCCGATGAGGGTCACTCGATTGAGGCATTTCTCCGAAGAGATACCTCTGATAAATGTTCTTATGGCGAGCATGGCTAACTATATTACTTTTGGGATTGTGAGATCAAATACTTTTTGTTCACGATTATCACAATATTATGATACACGTAGTTGCGAGCGTGAGGATGTCAATTGTGGTAAACAATCGACACGTTGGAGCGCACGAGCGCGCACGCGTTTTCATCAGTTGCTGGGGAAAAGGCGCCACTATGAACCCTCTATGCGTTCTTGAGTCCAAGCTAAGCACCTCTTGTGGATTCCTTTATTGGTTCAATTTTTACTCCTCAAACAAGAAGCCATCCGCATTCAAATCCGGTATCCTCAGATTTATGTTCACGCACAAGTCGATTGGGTCAAGGTGTTTGGATTTGAGGTTGAACCGCTGACACATCTCTGGGAGGAATGCGATGAATGTTTCATCTACAGTGTCATAGGTCTTGATGGGTGAATTGGATTCATGGACTGACTTGGAAGGGTTCCCTCTTCTCTTCTTGAGACGCTCCTGGAAACAGGCCTGTGTGCCTGGCTTGATTGGCGAAGATTGTGAGGATGAGTCTTCGTGGGCTGGATTGAGTCTTGTGTTAGGTCTACACACCCTAGTCTTGGGCTCGTTTTCTCTTTCGAACTTTTTCAAAAAATTTAAAATAGTTGACGTGTTTGTGGTCAACATTGCTGATCGTCTTATTTGCAACTTTGGATGTTTTTTCACCAGTTTCTCATACTTAGTCAGGGGCACTTTGAGTTCGCGAGCCTCAGAGCCGGCTGACATATTATTGTGCATCAAAGTATGGCATTTGAATGCCATAAGCCGCTGATTTGTCTATTTGACTTGATGGTGAATGTGTATGGAAAGGAGTATTATTACTGGATGCTGTGTAAAATGTTACATACTGGTTGCTGTAGAATAATTAAAATTGAAAGGGATAAAAAATGAAATCGAAATGGAACGAGATCGGTGACGATGGGCTTCTTAGCGGCTCGAAGCAGAGACTGGAGTGTGGGATGACGTTCGGGGGAAATGGAGCGAACTGTTGCAGCACGCCCAAAGGTGTCGAGCCTGGACGTGTTTTGCAGTGATGCCAGCAGAGGCAGCATCAGGGAAAATGAGTGGTGAAAAGTAAACAAACAAGTAAACAAACAAATCGGGCCTTTTCATCATATAGAATTCTGGTCAAGGATTAGCAGTAGAGTTGGGCAAACATTGTGCCATTCGCGCAGAGCTCCCATTGAAGGTTGTGTAAATAATTTAATTAATTTACCAATTGTTGGGCCGCCGCCATTCAGAGCAGGGCGGAGGAGTCGGCGGTGTTAGTGTGTGTTTTGCGTGGAGATGTCCTGAAATAAGCGGCCGCCGCAGCCGCCTGACTCTGAGCAAAGTTGAAGTGTGAATATTGCTGATTGATACTGTGCTGGTTAGCGTTTCCGTACGATTGGTTGCTTGTTTGGCCACCGAAATGTTGCTGGCCACTGATGGCCTCGAGCTGCTGCTGGCCGGCCGCCATTGAGCCGGCATTCAAGTGGGGTCCAGCGCCGGCGGCGGCCGCCAGCGCACTGTTGGCGCCACCAGTCTGGCCCACGCTCGGGTAGGCCGACTGGTAGGCCGACTGGATGAAGGAGTTGCCGTTGCTATGCTGCAGCTGGCCAGCCGCCGAGCTGATGGCGCCCCCCGCGGGCGTGGCGGGCCCATAGTGAGCCCCGAAGGCGTTGGGGCCGCACTGGAGCTGGTGGGCGTGGTAGTGGTGCACTGTTGGAGAGTCTGGAAGTGGCTCCAGTGGTGGTTGGCCGAGCTGGAGTTGTTGGTTGAGCTCTTGGAGGTTATCTTGAGTGTTGTGGTTGAGCTGGTGGTGCTGGTGCTGTTGCTGTTGTTGTTGCTGTTGCTGGTGGTGGTGGGCGAGCAGCTGGTGGTGCTGGTTGGGCGAGAGGAGGTTGTTGTTTGGGTTGGAATTATTATTATTATTGTTGTTGTTGTTGTTGTTGTTGTTGGAGGTTAAGGTGGAGGAGGAGGAGCAGGAGGAGGAGACTGAGGAGGCGAGCGTGAGTGCGGCAGCGGCCGAGTCGCGCGCAAAGGCCAGCTGCTGGTGCTGGTGGTGCGCGTGCTGCTGCTGCTGCTGCTGGGCGCTCGACACTGCGGCCGCCGCGGCAGCCGCGTGCACCTGGTTGAAGGTGGGCAGCGAGTGGGCCAGCTTGGTGAGATAGTCTGCGGGATTTGTGCCACAATAGGGCAATATTTGCTGCCTCTTCCACTTGGTGCGCCTATTCTGGTACCAGGTTTTAACCTGCGTGTCGCTCAGGCCAAGCCGCTGGGCCAACTCGCTGCGGTCCTGCACTGTGAGGTACTTCTGGCGCTCGAACTGGCGCTCGAGCGCCTTCAGCTGGAGATCGGAGAAGGCGGTGCGCGCCTTGCGGGGCTTCTTGTTGGCCTCCAACGAGGCAGAGCTCACATGCACATTGGACAAGTGTTGCTGCTGGTTCGTGTGGCCATTGCTCATTTGTTGGCTCATCATCTGATTGGCCAAAGCATTGTTCGCGGCCGAGCTGGAGCCCTGAGATGTGTGCTGCTGGAGCTGCTGCTGCGTGAGGTAGTGGTGCGGCTGCTGCTGCTGCTGCGAGTGGTAGTTGCGCGCCTCCTGCCCCTCGGCCTCCTGGAACTGCGCCTGGACTGCGCCCAGACTGTCTGCGGGGGCCCCCAAGTGGTCGCTGGCCGGCGAGCTTGAGCCAGATCGCTGCTGCTGACTGTGCGCCGCCGCCTGGTTGGCCGCCACCGCCGCCGCCGCCGCCGCAGACAAGTAGTAGCCGCTGGCCGCCGCCGCCAACTGCTCCATGGCTGCCGAGCGCGCGCCGGAAGCGGAAGTGCTACGCCGGGAACAGCTTTTCCTCTCTAGCTTGAGCTTAGTATGCGCTTAGTTTGCGCTTAGTGTGCGCTCAATTTGCGCTTGATTTTCTCAATTTGCACAGACTACTGGCGGGCCATTGGCTTCAGTGTGTGTGTGTGGCGAGATCTAAGGTTGGAGACTGCTTTTTTCTGCTGATAATTGCTGGCCGCTAATTGGCCGCCAGACTGTGTGTGGCTGGAGACTGTTTTCGATTGAGGCTGCCCAAAGTGTTTGCTCTTTTTTCTCTGCGCTGTTTGCTCTCTTTGCCGACTGATGCTTGCTAATGGGCCTCCTTTGCGCTGATTGTTGCCGCTGATTGTTGGCCGAGTAAAACACGAAGACGAGGCGCCCACTAAATGGGATGAAATGAATTCATTGGCGCATTGTTTTTCACCAGCAAACTGGAGCGGCGCTGGACGGGCGGCAACAGTTGCCCGTTGCGCCGGCCACTGTCTCGTCTCGATCGGCCTCTTGTCAGATTGGTGGTCATTTCTGTGCGCCCTAAGGGAGCTGCGCGCGCACCTTATTGTCAACAGGCGACGCGCGAACAAGCAAGCAAGAAGCAACAAGCCGCTCACTTGCAACTTGCAACAAGCGACAGCCACTTGTTGTTGTTGTAACAAATCTGCGCTCCTTAGCTGCCGCTCTCAGACGAGCTAAGGAACTGCAGCTAAGGACGCGCAAGCTGCAAGCTGCAACCTGCAACCTGCGCTCATCCAATCGAGAAGCAAACTCCAGAGCAATCCCCGAAGGCCAAGCGGGCCAAGCCACCACTGTCTCCCTATCTCTCTGTGTACTTTTGCGCCCGGCCAACAAGAGGCCGCTTTTGCCAGATCGCCCGATCGCTGTGAGAGAGAAGTAAGGCGCAGAATTGAAGCTAATGTAATAATAAGCTGCCAGCATTGTCATGTAAAAGCGCATTCCGAGAGGGAGAAAACTTTGATGGTCGCCGCCGTCGTTTAGTTCTCATCACTGGTTGTCGTTGTTGCTACTTCTTCTGTTGCTCTTGCTGCTCCTCCAGTGGGCTGCTCTCCTCCAATGGTGACCAGTGAAGGGCGAAGTGGTGCTGCTGGATCAGCAGTTTCATCCAAGCTTAGGGCTCGCTGGCCCGATCGGATGCCAAGAGAAAAACAGAATCGATTTGTCCTTTTGTGCTCTCTCCCTTGTCTCTCTCTCTCTCTCACACACACACAACAGGTGCCTTTTGATTTGCACACCAAAGGCTGAGAAACAGGCCTGAGAGGCGGCGGTGGTGTGGCCACAAGTATTGCCCTCCTGTCACTGAGCGCCGGCTGATGTCTGTATGTATCTGCAGGCCGCCTGTTGCACTGCAGTCTCACAGACAGTCTCAGTCACAGAGACAGTCACAGTCGCACAGAGAGACGCACTCAGACGCGCGTACTTAGCAGCGACGCGCACGCTAAGCGAACTGCCGCCGATCGATCGCTGGATTTTGTGCGCTCTGCTCGCAGGCCAACCAACACTGACACTGCACCTTAGGGCTGGCCCTTAAAAAATGCCGCCGCCCAATTATCTTGCGGTGGCGACTGGCTCCACTTGTTTGTGCGCTTTCAATGTCACCTCAGCTTCCCCCAACCATTGTTGCCCTCTCCTCTCCCCCTGGAATTGCCCCCCTTTTCTCCTTCCTCTCGCCCTCCACAACCTAAGCTAAACCAAAGCAAACGAGCTAAGCTTGATTGTGTATCCCTGCAGCTCGATCAAGCACACCCTCAACATCCGAGCTTGGCACAAATTAACCGAGCACTCACTTTTCGTTGCCCAACTTTTGCCCAATAAAAAGTGCTTATCTTTTGAATGACAAAGACCGGCCGGCCAGATCAACAAAAGTGAATGGCCACAAAGCCATCTTGCATTTCAATTGCAATTGCAAGCGGAAAAAATGCGCCAAGCTCTCCAGCCCCAAGCTGAAAATGTATTTCATGAAAGGCGCTTCATTCAACGCCCAGAAAGCGCACAAAATGCTGCACGTCTCCAATTGGAACATTTTATTTTATTTTACTTTATTTTATCTAGCTACTTTGCAGCAAACCTTAGCTCGAATGAGGCGCCCGATCGAACAGCAACTGTATCAATCTGGTGCTATTTTACGCAAAACAACGCAATTTTCGACGCAATTTCCACGGAACAGCTCGAAACACTCGACTTTCTGTTCGGTTTTATACTGTCTCTGCAGCTGAAGAGTGGAAGAAATCGATATGGCCAAAGAGTGTCCACTGCTTGGAATGAATGGCCGAAATTTGTCTAGAAAAAGAGCAGCAAAGGACACTCTTTGGCGGCCTCTTCGAGTGGAGACAAATTGAACTTGTGGCCAGCCGACCAGATCGGATTGAATTGAGCCAGAGAGGCAAAAGAGGCGCAAATGTGAGCCTCTTTTGTGGCTCCTTTTCGGCCTCTCTTCTCTTGCCTCTCGAAACTGCACTCAACACTGCACACTGCACACTGTCACTGGCAATGCAAATTGGCCAAAGTCGCTCTAAAGCCAAGCGTCGAGACAAAGAGATTTGTTTCTTTCCTTTTTCAGGTTTCAGACGCACTCTGTTTCTGTCTGAGACACAAAGCCAGTTTGTGTCTTTCCTTTGGTGTTGCAGTGCAAAGTGGCCAGAAGAAAGGAAGCAGTCCAATTACTTGTTTGCATGACTCTTCGTTGCTGCAAGTTTGCACGAATTTGGCCAAAAAGTTTCCCCTCTTTTTGGCCAAACTTCAAGCACCACTTCGAGACCAAACACAACAAGCGTTAATTTGACATCTTTTTTCTCCCTCTTTTTTTCGCCTCAGAGAACAGTTTTTCCACTTCCACCACCAAGAAGCACAGTCAACTTGAGGACACGCTCGGAAAATGATCATTACAAGTTGCAATTGTTTTCCATTATATCATTATCTTCCAGCCCCAATTAGCCGGCCAATTTGACACCGTCTCTAATTGGAGGATCACGTGCGCCACAGACACTCTCTGGAAGCATTAGCTTAGCTTAGCTCAGCTTGAGCTCGAGAACAGTGGCTCATGATCAGAAGTGGGCGACAAAGGAGGCCAATTTGCCGAGTTTACGTGCAAAGTTGCGAGACTAAGTTTGCAAAAGTTGCTCGTTTCCAAACAGAGACTGTCTTTGTTGAAAGTTGAAGCCGTTTAGAGTGAGCGCTCATTCGATGCACTCTTCTCGCGCAAATATTAGAATCTTCTTTTCCATTGAGATCGAAGAATTCGGATCAAGAGCAGTCGATGGAGAAATTCTTCCTTCCGGTCGAAAATCCTTCATCTTTCGTATTCAAGATAGTATCTAGACATACTGTCTAGATCTGCATCTAGACATGCAAACCAGAAGCAGAGGTTTCAATTAACGAGCAATCTCTTTGGAAAAAAGAGATCTTCTTGGTTGCAAATTTCTTGGTCGCAGGAAACAAACGGGCAAAAATGACAATTTGGGGACAATTCTGCGTGTCAAGCGAAACGATCAGATTTCATTTGACTCAAATCGAGTCGAGCAATGCATCGAGAATTTCTCTCCATTTTTACAACGAAAGCCAAGAGACAAAAGTCTCTCGCAATTGGCTGCCCATTGGAGGTTGACTGCGGCCACCGAGAGGCCAAGAGAGACTTGAGCTGTACGGCTGAGTTTCTTGGGCTCAGAAGGCGGAGGACAGTGGTTGGCGGCGATTTGATTGGAAACTTGGGAGGTGGCGGCGAAGTGAGTGGACAAAAGAAGTGGATATTTGGTGGCCAAGTGTCTCCACCACCAAATATCCACCATCGAGACACTTGGCCAATTCTCACGGGCTTTTTCTGCCTCTTCTTCTTGTGCTCTGAGGCTCCACTTGGATGCGCGTCCATTGGCCAGTGCTGCACAAGAGTGGCAGCCGGCCGGAGACTGTGTGTGTTGCGGCGTGCGCGCGAGTGTGAGATTCTCCCATACATAATTGGCCGCTGAGAACGAAAACAATCAAACAAGACGCCGTCGCCCAACAAGCCGCCACCACCACCACCACTAGTCCTCAGGCCAACTCGGCCTAAGGACCAACTCCAGCCAGACTGACACTGCTGGGCCTATAGTGAGCGCCGGATTTGGCTGCAAGGGATTGAGCCGAGCGGCTCGAGAGTGGCAAGAGAGCGGGAGACACTTGCCAACCATTAGGAGCGCCGGCAGTCTCTGGCCAGACGAGATGGCATGGTGGCAACAATCACACTCTGGCACACGTGACAGATTTCGAGGCCAAGCTGCACAGCTCCCCACTCCTTTCGGGCCCAATGGAGTGGCGCAAAGCTCGCCCAAGTGGAGGCGCGAGTGGGGAGGCGCGTCCTCGCGAGCGCCACACACTGTGTGCGGGGCGCCTCTCTGGGCTCGTAAGTCAAAATAGGCCGCCAAGTGGGCGAACTGAGGGGGAACAAACTAGAGAGAGGGACTGGCGCGAGAGTGGAGCTGGAAGGAGAGCGAGTGGGCAAAAACATTAGCCATTAGGAGTGGCAAAACAATGAGGCCCAATGGTTGCGAGAGTGCTCTTTAATGAGAGCCATTGGTTTGCAGAGAGGGAAAAAACAAACGACAGGAGAGGAGGGAAAAAAGGCGGCGAGAGGAAGAGGAGGGGAGGGGGGAAAAAGGAGACATCCATTTGGTTCCCGGGAGATTTTTCAATGGGGCCAGCCAATGTTTGGTTGGTGGGCGCCCTTTTTGCGCTCAATGAGGGCCCTTCGGACTGTGTGCACTATTTGCACTGCGGACTCTGTGCAGCATTTCTAGTGTGCAGTTTGTACAGCATTTCTCCATTGCAGACTGTGTGCAGTGCGCGCAACTCCGCTCGTGCTTCTGCAGACAGACCCAATCCCACTCGAGTCCCTTCAGCCAGCGCGCCACTCGAGGCGCCCCCACGCCGCCCGGCCGGAAATCCGGCTCGTCGGTTCAGCGCGCGAGCACTTGTTTGCGGCTTGGGCCACTCGCACCTACTCTCAGAGGGCCCAAGAGGGGCCAGAAAGGCGGCGGTTAGGAGACGGGGGGCGCAAAAAGAGAGCCTCAGCTTGAGGTTCTCCTTTTTTCGGCTGGGCAATTTGGCGGCCACCTCGAGGAGGCAGTGCAAAGAGAGCGCTCGAACTGGCTGAGCGCCCGCACAAACGCAAACGGCCCCCGACGACAACACAATGTGACAAACTGATAAATGATTTTATATATGAAATGGGCCTTTCGACTTTTGGCTGGCAAAAAGAGGGGCCCGCGAAAGACTGGCAAAGGTAATTGAGTTTGAATCGAGCACTGAACAGCTCATTGGGCGTCTGCTTGCTGTGTTCATTGAGTGCGCAGAGAAGTCTGCCAGCGGCCAATGAGTCGCCTCAGACAGTCTGTGGCAAGTGGGCCGCCTTTTCGCCTCCTTTTTTGCTCGCCTTTTTTCCACCACTCTGAGACAGAGTCTCTCACTGTCGCCCCAATCTCAAGGCTCTCCTTTTGCGCTTTGTCTCACTGGCCAACTCGCCTCTCTAGCCCAAGCTTCTCGCTGGGCCGCACAAACAAATTGTCTCTGCCTTGCGGCCCACTGGCTGCCATTGGGGCGGCCCACGCGAGCAGCAGAAAGGCGCCCGCGCGAATGATTTATCCCCGCGCGCCAAGCTCGCCGGCGCCCAACTGCTCGCCAGTCGAGTGGGGGCCCAAAAATGGGCCCCCACTCGCACACAACTGCGCCTTCTGGGCCCCAAGCTGCGGCCAATCATTTGTCACCCTTCGGCCTCGGCAACCAGCCCGCCCAGTGAGCAATCTATAAGGGGGGGCCGCTGCTATAGGAGCCGCTTGGGGTCCCTTTGCAGTCCGCACTCTGCAGACTGCCTTCCTGCTTCCGCCGCAGCTTAGGGCCGACGAGTGGGGCCCAGAGGGCGCCCCTCGGAGCCTGAAGAGCAGTCAGCAGATGCATGTGGCGGCGGGCGGCGCATGCGCCTCGCGGCGCCAGAGGCCAAGCGAGGCCGCAGAGGAAGCCACGCCGACGCTTAGGTGGGGCGGCGCGTGCCGCAGGTCACGCGCAGCCGCTAATCATTTTACGCTCCATTTGGGGGCGTCTTTTGCATTGCAATTTGCAAACTGAAGCTCCAAATTGAATTGGAAAAGAGCTAATTTTCGGCCAAATTTCGGCTAAATTTCTCGCCGCCAAATGCAAGATTTTCTTTTCTGGCTTCGAAGACCTAAAATATTCCCACCACTTAGTTTGGGAACACTTGTCGGCGAGCAGAGCCAGTTTGACAAGCTTAAGAGCAGTTCAAAGTGAGTGAGAGCGGCTCCAACAGTGGAGCACAATGGACGAACACCTGACGATGACCAGAAGGAGTCTGCCGAGCGAGAGACAGTCCGAGGAGATGGGCCGCCCCCCAGAGACAGTGGCCACTCTTCCGGCCAACAGTGGGCGGCCTCTGTTCGCCGGCAGCGAGTTCACCCTCGTGGCTTCCAGCCAGCCGTCTGGCCAGAGTGGCGACGCTTCAAGTGGCCAAGATAATCATCAAAATGACTTCAAAAATAACTTCAAAGATAACTTTAAAGATAATCGTCAAAATAACTGTCAAAACAATTGTCAAGTTAATGAAATGGGCGAGCTCGCAAAACTGCAAGACCCGCACGAGCAGCACAACCTGATCTTCTTCAACTCGATGCGCACCAAACGCTACAGGACCTCGTTCACGCCTGGCCAGCTGCACGAGCTCGAGGCCGCCTTCAACAGGACGCACTACCCGGACGTGCACAGGCGCGAGGAGCTTGCCAACGAGACGAAGCTCGACGCGGCCCGCATCCAAGTTTGGTTCCAGAACAGGCGGGCCAAGTTCCGCAAACGCGCCAAACAGCAACAGCAGCAGGTCCACTCCACCACCTCGGCGGGCGCCCCGCTCGGCCTCAAGGCAGCTCTAGGCGCGCCCCAAACGCGCCTCGCCCACCACTCGCTCATCCAAAGCATCATCGGCGGCGGCGGAAGCGGAAGCGCCGCCGCCAGACCGCAGGAGCACCAGTTCTGCGCAAATTCGCACCAGCAACTGTCTGCCAGGGGCTCGCGAACTGCCAACGGCGCCCCAAAGTCAACCCAAAGTGGCGGCAACAACAACCTCGAACCACAGCCGCTCAGCTCGAGCTCCATTCTGTCCACTTCCGGCGCCTCGCCCGCAGACAGTCTGCAGCCCAGCTCCACCACCAGCCACATCCTCGACTCGCTGCTCTCCTCCTTCGGCCCCCACCTCTGCTCGCCGCCCTCCACGCCCCCCGAGGCCACGCCCACCGGCCAGGCGGAGGGGCGGGGCGCGCGCGGCCAGCCTGCCGTCGCCAACCAGCCTAACCTAAGCTCGCGGCGGCGTCCCGGCGGGGCCAGAGCGGCCGGAAACGGAGCAGTGAGTGGGCGCGCCAAGCGGGCCAGAAGTGCGGCCGCGAACTCGCTTCCGGCCAGCGCGGCGCCCTCCAGCCTGAGCTCGCCCTCGTCCACGTGCTCGCCGTGCGGCTCGCGGGCCGCTCCACTTCCGCCGCCGCCGGGCAGCTGCCAGTCGGAGGGCGACGACGAGCCCCACAGACAGTCTCGGGAGGCCCCGCTGGTGCTGCTGGAGGCCGGCCAGCAGCCGGTCGGCCAGCGCCAAGACCAGGAGACCGGTGGGCTCCACTGCTTTCAGACCAGTTCGTCGCCCTTGATGGCGCCCAGTGGGGCCGAGCACCCGCAGAGTGCCGGCCTGTCAAGCCAGAGTCCTGTCTGGACACAGCAGGCCGCCGCCCAGCCCAGTCCGCCGCAGTCGCAGTCGCACTCGCCCTCGACTGCCACCCACTACCTCCATTGCCACTACTCCACGCCCCTCGACCAGCAGAGCTCCGGCCAGACTGCGATGGGCGCCAACTACGCTCGCCACTACCACTCGCAGGCGCCCACAAGCAACCACCAGCACCAGCACCACCACATCCAGCAGCAGCAGCAGGTGTCCATGGGGAGCCCCTTCGGCGACCCGCTCGCCTCGGCGGCCTACCAGCAGCACCAGCCGCTCGGCGAGCTGCAGCAGGGCCAACTTTTGGCCAGCCACCAGCAGCAGGTCACCTTCGGGATGCCTCCAAACGCCTACCAGAACTGCGCCCCCTCGGTGCACTGCCCGCAGAGTGTCGGGATGTCGCAGGACTCTTGTGCGTCCCGCGCGTCCGCCTTCGCGCCGCATCAGCACGGCCTGTGCGCCACAGATTCGGGCGCGCTCTTCGCTGCCCGCCACCCGCCCCACCCGAACCCGCACTCGCACTCCAACTTGCACCCGCAACACGCGCAACACCACCACCACCAGCACCACTCGCTCCACCTCGCCCACTCGGCCGGCCCCAGACCCACTCAGGTTGGCCACCATTTCGGCGGCCAACCTGCAACCCTGCTGCACAGCCACACTCAGCTCGAGCACCAAAACCATCACACCAGCAACAACCACCATCATGGGCCCAACCTGGACAACCACCTGCACCAGTATCACCTGCAAAATCAGCAACACAATTCCATGGACTGAGCCTCCTCCTTTTTCCAGAAAGAAGGTGCATCTCTAGCAGACTCCACCGCTAGCTGCAAATGCACCCCTGCACTGCTCCTGCTCGTTAGTTGGCGCCCAAGAGTGCCTCTCTGAACTCCACTCGCCCACTTGATTGGCCCCTACTCCAACGGACCCAAAGTGGCCGCCTCCATTTGTGCCAAAAATGTTTGCCCAACTGTTTGCTGCCCTCTGCCAGTCACAGTCAACTGGGGCCAGTCTCTCGTATTGGGACTGTCTCCAGTGGCCACTTCCAGTCGACCACTTTCACCGGCCCGTAGCCTCTCTGGGCCCATCAGGATGATACAGAATGGCAATAAAATTAGAAATTTCTCCTCTTTTTTTGCTCCTCCTCCAGCAAAGGAAAGAAAAGAGAAAAATTTGCCTACCACAATCCAGCCGCATGGCCGCTGTCTGTCTGCTCTTGCATTCTGTCTCTTCTTCTTCCACACTGCCGCTTGCTCGCATTATCGACTCTCCAAATCAAACTTCTCAATTTTGGCTCCAAAAATTCTCCCTCTTTGTCCACTCTCTCCACAAGCGAGATAAATTCTAACATTTTGACGAACTAATTAGTGTTCAGTGTCCAAAAAGCATGGAAATGAGATAAAGTTGGTGGCTTTTTGTTTCAGCTGGAAAAAAAAGATGTCGCACACAGACACCAGCACCAGTGACATTCTCCGCCGGCCAACCTTTGGGCCAGCAGCTCCCAGTCGGCCCCAAACGAGCCACAAACGGCGGCCCAACTCTCGCAAACCTCACCTTATCTCTTTTCCCCTCAAAACGCCACAAACCTCAGCCCCCATCTCCCTCGCTTTCTCGCTCTCTTCATTTCCACGATTCTAATCTTGTGTTTGACTTATTTTTATCCACTTGCACCGAGAGAGACGAGCCTTCTGGAGTGGAGGACTATCCTCGGGAAGCGTGTCCATCGACGGCCGGCTTTGATGTGGATAAAAATGCTCAAAAAGAGAACTAAAAGCGCAAGTGTTTTTGTCCCCCAAAGTGACCGTGTCTGCAGCTCATTCGCATAGTGAACCGCCCGGTTTTTCACCTGTTTTCTCATCATTCTCGCACTACCTTTCAGCATTGGCGCTTTTTCGACGCTCTCCACTCCAGTCTCCTTCATCCAATGGATAGAACTCACTATTTAAATAAAGATGCTGAGCGCCGAAGAGTCGCATCACTCTCATGTGCATGACCGGTGCTCATTTTACCATTTGATTTCCACTCAAACCATATAGGTGCCTGTCTGAGAGGAGAGGTTGAAGAGCTGAAATTGGTCACTCACAGTGCTCGCAGACAGACGAGAATGAGAGCTAGAGGGAGGCGGTTCAAAGTTTTGATTGGATGATTATGTTTGTGATTTTCTTGTTCCTCTTTTCCTATACATTTTCATCTCTAGATGACACAGGGCAGCTGAACGTAGCGCAAGGCGAAACCAACCTGAGAGTTCAGGGCGTTCTGTTGCTGGTCCGAATTTGATCTTACTTTCAGCTGGAATGGTTTCGATTTCGAAATGATCGAGTTGGTGTCCAACAGTCTGGTTCCACAGAATCGATCGTCGCCACCAGTCACTCCGTCCAGTGAGCCTTGATCGATGCCCACGAAATCGTCGTCGTTACAGGCCCCGCCCGAGTAGCCACCCAGGTCGGTTGCATTCGAGACTAGAGTTTGTATGGTTGAAATGGAGTATATAAAATAGATGAAAAGAGGGCATAGGAGTTTGTTAGTGGCTGGCTTATGAGACGAAGTGCATTGTCAAGCCCGGACTGAAAAATAGTTTGTCGCGCTGGCACTAGATGGAGCGCCGCTCGCCGAATCAAAATCCTCCACTTACCATCGCCGGGGGCGCCAAAGGAAAACGCGCTGGGGTAGTCCGTTTCCCATTTGATGGCACAGAAGTTCTCCTCAACACGAACACAAGCAGTGTATCTCAGATTGGACAAGTAACGAGCTCTTCCCTCTATCTTGGGCCCAAAGTTAAAACTCTTCACCACTGCCGAGGGACTCCTGAAGTACTGCATGCAACCCGATGGAGCCATATCCAGATTGTTGCACGGAATCATGTTGATCTTGATCTTCCAGCGTCTGGCAATTCTATCCCCATTCGAAACCACCGATAGAACCACCGGATTGGCGCTTCCTCGTCCCATGTCAATGTACACTGGGAATAGTGAGTGTTTGCCGAACAAGGACCATAGGAAGATGATTAGTTAACGTTCCTGTTCACGTGACGGCAAGGGATTCGAAAGATGGACTTAGATGTATGACAGCTCGATACTCACTGTGATGTCCGGAGTTTTCTCCGCAAATGATTGGTAGACGCTCGCCAACGGTTGTCCTGACCATGAATGAATCAGTTGTGCACAGTCCATTCTCGTCCGGCTGGGCCAAAGTGAAGTCCTCAAAGTCCAGCCTCAGCTGGCACACATTTGGAGATTTTTCTATGGTCACTTGGCAGGTGTCTGTTCCATTGTCACCTCGCGGGTAGCCAGGGTTCACGAAGGTGGTCTCGTTCTGACTGGTTTTGCCTCCACAAGTAAACTACACAATTGGATAGGGTATTATATTGGGAAATGAGATGTTAAATTCTGTGCCAATGGTTCCTCCATGAAAAGTAAGCTGAGTTAAACTTGACACGCAAATGGATGTCATGGTATTAAATGGACCAGTAGTCCATCGTGGTGGGCCTGGCTCACACTTCAGCTTACCTTGAATGAGCAACATGTGGCGTAACCACTCGCGCATGGTCCCACACTCTGGCCGCCCCTCCTTGAGCATTCTTGGTCCGCCAAGCAGGTTCCCGAGTCCTGTTGTTCGCCCTGGCAAGCTGTGTTCTGAAATCGGACAATAGTCAACAATGCCGGAAGTGTCAATGGCCTGCCGCTGCCGCCAAACTGTGCCGACACTGAATGGGCGCAGGCAATCAGTGCAAATAGTGAGAATATAACTTTCTTTGATTGCATGGTTGGGCTATGGTCTGAGGCACTTTGGTTACTTGCTATCTTTACAAATAAATACCGCAATGAGGGATCTTCTTCCACCGAACAACTACTTCAGGATACTTTGAAAGCGATCGATTGAGCTAATCGACTGAACTTGGAACAGGCCTGGATACAGGGCCAAACTATCTCGGCTATAACTACTAGAAGTGTCTTCAGGCCTCAAAAATGTATCCCATCTGGAGGGTGTTGGATTCTTTGGTCGCGTGTTCCAGCAAGGGCTGTTGAAAAAAGGCTAAGCTGAATGTGTTGAAGAAACTCGTGCCTTGAGTTTATATTAGAGAAAGAAAAGTTCTCTCTCTCTCTCTCTCTTCCAGCTTGGACTCATCTCATTCTTCCTTCCCCCTTCTTCTTAATTTGCAGCTCCATAACAACTCGGAGCAAACTTCACGAGCTTGCTTCCTTGGGCAGCCTGTCCACGTTGCCATCAGATCTTGCTCTGCTTCCTAACCTCACACGGCCGGTGGCGCTCCGGTCGCCTTGCAGATCCATTCCAAACTGCTCTGTTGAAGCTGCCGACTGGACCACTGGATAGTGCCTTTTCTTGCCTAAGTTAGAATACGTAACTCGTTTAATAGGGGACCAATATGAAGCGAGTTCATGGCGATTCTTGGGCAGCGCTCGCTTATCGCAGGCTCTCATCAGGCCGACAACAACTAAGGTCAAGCTGTCCAAGCCAGAGCTAAACTCAACTTGGAGTTCATTCCTACAACATTATTAACATGCCAACAGTTGTCCTCATAGGATCTTATGAGTTTTAACAAGCCTAGAGGCTATGTTGTCAATTTTGAAGGGCCCGTTTGAGGGTTACTTGGGCTGGGGGAACCCCAATAGTGACGCCTTGTTGCACCACAATAGATCGAGCAGATTCGCACATTTAACGTGAAAGTGCTGATCGAAAGCGAGCGAATTCTAGCGAATTTGGTGCCGAAAAGGATGTTGCATTTCTACACAATGTAAGCGGGAGAGAATCCTCTCTCTGAATCTCCTCTCATGATCGATCCAGTTTATTTATTCCATTTTTTAGAGATTTCTTGGACAATTTATAAATACTCCTTTTTCCTTAAATTAAATATTCACGAATATCGTTTTGTTGCCGCAACATATTCCATTCTACGATTCATATCTCGGCTCATTGAGACAGTATGGATATCATCAGGTCCGAGTCATTCTAGAGGGCACACTAACTACTGATTCGATTCAAGCTTTTCAGGTTGTGTTTTCCTCTCAGGATTGATGGAACCCAGATATCAATTTGTAAGCATTCAATCAATCACATAACACATGGTAATTGGACGTAGCGCATGGCGAAACCAATCTGCGAATTCAGAGCATTTTGGGTCTGATCCACATTGGAACGGACCTTCAATTGGAAGGGCTTAGACCTCGAAATGATTGTGTTTGAGTCCAGTAATCTTGTACCACAGAACCTGTCCTCGCCAGGCCCAACTCCATCAGCACTTCCCTGATCAACTCCAATGAAATCATCGTTATTACATAGACCACCAGCGGATCCACCCAACTCGGTAACATTGCCCTCGAACGGACTACCGAAGGAGAACGAGTTCGGCTGTTCAGTCTCCCACTTAATTGCACAGAAGTTCTCTTCAACCCTGATACATGTGGTGTATCTCAAGTTCGACAGATAACGAGCCCGTCCCTCAATTCTTGCACCATAGTTGAAACTCTTGATCACCGCCGATGGGCTCCTGTAGTATTGCATGCAACCCGAGGGTGCCATATCAATATTATTACATGGGATCATGTTTATCCTTATCTTCCACTTACGAGACATCCTGTCTCCATTGGAGACGACCGACAGAACCACTGGATTAGCGCTTCCCCGTCCCATGTCAATGTAGATGTGCTGCTTCGCGTTGTCACCACACAGGATTGGCAGACGCTCGCCTACTGTTGTTCTGACCATGAACGAGTCTGTCGTACATAGACCATTTTCATCTGGTTGTGCCAGTTTGAATTCATCGAAGTCTAGACGCAGTTGACAAACATTTGGCGTCTTCTCGATAGTGACTTGGCAAGTGTAGGTACCGTTCTCCCCGTTTGGATATTGAGGATTCACGAAGATTGTCTCATTCTGACTTGTTGTTCCTCCGCAGGTGAACTATGAGTAGGTATAAGATTGGATTGTAAAACAACAAGGTCAGATTGCCTGGGCATTCAATTGATGGCCATCTCAGCCTCGATAGCTGCTAGTGGACCCCTTCATAAACTCACCTTGAATGTACAGCACGCTCCGGCGCCGTTGGCACATGGTCCACTATTAGTGCCTCCCTTGCGCTCACACTCGTTAGCGGACAAGCAAGTTCCTGACTCGTTTCCGTCACCACGACAAGCAGTATTCTGGAATCTCATCATTGTTGCCTGCTGCTGGAACCCCCCAAATAGAGGGCGCCCAAATATTCCTTGCGCCTGGGCACAACTGGAAACAATCAATATAGTGGCCAGAAGCCAAAGGACTACGTTTGCTCGCGACATCTGGCTTGCTTGGTGTTCTCTTATTGGTAGATGTCGAACTTTAACTATATTTTAAACTTAATGGTTTAGCTTAGCAAATCGGTTTCATGAGAAGTTTCTGGGGAGACTTGTGTCTTGATTAGACTAAAGCTTATTTCTACGGTATAAAATGTGAGTGACTGGTCAGCCTAGAAGGCGCTTGATTCCTTGGAGATCAAGATAGAGACTAATAACAATCTCAAGGTTGGGGTCGCCTTAAATAGGAGTTTTCCCTCGTAAAAAAAGTATCCTCATTCTGGAAATCGGCCGTATAGAAGCACAATCCCAAGCCTCGCCGACGAAACCTACTGGCCAAGTTTCTTCAAAGGCTTGATCAACCCTCCAGACTACAAAAGGTTGCTTTCGGGCTACTGGCGTGCTTGCCTAAGGCAGCCCAAAGATAGAAAGGGAGAAGCCTGAGAAGACAAAGATGAGGAGCGAAAGGAGCACCCCGGGATAGCCAAGCCTAACCCAGTAGAATGCGCCGTAGTGCTCGGGCAGACAAGAGGCGCACACTGCTTTGTGGCACAAACTCTTTGTTCGTTTACCGTTATAACTGCACTCACCGAAGCCAAGGCGAGCCAACATTGCCCGCCAAGGCCAAGGCTTAAGTAATGAAAAGACTGACCACGAGGCAAAGAAGCTCGACTGTGGATGAGGTAAATGGAGAATATGTATCCCGTTTTATCTCTCTTGCTCTACCCCATTGCCAACATGCCGGCGGCCAGCCGGCTAGCGGCAACTCAATAGAGTCGATCTGCGCAAACGAGGCGCTAAACTTGGCTAGGCTGGTGGGTATCGTGCTGTGCTGGAGGGGAAAATAAGATCACATTGAGAACAGACACAGTCGTCCAGTGCACCTGTGTCCAGGGGATGAGAGAATTGCACCTGCAATGTTGCAGCCAGTTGCACAGAGGCATTGGGAATGAAAGAATAAGAGATAGAGAGAGAGAGAGATCGCAATAACAATTGTTGCAGCCTTATTCTGGCGATGTATTGTTATGTGCCAGATTGTGCCCACTCTCAGCAAGGCCAGCAGAAACTAGTTGCAGAGCAAGCTCCAGTGGTCACTATTGTTGCTGTACTGCTATCTAGGATGAAAGAGATTTATTTGTAGGCTTGCAATCGTCGATGTGTACAGGTACACTCAGGGGGGAGCTTATAAAAGAATTTGCTACTTTTACAGCTGTTGAGCAAAAACAGCAAGAGGCAGATAGACCGAGGCAGAGGGGGGAAAAGGGAGAAAGAAACGGGCAGAGGCACACGAATGGGACAGGAGAGTCTGGGACTGGGAATGATGATTTGCCTAACTACCTAGCCATCTACTTGTCTGGGTGAAGTTAATGTGGAAAAGGATAAAAAAGACAGAGAGATAGCCGTGGTTCATCAGAAGGTTCGCCAAATGGGTACCATGTGGAAAGCAAACTAGAGAAGCATGTAATTGCCACTTTGTGATTCCCCGCGCCAGGAGCGCATTCCTTGATCGAGTTGACGAGAAAACCTGTTGTGATTTTGAGTGACTCTCAACTCTCTTCAAGTGGACATTACGTTTTAATGGGAAAGGAACCAACGAAGACAGAAAGTTAACTAGGGTATCGACAATGAGGCGAGAGACCAGCTCTGTGAATGGCCTGGGTTATGGGTTGATATTTTAGCACAAGGCACACTGCAATGGAATTGCTCAGTGGCCCAAGCATCTGTTTGGCCCGCTTGATGTTTGCGTTGAGAGAAGTGCAGACAAGATGCAGCACCTGTGGCGGGTTAGTTTGGTTGGCAAGCTAAGGCACGGTGGAGAGACGAGCGTGGGCTAAAAGTAGTTTTCACTTGTTGTCTGGGCAATGCGGCCACTTACACAACAATGGCAGTTACCACTAGGCTGAGATTCTTTTTTCTCTAGCCCGAGAGAAAATAATTGATGATGGTCTGCGGGCGTTCAAGTTCAAGTGCTTTTTCTTCTCGAGGCTGTAGGGGCTTGGAAATGGTTTTTTTTTCTTCTGACTGGAGGTGGTAGAGTGGCAGCCGCGGCAGTCGGTTTAGCAAGCCGACCGTTGAATGTTCGTGGTTGTAGTCCAGCAAGTGGGGTGCATCTTCCGTTCCCTCTGCATCTTTGTCTTAGCACCTGGTCGTAGAGAATTAAGAATGCATCTGGGACACGAAGTGTTTGTCTATGGGGGAAAAGTGTGCAACTAAGAATCACCACAGCTTGATAGCGAAAAAAGCAGGACAAACAAAACAAAGTGTGCTAGATTCTATCTTTGCGAATCTAAGCCAATAAGTGAGCTGACTTTTCGAGACGAGAGCCCGAGCAGACTTTTGGATGGAGATATGGGGGAAAGATTTCCGACGATAAGAGGGAAATAAGCTAAGATTTCGAGGCGAGGACTGTGAGACTGAGGTGCACCGAGAGATGGACCAGGATAAGAGCAGGTTCACTACAATGGTTTGGTTGAGAAGAGAGTTTGGATCATTTCGTGACTGTGGGTTAGGATAAAATAAATTAATTTAATATGATCTCAGTTTCAGTGTGCGAATGCTACAAAAGCTAGAACTTGCTTCTTCGTTGGTTGGCAATCAGCTGTTGCTATTTAAAAGTGCTGCTTTTGATGAAATTGCATACCAGTGGAATGCTGGTGATCCAAGTGGTCAAATAGTGTTGCACAATTCAACTCTCTTCATTGGTCGCTAATCCTTCCTCGAAATTGTTTCACTTCTCAGTTCTATTCGTTAGTGAGTTTGCATTTGTCTTTCCTCTATGGGGGTTTTTCTTCTACTAGATGACGCAAGGTAACTGAACGTAGCGCAGCGAGAATCCGATCTGAGAATTGAGAGCATTCTGGGTTTGATCTGCATTGGATCTCACTTTCAGCTGGAATGGCTTAGATCTCGAAATGATGGCATTAGACTCGAGCAGTTTGGTTCCACAGAAACGGTCCTCTCCCTGGCCAATTCCATCAACACTTCCCTGATCGACACCAATGAAGTCGTCTGTGTTGCACATGCCGCCCGTCGAGCCTCCGAGTTCGGTTATGTTTGCAGCTGTTTACATTGGTTTAGTGTTGAATTTTATGTTAGTTGTTGTTCCGATGATTTTAGTTAGGGTAAAACTGGAAATCTTGATCTGAAAATCTGAATACTTACACTCGAACGGAGCTCCGAACGAGAACGAGTTGAGGGACTCAGTTTCCCATTTGATGGCACAGAAGTTCTCCTCAACACGAACGCAAGAAGTATACCTCAAGTTTGACAAGTATCGGGCTCGCCCATCTAGACGCACTCCATAGTTGAAACTTCTGACCACTGCCGAGGGACTTCTGAAGTACTGCATGCAACCAGACGGAGCCATATCCAGGTTATTGCAGTTGATCATGTTGATCTTGATCTTCCAGCGGCGAGTCACACGATCTCCATTGGAGACCACCGACAAGACCACTGGATTGGCACTACCTCGTCCCATGTCGATGTACACTAATGGTAAGATTTGAGAGGGAATAGCATCGAGTCAGTGAGAGAGTTATGGACAAATGCTTGTACTTGAAGTTGATTGGTTTTAGACAGAGATCCAATGCTTCAAAAGAGCAAGATACTCACTGTGTTGGCCGCTGTTGTCTCCGCAAAGGATTGGTAGTCGCTCTCCCACTGTCGTCCTGACCATGAAAGAGTCAGTTGTGCAGAGACCATTCTCATCTGGCTGGGCCAGAGTGAACTCCTCAAAGTCCAATCTTAGCTGGCAAACGTTGGGCGACTTTTCAATGGTCACCTGACAGGTTTCTGTTCCATTCTCGCCTCGCGGGTAGTTAGGATTCACGAAGGTGGTCTCGTTTTGGTTTGTTGTTCCTCCACAAGTGAACTGTTTGAGTTGGATTGTGGTCACATGACAATTTGACGAAACATTAATGGAATATTCAACGAATGAGATATTTTCATGGCAATAATCGGCTCCTTTGGTTCTGTATACTTCTCCTTCGCATACTCTCGAAGAGTGCATCATGCATGCAGAATGGACCTCCCAGTCAATTGCATAAACTGGTCAATTGCATGTAAATTAACTCACCTTAAATGAACAACAGGAACCGTAACCGTTGGCGCAAGTGCCGATGCTTATGCCTGCTCTTCGGGCACACTCGTTGTCCGACAAACAGGTGCCCGACTCGTCTTGATCACTGTGACAGGCTGTGTTCTGGAATCGGAGCAGATTAACAAGGGCGGCCATTGAGGGGCCCGACCTTTGAGCCTTGGTGAGGCTTGAGGCAAGGGCAACAAAGACAACGAGACCCAAGAGGATCCGTAAGGAGTGGTGAGTCATGATGTGCGCTTTGGAGTATGTGGTTTCTGGTACAAATTTGAGTTTTCTCCTCGACAGTCTCTAATCTTTGTGTGTTCAACTAGTGGACACAGATGATTTCTTCCCAACTTGACTTTTGGACTTTTGCCTTTCTGCCCTTTTGAGATTACTTGTGCTAAATGTGTCTGAGCTCGTCTGAGGTGAGTAAACAATTGGAACAATTTCACCCAATTTAATGGCGGGCCATTCGAGGAACAAATCGCTTATTGGTGATCGTGTGAGTTTGTGGACAGATTCGTTTGTGGGTCTTTGGGGATGGGGGCGATTGTGGAAAAGAACGCTAATTCGTCTTGGCACTACTAAACAGCTGAACGGATTGAACGAATGACGCTCCTCTGGGCTGAGACAGGCGCATATGTTGTCTCACGGGCACACCAAGCGACGCAACGAGACACGAACGGGGCAATTCATCGACATTTGACATTGGGCCTTTTGGCCAGCTCTTGGCTTAGGTTGCCTCAGAGAGGGCGATCGTCCGCTAAGAGGAGAAGAAGAGGGAGGAGAAGTAGCGGAGCAATGGTGGTTGGCCACATGGAAGAAGGCCAGCCTCCCGCGTGTCCAGAGGAGTGGTGAATCGAAGAAGAGGAAGAAGAAGGAAGAGGCTAAGGAGGAAGAGCCATTGAGGCCACGCTTTGTTTGTCTCCATATCCGAAGTGAGTCCTTGAGAGCGTTCATTGGATCTGCTCATCGAGTTAGGGTTGTCTCGAGTGTGTGTGTGTGTTGGAGCCAAATAAGCTTGGTGGCAGCGAAACGAAACGAAACGAATGAACTCGTAGCATGTTGACAGAGTTTCCTGGGGAGAAAGAGAGAGAGAGAGAGAGGGAGGCAAAAAACTAGTTTCCCAAACCTTTGAGCCAAAGAATCTAACTGACCAAATGTGTCACTGATTCTGGTCGATGTTTGAGTTGGTGTTTTTCTCTTCCACGAGTGAGCGAGAAATGCACTAGCTGGTCGGCCAAAGAGAGAGAGAGAGAGAGAGGCTAAAATTAGCCAGAGTCTCAATTTGAGACTCCCATTTGATGGAGGGCATCAAGAGGAAGCAGAGTGTGATGGTTGCTGCTCGTTTTGCTTTGGCGCTTTGGTCGGCCAGCAGAACTGAGTAGGCGGCTCGATGCTGGCTCTTAAATTCAACGCCCCACGAAATTCATTGACCTTCATTTGTGTTTGGCGCCGGCCGCCGCGCGTCCAGCTTAGGACTGGCCGCCAAGAAGTCTGGCCAAGGGAGAAGGGCCACAGAGAGAGACAGGAAGCAGCAGCAGGTGCTCAAAGTGGGCTCTCTTCGGACAGTCGTAAGCGACAACTAGTGTTGCTCGCTCAGCTGGGACCTGCTGATAATTTATTCCCGCCCGTCTCAGTGTGAGGCGTGCACCTTGTGGCGCCACGACTGGTCTGGCCGCGGCTCCAGGCGGCCAGTCTCCAGTACTCGGCGGGGCTAGTCCACGGCGCTGGCGCCCTTGGTTGGCGTCTGTTTTAGTCGGCCGACAAAGTGCCAGAGTCAAGTTCAAACCGAGAGGAAGGCAAATGCCCCCCGGAGAAATAAATTCCTCTTTGAGGCGAACAGAACGAGCCCAAACGAGCTTAGTGTGCACGACTAACCAGCAGCAACCTGTTGGAGCAGTGGAGTGTCCGCCGACTAGCCAGCGAATGAACTCTCGAGCTAGTCTCACAAGCTTGCCGCCTGTGGAAGCCCATTTTGAGTCGCCCTCTGCTGCGCCTTCGCAGGCCAAGCTTAGCCTAAACCCATCCGAATACTACTCTTTCTCACTCCCTCTCTCGGCTCGTCCACTTGCTCCTCCACTGGCCCCTCCTAACTCGTAGGGGTTATCTGCCTCCACTACTAATAACAGTGTTAATTAGCGCTCCGCCGACTTGGAGCCATCCACTTCCGACTTCTTCTAGTGTCTTCCACAGATGAATGAAATGATGCACACGTAAGACTAATGAGTATGAAAAGTATTCAAAGCGCCGCCAGTTTGGCTCAGACGCCAGCCGAGCGCCACAAACTGGCCGCCCGACTGGCTGGACTTGTGGCCGCGGCCATTTGAGAATTCTCTGTCCGTCTGTCCGTTCGTCTGTCTGTCTGTCTGTGTGCACCTTCCATTTCCGCCCCCCAAGAGTCTCACTCGAAAGACCACGGTCCTCACCGAGGGATTTGCCTCCGACCTGGACCGACTCAAGGCATGTGCTGAACATTTGCTGATTTTAGCCCAATATCTGTGTGTTAAGTGTAATTTATTCTTGTTTATTCATCTTCCACAACTTACCACTTGGAGGAAGCGAAACAGAATTAGCAAAACTCAGTCAGAGTTCCATTTTCAGTCCCATTCTCAGTTAAGCGCCCCCTCAATTCAGAGCGGCCCATCGTGTCCGAGTTGCATCGAGCAGCATCTCTTCCTCAGGTACTCCATATTCTGTGCTGTATATCTGTGTTTATTTATCAACAATATTGATTTGTCTCCACCCACACTCTTGGAGCAAAAGTCACATGTAGTTTGTCCCACAACTACCTCCTATCAAGTAATCTCAGCCGCACAATCATCTCAGCCGGGAGTCTGCTAAGCAGCGATAAAAACAGACACACCAGAGAAGCCAAATCAGATCATCGAGAAAAGTTGACCAAGAAAATCACAATTACTAATACCCAAACACTACAATGTTCCGCTCAATCACTAGCGCCCTTCTACTCGTGATAGCAATTGCTGTCAGCTCATCAGAGGCCCAATTTAGGCCGCCATCACTCATTGGCATAACTCACATTGTTAGATATCAGAACACCGCTTGCTCGAATCCCGATCAAGAGTCGGGCACCTGTTTGGCAGACGCCGAGTGCTCCAGAAGGGCGGGCACAAACATTGGAACCTGCGCCAACGGTTATGGAACTTGTTGTTCATTCAAGTTCACTTGCGGTGGAACAACAAACCAGAACGAGACCACCTTCGTCAATCCACAGTATCCAAAAGGTGAAAATGGAACTGACACCTGCCAGGTGACCATCGAAAAGGCCAACAATGTTTGCCAGCTCAGACTTGACTTTGAGGATTTCACACTAGCCCAACCGGACGAGAATGGTCTCTGCACAACTGACTCATTCATGGTCAGGACCACCGTTGGAGAGCGACTACCAATCCTTTGTGGAGAAAACTCAGGCCAGCACAGTAAGTACAATTTCTTTGACATATGATCTATGATTGTTTTTGCCCGATCATACATTTCACTTCTCCCACGAAGTTCACTCCTTTCCGTCCATGCAACATGGTGGCCTTGCGAACTGAATAACCTAATCTAACAACGTTTCTCACAACTATTTAATCTCATCTAATACACACAGTGTACATTGACATGGGCCGTGGAAGTGCCAATCCAGTGGTCTTGTCGGTGGTGTCGAACGGAGAGAAGATTGTGCGCAAATGGAAGATCAAGATCAACATGATCCCATGCAACAATCTGGATATGGCTCCATCTGGTTGCATGCAATACTTCAGAAGTCCCTCGGCAATAGTCAAGAGTTTCAACTATGGGCCCAAGATGGAGGGACGTGCTCGCTACCTGTCGAACCTGAGGTACACCTCCTGTATTCGGGTCGAGGAGAACTTCTGCGCCATCAAATGGGAGACAGAGTATCCGCAATCATTCTCATTTGGAGCTCCATACGATGGAAACATGACCGACTTGGGCGGCTCAACAGGTGGCATGTGTAACAATGATGACTTTATCGGAGTTGACCAGGGCAGCAACGATGGAATTGGACCTGGCGAGGACCGGTTCTGCGGAACCAAGTTGATCGAGTCTAATGTGATCATTTCCAGATCGAAACCGTTCCAATTGAAGGTCCGCTCGAACGCCGATCAGACACAGAATGCCCTGAACTCGCAGATCGGCTTTGCGCTCAGATACGTTCAATTGCCTTGCGTTATTTAAAACCTACCTCTGATAATAATATCGGCCAACATCCCATTAATCACCTAGAGCCCACAACCAAGGGTTCCAATTATTTATTCATCTATATCATCAAAATCGAAGGCAATTAAAATCACGTCAAAATTTCACCAAGTCACACTAGAAAGTAGAGGTCTGAGTCGAACTAAAGCTCCTCGATGGCGACTTTTTCCTTCATTGTCCTGCTACACTTTTACATGAGGCTCAATTTCGTTAGAATTTGGCTCCCTGTTTGTCTAATATACTCTCGTGGCGTAGGAGTTTGCCCTCCTATAAGCATGAAACATTCGAGTCTACTAGCAGCTCTAGTTTTCGCGATTAATCTTGATTTCAGCTCAGGCTGGAATTATCTTCAAGCTCAGAAGGAAAACAATCGAAATACATTGCTAATTCTAGGAGAGGAAAGCTAGCTCGTTTACTCATACATCAATGTGGAAATTGTAATTCCAAAGCTGAAGGAGGAAAGCTGGCTGAGTTTACGCGATGACTGCGGGGCCATCATTCCAATCTTCATCAATCTGCTGGTTGGATCATGCGTAAAATGGGATCGCTCTTAGGTAGCCCAACTCTTTGCGTAATTGAAGAGATGATTCGAGTTCGTTTTAGCGCCAACTTAATGTTTCATCACAATGATCTCCTTCTTAGTAGGGCGTCTCGGAGCAAATATGCTTCCAGCGAATCGGTGTGAAAAAGGAGTGTCATCTGGAACCAAGCGTTAGAAGAATTGTTGAATACTATGAAACTTTAACATGTCATTCTGAGTGCCTCGAAGGGCGCATTGGGCTGGTCCGAGGCGCCCAAAAAATATGCTGAGGATACAACTTCCTCAGTAATGCCGAATCGTCTCCGAGTAGATGGCAATCTTTCGCTTCATCAATGAGTTTTCTGCAACATTTTGAAGACTCAACGAGGTCAATAAAACAGATTTTGACCAACTCCTTAGGAGTCATTTGAGGGAATCTTATCTGCTGGACGAGCGTTTCGAAGGTATCGAATCTATTATCGAGATCTTTCTTGGTCCACTCAACGAATTTCAAAAATAAGTCTTCCTCTGAGGGGCCGTGCCCTCCTATCTCAGATAGCAATACCTCCCAGTGAGAAGCCTTCATTTCTGACAGAAAGGAATCTTGCATGATCACGTTGAATTGAAAAGTAGAGAGGTCAACGAGTTTTTCTCTTAATGATATCATCGAATGTGTAAGAGAAATATCCATCAATTTCTGCCAATCTAGAAGTCCGAATACTTTACCCAATAAACCTTCACACTCGGAAATCAACGAGTTCATACAAAATCTACCGGCTGCTGATAATACTTCGATCGCGGCAACGTCGACAAATGAAATCTGATGCGTATAACAGAATCCAATTATCTTCCTCATAATTATTGGCTCCACGTCCTCAATTACAACCTCATTTTCTCTTGCCTCTCTCAGATCGCTCGTGAACATTGCCTTGAAATAATCCGAATTGGCGGCCAGTACGAGCTTGTGGGCCTCGATCACTTCATTTCCTATTAAAATCTTGACGTCGAATAAGTTATTATTGGATCGAAGATTGTTCAAGTTCGAGTGGAATTCCGAGATATATCCTTGCCTCCTTTTATCCATCGCAATGAAGTTTTGGTTTGAAACTATCTAAAAATGTCTCTCTCCCTGTCGGCATCGCTTAACACTGTTTGTATCGCATATCATGCTTCAGCATTGACTTTTTCTGCCTTGTAGGCAGCTTCATGGAGCGTCAACAGTCGAGAATGTCATCCGTTTCTGATTAAGGACAACCACCCCTGTGATCAGCGAACCACACACAGAGCTGAAAATGGGGGTGAAAAACGGAAAGCAGTCGTAGATTGTTTTCGACCATGGCGTTGAAATCTCAATTTTTCCATTATGAATGATCGTTCATGCTGAATTATGTTGCCACGGCAGAGGACGAGCGATTATCGAGATGCTTTCCACTCCGATAGCACTCTTTAACCAGCTATATGTCTCGGGAGAGAACTTGTTTAGCATGCCGCTTGAGTTTGGACGGGAGCGTTTGATGAAGGAGATGTGCCCTGAGACGAGACATTCGCTATATCTGACTATTGATGCAGGAAAAAGCTAAGGACTCGTGATCAACTTCAATACTAGTTCACTGTTTATAACTTTTCCATCAACATTCGCTTCATTTGAGTCGAAATTCCATTCATCTATCGGCGAAAAATGAGGAGCCTCTTTTATAACAGGTAATCTGCAAATTCATGCTACTATCTCTACTAGTCGAGCCACCGGCCGTAACAGCCGAATGGTATCCCTATGTAGCGCTGAACTGTAACTTAGGATAGTTCTTAGCAACAGATTCGTTACACTAAATCTTCATCAAAAGGGGAAAGTCCCTAGAGGTCATCGAGGACCTCGCGATATAGACCGCGTAACAAGCGTGCTACTCCTTACAGAGTAAGCCTTCCCGAACGGTTCTTGACAGATGAAGTTAACCTCACTGACCTCCGACAGCTTGCCGATAAGCTGGATTGGTTAGACAGAGGAGGCTGCTCTTGCAGAAGCACAGGCCCCCTAAAGAGTGGCGGTCATGGTGGACAGCAGAGGATGAAACCATTATTCTTTCCAAACAAGATTCTAAGATTATCTTGGAGCTGTGGGTCTGAAACTTTGTTGTCCCCCCTTGCTGCTCAAGTTTTTTCCATGTAAATCTAGAGCATGAAACTTGGCCGGCTATGCATGATGCTTCATCTTGTCTCAAATCGAACGACGTTGTAGTCAATCGGATCATGCTTTTCAAATGCATCCTTTAGGATTTCGTAAACTTAGTATGAAGGTGATATCGTGTGTCTCTAAGTTGACCAAAAAATCCACATTCCAATTCGTTCGGAAGCGAATATTTCCCAGATTGATGAATGTTTGTCGTGAAAGAGCGACTCCTTAAAATAGAAGCATGTTCGAGTTCGTGCCAAACCATTGTGGAACTGGAGCGGTGGGTCATTTTCGAGGCAGATTTAGCAAATACTCTCTACAACCCCGAGAGACACTTTCTGTCTCTATAAACAATGTTCATCTGACAGGACTATCCCGTGTTGTGTCTTTCGATCAGACCTCACCACCAGTCAACTAGCTGCCGTTCCGCCTTTGGGCCACTCCGCTCATCATGTGGCTCCTCAAATGAAATAGTAATGGATGCGAAGATCATTGTAATTTGTCGAAATTAAAGTATAATATGGAAATGTCTCTTTGAGTTAGGATTGTGATTACAAACTAGTAAAATTTATCTAGCATGCAGCATCTGAGTGCCGCCGACCTCATGTTAATTGAGAGCGATTTTTTGACAGCAAGCGAGGAACCCAAGCTTATAAGCCGACACAAAAGTCAAACAGGTCTGAAAGGGAGAAGATATTCATCAGCAGATGTGAGACTAGCAGCCACCAGCTCGAGCGTGGCTGACACTCCCTTGTCTTCGCCTAAATCCATGCAAAGTGTCATCGAATTACATGCTGACCAACGGAGGTGGTGGAAGAGGTTTACAGTGAGCAGAGACAATGGTGTGCCATCATCAAGGTAAGTGTCATCGGGTTACAGTTGCCTAAAAGGAGGAATAAGCTGTTCCTCGTGGAACAGCTCTCATTCCAACGCTCAGGGCGAGCTGAGTCTATTTGGGAAAGTTTTCCATCTGTCTAACCGCAAACAATTGATCATTCCTCGTTGTCAGCTGTCAGGAGGAAGAACGACAGCAAGAGCAATCGATTGAGCCGACGGCTGTCGGCCAATCCACAGGTCGAGCGGCGATAAAAACGCTCAGTGCCACACAGTGTAACGTGCAAAGGTGGCCGCTTTTCCGAGATGGGGCGGCTCCATTGGATCGAGTGTCGCCCCACTCGGACTGCTGCGGGGCCTCAGCGAGACCAAAGGCTCGAGAGCAGCGGATGGAGAGATCATCGAGTGCAGTTATTTGTGGTGATCCAATATTCGTGTTGAGCGATAGTCAACAAGAGCGTGTGGCAAAACAAAGGCCACCTTACGACAGAGACTCCCAGCCACTGTGTTTGGGGCCTTCAAAGAATCTGGAGGAAAGCGGCAACTTTGATTTGCGTTTCGATGGAATTTGCATCGAAGAGGCACTGAAAAATATTGCAACATCTCGAAATAATTATCTGCCAGCTCCGGAGTGGCCGAGAATTCAGGTCGAAACGGGAGAGGCTTTCGTGTGTGGACTTGGCTCAGGTTTGTCATCATCCGAAGAGCTGTGCTGCGATCGGCTGCAAGTTCCCGTCCGAAGTACATCCGACTCAGACTCAACAGATGCTAATTACCAAGAGGCTCTCGAGGGTTCATTTGCCTTCTCCTTAAAGGAAGCTAAGAGCGAGCCTGGACTGTCTGAGAGAGACGACGATCGAGCATTTCTCTCCAACGGCGACCACAATGAGCACGCGTGGGTGAAGGTGCGACCAATGGATATGGATTGCCGATCAGAGATTGGCGAGCTCTTGTTGGCCGGCCGAATGGAGGATTTGAGTGATAAATGTGCAAATTTTAACAAGCAAGGAGAAAGCAGCCCACCATCAAGAGACGAGCCCAAGCTCAACAGGTGGGCAGCAAATTTCGAGACCGTTCATATCGACGTGCCTCTGAAGCCACCGCTTGAGTTTGACGGGAGTTGCTCGAGCTCTACGCCAAAAGGGCCAGAGACGAGTGACAAGAGCGACGAGTTGCAAGACAAAGAGATGCAGCAAGAGGTGAGCAGGGAAGGAGAGACACACGAGGAGCAAAACAAAAGCTTCAGTCGGTATGCGGAAAGTCTGACACATATGTACCAAAACAAGGGAGCTCCAATGGAAGAGGGTGGCCAGTTTCGCTCGTTGCTCTACAACACAATCTGCTGCCTGCTCAGCCAGGACGACTACGTGCTCGAGAGCCAGTCAGTGGGAAAATTACTCGAGGTTATCAGATGCCACCTGCAATCGTCATCGTGCTCCAGCTTGTCCAGCGGCACGAGCCACAACCTGAGCCCAAGTTCGAGCGGTCGAGTTTCATCCGACTGGACCAGTGCGGGCGCTCCAGAGGCCGAAGCTAGAGACCGGCCGGCCGCCAAGACCATGACTGACTGCGAGCTGCCAGTCCATAACAATGAGCTGGCCCCGAATGGGCAGCGCCACAAGAGTGTCCAGCTGAGAAGAGTCTCCTCGTTGTCCTACTACGACGACGACACTCAGCCCCCCGTTCCCCATTGGCTCAGCTCTGCAGGCGGCCAGACGGCAGGCCAAAAAGGGGCCCCACAAAGTGGATGGCACGATCAGGAGAGCGGCCTTTCTGGTAGCATCTCTTCCGGTCGAGGCCGAGATTCGCCTTGGGTCTACGAGGCGCTGGCCAGTGACGGGCCCTACTCGTGCTGCCGAGCGTCGCCCACACCCGACGATCGAGAGGGCGGCCAGAGAAATCCAAGGACCAGCCAGCCGAGCGAGTTGTCAGTGGACCAGTTGAGACGCACCTCCGCCACCAGTCAGAGTTCTCTCGAGCTCCAGACGGGCCGCTCTTATGGGCCTGTCATGGCAAGTCCTGGGCCAACCTCAAGCGACTTGATGAACGACAGCGGAAACGCCACCATGTACGAGTATGGGGTGGGCGCAACGAGCAGCTGTCTGGAGACTTGCTCGGCCGACTCGACGAGTAGCGGCGGCCGCTCGTCCAGAGGGCAGCCCACCCAACAGGCGCCCTCCTCGGCTACATTTGAGTCCCCGACTGGAGCTCTCGAGAGTCGCAAGCGTGAGGAGGAGGAGGACAACTATGCGGCCACCAGCTCGTGCACCACCGCAATAGGCAGACTGCATGTCTCGCCAGCCGGACCCTCTCCGGACCAGAAGGGTGGCCAGGAGGCGCCGGACGCTCGACAGCGGCGGGCCGAACTCGAGTGGACTTTGAACCGGCTTATAAACGAGGAGCTAAGCGAGAATTGGCTCGCTCACGGCCAAGACACTCTCAAGCGAGCCATAAGGAAGGTGGGCGTTCCCAAGGAAATTCGAGCCAAAGTTTGGATGGTCCTCATCGAGCAGGCGATCGGACACAATTACGACACTAAGCGTCTCCTGCAAGAGGCTGGCAGAACCATTCAAAGAGCTGATTCCGGCCAGAGCTCGACTCAGATCCGATCAAATTTTCCGGCCGGTCAGTGTGAAGTTGATCAGAATGACGCCACCTATCACGAGGACAGTTTGGACGAGGAAACTCGGGCCATCATGAAACAGATCGAGCTCGATATCAATCGGACGATGCCCGAAAACCGCCTGTTTGACGAAGGCGCTGAGGGCGGCCTCAAGCTGAGACGCATTCTGGTGGCCTACAGCATCCATGTGAATCGGGCAGTCGCCTACTGCCAGGGGTTCAATTTCATCGTCGCTTTGCTACTCAGCGTCTTCGAGGGCGACGAGCAGAAGGCCTTGAAGTGAGTTCCATTTTCGTTTTTATTCATGCTTATAGGCGGCGAGGAGTTGCGACAATTACGCGACTAATTCCGTCAAATTCAACTGCAACTCCCACAGACTAACATCAACACACATCTTTCCAAAATGCGACACCATATCCTCCAAACAAATGCACAACAAACGAAGAGGCCTCATTTGCATTGTGGACCACATCTTTCCCTCGAAGTATTATTTCGACCACTATTTGACGGGCGCCAGAGCTGACCAGTTCCTGTTGGCCGACTTCATTTGCGATCAGCTGATCAGAGATCCAACCTTTTCCGAGCGCGAACTAGTTGAGGGTGTCACGAGCTCCATCACCTTGAACTGGTTCATCTCGCTCTTTCACGGCGCAGTGCCAACCTTGGTGAGTATTCTTTCCGCTTTGTAATACCTTATCATGAGTCACAATGAACAGATGCTAACTGTTTGCCTCCAAAACTAACGAGAAATCCAATCCATCAATGAATCCAATGCATTGCGAAAAATCAGACACGCCTCGTGATTCTGGACAATTTCATGCTCGAGGGTGTGAAAGCTTTGTTCAAGTTCACCATGGCCATCTTGTACCTGGCCTTCCAGACGAGCCCACCGTCGAGTTGTGAGTCGATGGCGACCATCAGAAACACTGCAAGAGGAATGTACGACATCAAACTGTTGCTCAGTATTGTGGACAAAATCCGCCTCCCAAAGGAGAGCTACTTTGCCATCAGGCGCTCCTTTTACATGGTCCAGTCGAGCTTCGACTCGGACCACTTCTACATGCAGACTCTGTCCAATGAGGCCAGTCGCAGTCTCTGCGTATCCAAGCCTCTCAACTTGCAACCAGGTCCCGAAACCAAACCGCCCGCCATCTCGTCCTTCAAATACACCAGCAACGCCCCACTGAGTCCTCCTCCCATTTGTGGGGGCTCCAAATTGTTCGCCAAATGCTCATGGCGTCCCTCAGGCTTGCAACCCGGCTCGAGGGACCCTAACTCGGGTTTCATGGTCAATTGTTTGGATAAAACAATGCAACAGGAACGCAAATGGGCCCAAAGTGGCTCAAGATCGTCGGGACTGAGCTGTCCAAAACGGCGGGTGAGAACTAGCGCCAATCGGAGCAAAGTTTGTGTACAAAATTTGGGCACATTAGGCCGATCACACCTGAGGATTATGGATTCGAATGTTCGAGCCAATGAGCGTTCCCTGATGAGCCCAATGCGCAACTGTCTTGTCATTGGTCTCAGCAACTGCAGCAAACATTTGGTCATAGCTCGCCAATCGTCGAGGAGAAACTTCCGATCTCTCCGCGACCAAGACCTCACCTTGCACATCCATGAGCTTGCTGGCGAAATATTCGACGGTTTCTATCTGGAGGAGATGAACTCGTGCATTGTCATGACCCAACAGGGCGAGGTGCTCAAGATTGAGGGCGCCATCAGGCCGCACCAAGAAGAGCCCTCAAAGCGAGGCCAATTTCACACCGAGACTCTGATGTTGCGCGACACATTTCACACACACCTTCCTGATGGGCCAAACGAGAAGATCAAACTCAGACAAGCTGCAATGGACCAAACGACCAAACTGCTGTGGGTTTATGTAGATTGCGAGCAACAGGTGGCCCAGAGCAACAATGTTGGCCAAGCTGGAGCAAAGTCGAGCTTATTTGAGCTCAAATTCAAGTACAACAATCCCTTTTGCCAAGAGGAGACTGTCTATGCGAGCAGAAGAGAGTCATCCTCTGGTGCCGACGATGAACTGGGGCCCATTTGTGAGCACCAAGCGAGCCTGACGAGTGAGCAAAGGGCGAGCCAAAGAGGCGCAGGCTCCACTTGGAAGCAGAGGAAAATTCTCATAATCGACGTGGTCACATTTGACATATTCTCCGCCTTCACCATTCCGGCCTCCTTTGGACAAATAAGCAACCTACGCGCCTCTCTGGTGGCCTACTTCCAACTGTCCAACCCAATGAGCAACCAGTTCTCCTCGAGGATAGTCCAAATTGGGCCAGATGGCCACTACGAGCAGCTGTTGTCCTTTTCCGACGTTGTCGACTACTTGGTCAGCGTTCCTGAATCTTTCAAGCGGAGGTGCCAAGATGGTGCTGAAAATGAGCACGACTCGGAGGACTCTAGTCAGAAGTATTCGTCTTTGAGGAGACTCTTAACTCGATCGATATCTTTCAACAGTTTTGCCAGCAGCCAACTGAGACAGAGACAAACACAAGAGGCAGCTTCTAGTCGACTAGCCGAAACAGATGACAAAATTGAAACCGTCCAGAGCGAAAGGGGCACATTAAAGCAGTACTATAGAACCTTGATCAAAAGTTATTCTACTTCAACTGAGGATACACATTCCGAGGGATTGAACCAAAGAGATAACGAGCGACCCCACTCATCGGCAAGCCAACATCTGGCCGGGAATGATCACTCCACTTTGCGGGCGAGCAAACGGAAACAGGCTCAGCAAGAGACTTCGTCGCCCAAACTCACTCTGGACAATGTTCTCAGATCTCTAATGAGCTCAAGCTTGATTGGAAACTTCAGTGAATTAAGTGAGACAAACTACATTCCAGTGAATATGACTTTCATTTTTCGGAACGGAAAAATTGCCCTATTCGAGTTCACCGAGTCATATGCAATTCATACACGCGAATCTCAGCTTGACAGATACGATTACTCGCGCGTTATTGATGTAAACAAAAGGGGAGACGATTTCGTGGTTACAATCTTGACTGTGTTCGATAAACTGATCAAGATCATCATTTGAGAGCAAGAAAAGAGTAAAGTCGAGACAATATCATTTGACACACTAGGAATCTTCTTACGTATTCTGCATTTCCTTCGCTTCTTTCCGTAATCATCACCATACGAACCGTAATGATCAGATACATCGCACTCGTGATATGAATGCTCGATAGAGTATCTCTAAATTTAATTATTTGTTAACTGAGTGAATGTTCTTAGATTTCATCCATTTCACGATCTTGCCAAGCTGTGCCAGACAGACTGTCTTCAAATAGCTTAGATCTCACTCTTGAATAGTAGTTAAGACTTAGCCTAGAGCAGATATGTTCGGGTATTGCAAGTGGGCCAGACTGAGGGATCGTTCGGGTGATGAAGTCTAGGGTCTTAGCGGAAACTTATGCCGTGTAAGATCGCCCAATCGTATGGGGACACTTGAATGATGATCTTCCCACGTTGATACTACTTCTCATTGGTTGCATACTGATGTAGATCCGTTTAGTATAGCCACCTGGGCCAAAAGATGTGCGGGCAGACCGAGATTGAAAGCGGGTTTGGCTCGAGACTGGAGACAGCGGAACGAGCTAGACTGCGGCGAGAGTTGCGACTTCTGTGGGGGATCGTCGCGTGAACTTCTTGCTCGTTTTTTCTGGTGTGCCGGAAATGAGCAAGCCCGATGGGAAGGCACTCACTTCTGGGTCTTGGAGCCAAGGTGTGTCTCGGGCGAGTCTGAGGGCGAGATGATCTGGGAGAGTCGAGGGAAATTATGCGCGCGAAGGAAATGGAAATGCAAAGAGGCGGAAGCGGCGGATGCAAATGAAGAGTGGCAGCTGGAGGCAAGTGCACCAAATCGCCCATCCCGGACCACTGAAACGTAAAGGCCGAGCAGATAAATAGATAAGTAAATAGGAGAGGATTGAAGAAGTAGGACTACTGTGGGTTGCTACCAAAGCGATTGGAACGTTTTCGGTTCGTCTCTTGGGGATCTTGTGTCGGTAAGTGTTTGTTGAGCTCAGAGCGATCAAATGGAGCCAAAATGGGCTGAGGAAAGCTTAATCGGCCTTTCGATCGGCAATTGGAGCCACTTGTTCGAGCTTGCTGATTGTGATCTGGCGCATTAATTGCCTTTTGGCAGTTTGCTTGCACTGGACTGGCCGAGTGCTAAGGAATAGAAAAGCGTCCACTTGGCTCATTGTGTGTGGCGGCGTCGAGTTGGCGTGTTTGGACGAGAAGACGAAATGTGTGGTGAAAGAATGCGTGCCCCCTAATTGCATAGGTGGCAAAATTTATGTGTACAACTGTCCACTACTCTTGCTTGTCTCTCTCAGTCTGGCCGCTCAATCCAGAGCCAATGAAAACCACAGAAACGAGACAGAATTCTCACACTCACTCTTAGGTGGAGGGGAAAATTAGGAAAAGAGAAAACAGTTTAGCAGACTATTTTCTTGATTAAATTTGCGCCGACAGCCAACCGAGAGGCTGGACTAAGCAGATAAGCAAGGTAAGAGCGGCGGTTGGTGGACAAAACGAGGCAAAATAGGCCCACTCAAGCGTGTGTGTGTGTTGTTGATTCTTCGTCCGTTTGTTTCCAGTAGAAAAGAGAAACAAATGATAAATTCGAACAAAGATCACTCTCGTTTCTTCTAGTTTGGCCGCCGTTACTTAGCCCATGCAAAGAGGAGCCACAACAGCAAGGCGGTGAGTGTTTCTTGCGCGCCTGTGGTTTACACAGACAGCCTGGGGGACGCGCAGCAGGCAAATTGGACGAGCCTATGCATTGAGTCTGGACAGAGGCGGGCAAAATTCTACGCGCCAAGACAATATTGAGACAGTCTGTCTAGCTCGCTGGGCAGTGGCAAGGAGCCAATGGTCGACGACGAGCCGGGAAAAGAATAAACAACTGGCCGGCGAGCGGGCGGAGCTCTTGCGCGAGCTGCAGTCTCGCCCGCCGACCACCAACAGCTAATGGCCGCTGGACGGGCACAAGCCCAGTTTGGCCGGCGAGAAAGACAAAGAGAAGGCGAGGGAAAGGCAAAGGAAATCGGATGAAACCATGATGATGATGACCAGATTGATGGAGCCCAACAAGCGACCAGAGCTAGCGCGATGAGAGGGACGCGCAAGGCTAAGGTCACTCGTGTCTGTGTTGGGCCGATTTGTCTGGGCCGCTTTGTCATTATGAATCTCGCTCAAATTCAATGCTCTGTCCGTCACTCCGCACCACTGCAACAACAACGGAAACACACCAGCTAGGCTTGTCAATGAGAAAGAGGAAAACCGAGCTAATTCCATGAGAGAGAAGCCGCAGTGAGATTAATTTGAGTTTAGGGCAGGGCGCGAGTGTTGAGCGAATTTGAAATTTTTTTAAAATTAAACCCACTTATTTAGAGCCTTCCGAGGAGAAGCTATCAGTTGTGGTTGATGTTGTTGTTGTTGTTGTCAGTTCTTGTTGCGTTGTTGTGCTGAGGAAAACGAGCCACAAAAACACGTCTCTTTAGTTGATTGGTCGAGACCAAGATTGGGCCTAACCAGAAAGAACATTAGGACGCCTTCTTGTTCAAGGAGAGAGAGAGTGCCATCCTGTGAACAAATTGGCTCCCCGAAGAGCCATTGCCCAGTGCCGGCTCTTAGGACCACTTGTCTGATGCCACTTTGCTTTATTTGGCAGGAACAATCGAGTTTAGTAGAGAGGAACGCGCAGAGAGTGTAGCAGATTCAAGTTTTCCGCTAATTATCGAAAACCCTCAGACTTAATCCCAGTTTTTAAGTCTCAAATCCAAAGACAGTCGCCGACTTGCAGTTGCACATTAGCCGGCAAATCGAAAGCAGAACTCCTCAGGTAAAGAAGAGACACCAGAAGACAAGCAACAATCCAGATTGGATTGAATCCATTCGATGAATCATCTGAGGCACTGGAAAAAGGAACCTAATTAAGAAGCGAGAAAGAAAGAATATTTGGAGCATCCAGTTTCAAATTTTCCCAGACACTTGCTAGTGCTCTGTGTCGGTGGCAAAATGACGTCGAGAGTCAACAAGTTGCCGCTGGCAGCCACTGGTTGCTTGTTGTTCCTTGTGGGCCTCAGTTTGAACCAGGCAAGTTTATCGGAAGCATCCAAAAGCTATTTAAAACCAATCGATGTCAAGCAAAACTCTACTACTCAGCAAAACGGGATCCCAGACAACAGAACATCCATGTCGCCGGCGACTCGAGAGCAACTCGACTCGGCGCCATCCATCACCAGTGTCCACCATCAAGTTTGGACCTCGTCGTCGAGCGGAAGTTTGGACGAACTGAGTCCGGAAATCATCGGCAAGCTGCGCCAAGATGTGCCCTTTTTGGCCGCCTACGCACTCCGGCCCCGAATCGTCGGCGGTCTAGGTGGCGCTCTGGCGGCGCCCACTTTGGCCCCACTTTTGTCGGCCAGCATTCAGGCGCCACCCTCGAGCGTGGAGGTGCGGGCGGCGGGCGACCAGCAGCCACAGTTGGCCGGCACTAAGCTGCACGAGGCGGCCAGCTCGCCCAGAGAGGCGCGCCAGACTGCGAATGGGCTGGCGGGGCACAAGTCGCTTGGGGACCAGTTCAGCGAGTTCAACGTGGAGACCTCGTCCACCTCGAGGAGCGAGCACCATCACAAGCGGAAGACCAGCCTGAAGAGGGCCGGCGAGAAGGAGGAGGTGGCCTCTTTGGGTGCGGCCAGTCTGAAGCGTTCGAAGCAGTGGACTGCAGACAGGCCGATTATTTCGAAGGGTGCAGACAAGAGGGCAGCTCAAAGGGGCGCCAACAGTAGAGAGACTGTGCTTAGGAGAGGCAGGACGGCGAGAAGGAAGGAAAAACGGGGCTCCAAGCGGGAGAAAAAGGCGAGCAGGGCGAGAAGTGCCAAGAGATCGAGCCGAGTGGCGAAAAGTCGGGCAAAGTTGGCCAAGTTGAGCGGCAAAATCGAGCAGGCTGACCCGATGGACAAGGTTGAGGACGAGGACGAGGAGCAAAACTCCATCGGCACCACAGTCAAGCCGGGCCAACTGCCAGCCGCCCAAACGGGCGTCAAGGGGGGCAGCTCGAAGGGGGGCGCAGAGGCCAGTTCGGGCACCAAAGGAGGCTCATCGGGAACTAGCAGGCGGCCCTTTTATGCCACAAACAGGACCATTGACTCAGAGACAAGCGCCGGTCCAAAGGAGAAGAAACTGGAGCCGCCCTCAAACGAGCCTGGGCTTATAAATGAGGGCGCAAATGAGGCGGCCGTGGAGGACAAATCCAAGGACAAGGATGGGCCAGACGCAGGTTTTGAGCGCGACGAGGCCGAGCCCGATTCAGAGAACGAACTCGACGCGAACAGCGAAGACGAGGCCAGCCAGCTGGACGACGAGCCGCGGGGCGAGCCGCGCCGAGTGGGCGACGACGACGTGGAGGAGGACGGCGACACGCTGCTCGTTGAGCCCAAATCGGACGGAGTGGACGACGACCCCGAGCTGCCCACTGGACAGGATCCCGAGGCTGCGGGACCGGAAGCGGCGGGCCCAGACTCGGACGTGGACCGCGAGCGCGAGCAGCCCACCGAGCGGCCCGCGAGCGGCGGAAGCTCGCCGGAAACGGAGCCAAGAGGTCGGCGGGTGAATCGCGAGCGGCCGAATGGGCCGCGCGGCAGCGGACGAGATGAGAGCGATGGCGGAGGACCGTCTTCGGCGGCGGGCGCCGGTGGCGGCGGATTTGGAGCTTCACTTGGAGGCGGAGGGGCGACTCCGGGCGCCACAGGAAGTGGGCGTCCGAATGGGCCAGACGCGGCTCGAGAGTCGCCCGGAGTCGAGTTCGCCGACAGAGACGAAGACCGCGATGCTGAGGACGAGGACCAGAGGGAGGAGGATCGGCGCCGAACAGGGCCAGGCTCCTCGGGGGGCGCCGGCGCTTCGGGCGTAAATGGGGCGGCCAGAGGCTTCGGCAGTCGCAACGGGCCGCAGGACGACAGTCTTGGGGGCGAAACGGATATTGGCCGCACGAGGGGAACCAAGGAGGGTTCCTCTGACGGGAGACAGGGCTCGATGATGGACATCGACGACGATCTAGACTACCGGGACGAGAGCGAGCTGGAGGATGTGGGCCGAAGGAGAGGCTCGTCGGGGGCGGCCCCGCCCAAGGGGGGAGAGCCGGGCGGTCGAGCACCAGGTCGAGAGCCGGGAGAGGACGACAAGGATGAAGAGGGAGGCTCCTTGGACGCTGAGGACGATCGGCGGGCTTCGAGGGGCGACGAGGGAGCGAGAAAGAGGCCGGCCGGAAAGGCGGGCAACGAGGATTGTACGACGCACGATGAGGACGGGTCGTACAAGGCGCACGACGAAAAGTACCACGAGCGCCACCATCAGACAGTGGACTGGTTGCGCGGCTCCATCGCGGGCGAGCCCGACGACGACTACCCCATTCTGGACCGGGCCACAAATCGTACCAATTTCAGCTGCTCTCAGCAACAACATCCAGGCTACTACGCCGATGTGGAGGCGCGCTGCCAGGTGAGTGGAGGGGCGAGAGGAGTTGCAATTCCGAACAACGAGAGACTGGTGGTTGGATTGTTGAAGAGAGTGATAGATGGAAGTATTGTGAGTCCATTTTGATAACCATTCATTCGTCCTCGAAAACAATCAATCCAGATATTCCACATTTGTCAACCCGACGGCAGACAGGACAGTTTCATGTAAGTATTGAGTCTTGGTGATCCAAATCCTGGTCATCGAGCTCGGGCGACAATCAGAAAGACTAGGGCAGACAGCCGACAAGGAGTGGACAAACAAACTAGCGCCTGAGCTTGGGATTATTTTGGGCCACCAGTTTTGGGCAAACAGGCTCACTATCACTGAGATCTCGATCGAAAGCGACAACTAACCAATATCTCTCTCTCTCGTCCGTTCATTCCTCTTGCTCGTGTCCATCGGCCTGTTTACTTGGCCGAATTTCAGATGTCCGAATGGCACAATTTTTAGCCAGAAGACGCTTGTTTGCGTCTGGTGGAATGGTTTCGACTGTGAAGGTGAGTAATTGCAATTGTTTTGCTATTGGCCAACAAATTTCATAAGAAACTTTCCCCGCTTTGCTTCCAGCAAACACACAACACAATGAGACCAAACAGTTTCCCGCTGCTCTGCCTCCTATCGCCAAGTGTCTGCGAGCGAGCGCACTTGTTGATACAAGCCGGCTGCTATGGAGCACACGCGCTCTCGAGTATCCCGGCGATTGTTGTTGCTTCAGCAGATGAGAGTTATCTCTCATAAACGCCCAGACGACACTGTCTTGTTGGCCAGCCGAAGCGATCGGTTCCGTTACTTTGGTTGAATTCTTTCCAGTTGATCATTCGTTTGCTGGCATGCGTGCGCTTGACACAAATGCCGGCCTGGTGAAACAATTGGCTCGCAAACTAGACCGAAATCTCAATGATTTTTGCCACAAAAGCACAAGGCCGAAGAAGGAGAAGCCAAGCTGAGCAAATTCAAACCATGGCTTGTTTGTGTCCTCGTCCAATGACAAGCACTGGCTCGCCAGATGCGTCTGCTAATTGCAACAGCGACAGTTTTCCAAGAGCGACCATCACGAGAACCATCGCATCGCCATTGAGGCCCAAACTCATAGCAAAGCTCCATTGAAACTCGACACAAGTGCATCACCAATCTGAAAGAAGAACTAGCTGAAATAACAGCTCTTCAGTACAAAATTCATCACCAAATACTGTGACCAGTGTTTTGATTTCAGTTTATTTCACTGGCTCAAAAGTCGCGACCCAAAAGTCGTCCAACAAGATGCGCATCGAGAGGCCTGTGCTTGGGCGGGAAAAGATCGGCCCCAGAGGGTCGCTAGTTTCTCCTCTCAGCTTGGCAACTTTTCTCTTTCTGCTTCTCATTTACATCTCAGCAATCGGCAGCTCAAATGCGCTCACCTTAACCAAGTCAACTTCCAACATCACTCATGATGCTGCCGTAAAAACGCAAACACAATCCACAGATGCTCCCAAGTTCTACTATCTGAATGAGCTCCTCTACAAGTCAGCCAGTGCCAAGCACTCGCCCCAGGCGGCCGCTCTTCCAGCTTATCAGCAGAACAAGGGCTCTGGCGTAATGCAGGCAGCTGGAAATGACGATAGACTGTCCCAGGCCTCGCCCAGTGGACTGCCAGAAAAAAGACAGGGCCCTCTGCGGCCGCGCACTATGCCAAGCGCGGGCCTCCCTGCTAACGATGACGACGACTACAACGACGACGGCAAGACGCCCGCCGACTCCTCGATCGATAGTCTCCTCAGGGCAATGAGGAAACGCAATGAAGGCAAAACGTCGCCCAAGTCTAATGGGGAAGCAGCGGAGAGAGGCGAAAAAATCGACTCCGGATCGAACCTTGGAAACAGAGCGAATGGGGCTCGTGATGACGATCGCGATGACGAGTCCACAATCCAGAGGAAGTCGACATTTGATGGCGACGACGAAGAGTCCCATGTTGCTGAGAAACGTCCCGGGCTCTCTAATCGTTTGAGAGGTAAGCCAGACTTGCAGCTATCTTATCAACTAGACACAGAGTTTACATCTTGATAGTTGTTCACCAAATAACTCCGCACAAATTTTTCGCTAATGACTAACAATCAACAATCTCTTACCCCCTGTGGCTCGCTCCGATGGCTGGTTGGATTCATTGGGATTCAAAAAACAAATCCTACTTTCAGAGGGCAACAATGTTCCAAGACGAAAGAGACGCGCGAGTCCTAGACAGGCACCACCGAGATTGAAGTCGCGCAGAGTGTCCCGCAATTCAAGGCGCCGAAAGCTAAGGCATGGTGTTAAACCCAAGAGAAGGGCCTAGTTTTGTTGTGCCAAATATTTGAAAGAATACCTCCCAAAAGCTTTTTCGACCCACTAATTCAAACACCGATATATGGACGCTTTCCAAATCAAACTTAAGATAAACTTTTCAAAAACTTGTTCACAATTGTTTGTTTCTCATTTTTAATGCATCTCTGTTATTATGTGTTCGTTCGTGAGTTACGCCATTCTCCTTTTTTCATCTTCATCACTTGCGCGCTTTTTCTTTTCCATCAAATCTGTGCAGATCTCACTCTGAGGCAAGGCAATTCGAAAGTTACTCCCGGCCCTAGTAAAGAGTATTCACCGTATGATGAGGCTGATAGGGATGGCGATGCCGATGTGGCAATTGTTGATGAGGCTGAGGAAGAAGTGGATGATGCCGATGATGAGGCAGAAGAGACTGATGATGATTTTGATGAAGCTAATGAGGATGTTAATGATGATGATGAATTTGAAGAGGATGAAGCACTCGCTGCTGGCTGATTGAGCATTACAGTCAGCTGTTCTGATTGAGATGAGTTGTCGTTTTCAGCAATTAAGTTACTTTCACTAACTTGTGATTCTTTCTTTGTTTTCTTTATCCGTTTTCCTGATTTCTTGCCCCTTAACTTTTTACAATCATCTGAGCGACTATTGGCAGGTGAAGATTCGTATTCGCTATCAAATGCTGGCAAAGGTGGCGGGGGCGAGGCAATTACATTTGTGAGATTTTGGAACATTGGTGCATAAGCGCTGGGCAGCTTTTTCTCATTTGTTGCTGAGCTTATGTATCTGCTGCTACTATTATTTGTTGGCACTTTATCATTATTATTAATAGTATAACTATTCTTCCGTTTCTTGCCATTTAGAGAATTGTTATTAGGAAACCTTCCGCCGTTATTGGAGTTATTGTTGTTCTTATTACCGATATTGTTTATCTGATTTTGACCATTAACGTTGTTGTTGTTACAGTGTGTGTTGGTAGATTTCCCACTAGAGGTTAATGAATTGAAAGAAGAGTTTTGCTGAGTAGAAACGGATGCTGAGACCCCATTGAATCCGCCTCCCCCGCCATGGTTGTTTGGGTGATTGTGGTTACTGTTGTGATTGTTCCTTATATTGTTATTGGTAACTTTAGCGTTGGCGCCCGATTGAACAGTGGAAGCTTGTTGCGATTTTAAGTAGTTCATAGCTTCCATATAGGCGCTCATGATTGAAACGAGTATCATAACAATAATGCCTAAAGCTAAGAGTAAATTTACAGCGGGTTCCCATTCTGGTTTAGGCGTTGATTGATTACAAGTTGTTAACAAGGATTGGGGTGTCATAAATAGGTGATTAAAGCTCATACATTCCATTTTGATCGATTTGAGTTGATATTAAGTTTGTAGGTCTCAAGGTAATATAATTTAAGAAAAGTAAGGATTAGATACTGCGTGGAGTAGGATGAGGAGAAGCATTGCCTCTAGACAATGCGTTTGCGGGGGGCATAGACGAAGCAGCGTTCGATTCGCAGAGAAGCGACGAAATCGGGGTTTCGTGCGACCTATGCCGCGGGTGTTTTCTGGAGCATTGGGATTTTATTCGATCGCTGAAGCCGATTCCCTCAGAGGAAGGATGCCCTTGTTCGAATTTGGCGCCATCGCGCAATAACATCGGGGGAACTCGATGAGCCCTTGAGGTTGTCATATTTACAAAACACCCCACAATTCGTTGTGGCGCACCCTCACATGTTCTTTAGCCACGGCGCTTTAAACAGGCAGGACCGAAGCCGCGGGGCGACCGATGGGCGCCCACAGAAACATAGACAAAAAGCGACAGCACTGACGGTAGCCGAACTCGTAGGGAAATTTTGATTATCTTGAACAATCATTTTCACCTTGATTGGCAATTGCATATCTCCCTTTCAAAAAAAGAGTCAACCCAAGCATAATTCCATGCATCAACAACTAATGGCCGACGCTTTCAAGATGAAATTATCCATTGATAAGGGCCGTATTATGGATGCCCTTAATCATGCATCCACATTTATTAGTGAATTACGTCGCTCTGATTTATCTCCCAAAGAGTATTACCAATTATACATATCTGTAACAGATCAACTAAGACATTTAGTTGTTTACTTAACCGAAGAGTTCGAACGTGGAAGGAAGCTGGCCGATCTGTATGAAGTAGTCCAGCATGCTGGAAATATAATTCCTAGATTGTACCTACTTATAACCGTTGGATACGTATATATGAAAACATCTCCCAAGTGTCGTAAAGAGATCCTGAAAGATCTGGTGGAGATGTGTAGTGGCGTTCAGCACCCATTACGAGGTCTCTTCTTAAGAAATTACCTCCTGCAAATGTGTCGTGAAGTATTGCCATCAAATAATGATAATCCAAGTGAGGGTGTTTTACAAGATTCGCTGGATTTTATATTGACAAATTTCGCTGAAATGAACAAGTTATGGGTTAGAATACAGCACCAGGGACATTCTCGAGAGCGTGATAGGAAGGAGAAAGATAGGCAAGATTTGAGATTATTGGTTGGCACCAATCTAGTCAGATTATCACAACTAGAGGGGGTAGACGTTGATTGTTATAAAGAGGTCGTATTGCCAAGTGTACTTGAACAAATAGTATCAAGTAGAGATTCTATAGCTCAAGAATATTTAATGGAATGTTTGATACAAGTTTTTCCAGATGAATTCCATCTAGCGACTTTGAAGCCATTTTTCAATAGTTGTGCCTTACTTACGCCAAGAGTTAATGTTAAAAACATAGTTATAGCCCTGATAGAAAAGTTATCAAACTCAAAGATAGATGAACCAAAGCCGAAAGATCTCTATGAGGAGTTTTCCGCACAAATTGATCACATAATTGAGACAAGAGAAAAGATTCCATCTCAAGATATCAATGAGACGAAAGAGAAAATTCCACCTCAAGATATAATTGCAATGAAAGGAGCCCTAATTAAGTTTGCTCTAAAGAGGATGCCAGATGAGGATGAGCCGATCGATAAAGCCTTAGAGAGCGGTTTGAAGCTCATAGAGAACCGTGAAGCTAGTCAAGCGTTACACAAAGAACTTGTATCGATTCTGATGTTACAGATAGGCAATACTCGACGAGACATGTTAATCAAGTTTATGGCTGATTCAAACATAAAAGAAGAATGACCTAAATTGTCCTGATAAAGATTTACAAAAATTTACTGTTATCATTTCCTTGTTTGCGACAGCCCGTTTGGTTGAAAAAGAATTGATCTGTCATTGCATGGGGTATATTATTTGTGTAGTGTTGGTTGTTGTTGTTGTGTAAAGACTGATTACATGAACAGGTTGTTTTTGATCATGGTGGTTGGTGATCATACGTTAGAATACATAGCTATTTAGAGGACAACGATGGTGTCCATGCCAGAATCCATCTTGAGCCTAGGCTAACTGTTGTAGAATTTGATAATCAGTTGGAGGATGATGGTTAGGGTGCATGACAACAAGACCCTGGCCCTGGTTTGCGGCAGCCGCAGCAGCCGCTGCAGCGGCTGCACTCTGAGGGGTGACGACAGCAGCCGAGTTGGCGGCGGCGGCGGCCGCTGCCAACTGTTGTGTGGTGGCTGACATCATGGCCATTGCTGAATTATAGTTCGAATGATGATGATGATGGGCGGCGGCCGCGGCCACAGCCGCGTTCGTGGCATGGTGCGTCTGATGACTTACCAAATCCATGGCCACATTATGCTGCTGCTGCTGTTGTTGCTGTTGTTGTTGTTGTTGTTGTTGTGACTGTTGCTGCTGTTGTTGTTGTTGGTGCTGTTGTTGTTGTTGCTGTTGGTGTTGTTGTTGTTGGTGATGTTGTTGTTGCTGCTGCTGTTGCTGGTGTTGTTGTTGCTGTTGGTGTTGGTGCTGTTGCTGTTGCTGCTGCTGGTGGGCGGCAGCGGCGGCCGCTGCCGCCACGGACACTGCCGTATGGTGGTGATAGGCCGAGTGGTGGTGGTGGTGGGCCGCACTCGCCGCCAGCTCCACGGCCATCTGATCGGCCGCCATGGGATTGAGCGCGGCCCCATGCGGGTGCGTCTGGACGCCGGCCGCCGCCGCCAGGTGACTATGGAGATGGTGCGACTGGTGCGGGTGGTGCGGGTGGTGGCCCGCGTGGTGGGCGTGGTGGCCCGCGTGGTGGTGCAGGTGGGCGGCGGCGTTGAGATGGTTGGCGGCCGCGGCTGCCGCCACCACGGTGCTGGCGCTGGAGCTGCTGGCCACGCTCATGGGCGACTGGTTGGCACTGGTGCCCGGATAGTGGACAGCGGCGGCCGCCGCCGCCATCGGGTGGTGGTGGTGATGGTGGTGGGCGTGGTTGCCCGTGACCGCAGCCGCAGCGGCCACCGCGGCCGCCGCAGTGGCCGCCGCCACAGAGCCCGCAGAGACCAGCAGCTTTGGCTTGCGGCGCGGCCTATACTTGTAGTCGGGATGCTCGCGGATGTGCTGCGCCCTCAGCCTCTTGGCCTCGTCAATGAACGGGCGCTTGTCGTTCTCGCATAGCTCCTTCCAGCGGGTGCCAAGGCGGCGCGAAATCTCTGAATTGTGCATCTTGGGGTTCTCTTGGGCCATCTTGCGCCGCTGGCCTCGCGACCAAACCATGAAGGCGTTCATGGGCCTCTTGACGTGTTTGCTGGCATTCTGTTGCTGCTGCTGCTGCTGCTGTTGTGCCTGCTGCTGCTGTTGCTGTTGTTGCTGGTGCTGTTGTTGTTGTTGCTGGTGCTGCTGCTGTTGCTGCTGGTGGAGACTTGGTGCCGAGCCTAAGGTCTGGTCGGCTTGTTGCTGCAATTGGAGCTGGTGGTGGTGATGGTGGAGGTGTTGTTGTTGTTGTTGTTGCTGGTGCTGCTGTTGCTGTTGTTGCTGGTGCTGTCCCATATTGGCGTTGGCTGAATTGGGCCCTCTTTTCAAAAGTTAGTTATTCTTCTCCTTTTCATCGACGACGTTTGAGAAGTCAGCTCCAGTCAGGCCCAACTGGATAGACAATGAAGTGGCGACAATGAAGTGGAGTGGCGCGCGCGCGCGCACCACAACAGAGCCTAGCCCAATCGGCAAAGTGTTTGAGTGTGCCAGCTGGCCGCGCATGTGCACTCCCAACGTCCGAGTACTTTTCCGCCGAGGAGTGGCGGAAAAGTACTGCCTCGCCGGGCGCCCTCAGGGTGCCTCCAGTTGGCCCTGTTGGCTCGCCTGTCCGAGTGGGGCCCCACACTTATCAGGCCTCGAGTTGGCCTGTCCGGCGAGCAGCAGAGCGCCCGAGTGGCGACTGGCCGGCCTGCGGGGAGATGCTCGGCCAGCATCGGCCGCAAGTGGCGCTGTCCGGCTAGTGGGCGCCCGCCCGGAGCTTGTTATAGATTCCATTTGTGCTTTCTGTTGGAATGGGCATTGCCTGCAGCGAGCCGGCGCAGTGCAGACAGTGTGCGGTGCAGGCGGAGTGCAGTGCAGGCAGAGTGCACTACGCACAGTCTGCAGCGCACACTGCATGCACCACATACAGTCTGCAGTGCAGCCCCGCCAGTGTGCGAGCAAGCCTAAGGGCGCGCATCTCGCCCGCTCGCCATCTTGATTGCACGCAAAAGGCGCCCACCGATGACGTTTGACGCATCTCCACAACCAATCAGGCCCAACAGCGCATTGTTTGTTTGCCAAACAGACTAACCAACCGCAGACTAACTGTGCTAGGCGAGCGCCCCGTCAGCCAACAGATCTTGGCCGCAGATGGCCAGATAGGCGCCCACTTCTGCCCGCCAGACCTAAGCGGCCTGCCCGCCCGGCTGCCACAGGCCCGAGCGGTTGGGCGGCCAAACCAGAGCACTTGGCGGCTGGAGGCGCGCCGCTCGCCGCAACCTAGATATCCGCCAGCACTTGGCAACGGGCTCCACAAGCGAGCAGAGAGCTAGCTCCAATCTAAAGGCGATATCTCGCCCAGCTAGAGTCTGTCTTCTCGCCGAGCTAGAGGTTGTCTTCTCGCCTACTTGGACGCCAGTCACGCCCTCAGAGAGTGTCTTGGCGCCAGCAAGCGCCGAGCTGGCCGGCCTGATTGGGAGGGCGGCCGAACTGGAGCTGAGGGCGGGCCGAGTCTCAAGTGGCTGCCGCGTTTGGGGCGGCGAAAGTGTGCCTCTCGGCAGGACGCAGTTTGGGCTCGAGTGCGGCCCTGCTTTGGTGCGGCCGCCGCAGACTGAGAGCGGCGCCCGTTTGGTGCAAACTGCGGCCTCCAAAGTGGCGCCCGACGCCCAACTGGCCGATCGAGGGGCGGCAAAACAACGCCGACGCGCAGTCTATACGTAGCACTCGATTGGCAGCTAGTCACTGGCAGCTAGTGACTAGCTGATAGTACGCACAGTGACACGCGAGCGCGCACTTTCAAGAGGGAAAAAAATAAATAAGAAGAAGAAAGTGGGAAAACAAATTCCATTTGAGATTGCGATCTTGCCAAAGGGAGGCGACTGTTTGCCTCGCTGGCTCACTTGCTTGCTGACTGCCTAGCTAGCTCGCCGCCCGGCTGGCTGACGAGCTGCGAGAGTGAGCTTGGTGTTGGCCCTCTTGCTTTCGTCGCCACTCTCTTCCCATTGGGCACAATTATCGGCCCTTAGTGGCGCCGAGCGCGAGCCGGCGAGTCACTTTGTGGCTCGCTCTCTGTGTGTGTCTGCTCGTCGTTCGTTGCTTAGTCGCTGGGCCAACAATGGTCGCCCATCGACGTGCGCCAATCTCAAGACCATTTCCCTTATCTCACAGCCGAGAGAGCCAAGCTATAGCTAAGGCAAAGCTAAGGCAAAGCTGAGCCAGAGCTAAGGCGCGCCCCCTTGGCTCTGGCGCACAGACCGCGCCAACACTGAGCCAATGGCGCTCCAGCGCACACAGTTGCCCCCAAATATGGTCGCACACAGTCTCTCTGTGCGAGCCGCACGCAGTACGCTCCTTCTTACTCATCGCACACACGCGCTCACTCACTCACTCAAGCCAAACTCCACTGCGTCTGCTGCACACTATTGCAGCCCACCAGCAACACTCTCCAATGGGCCGCCGCCATTTGTCTTGCCAACTCTGGCCCACCCATTTCACTCATTATCATCCTCATTATCACGCGCTCATCACCACCACAGCACCCAACCTCTGCCAGAGCTCTCTGCCTTTGGCCAGCCGGCGGCCCACATGCAAGTTGGCCGGAAAAAATAAAGATAAAAGGGCAACAATTGTAATTCAATCACATGAATTTGCAACCAAGTTCACATTTCTCTCTCTCTCTTTCTTTCTAGCACCAACAAGAGCAACTTCTGGCTCTGCAGCAGCAGCAGCTCTTCAGCTAGCCAACTAGCCAGCCAATTGAAAGGGGAACAGATTAAAGAGAAAGTCTCCCAATTGGAAGTGCCACGAATAGCACATTCCTGATCGTGGATGATTGGCCGATTGCACTTGCAATTGTGGCAAACAGTTGAATGCTCGCTAAACACGGCCCGAATTATCTATTCAGACAGACGCTTGTCTTTGAGCGCGTTCTGAGGTTTGAACAAGAGAACAAAAGTCAATCTTTTTAGTGGCTTAAAGGGAGCAGAAGAGAGAAAGAAAGAGTGGCCCCCGATTGTTGATTGGCCTGATTGTTGTCTGGTGGTTACTTAACACAGAGAGACAGAGAATTGTGTCCATTTTTGGTGTTAATCAATTCATTCTGTGCATTGGAGCTCTTTGCAACAAATACCACACGAATGCCACAACAAATGGCGTAACAAATCCACTTGGCTCGTCCACAATGAGCGCCGCAAAACAATGCTCGGCCAGCCTCTGCTTTGCTTTCGGCCGCTTTCAATGCACTCTTTACACAGCTTACAGAGATGTCTAAGCAGCTGCAGTGCAGGTACAAGAATAAAAACCTCCTATTCTGTACTACAGACAGTCTATTCTCTACTACAGACAGTCTATGACGCACCAGCGAGGCCACAAGGCAGCCCTTTTATAGGCGCAGGTGAGCGCCGCCCGCACGCTGCCCATTGGGCTCTGCGAGCGCACGGCCCGCTCGGGCCACGCCCCCTCGCGCGTCGAGAAGGCCCAAGTGTGCGGGCTTTTGGGCACGCAAATTGGACCATAACTGGCGCGTGGTGTGGCCGACCACTAGGGGCAGTTTGGCGACCGGCTAGGCGTCGTTCGACTGGCTGAAGGCGCCGCTCTCGGTGGCCAACGACTGGCAGTGGTAACTGGCTGCAACAACCGACTGACTGGAAGTGACTGCAACTGCCGACAACAACAAGCGTCTAGAAGCAGTGCCAGCAAGCCAACTGGGAGAGGTGAATGAAAATTTGCTCACGCAATTCTGGCCGCCTGGATTCCTGCCAGCTCGGCCAGACTGCAGATTAAAAGGTCCCCACTCGACACTGTGCAGCTTTGGCGTGTGCCGGCCGGCATTTTGGCTCAACGAGCCAAAAGGAGCTCTGGCGCCGAAGTGAGAGCGCCCCGTGGGATTAGATTAGCTCTGCTGTTGGCTCGCGAGGCCTGTCCTTTGGGGCGGCCCTTTTGGCGTCGTCAAGCTTTGATCTGGCGCCTTCGAGTGCCACAAATTCCACACCGCAACTGCGGGCGGAATTGCCAGTGCCCAATTGAATCGGCCCAGTGCCGTGATAACAACGCCACAATGCCCAATGCAATCGTCGCTCCAAGCGGCCTCTCAAACGGCCGTGTGTCTTCCCTCCAAACTCGCCTGTTTGGAGGCACCTGTTTTTTGCCCCCTCCCGAAGGAGCAGAAGGTGCTCCTCTTCGAGCAGTTCTCGATGATAATTCCCTCTCATGTACATTGTCGAAGTGTAAACACACACACACACACGAAAGCGAACATGAATTGCCCAAGAACAGCAGAGCCACTGAAACTCCGACTCTCTATTCGGGCTTGCTGCATTCTGCCCGATTGCCCATTCCACTTGGCGCTTCGTGTTCATATTTGGCCGCCCTAAAAGGCGACGATGAGGCGCACACAATCGGCCGCCGTTGCTCAATTGTTGGCCAAACATTGCGGCCAGCACAACGGCCGCACTGAAGCTCAAACTCAAACTCGAACACAATTGCAAACCAAATAAGGCAAGGCGCCATTCACAATGCATTCTGCATGAATGGGCCAAGGAAGAAAGAAGAGAGAATTGCGACACAAGATTAGATATTTGTCGGCGCTGCTTCTCACAAAATGGCACACAGTCCATTCAAATGTGATAATTATATCCAATTTCTGGCCAGCTCTAAGCACGTGCACCTTTTCCACCAGCCCGCTACTGTAACCTAATTATTTTCCCCCCCAACCTGATTGTCGGTTGCTCATTGCTTTGGCAAACCGCCTTCTCGTGGTGCTTCTGTTGGATTGAGTGCAAAGAGAGAGGAAGAAATCGGAAAGGAATGAGCAAAAGGAGAAGAATAACCACAATTGCATCTGCTTTTCTCGCCTCTGAGTTGCTCAGTGTTCGTGCACAATGTTGTGCTTGATGCTGCACACTAGCGTCGACGCTTGTCTCTGGCGCTCGGCCGAAGACATGCCAGCGCCAAGTGAGCGGGCGAGAAAAAAACAAACAAACAATCTGGCCTCTCTTCTTGCTCGAGCATCCAATTTCCAGCCCCAAAATTATCGCCGCCATTATTATTCATGAACCAGCAGTCCATTGGGAGCCGAGTGGGCGCCCACTGGTCGCGCGAGCATGTCTCTGTGGCGCTTGAGACTGGCGCTCCAAACCCAGAGGTTCGGAGGACAGTCTCTCTTCCTGTGGGGCCACCTTTTGCCTTCCGAACGTGGCTCCTTGTTTGTTATTGTTGTCACTGGTGGTCTGCCCGAGTTGCGGCCCATCATTATTGCCATTGCTATTCCAGTCGCCTCTTCCGGCCTCTTCAGGGCGGCCGATCGGCGAGGGGCCGCGCTTTGACGTCCGATGCAAATTGGACGTCGATCTGGCCGAGCCAAATCTCCGCCAGAGCCCAGGTCTTCTGGCCAAGTGAATGAACACACTTGCTCGCCATGGGATGCTCGCCATCCGGCGCCCAATTCGGCCACGTCCGCTTAAGTCAACAAGGACAAGTGTCCGCATTATAGGCCGCCTGCTGTGGTCTGCTCTGGTCTGCTGGGCGGGCGGCTCTGAGACTTGGACTGAGATGGCGGGCTCGTTTCTGGGCGAATGAGAGATTCTCCCTCTCGTTGGGCGCGGAAGTGGCGCAACTGGACGTCAGACGGAGAGCGGCGTGCCCGGGACGGCGGTTACTGCATTGAAAGTTAGGTTGCGAGCCGTTTTGCGAGCGGCGCTTCTCTTATAGGATTTGTTTGTGCGCCGGCCGTGCAGTGCGAGCGTGGCAACTGCACTGCAGTCTGCGAGGGGCGCGCACTCTGCCGCAAGCAGTGCGCCTGTAGAGTGCGCGCCATGCCGATCGTGTGCACAAGCTTAGGCGCGCAACCTTAGCTCCGGCTCCTCACAGACAAGTACTCGCCCGCTTGCCTGCTGACCACCATTCGTGCCGCCCAATCCACTGCACTCAATCCAGAGCTCAATTCAGAACTCAATCCAATGGCAACTAGCACAGCCAGTCGGCCGCCGACTGACTCGCCAGTCGGGCAAAACGCCGCCAACTAGTAACAAACACAATCTGCCCACAACAATGGCCAGCCCCAAAGGCAAACACAAGCTCCATTGTCAAGTTCACACTCACACAATTGGCCAAAAATGAATGAATGAATGAGCCGCTGATGAATGGCGAGCCGGCTCGGCGCTCTTCCTGTTTGGACATCCTGCTCGTTGGCCCAACTCAACGGAGAAGCAGAGAGCGCGCCATCCGGCAGAGAGCTAGAGACCGTCTCTGGGCAAGGTCGGCGCTTTGGCTCGGCGGCCAAGTCGAACAGATTGGCCACTTTTTGCCGGCCGCTTGCACAAACGGGCGGCCACTTTGCAGAACGATGCGGGCGGAGTGTCCGGTTTGCGGACCACTGTTCCTAGTGGAGCGGCCGAAACGTGAGCCATTCCTCATCGGCCTAAGCTGGAGCGTGCCGCAGACTGACTGCACTTGTTGGGCTAAAATGGTGGAAAATGGTGGGCGAGACTGTCTCTGTAGTTGCCCTACACAGTGTCTCTGCATTGGCAACTATCCAGAGTGCGCATTTGGCCGCCAACCGGCCGACTTTGGCCTCATTATTTCGGCCTCCATTTGCTCCAATCGGTTTTCGGAACGGCTCAGGCGCAAATTTGCGTCCCAATATTTATATTTGATTTCCCCCAACTTGACGGGCTCACACTAAGATGAGCCGCTCGCTCAGGACGACAAACGGTCGTGCCGCTGGCACCCAAGCGGCCCCACTGCTCCATTTGATATGTTTGGGCGCCTCGCGAGACACTGGTCACCGGAAACGGGCGGCGAGTGGTGGCGCACGAGCTCGGGGCGAGCTGGAGCGGAGAGAAACAAATTTGCGTCTCGGACTGGCAACAATGGGCCGCATCATTAGGCGGCCTTGGTTGCTCCTAAGCTGTGGCGCTCGACACGCTTCTGGTGCACTGCGCTGGAGTGTGGGCGGCGGACTCGTGCGTGCAGTGGGCCCATGCACTCGCACAGAGACACTCTGCACTGTACACAAGCCGCACGGTTGCATCAAGTGCGCCCGCAGAGCACCACTGGTTACGTTTTTCGGGGCCCGCTCGAGTGGTGCACATGGGCGGACTTGGAGCCGCGTGAAAATCCAACCAATTTGATTCAATTCAATCCATTCCGATTGAATTGCATTCAATTAGACCAAATGGAAGTCTTTTTCGCGAAGTCTTTTCCTTCTTCTCTTCGAGCTGGTCATCAGCAAATCATCAAACAGAGAGCCAAAAAAACAGGAACACTCTCGTGGAACACTTCCACTGGAGTGTTCCACTGGGCGCCTCCTGCAGCTTCTAGTCTTGTTTTTTTCCTCCTCATTCTTTGCTCCTCTTCTGGGGCCTTTTAAATACTTGGGCCGAGAAACATTGGGCAAACATTGGGCCAACTTTGGGCCCCTTTTTCTCACATTCTCCAGCTGGCCAAAAGGCGCCCAAAATGGCCCATTTGGCGCGCTGGCCCAACAGAGGCGCACGCAATCAATCATTTCGTTTCTAGAGGAGGACCAATTCTGACTCCTCCAGAATTGCTCCTCCAGCCAGACGAGCGGACCTGCCGCATCTGAAAGGTGTTTGTTTGTGGTGTGGAAAGAAAGAGAGAGAGAGAAAAACGGGAGACAAAATTGGCAATTGCAATTTTGAGGAAACGGGCCAGAAAATTCCTCTTGTTCCGCCCCACTTGGCCAGCGATCATTGAGGAGGAGGAAAAGCAAATTAAAAAGTCTTTCTCCTCCAAAAGGCAACCTAATTGCGCTCTTTGCGCCACCCCCAAACTGGTTCCACAAGCAGCAGCCAAGTGGACAAGACAGAAACAAGAGATAAACAATAACAGAAACAAATTGGTCGCTTAGGTTGGCCAGCGTGGTGTGCAAATGATGTGCGAGAAATGCTGAAATAATGCGCAAACAATGCTAAAGTAATGCCCAAAGATGCCCCCAAATCCAAATAATATCCACAACTAAATGGCCCACCGACTTGTGTGGCTGGCCGCTTGATCGCGTGCCAACTGGGGCCCCTTTTGTGCTTCTGATGAACAGCGAGATCTCTGCTTCGCTCTGGCACCCAAAGTTTGGCTTAGAGATAAGGATGGACGAGACTCGAGCAGTTTTTTGCGGCCAAAGTTGGCCAATTGAAAGCTAAGAAGAAGAAGCGCTGGATTTGGCCAACAACTGGACATCGATGGGGCCAATTTCCACTGGAGAGCCGCCATGAATGACCGCAACAAAATGGCCTCCGAGCGGCGCCGACAAACAAGGGTGGCCATTTAATCTAATTGCTCCGCTTGGATGCTGTGAGGGCGAGCGAGCATTGCTGGCCGGCCGACAATCCTTAGCTCAGGTGCCATTAAAAGTGCATTATCACCTTTGGGCTGGCCCCAGACAGTGAGCGGGGCCAAAGGAGGCGCCTGTTTTGCGGCTTTCAGGGCAGAATTTGGTGGCGCTAACGAGCGGCCGCTTTGTCTCTGCAGACTGCAGTCACTGGAGACTGCAGTGCGCACCACAGACAAGGAGCAACAGCCGAGCGGCCCGCTTTCTTCCACACTGTTTGGCGCCTCCTTTCTCCCTCCTCGTCTCTTTTGGCGCCCCCACTTTTGACTCCAATTTCTCTCTCCTTCTCTCTCCAGGACCTTTCGACTCCTCAATTCCGCTTGAACAACAAACTGAGCTGCCCCACAGAAGCAGAAGCAGAACGACAGCCAACAAGCGGCCACAACAAAACACACAACCATCCAAAATGATTGATTCCACACCAAAGGGCCGCCAGACCAGCGGCTCACACATTTAGCCCAGTCCAGAAGGCAACTTTCTCCTCCAGTTTGGCCAGTCCGCCTAAGCTAAGCTACGAGGAGTTGAAAAAGCAATAAAGGAATTGCAATAATTCATTCGGTCAAAAATCGCACAGTTGGCCGCCAGTTGCTCGGTGTCAAGATAAACTCGCCGCGCCGCTTCAAAGTAGCGCCCCTGTTCTAAGCTCTGGCCGCTGGAGCTGCGGCTAAATGGGCCAAATCAAGAGAACTGAAGAGGCTGCCGAGGTGGCGACACTCGCAAGGCGCACACTCACAAGACGGCCTCTGCCTCACTTAGGCTCTGCTGTCTCTCACTCTGCTGCGCCCCAGTGCATAGCTCAGCTCTGGCCGCTTGCACAACACAAGCATTCCCCAAAGGGAAGCCCCAAATTGATTCCCTGCCCTCTCAATTTCTCTCCAATTTTCTCACACACACTCCTCCTCGTCCACTGGCTCGCCCGCCCAAAACTCCCCAAATCGACTCCTCTCAAGATCGCACACGAGCGCGCCGGAAGTGGCGCTAGAGCGCCACCAAGAACCAGGCTCACAGTAGGCAGCTTCTTCGTCGGGCAGCACTCGAGCCCAGAGCTGCAAAAAGGAGATCCAGTGCAAGATCCAGCCAGATGGATGCAGCTCCTTTTGGGGCGGCCTCAGTTCTGCAGCGCTGCAGGCGCGTGCCTCGTGCTACTGCGCCGCACACAGTCTCAAGTGCAGTGCGCGTAGTGCAAGTTGCAGTCTGCAAGTGCCTGGCCGTCCCGCTCGAGTCGGACCTTAGGTTGAGTATAGACTGTGTACTGCACATTGGGGCAGATTGGACGCTGCCAGGGATCAAAGTGGAGATGGAATTTCCTGTTTCGAAATTGACTCAAGCTCCAACTCGAGGCTATTGCAAAATCCGAACTCGAGAATCCGTCGTGAACTATGAATCTCGAGCGGCCAATTCCGGAATGGAATGGAATGGAAATGGACTGGAGCCAAAAGAGGAGAGAGAAAACATGCAAATGAAGCTGTTTGTGTTTGTCAATCATTTTTCAAATCGACACTTTATGATAATTCTCGCCCGAAAGTGTGCAAAAAAGCCCAAACATCACCCACAGCCAAGCAGAGCCACTCGGTCGCCTCTGCGCACCCACAGGAAGCAGAGGCACGTGTTTCTGCGTCCGTCTGTGTGTCTCGCCCGATGTCTGGCCCAGCCTAGTATCTAGCTGGCCAAGTGTTGGTTCGAGGCGAACAACTTATGATGAGGGCGAGCAAATTGATTGAGTTCTATTGATTTGCCCACTCGAGCAAATCGCCCGCCGCCATATTGCAGCAGACCTAGGCTGCAGTGCGGCTGCAGTATGCCCATTGCATTGGGGCGCGCCCGCTGCTACATTTGGGGTTGCCTTGGGGCCCGGAAGTGTCTTTCGGCGACAAAAAGATGGTCTTGGACGATAAGGAGCGGCGAGGAGGGTGGCCGGAAGGAGAGGAGAGAAGAGGCAAAGTGTTGGAGTTGTGTGGCGCTTTCGGTGCTGAGGTTTTGCCAGTTGGCGGCGCAATCCAAACACGAGTCCCGTTGGGTGTCGCTTGTGGAGGGGCGCAAGTTAAACAAATTTCCAACAAATAAAGAGGAAGAATCCATTTCGAACAAACGAAATGGACCCAGCCAGAGAGAGTCTCTGTGTGAAGCGGGCAAGAAGCAACGGTTTTTCCTCACAAGAGAAGAGGAGCAAAGAGCAAAAAGCCAGCTGAGAAAAGTGCATTTCTTCCTTCCCATTCGATTTTCACACACCAAAGCTCAAAGCCTAAAGAGGAAGAAACCGGCACACCGCCAAAGCAAGCCACAAAATAACACACTGGAGGCGGCCTTCTTCCTGTGGTGGCCACCATTCACTTGGAGTATCAATGGCACGGATCTAGCGACCATTGATGGCAACCACTTGAGCGACGGCCACACCGCCGCAGAGTCTGTCTAATAAAATTGGCCAAAAGTGGTCTAGCTTAGTCTCTGCCGTTGTTCCATGGTGGTTGCGCCAAGCTCACGAGTTGCAGGGGAGCACAAAAGAGGACGAGAAAGAGAGAGAGAGAGAGAGAGAGACACACACAGAGACTAGACTACAGGACTGCGTCATGAGAAGGACACAGAGCGAGCTCACAAGACACTCGCGGCGGCGCTTGCCTGCAGTCTGCAGCGTGCGGCGTGCAGGCGCCAGTGTTGCCCTATGGGAGCTCTACTCCAGCAACACTAAGGCATGGCGCCCCCTCTGACAAGTCGCCTTTTTCCCTCTCTCCTTTTTGCCCCATTCCAACCAATCACTTCCCACCATCAATTGCCCACAAGATGCTCCTCAAACGGACCTTTGCTATGGGGCGACTTGTTTGCAAGCCTTCCTGAAGACGGCTCAGCAAACAGGCTCAGTTTTGTTTGGTGCTCACTGTCTGTGGACCCAAATTGGGCTCAAAATCACTTTCTTTTTATAATTTTCTCATGACTTTTCTCCAAAATCTAATAATTCAACTCACGATACACTCCAATGGGCCACCATTTGCCAGAAAAGATCAGTTCGGAGCAAAGCGGCAGCCTCGAGAGTGTCCTTTTTCACGCCGCCCAAGAAACGGGCCAAGATAAACAACCTCAGTGACGCAATGAGAGCTTGATTGAGACCGCCGCCAAACCTAAGGACCTAAGGGAGAGCAAAAGTCGAGCGGGTTTCAGGGAAAATCAGGGCTAAATGGAGAGCACTCCATTTGGAGATAAAATACAATATCAAACAGATAACAGTTATTGTGGCCGCGGCGCAGCCTCAACTTCATAACACCCAAAGTGCGCGGCCTCAAATGGTGGTCAGTTAGCGGTAGTTGTTTTTTGTTTGTTCTTGGTGGACAAAAGCTAGCAAAAATGTGCAATTTTCTCCACGTTTCAGGACTATTTTTTGTTCGGCTGTGAGAAAGTGCCACTTATCTATCAAGTGGCGTGAAAGTGGCGATAAATCTCTAGCTTCCAGTGCAGCTCAGTGGGCGCTGTGCGCCTGTTTCTTTGATGGACCTCCTCTGCCTTTTATAGTTTATACTTCTGCCAAACTGTGAGAGAATGGAGCTTGAGCAGAGAATTAGCCAACTGGCACTAGCGATCTCTTGTGGTCAGTCCGGGGGGCTTCCACTAAATGGCGGCCGAAGTTGGAGAGATTATTTAGTCCTCCCTTCGAATCGTGATCTCCTCTCTCCATTCTCGCTAATCCCGAGCACCATCTAGCTGAGAGTTTGGAAACTCCTCTTCATGCTTGACGTTCTTGCTCTCTCTTTCCAGCCGAGATCGTTTATCATCCGAAATCAAGCCAGAGTATTGCAGTAATCCAATTCCATAGTGCCGCAAGAGAAGACTATCTTGAATTTTGCAAACGTTAGAGTTAATTGTGAACGATAATTGAGACGAAGAGTGCGATTTACGGACATTTTTTATTCTTCAAAGTGTCTCGTCGAGGTCAAGCATCCTTACAGCGAATAGTTTCGGCCTGCTTTCTCGTAGAAACGAAATTGTTGAGCGGAAACAATTGGACTGAAGACTAGGAGAGACCAATTCATGGGGCCACAGTCAATGGAGGCCACGAACTCAACGGAGCATGAGGCGCCATCTTTGCTTTATTCTTGCTAACGCTGGATGACTACCGCTGAAGAGGTTTTCCAATGACTATCTACGCGGCGCTCTACCACGGTGGCTCGATTTGGTATCATCCGAGTTCCGAACGGATGGGATTTCAGGAATCTGAGCCCACAGAAATTGGCTGTGACGTCTGCTGACTCTCTAGCTTTGGGGCTGTGTCGACAGACATTTGTGAAGAATCGTCGCTTGATGGTAGCAAGTCAATGATCTTGTGAGTAAAATCAGTGATGACAACTGAATTGATTGGGGCCTCAGGTGTGCTTTCAATTTTGGGTATACTGACCAAAACAACCTGCTTCTTGGTGGAGCACTTCTGTGCCGTTATGATGAGTCTGTTCTCGACATTGTTCACTGAGGTATTGAATCGCGAGGAGAGGGCCACAATGTGTGGGCCAAGTCGATCTAATTGAATGTGCTTAGCTAGCTTCGGATAGTCCACTGCCATCTCGTTAGGCGCCGGAAAGATGGGATAGATACCCTGCGACAGGAGATGCCTGTACATGCAATTGAAAGTGTTGCCTCCTTTGTTTATGAACGACGAACACCTGTTGAGATGAAACAATACCTCCGCTGATGTTGTGTCCAAATAGACACCGCCTAGATCTATCTGTGCAGGGTCTGAAACTGGAATTATGCGACATTTTGGCGCTATCCCTTCCTTGACTCTTATGTCAATGTCTAGCGGGGGGCTTGGGTAGAAGTAGGTGGCCGATAGGTAGTTTGGTAGTACATCTCGACTTGATGGGACTAAATAGATACAACAAGGATGGTTGAATAAACCCTCTACCAATCTGTCGAAGCAGGCACGCCAGTTGATGTCGTAGCGGCCTCTTACGATCTTATTGTCAACATCGACAAAGGGCCCCATGAGAACCAAATGGGTCGCATTATGCTCCTTCACACTTTCGATGATTTTCTCATACAACGACCAGTCTTCTTGCTCTGGTTTCATGTATGGTCCCGAGGCAACTATCAACCTAATCTCATTATCGGTGTTTATAGTCTTCATGGGCGGTGCTATCCTCATGGGGTCTAATATCTTTCTGATAGTTAAATACCTCTTAGTGAATGGATCCCCGAGGAATGCGATTATTTGACCGGGGAAAAAGGATTGCTGACAGTCTATGGCGCCAGTGTCCAGCTCGACGATTCGATTTTCCGTCAGATTATATGAACCCCTTATTCTGAGCATATTTGTGTCTGGCTTCTCATTGTCATTAGTCCAAACCATGCCAATATAATAATTGCCTGTGCCTGATCGTTCGAAGCCGTTGAACTCCTTGACTTCTGGGAAGGCCTCCTTGTAGGCCTCTGCATGTCTATCTATGAGCTCGTCGAAAACACTCTTCGTTGGCCCAATTTGAGCATGTCTCTTGTGCAGCATTACGTCCGCCTGTGGAATTAGTCGATTCATTTTGGGTTCCTTATGTGTAGGTCGTCAATTTGTTATCACTATGCCATGCGCATGAATAAAGCCTAAGCGTGAGGAAATGAGCAGTAGTGTATCTATCATTGAGATTGTGTCATCAAATATCAAGCATACTAAGACAAGAACGGATTTATTAAATTTTGATCATCTAGATTATTACAGTTGGGTGTATATCAAATTTACGAAGCGTAGCAAACAATAATGAAAGCGTTTTGGCGCGCAATGGGAGCACGCGCAGCAACTAGTGTTAAAAAATAATAAATAGCACAACAAGGTGAAACCATGGGTTCACTTCAATCATCTAATAGCACTCTCAGTATTTTTCCCCTAATTAGTTCTTGTTCCTCATCAACTGCCAATCGACATGCAATGGTATGCATGGCTTTCATCTCGTCAACCAAGGCTCCTGGAGCTAAATTGCCCAAACTATTGACTAGAGCTATGTCGCCGCTGTCAAACTGTAACGCCCGCGAGGGCTCCGCCGGTGCGTATCTTGTTATGCCTGGAAATTCATCTGGCCAATCATCTGGTATCGTTTCTTCGCATGTATATCTGTTCATGTTGCTTGGCTGGCGAGTGAGGCCAGTGAGTTGGGGATGAAACAACTATAAAATTAGGTTTGTTTAGACAATTTGGATAAATGGCGAGGAAAAAAGACGTACTATCAAAACAAATCCGCGCAACTGGAGGGGGAACACGCGCCCATTCAGATAGTTGGTCCCAAAACCGTCAGGGGTCGCTCGAGTTTAGGTAAAATTGTTCGCCAAATGAAAGAGCTGCAAAACTTTCATGCGAGCAATTGGCGCGGATTCGCCAGCAGCCAGCCCTTGTGTCTGTGTGTGCGAGCTTGCATTCGTGCGTGCATTTCTTTCTCACTTCGGGCGCCGCCGTTGTGTTGTCTGTGCGGCCGCCGCCCCGAAGTGATGGTCAGCGGCGCTGAGGAACAGTCGGAGGAGGAAAAAGGCTCGAGACTCGAATCCAGTCAGTTTCGGAGTCGCCCATTTTGCTGGTCGGCGTCGTGGTAGTGGTAGTAGTCGTCGTCGTCGCTGTCGCTGTCGCTGTCGCTAGAGTTGGTCCGTTGTTGTTGTTGCTGTTGATGGCGTGGTGTCGGCTGTCCGTATGCGGCGCGTGTGTCTCAGTTGTGCGAGCGCATTCTTTGGCCGGCCTGCGCGAGCCTATCGCGAACAACACAACGGCGGCGGCGGCAACTTTCTAGCGAAAACTATTCTCTGGCCATCTTTCTCTCCGCCTCCCATAGTGGAGGCGCCATGTCGGCGGCTAGCAGCGCCGGCCCTCCGCATGAAGAAGCGCTCCTCCTCACATTAGCAACTGCAGCACGACCAGAAGCGCTCCACTAGTGCAATAACCACGACCAGGGCCAACTGCAACACACAAAAACATTGCAATAGTCCTCTGCCCACTACCACACACACAAAGCAACTTCTCTCTCTCTCTCTCCTCTTTTCCACTCACTCACACTCGCTCACTCACACACACACACATGAGCGCACGAACCAATGCGAATTTCAAGAAGATGATGCTGAAAACTGCATTAGCTGTGCGTGTTGGTTTTTCGCTCGCTATTTTCCCTTCGTTGTTTGTTGTTCGCTCGCCCAGTTTGTCACACTTGCTGGACCTCGCAGTGCATTTGCATCGGCGCGCGCCCGTCCAACTACCACGGTCACAAGTACTTATGCCAAACTCAATTGCTACCACCCAGATTTCATCATATCACCACCACACTCACACACACTCTTAATATTTATCATCCCCTAATCAGCGCCTGCCATCAGCTTAAGCCCATTCCTCCATAATTGTCAAATGATCGCTCTCTAATAGCTAGTGCCAATAGAGAAGACATTTGCTAGATCAAATCTAATATAACTCCACAGGGATCAGTATATGCGTGAACACATTCTTATATTATATACTATTACTATTAATATTTATGCGCATCTCTCTCTCTCTCTCTCTCAACGTCCAAAAAACTGAAACAAAAACTCAGCACTCACTAAAATAAGGCGCTACAATCGATCAATTTTAGCCAATGACACCGTCGGACAATATTGCTGCATATATTTGCCCGATGTTTTTTCATCTTGTTGAACAATTAACGTCCAGACTATACTGTTAGACATCGCCTAAAAGCATACCCTACAATAGCAATATAACAATAGCAACGGCGTCAACAAGAAATCTCACCATCGAAGACAAATCATCACAATCGCAGTTGTCAATCCCCAATCGTTTAGAATTGTTTATTTTCTGACTTTCGATTGATGCTGATTTCTCCAGTACTAAAGTTTACTTCAACGAACGCTCAGAGAAATTGAACGAAGCGATTGGCTATCAAGATAAGTTGCTAATCCATCGGAGAGCTAGAGACACACGCGCGGTGCAGTAACAATCAATGACAATAGAGAAATAGCACAAAAAGAAAGCCTTCATACAAAAATTGCAACTAACTTTTTACATAAGTAACTGAACTCAACCGCATGCATAGGCTTTGCTGATTGTGTTTCGGCCTGAGATTTCGGCATCTCTTTGGTTTGTAAACCACAACTCGCAACTAGTATTTCAGACAATAATAATTGCATTTAGTCCCAGTCAAGATTTCGATCTAAAATACCTTGAAATTGGTGTCCAAGTTCTGCCAAATCTACCATCACATCGGGATACACCGAATCCAACTATAACAAAAGAATTTTTTTAACAAACTGTTCAGCTCGGGTCACCCTGTAGGTGGAAGCGCCCTGCGTTCGTTATTAGACTCGGCCCACCCACGCACTAGGAAGACAGGCATTTATCACTTCAAGTACTATCAAGCTCAGCGTATAAATTCTGCTGTTATTACGGCCTCAAAGAGTATATCTATAGGAGAGATTGTGTAAAGTTGGCGGAGAGCCTCTTCGCAAGTCCAGATGAGGCTAATCACAGTCTCCTCATATTCTTGACTGCTAAAGAATACTTGGTGCTCATCGGCATCCTCATTCAATGGAATCGAAAGGTCTCACGCATTAACATCTCTTGGTGAGAAGAACTCTGAGTATCCGTCATGGCCAGACTTTCCGGGAAAGTCCGTGCCCCGGCCAGCATGAACAACATTCATCCCAAGAAAAAGAGCATCTTCTTCAATGAAGCTCTATCCAAAATACTTATGCACTACTACTTCATATTGGTACTTACATTCATATTACAACTTATTCCCCCAGTCACAGTTGTCCAAGCTAGATTTCTCATCAATCAACAGAGCTCTTTTAGATCGTCCGATTATGAAGATGCGGCGGGACCCTCCCCGGCCGATTACTCCTCGGCCTCTTCAGATGATTCCTTGCAATCAGCCGACAGTTTCGATAGTGAACATTCAACTTTGCAATTCCCAAACTATCCCTCTATAACTGTCGATTTTTCTCCGCCACTAGTCCACTCGTTTGTATTGGAAAACGCCACAGCCATTCAAAATGTTCCTATAGCTAAGATTAGGCAAAATTATACATTTAGCTTGCATGGCTATGATAGCTCAAATCAAACAAGATCTCAACTTATTCAAACCTTGAAGAAATTGGACACCATCAATATTCAAGATCAATTTCAGGTAGAATATCACCTTACCAATCATCAGAATCAGTTTGCAATAAGTAGACATAGCGGTGAGATATTTATGAGTCAAAGGCCAGTCAATGAGAGTTATGTGCTTGATGTCAGAGTAATCATAATCTCCAAACCAGAGTCCTCGGTGTCTTATATCGAATCTATGCCATTTCAATATGAGACTCAGGTACCAGTGCTTGTTGATGTGGTTGATGTAAACGATAACGAGCCAGAGTCCGTAAAGAATGAACTTGGTTGCATGGCTTATGACAACATAGATATCTACACCCCCATCTGCGTTGCACTTTTCAGAGATGCAGATCGAGGAAAGAACAGCGAGTTGACATACTCTACCATTATCGAAGGGGAAGATTATGGTGAGAAGATGAACATCAGGATTGATCCGAATACAGGGGCCATCTATCGTAAATACGCCAACATCTCATTCCCCTCATCCGAGCTACCCATTGTTGTCGTAGCGGCCGATCGTGGTGTACCTTTTCTCGAGACTTCTAACAGAGCAATGATAAAAATTATGAGTTCAAACGATACCATCAATAGAAGCTTCAATGAAAAGCCGTACATCTTGGATATGCATTTGAAGTCGAATATAGTCCTATCAGGTAATGAAGAACCAGGGTCAACAATATCGAATCTTACCCCGTTTGACCCCGATGGTGATAGTCCTGTTATGCATATTGTCAAAGGCGACCCTGATGCGCTGTTTTCCGTTGATGGAGGGTCGTTGATTGTAGCGAAAAACATCGACTTCAATGTGAAAAAACTAGTGAATCTTACTCTCATGATTACTGATGGTGCTACGAAGAGTTTTCAGAACATCACCATCTTAATCCCTAAATATCTCACAAGCATTCAGAACAGATTTAACGCGACAAGTATCTCAGTTTCGTCGAAAAATCCTGTTGCTCAAGAGCAAGCAAAATTAACAGATCTATCAAGATACGCATTCGACACAGGTTATGCCAGATATAAGCTATATTCTGCGTCCAGTGATGAAAGCCACTCATCTTTCGCAATTGATCAATACACTGGTCTCGTGCAACTCGCCAGAAGCATCAGTTACAGATTCAATGGTCGGCACAAAGTGATGTTTTCAATTGAAGACACTCGCCTGCCTAGAGATCATTATAGATCCTTCGTCGAACTAACCATCAATGTAAACTTGACTTCACCACCGCCGCCTCCGACCACTACCACGTCTACAACAACGACTACAACGACAACAACAACAACTACTACTACTACCACCACAACTACGACGACAACCCCGAGGCCAACAACAACTACCACATCCACAACGACGACATCTACTACACCAAGACCCACCCCGCCTCCCACGACACTCACTACTTCAACCACAACAACTATCCCAACAACGCCCTTTAAAACGGTATCAATCACACAAAGTCCTAGACCGACGATACCACCTTCGACCTACCGCCCCTACATCTTTAGCAGCTCAGTGCCCCCACAAGTATACTATCCGATGATCCCACAATCACCAACCACTCAACAGCCTTTCGATCAGAGCAATCTCAATATCCCGCCATGGAATCTTCCCAATCCGAATATCCCTCCAATGCCATATCCTCCGATACTGACCGCTCAGCCGCCAGTTCCAACCAATGTCCTCACCAAAGTTCCACCCCAAATTCTCCAGCCCCCATCAACCGTTATCAATGATAGTCAAATATCTGTGAAAACCCTTGCCAGTATTGTGATAGGACTAATGGCAGCTTTATTCTTCTGTGCTTGTTTATGTCTAGTATGTCGTTGTTGTTGCAGGAGTCCAAGGAGCAAGCGATATCGTGATAGCAGCGGGTCCCTGCTTAACAGAAGCTCGTTTCACAGTCATCAGAGACTTCACTCAGGAGGTACGAATTCGATCGTCAATGGATCGATGTCACGAAATATGAATTCGCGATTGAGCTTGAGGACACCAAGTCATCATCCTGCTTCCGGTTCTAAACCTATGCACTCTAAGTACAGCGCTGGTGATAGTGTCTCGCTGTCTGCGATGAATGAGCGATCGCATAAGCACAAGAACTCAGCCATGGTGACTCCACCTTGTCCATCGGCGAACCATCATGGTAGCAGTATCATGTCACATGGTGTAGACGATGAGTTATATGTCAACGCGTTCGGACCAGGGCACCCTCAATATCTAAACGAGCTGAGGCGTCTTAAGCCAGATTATACAAGAATGTCGGCACGTTTGCCGAGTAACAAGAAGGTAAGTTTGGTGTGAATCTAGTAAGATATCTTTTATTCAAATGCAACTGAACCTAACCAATCAATGACCTCATCATCATACAGCCTTCAAGCTCTACAGATGTCAATAGTTTGAAGCCCACCGACTCCAAGAGCCAGTCAAAATCCAGCTCTGCGTTACCAAGCACACCGGCCAGAACCTCCAGTCAATCGGCTTCTAATCATATGAGGAATAAGGCTATTACTCATCAAAAGCCTCTTCCAAGCCGGAGCAATATCAACAATCGTTCACATGACATGAACGGGAGTCGTACCACAAACACAAGTGCAAATGTCAGTCCTTCTTTGAATGACAATAACTCCAGGACAGCCCTCTTGGGTTCCGATGACATAGGCAGTCCGAGGCATCATGGCGCATCTCATATCAGGCCCAAACAGAGAACAAGACATGTTCTTACGGACAGTACTGCTGAGTATGATGATGTCGCCTCTCATAGCACAGTGGATGACTCTACTCCACAGACAAGTAGTGAGAATGCCTCCATGTCGGAGATTCCATTTGAAGCCCGTTTCAAAACTTTTGTTAAACAAAAAAAGAACAGAGATCAAACTAATCCCAATGGTGTCCTATCAAATAGCACTCCTGTCACGACGCTGGATCGTTATGACAAGCAGTTGCCTCCAGCGCCAGCGGATAGTGATGATACCGAGAACGAAACGGCTACAAATTTATTGAGCGAGTATTACGCAGAAGAACTAGCGGTTCAGAAGAGTAGAAGCACTAAGGATTGTAGTAGTGGTGGTGGAAACCAGGGCCAAGTTAATAATTCAATTAAGGGTGTTAGCTCGGCAGCTGCCAATAGGTTGTCGAATGCTAGTATGAACTGTTCAAACCCGCGAACTAACAATCATCAACAGAACGGTTCTAGTCCAAATGAGAGAGAACAAAACCGTGATGGTGATTATGATGTATGTGAAGAGAACAATAACGACGATCGTCAGATTCATAACCATGATGATGTAAGGCCAGTTGGTCGAAGGAAACATCTAGAAGACAATGAAGACGAATCAGATGACTCAGCGGATGAGGACGAAGAGGATGCTGAGGAGGGTGTCTATGATCTCGGAACATCTAATTTATTTCTCGACTAAATGGTTCAACCCCTTTCAGAACTAACCCTCCACGAAATAGGAATATTGACTAAAATATTGCCCATAGTGGCTTATTAAAGAAACGAGTATCCAATCGGAAGATAGGTATAGAAAGGGAGAGGAGTGAGTTGAAAAAAAGGTTTGTTGTCTAGAAAAATTAAATATTCTCAGTAGTTTACTCCTACGGAAAACGATTACAGAATATCTCGCTCTAGCTTTCAATTGTTTATGTAACAACATAGTTCTGTTGCTTTCGTAGTTTGGCTGTCTAGTCGTTGAGAAGGATGACAAACAAACGTTGTCTGTCCGGGGGCCACCACAGGAAGATCACCTGTTGTGATCGGCGAGGAGATTAGAGTAGGCGCATTTTCGGTACGAGCGCTCTATGGCAGGAATCCTACCGTATGATCTGCACATTATTCGGGTAGAACATTTCGGCGCCGCCTGGTTGTTGCCAGAAGTCTTCCTAAGCCCTGCAGATCAATTATGATAACTAGACTCTGTTGAGACCACTAAGGAGATTCCTTTTCCGAGAGTTGTTGTTTTTAATTGATTTATGAACCATATTAACAGGTGAACAAGTGTTTGCTCATAAACAAATTCAACAGATGGGCATAGATTGTCTGATCTAGTAATCATATTTTTCTCTCCCAAGCTCATAGAAGTCAACCGTTGTCGAGTGTGTGAACCTTTGTGTGAGGTAGAGAGATAGAAACTGAGTGATGTTAACTAATAAAAGGGGGTAACAATTGTAACTATAAATGTAAAAAAGCAGTCGGGCAAAAACCTTTTTGTTTGGTCTAGTCTCAAGCTGGTGAGTGTAACTCTCTTGTTGGCACAGAGACAGGTCAAGTTTGGATTGGTTTGCCGGTAAGGAAGAATAGAAGAGTACTCCATCAGAAGAATAAGAGCGCCTCACTGGGAGCTAGCCGCTGGTGACCAATCGATGGATCGACCGCAACGATTTAGCTGGCTCTTGATTGTAACTGTCAAGATTTTCGTGATACTTGAAGTATTTCAGAAAGTTAACTGCGCAACTCTCGACCAACTGGAACAAAACCAGCCGGTTGTTCGAACAGCAAAACCAAGAGCTGAACTATCAACCTCAACATCATCTATTCTTCCTTTCTCCGCTGGCTCCCCACCTGAGTTCTACTTTGAACCAGCACTAATTGGTTTCCGTTGTGAGGGCGCAACCGATCAGACCTTAGATGGAGTTACTGTAGTTGAGGCCAACTCTGCCATCAAGATCACACTCTTTGGCGAGGCGTTCACGACCGATACAATAGTTGCATTCACCAGCGAGATTGTTGGTAAAACGGAATTCGAACCTAGACCAGTGGGCAGGGCCATCCTCGAGGATACGAAACACCAACCTGCACAGGTTCAACCTGGTGATAATAATTCAAATTCCAGTCCCACTGATTCTTTGGCAATCGGAACACCCACAGGAGGCGAGCAACCAGCTAATTCTTCCTCGGCTATTTCCAGTCGCTCTATTCCGGTGATACAAACAGGTGTACCCAAGGATCAAGAGGCTGTAGTCTCTCAAAGCCCGCTTGGGAAGGAAGAAATTGGAAAGAGAAGGACTCCTCGTATTGTGCAGGAGCCTCAGGGCGAGGCCATAAGAAATCCGAAATTAGACAGAAAATTCAAGCGTAGACTTCTGGACAGAACCAGCTACGATTGCACCGATAGGGACCGGGTAATCAGCTACAAATTGAGTGAGGATAACATAATCACACCAAATGTTGCCGTGCTAACAGTTAGACTGCCCGAACTTGATTGGTCAAGTTCCGGAGTTTATTACTATTTCTGCTTGAAGCAGCCACCTGTTCCCTCACTTAGCCATGGACTTATCAGCAAGACCCTCGAGCTAGACTCTTCTGAGTTGAAATTAGGAGCCAACTCATCGTCGGCTTGGATGAATGCCCCTCCAAAATTGGGCCAAGATCTCGTATGGGTCCATCAGGGCGACGAGTGGTGGCTCGCCCTGAAGGTGGAGCCTCCCATATTGTCTGTAACTAATGATTGCATACTGATTGTATTGTTACTTTTTCTCTCGGCCGTCACTTCTGGCTTGAACTTGGGCCTGATGTCGTTGGATATGAACGAGCTGGCGGTGATAAGCTCATGTGGCGACCAACGCGAACGGTCCTACGCCAGAACCATAGCGCCTTTGCGCAAGAGGGGCAACTATTTGCTTTGCTCTCTACTCCTCGGGAACGTCATGGTCAACTCGACACTGACAGTCATCTTGGAGGAGATGACCAGTGGCCTAGTTGCAGTCATCGGTTCTACTTTGGCCATCGTGGTTTTGGGCGAGATTGTTCCCCAAGCATTCTGTGCTCGCCAGGGCCTGGCAATCGGAGCTAAGACCATCTATTTGACCTACGCCTTTATGATACTCACCTTCCCGCTGTCCTATCCAATTTCCTGCTTCTTGGACTGCATCCTCGGCGAAGAGAAGGGCAATGTGTACGATAGAGAGCGTCTTATGGAGTTCATAAGGATAACTGGCAATCATACCAATTTGGAGGCCGACGAGGTTGCCATCATTTCTGGTGCACTCAAGTTGAAAAAGATCAAGGTTGATCAGATCATGACCAGAATTGAGGACGTTTTCATGCTGCCCATCGATTGTATGCTCAATAGGGACACTATCAAGAGTATTATTGAAAAAGGATACTCCAGGATACCGGTTTACGAATTTGGCGACCGGAAGCAAATTGTGGCCCTAATTTTAGCCAAAGATTTGGCCCTTCTGGATCCTGACGATCAAGTGCCCCTTGCGAACATGCTGATGTACTGTAAACATCCTTTGATTTTCATTGAAAACACTGCCACTCTTGATGTGGCCCTGAATGAGTTCAAGACTGGTAAGTCGCACATGGCGATCGTCAGACAGATTTATGATGACGGCGAGGTTGACAAGTATTACGAGGCCATTGGTGTGGTAACCCTGGAGGATGTCATTGAGGAGGTGCTGCAAACGGAGATCAACGATGAGACAGACACTTTGTCTGACAATAGGCGCAAGAGACGCCGAACCGAGGCACAAGTTGCGCATCTGGTGGACAACTTGTCTCAGCAACAGCTCCCAAGCTTGACCAATGCAAATCAGGGGACGAAATTTTAACGTCATACGTATCATTGAAAACATGTTACTTTTATACCTTTTTTCACAGTGCTCGATATTTCCAAACAGAGCAATCCAGAGACCCAACCCACGAAGCAGATAGCTCTGATTTTGCTGCTTGGCGGTCTTATTCTCTCCCATAGGATAGAAGCAGTCTCCTGTATCCGAGATTCGGCTCGAATTTGTTTCATATTATGCTCAACTAGATAAGAGCTTGCTTTAAACTCATGTCTAAACGCTAACGCATTATGTAACGACTCCCATAAAACTTCCTAAGCATAAAGCTCAATTTGCATTAAGGTTATGTTGGCTAGAGCAATCATATCTCTATCATCGATCCTTTACTCTCGAACGGCATCTTCTCATTTTCACAGCTTCATTTTGATACGGTCAGATCAAATTCCACCAAGCTAGATCCGAATTCAAGGTCCACAATGATCGAGAAATATCTCAGCTAGTGGGAATGTCACAGTTACCGTCACGATCGCCGGCTCATCCCAGCATTTTTCTCGCGACAGAACTTCCGATGATCTGAATGCAGCAGGATTCGGCCGACAATTCGTGAAAATGAAGGACAGATAGATCATCTTTTCAAGATCCATGTTTTCAATCAAGCTCGATACTAGCGAGCCTGATACAAATTCCTTGCGCTCCGAGGCCTCGTCTTGAACTAGATGACAAGCTTCGCAGAAATCGGACGTATAACTCGCTTCGAGTGATTGACATATGAAATGGTTCATTTGTCAGTTTAAAGGAGATGAATCGCCAAACAGGAGCAGTCTTTCGAGCTTGTGAGTAAATCATAGATGTATGTTTTATTAAACTTCCGATCACAATCGCCTTCTCAAATAGGAAAATAAATAGAAACGACATCGTCCTAAAGTTGTAGCTCCAGAATCTCAGCCCAAGTAAGGACGGAAAGAAAATAGCGACAGACGCCTGGCTCGTTTATCTGTTTCCACTTGTTGCTGCATCTGCACTGGTAGGGCGTCCACTTGAGTGGATGCTGAGGCTTCGTGGAAAATCTTTTGCCCGTGTAAGTGCTGACTGGCGGTCGATTTCGCGATATGCTGATCCATATGCCTGTTTCCAATTGCCGTCGGTTGTATGCTAGCTAGAGCCGCCTTATCAATGTGTTCAGCCCCGGACGAAACGGGCTTAGTATACTGGACCGGCGAACCTTGAGCACGGCTGTTGCTTGGATGAGCCTCAAGGTAAACAGGCTGGTTGAAACCAATATCGTTACTATTAGTCGACTGTTCACCATTTGTCGCATCAACTCCATTCGGTATCTGCATTTGCCTGGAGCCCATTCTACCGTCGTACATTAAGGCATTGCTGCGGCCTCCAACTGGCCCGTTTGCATAATTTGCAGGAGCGTAGTGGCGACCATCATGGTGGCTCTCCTCACCACCGGTGGAAAACGAGAAGGTCTGAGTTCTCTCGCCTGTCTGTCCTCTCTTGCCGTAACCCAACGGATAGCTCGGCGCCGATCGATAGCTCGAAGAGCCAGACGACGCATAGTCTCGGCTGCCAGCGCCGTAGTCACCACCACCAGCGTGGTTCATTTCACTCTGGCTTGACAATTTGCTCGATGTGTCCAGGTTGATTTCTGGTAAGTTGATGGTCCTCGGCCCATCTGGTTGACGTATCTTGGCGCTCACGGTGATCTTCGGCAAACTTAACCGAGGCAACTCGAACTTCATTGCAGGTATCCTAAGCCGTATTCCCAGATGTAGTCGCGGTCTCTCCTCTTGACTAGGTCCCGAGTCATATTGGTATGCGGGCCCGCCGTGTCCTCCATAGGCAGACATGTCATTTCCAGCTCCATATTGTGCCCCAACGTCCACACTGATTGCGATGAAACCGATCAGTAGGACAAGCAGAAGCTGTGCCGATCGACTGAAATCTCTTCGATGCTTCAAAATCATACTGCTGGCTTGACGCCTCTCTGGGTCATATTTGTAAATCTTCGCCAATCCTAACCAATTTTCACTTGATGATCCAACTTGGCATAGGATCTTCATTTTATCTTGTCTCTTGTGCACTTCTTCTCAACTGAGGAAGCCGAAATCGGCCGACAGATGTATGGGAAACTGTTTTTTCTTTGCCTATCAGATAGTCTCTAGATGCTTGGTTCTGTTCTCGCCGTTGGATGGTGATGATGATCATTGCCACCATATCTCAAGCCGCTATACTCTGGCTTGCGATCGATTGAGCATTCGTCCAAGTTTAATGAAAGGTCCCAGCCACTTGTTGGTCAGCCACTACTCTTGCGGCTTACCAAGGTGTCTGTCTGAATCGGTTTGGTCAGCCAATAGGCAAAGAGGTGCGCGCACCCAAGATCGACTGAATGGCTTATTGTGTCAGCCTGCCACTATGGGAACTGCATGAGCCTGTATCTTGGTAATTCTAATTCAAAGACGATCAGAACTGATCATGAAAAGGCACCATCACCTGGTGCGTGTAACTCGAACGTGTTGGCTCCAATAGGACTGCAAACACAGCCAGAGACACACACAATCGAATGAGAACTGATGGTCAGTAATATTTTCCTTTCTCCCACTCTTGCTTCCTCCTTGTTTTCGTCGAAATTTGCGCTCTTCCTCCTCATATATAACTGTCTATGTTATACATGGAGCTAAGCCAGCAGTCAAACGAGTGGGCAAGCGAGAGAGCCATAGGAGCTAGAAAGCTAGACAGGTAGACGGAGGCAAACTTCTAGCCGATAGCCAATGGACAGAGCACTTTCACGATGGCAAACAACAATGAGCAATGAAAAACTCCTCACCTTCGCTGTGGCCATTTTCTTAAGCCAACACATAATGTTAGCTGCCTGTTTGCTGCAATCCGCCACCTTACCGGCCTGTCAAGGCAATCGTGCTTCAGTCAAGCAAGATGCGCGGACGGTCCACTGTTGTTGGCCAAGACAGTCTTCAGTTCCAATGATTGCCGCCCCTACTTTGCAAAGTCACGTTAGTCGGCGTTGTTTTCGCCTCTTGGTTTGCCGCTGTTCAGTTCAACAACTTAGGAACAACTGCAGAAAGGCAAATCATCCGGCCAAGTCTCCTTCAAGAAGGCATCTTAGACGATTCGGCTGACGGCAGGCTAACAAAATCAGCAAAATAACTTGTTAACGAATAGTCCTTGCCTATTTGTCCAACAATTGACTTAAGGCTAAAATGCATGCAAGAAAACATGAAAAAGGGCCATCGCACACACAACTGCAGAAAACAGGTTTCTTCGGAAAGAACGGTCTTGGCGGCCAACTCTCACTTCGAGACTGTGTCATTTCGCACAGCCAAGAATACGATAAGTGATACATGCTAGGCAAGATGGTCGAAAAGTCTCTTAGAATCTACTAATCCACTTTTCTTCAAGTTTCACTTTCCAACGAATTCTTCTCTCAACACTTCTCCTTACGTTGTTCAATACTCATGGGACCCTGTCCATATATCATTTAATTTAAATATATAGATATATAAGTTCTGCACCTTCGTTAAGCTCATCAGCTTCCTATATAATTTGCAATACTTTCTTCAACTCAACCATTAGTTGCCAATCGCTCTTTTCTAAATCATCACGGAAGTAATCTTTGCACGCATCTATTGACTCGCGCGATATATGCGATATCAGTGTATCAGTTATCTCGAAGTGTCGTCCGATCATTTTGGGCGCATCAGAGCTAGTATTCTCAATTTTGATGCAAACCTCTTCACCGGCAACAGCCATCTCCTTTTCAACATGATTCGACTGAATTGAAGTGACACGGCCTATAATGATCTCCTTCTCAATTACATAAATCGGTGTATCCGTCTTCAACTTCCCTGCGAGGACCTCAACTCCAATCACAATTGGATCACGCTTGTTGAATATACACGTGGGCAATATCTTGAGCTTACATGGAAAGACGGCGATACTTTTGTATTGTTCCCTCTGACGACGTTTCACCTCTTCGATGTGAGCGGTAAACTTATCGAATAGATGATATATTATCTCCGCCTGGAATATCCTCACTCCAAGTTGGTCAGCTAGTTCTTGTGCATCGCGCTCAACACGAACATCAAAGGCTAATATGCATGCATAGGTTGGCGCATTTTCGAGCATAGTGGAAATTTTCATAACATCCTTTCGAGCTACTGGACCTATGCGAACACTGCTATAGGGTATCTTACTTTGCTTCAAGAATTCTAATAAGGCCTCCAAGGAACCAAGTGTACTCGCTTGAACATAGACACCGCGATCTACACATTTGATTTTGTTCATAGCGGCATCAAACTCCTTCATGCAATAGGTTTGAAGACGCTCAACATCTGCCTCACTTTTGGCGACATGTAGTTGGAGTCCAGCGATCGCTTTGTCGAGATCATGCCCTGTAACTTTTACACCAATAGATCCTCGAACACTTTTTAATTCAGTATATTGTGCCTTAACACGCAATTCCCTCAAAGGATGAGGCACAAGTAGCGCTCGAATCTGAGTAACGATGGCCCCCTCGTAACCAGCTAGAACAACCTTGTCACCTTCGTTCAGGGTTCCATTAATAAGTATCACATCTAAAGTAGTTCCTAAACCCTGGATAGCCTTAACCTCGAATACAGTGGCGTCTAGATCGTCGGGCTTAAAGATGATTCTTTTCATAAGACGTGATTGTGAGAATGTTATCAACATGGATATCAAATTCCCCATACCATCACCAGATACAGCTGATGTTGGTACAAGTGAGACGAAAGTTTTAGGATCGGGGTTTTCATAATAAATAGATGCGTTTAGCCCTTGCTTGTTCAGCTGCAGTATTACGTCCTTGGATCGTTTATCAAATTCAGCCTTAGTATTGCTCGCTTGAGATTTCAATAGATCCTCGATATCCCGCTTAGGATTGCTCTTCCAATCATATAGACGGTCGATCTTATTTAAGGCCACGACAAAGGGTGTTTTTCTTTCTTTCAATAAACCTATTGATTCTATAGTTTGTTGCTCGAGACCATGCATAATATCAATGACCAGAATAGCAATGTCACACAGGCTGCTACCGCGAGAGCGTAGATTGGTGAAAGACTCGTGGCCAGGTGTATCAATGATCAACAGGCCAGGCAAGGCAAGTCTAAATTTGTTTTTGACATATTTAGTTTGTTCTTTGATGGCCGAATCTGGAACAAATGTGGCTCCGATTTGTTGTGTGATACCACCGGCCTCATTATCCTGAACGTGGGTGCGTCTAATGAAGTCAAGCAATTTGGTTTTTCCCGTATCGACGTGACCCAAGACACATATAACCGGGGATCTAAACGACTGACCCTCTGGCAATTTAATTTCGTCTAGCTCGACGTCATCCTCGTGGTCTCCTGTGGTATCCAAGTCACTCTGATCTCCTTTCTTTTTACTATCTTTCTTATCTTTGATTTCTAGTTTGAGAGTTCCATCAATCACACCAGCTAACTGTTGTTTTGTGTACTCAACAGATTCCAGAGCACGCTTCCTATCGGCTTTCTGTTTGGCCGTTAGAAATTTGCCTTCTCTTTTCAATCTCTCCTTCCTCTCCTTCTCCTTCTGTTTCTTTCGCTCTTTTTCCTCTGCTTTACGTCGCTCCTCTTCTTCCAAACGTTTCCTTTCTTCCTCCTCCTGTCTTATACGTTCCTCTTCCTCGCGTTTCTCACGTTCAGCATCCTCGTTGGCAGCCTGTTGACTTTGTTTCAATAACTCTAGAACCTTCCGGCTAGGCCCCTTGGCCGGCGCTTTGTTAGTGGCCTTCTTGGTTGCGGCCGGTTTCTTTTTGGCTGCTGCTGCTGACTTCATATTGGATGGTAAATAAATAAATGAAAGTCATTTGCATCAATTGCGTGGAACAACAATATGGAAAGAGTGCGTCTCAGAATAAGATTCTTGGTTTGCCCACTTTTGCGCGTCGGCACGCGGTCTCGAGCTCTGGAAGCTTGTTGTGCGAAAACGAGGGCTCGCACATTCGACATGTGCGAATCCGTTTAGTACTCAAGTCATTCACGCATAGAGTGTGCGTTTCAGAGCCGGGCGCCTGCCAGACTATGAGCTGAACAAGAAAGTGAGCTTAATCACTAGTTGTTTGCCCAGTGGAAACCTACACTTAGGGGGCAACAAAAATTCAAAAAACCTCCAGCGAGTTGCTTAAGGGGCAGAAGGATCACGATCTGCCCTTCAAAGTCCAGATAGCTTTGAAAAAAGCTGGCCATGAACCGCTCTCAAAACTTGGTTCATTTCAATTTCATACTGCTTTGTCAACAAAAACTGTTTTGAATATAATATCATGATGAGTAATCGGTAGTCGGTTGAATGTTTCACAGATTCTCGATTGATATCTTTTCAACGAGCGCCGTATTTCATCTAGAGCTCAGCTATTGTTAGTAACTCCCCGGAGCCGATACGGTTTCGTATCCCATGCGTCGATTATGTCAAACAAATACTCTCAGTGTTCGCAGTATCTTCCTATCAGCTTACCATAATTGAGTGCTGGTCTTCATGACTATACAATTAATTCTTAAAGCTCTGGGACACAACTTAGATCGTTTAAATTGACTCTGAATTGAACAACAACTTGGGATATATCTCGAAGACTGAAATATGCTATAATCAACAGGAATTACCGTTTGATAAAGGTTCCTCCAGCAACACGTCCAGTCGGATAGAAGATAAACCGCTGTAATCGATGCCTATTACTCATGAAGCTCTACTAGTTCTAGCTCTCAGTGTCTAAGATCAGTGTCTTACCGTTATCACGACGAGTTCTCTACAATATCGGCTTCTTGCGTCATACATGAGTGAAAAGTGTATTTTCTCGATCGTTTGTGGAAAAATAGATTCCCTCTCGGCGTTGAAAAAGAGAGAAGCACAGACCGAGTTTTGAAGACCGACACTGGTCCAATGGTTCACTTTGGGGTCAGTCAATGTTCTAACGATTCATTGATAGTAGGGAGTTTGCGTTGTGGAGACTTGATTCTCAAGAGAAATCCTGTCAAATCGTCACAGTCTGTTTGGCGAAAGGAGATTCTAAGAATCAGTTCGAAATCCAAATTGTTGCACTTCGATAGATTCATCTTCTAACTATTCATAATCTTACTTTTTATCTTCTTTTTCCATAGTTTAAAAGTAAAATGAAAGTTTGCGAGATCAAAATATGAAATCAATTAGTGGTTTCAATCAAAGTTGAAAGATATCGAGCAATTTGTTGTAAGACGGGCGAGCGACAAATTCTATCGATTCGATATATGTTTGGCATATGATGTAAGATGTTCGGCGGGATTGGTGGGCCCAGATGATGAACGGGTGGGCGTGTCTGCCCGCGGGGATCTAGGCTCACTGGGTAAACAAATGCGAAGCCCATTTTGAAACGCAGCGATTCAACACAGAAGGGAGTGGGACAATAACGTATGAACACGTACGCAGGGTCTTACAATGTTTTTTGTACAAAAACACCGTACGAATAACAAATTAAGTCAGTTCAGCTTATAATATCGGACAGTTAACAGAAATCCGAGTATAGATATCATTGATCATGAAGCTACTTGAGAGTAGCTGTTCCGAGCTACTCAATTCAGCTCTAAACTTCGAAACCGGAAGGTGCAAGATTATCGGCAGGTAATTGATCAGAACAGAATCTCTAATAAATTTTCATTGTCTTTGTTTTAAGATTTCATAATTCTCTTATATCATTGACATCTAATTCCAATAAAATTCCAATAACTCAACCGATCTTCCTACTAGAGTTGAGATTTACTCTTGCAAGCTGGTCACGACAGAAAAAAGGCTATACAAGCAGCTAAACAACGATCCTGAGAATGATCCACACAAATTAGAGGCGCTCTCACCTCCCGAAAGCTGCTCTTACTCATGTAGTCCGAGCAAACTGTATAGCCGCAGTCTAAATAGTGAGGACGGCGATACAAAGGATGGGGCACATATGTGCGATACAATCAGTCGGAAGACCCTCTTCTACCTGATTGCAACTCTGAATGCTTCATTTGGACCCGACTACGACTTCAGCAAGGCAAAAGCTGAAGAGTTCAGTAGAGAACCGAATCACAATTGGGTCATCAACGCGATTGACGCTAACTTTCTCAGCTCACCAGCCCACCAATCATACAGTGTATTAAAGAATCAGCTATGGCAGGCTATAGACTCAGCCATATCGATGGCGGATTGCGAAATCTACAGTTATAATCCAGATCTCAACTCGGACCCCTATTCCGAAGACGGTTGTTTATGGTCGTTCAACTACTTCTTCTATAATAAGAAACTTAAGCGAGTGTTATTCTTTACTTGCCGTTCAACAAGTAGTCACGCATTCGACGATCTATCCCACCATGATGACAACGACATATACGACATGGACGACCTTTGACCTTGAAGTCAATGATAACTTCAACTCTCGAGGTGTGAGTCCTCAGCGCTAGCTTCCGAAAAAATCCAATGCCAGGAACCTATCACCACCAAAATCAGGTCAGACGCTTTGTTTTAATATCCCCTCCGTGGTGAGCCATTGCAATCCAAATTTTGCCGTAACGTAATAAAAGATTACAACAAAATTGATAGTTTTAGCCCTGTGTTAGGTCTACAAGTCCTATTGCCGATCTTAGATCAATTAATTTATCAGGAGTCGAGTTGTAGAAGTGATTCGCATCTCGAATACATCTCTCGATATCTATTTCTGGGAGATCGCTGAAGGCTACGATGCAATCGTTGAAGCTATATTCCAGAAGCTCGTGCCTGAGTTGAGTCAATATAGCTAATCCTATGCATAAGGGAAATTTCTCATCGCCCAGCAAGAGGCAGTCCCATACGTGTAGAATCTTGTGCAGAGGAAGAACATGAGTGAACATGGTCAGAAACCATGGGATTGCATAGAGGTTGGGAAGAAAGCCAAGTTCTTCGAGATGAAGGGCTAATAGGCTATCATGGTATGATAGTAACTCCGAGAACATACTCAAATACTGCTGAACGATGACTTGGTTATCTTTCTTGAAGAATCCCTTCAAATACTTGTCCACGAAAGCATTGAAACAAGCGAAGGCCATCGATTCATTGTCGAAATTCAACAATAGGAATGGCGCAGCTAGGGAATCGAGGCCCTGCCAGTATACATATTCTGAGGAATGGTGATTTAGCCAAGCCTTCAAAATCCTAGCGAGTTTCTGATGACCTTGAGGTGAAGCCATCAACTCATTATATTGGTGACAACGCGGAATGTCGACGCTAATTTGTCGATCTGTTGCTATCGGAGTTGTCTTGTCTATATTTTCATAGAGTTTCTTTGAACTTTCTAAGGATACGCCCAAGAGGACAGCCCACGTTTGGGCTCTGTAATAGGGCGGGATGTCAACGGAAGCCTCACGATGCAACTGGTCCTTCAAATTTGGAAAACTTGCTAGTAATCGTTTAAACAGAACCAATCGCTCGCATTGATAAGAGAAATCGGCCTCCTTGATCACAATAGGCTGTATTTTGGAACTTTCTTGCAATAGTTGTGCTTGTATATTGTCATTGATTGATTTTGTACTAAGACTGTCTAAATCCGCAAAAGTGAAAGAATCGATGGATGGTTTCTTTATCATGTGATTATTGCACTCATTGCCTTGAACCATCATCAGACTACTACTGCTCAAAGAATGATTGGAACTTGAGTATGAGTTCTCCCTAGAGGCTAGCTCTTCATCTGTTAAAGCTAGGGGACGAAATATCTGATCATCGAGACGTGCTATATCCGCCTTGAATATATCTAAAGGTATCACTTTCGGCTTGGTGCTAATAATTATATGACTTTTAGGTTTCAGATCAGGTGTGTTAAGTTCGTTGGTCAACATTTCTCCAACAATTAAATAAGGAATTTTAAATATCGGTGGACAATCATCTTGTTTCCTTTCTGACTCAAAATTTCTCCCAATAGATAGACGCCATAGATAATATATCTCAGACAAATCTAAATTTGATATGTTTTCTCGGTTGTATGAAGCCGAAGGAGTTGGCATGTAAAGTGGATCACTACGTAACAGTGGTAATTCAAATCCCATCGTGGAGTATAGCTCCTCCAATGTTGCCCTCTTTAGTGGATCGGGCTCCAATGACTTACGGAATAACTCATTCAGTAGATGAGCGTTCGCTAGATGTGTGCCATCAAGATTCCCGTCAATAATATCTAATACTTCTGATGAATTATCACAGACTGCTAATCTGAAAGGGTTTTCCGGTAATTTCGACTCGGGCTTTAGAAGCTTCAACAAGGCCAGCCCAGCTGACCAGATATCACCTTGCTGCGTGGCCTGAGACCCTGGCATCTTCACTTGTTCGGGGGCGATATAAGATGGGTTCGTAGGTATTAGCATAGCAGCGTACAAGGCTGCACCTCCACCCGTCAATAGGTTTATCGGCCAATGGGCCAACTTGAGATCACCAGACGGTGACCAGACAAGGCATTCATTCGTCAAGAGACCATGGACACAGTTTAGTTCACGGTGTAAGTAATACAGCGCATCTAAGAGCTGTTTGATAACTTTTACAGGTTCCACCTGGTGAGAGCATTGGTTCGTCAAGTTTTCGAAAACTAATGTAACTCTTTCTGGAATTGTTGTTGAACGAGATTGAGAGGGTGATTAGTATCGAGTGTTTTCCAAACTTCACGACTTTGTGAGTAAGGATAGTTACCATTCTTATTCCTTAAGCACTCGACGTATTTAGTTAGATTAGGATGCTGAACTGTCTCAACTAGTGCCTTGAAGTCACCTATAATCTTGATTGAGTTGGGGGTTAACGGCAAACCATTTTCACCACAGATGATATCTGCACAGGTGCTCGAATCCAAGGATAGAGTCGCTAGACTTATACGAGATAAGTCCATATTGTTATTAAACTGATGTTCTACTTTTTATCTGCTGAGGCAGTTTAGATTGTCAACCTTGCTACATCATGAATCTTCTTATCTTAACCGGGTTGATATTCAAGCACGGAATACTGTTTGTCACGAAGATAAAATGGTGATTTTAAAGCCCCACATCGGAAGGTGTAATGTCACCGCCCACGGCGGTGCAAAGTCCGCCACATGCTTGAGCTCACTCATTCTGCGCTCTAACAGAATGATGTTTTCATCCAAAAAACACCACATCCATAATTATTATCGACAATGCCCACAGCCATATCTTAATTTACATGTTCATGCTGAATCATCAATCGTCTAATGTACTGACGACTCTAAGAAGCAACTTTGAATACTGACAATCAGATTTCTATAAGGAGACAACAATCAAGATGAGTCAATATAGCCACTATGCAGACATGTCCTCATATCCTCCATACGACCCCTCAACAATCCAATTCCAGAATTACGACCAAAATTATGACCAGAACTATCCACCAAACTATGATCAATATTATCCTAACGAAATACCGCCGGTAGTCGGTGAGATGCAAACATCATCATCACATCACAACCCAGCACCGGCGTTCTACAGCAATTACGATAACAATGGTTCTGATCCATACGCCAATGAGCCACCCCTACTGGAAGAACTAGAGATTAATTTAGATCAGATTAAGGAGAAAACATGGGCAGTTTTAACGTTCAAGAATTTGAATGATCACAAAAATATTCTAGATGATCCCGACCTGGCGGGTCCTCTGGTTTTTCTTCTTGCATTTGGTTTCCTGCTACTATTGACAGGTAAAATACAATTCGGATACATTTATGGTCTTGGTACCCTCGGTTGCCTTATTATTTATTTCGTTGTATATTTGATATCTGCTAAAAGTATATCTTTCATGTGCACGGTTAGTGTGCTCGGATATTGCCTATTACCGATGGTTATGCTATCGGGTCTATCTATCTTAGTCAACCTCAAAGCAACCGCAGCTGGAAACATCCTCTCCGTAGTTGCAATCCTATGGTGTGCTTTCGGTGCATCGAATCTATTAGTTACCGCAATGGATATATCAAACACCAGGCTGATAATCGGCTACCCTTGCGCACTGTTCTATACAGTTTTTGCGCTTTTAACTGTGTTCTAGTAGGTTTCGAAACGTTTCTAATAAAGCCCCAAAGGATCAAATCCGTCCACAGGCCAGTTAGCTATTCCATAAGACTAATGAAAACTATCAAGCATAAAGGGATGCTCTGTATTGACTAGTTTGCGTACGCCACGTGTACCAGGCCTTGTGCTCGCATGGCGCAAATCACCTGCGTTCTAAGTTTCAACAGAATAATTTCTATTGTTTGATCAATTTCATTAGGACATAGACTTGTATGTGTTCGACGGGTTGGGAGTCATCTGCAATATGTATCGCTTTCGTTGTGAAAGCTGGGCTTGAATCTCGAAACAACCTAAGCAGGTGAGAGATCGGTTTCGATTGTGCCATGCCGTATAATTTGTAAATCTTGCTGGATAAATACAGGTAACACACGATGCAAGATAGGCAGCAGAAATTCGAGAGACTAATCAGGTTGGATGATGAAGAAATCGATTCAGATGGAGCTAACAACAACTCCTCTTCGGACAAGGGCGTATGTCATGTGCCAATGTTATCAGACAGAGAAGGTCAAGAGGATGACATCGTGCCACAAAGTGATCTGAGAAACCTGTTCCAAAACACCAAGCACAAATTCGATGGAACAAATTTACCCGGACTGTCATTCACGATCAACGGGCGACACATTCATATGAGCGCTCATCAGTTGAGATACTTATCACTTCTCACATTGACTTTCCAGAATGCAGCTCTGAATTTAACAATGCGGGCTGCTCGAAGCCAGAAAGATCGATTTTCCACATCAGTCGCGGTTACAATCGCTGAAATATTCAAACTGGTAACATGTATCTGCCTAGTTTGGATTGAACAAAGGTCGGCACAAAAGACTTTCAAGACTATCAAAGCAAACCTGATAGACAACTACAGTGATACGTTGAAGGTAGCAGTGCCATCGTTTGTCTACTATGTCCAAAACAACTTGTTGTACGTAGGAAGTACCCACCTGGATGCAGCTACAGCACAAGTAACCTATCAGTTGAAAATCTTAACGACAGCCATATTCTCCGTATTGATGCTAAACAAAAAGTTGGGGAAGATCCAGTGGATATCCCTTGTAGCCTTATTTATAGGGGTTGCAATGATTGAGACACTTGCTGTGGGTGATAAAGCGCCGGGAAAATCGAGTTCCCTTGCCCAGGATACGCATAAGGACAAGAATCATCACGAACATCTTGAAAATCCGACACTAGGTTTCCTAGCGATATTAACTGCATGTTGTCTGTCGGGTTTCGCTGGAGTTTACTTCGAAAAGATACTGAAAGACTCCGCGCATGTTTCATTATGGATCAGGAACATACAACTTAGCGCGGCAACGATACCGATCGGCATGCTACAATTAGTTATCGCTGAACGTGAGAATATCATGACCAACGGCCTGCTCTTTGGGTTTACTCCATTGACATGGTTATGCATAGTACTTCAGGTGCAAGGAGGTCTCCTAGTCGCTGTCGTGGTCAAATTTGCCAACAACATCCTAAAAGGGTTCGCAACGAGTATGGCAATCGTCATCTCAACTGTTGCATCAATGTTCCTGTTTGATTTCAACCTGACCCCTACATTCGTCTTCGGTGCCTCCATGGTGATCGGTTCAGTTATGATGTACAATAGACATTAAAGTAGAGGTCTATGAGGCCTGCGAAGCGAAGACAACATTCCCACAGGTTGATCCCGTTTCCATCTCACAAATAGGGAGATTGAAACCCTGCTTAAACAACTTGGAAAAATCAATATCACATATTGTCCCTCAATCTGTTGGCGATCACAGACATTTCTTCTTGAGAGAGTCTCTTATATTCTTTCTTGAACTCTTGCTTGTCATGCCTCTGAAGTTCGCGATATATTTTGTCGATGTTGCCACCAAAATCTGTCGGCTTTCTGGGCAATAAGTGCACATGAACATGGAACACAGACTGGCCGGCATCAATCCCATCCTGAATGGTTATAGTTGTCGACTCAGTTTCATAGAGGGACTCTAAGGTCTTTTCGACCCTCTGGACCAGCAACATGAGATCGGTGACTTCCGCTTTTGACAGGTCTTTGAATTTCTTGCAGACCCTTAGGGGCGAAACTAGGACATGGCCATTTAAAACCGGACGATGATTAACAAAAGCATACGAATACCTAGTTCTAAAGAACACTTGACTCGCGGGTATTTTCATGTCTTGAAATAGATATTCAATTTGTTCGATCGGAAATCTATCTATAGCTGGCTCTATGTCTGCATAGAGGTCAGTCCTCCGATCTGTCCAAATGGGTAGTCGTGCGCGACTTTTTTTGGTGAACTCTTCATCTATCAGGGCAACCGCAAATCCGACTCCATCGCTACATTCTGCAATAACCGTGCCCCAGGGATCTACAATCATCGCATGACCATAGGAAGCCCGCTTTGCATTGTGTGTACCTACTTGGGCAGCAGCTATAACGTAGCACTGGTTCTCGATTGCGCGCGATCTAACCAAAGTTTCCCAATGATGGATGCCAGTGGGAACTGTGAATGATGAAGGATAGGTCAATACATGGGCTCCAGCCTTGGCATAAGCTATCGCCATTTCGCCAAATCTCAAATCATAGCAAATACCTAGTCCAATCTTGCCAATTGGAGAATCGACCGGTTCCGGCAGTTTGTTGCCGGATGAGTAGGATTCGCTCTCAATCAACCGAACCACATTTGGTATCTCTAAGTTGAATAGATGAACTTTATGGTAGATCGAACGTAGCTCTCCTTGGTCATCGAGTATGATATGAGCGTTCAATATCTTCTTTGCATCAGGATCATCTGATTTTTGGTGCATCCCTCCCAGTGAGAGCCAGACTCCAAGCTTCTTTGCTAGGTCGCGGTAGTTTCTCAGAGTCTGGCCATCGAGAGTCTCGGCGGCTTGCAGAGCCTCTTGACGATTATTTCCGATGAAGTCGAAACATTCCGGAAGAAAAATCATCCTCGCACCGACCGAAGCTGCCTTGGTTACAATTGAGCTGGCAACTGTGAAATTCTTCTCTTTATCATTGGTGGAGTTTAACTGACATACAGCTACTAAATGTGAAGCCATCCTTGAGAACACTCTTGAGTAGGAACTGAGATGGGGGTTATGTCCGAGCTTGGAACTCGACAATATTGCTGTCTGATAGGTATGATTTGGTGTGGTGTAATCTCTGACTAGAAATATTTGTGTATGTTTCCTAACCACCAAGGCTCTAAGGGGCCCTGAGTTGAATGATATCCTGTATAACATGGATGAGCATCAGATAGTTCTTCAATAATTAGACTTTTGTCGCTTGACATGTCTCTGATTCACCAAAACATCGCACCCACGCTCAGATGTGAATCTCACCAGTGGACGCCTCTAAAGAAACGTGGGCTGCTTGAAAAATAACTCAAGGCCGCAAAAAGCGTCAGCGACCTTCGAACCGAGAATCAGTGATGAGTATACTGATAGTTTGTCGACTGCAATCAATCAGCAACATTATCGAGCTCAAGAAGAGGGCCGGACACAAGGCTTCGTCTTAGATGAGATGAATGAGTTGACAGGAGGCGAAATGGGAGTACATAGAAACTCGCGAGAAAATTTGATTAGACACGTGTCCCAATGATTGTATTAACAACGTCCCTGTATTCCATCTGCGAACATAAGTATATCCTATTGTTCGACAGGCTGATCTTTCAACATTTCGTATGGGTCCCTGAGTGCTCGTGTGTGGAGGAATGTTACTTTCGTTCAAACAGTATCAATACTCGGAAATGATTTTTCAAGCTTCGAAAATCAAATGGGGGGGCTTCTCACCAACCGATCATACGAGGATTGGAATATGGCTGGTTATTTGGTTAGCTCTTTCGCAAAGTGCTTCATATGACTCTCGATGAAGGTGGAGACAAAAAAGTAGCCATGATCGTAGCCTTTTCGTTCGTTATACTCTAGAGGTTGATTAGCTTCCTTACAAGCCTCGACAAAGTTTTTTGGGACCAAATGACTCAACCATTCATCCTCTGCTCCTTGTTCGACTATAATCTTCGTATCCTTTCGAGGATTCTTTTTTACGAGCTCTGTTGCGTCATACTCTTTCCATGCTTCTTGATTATCTCCTAGATATTCCTTGAAACACTTGACGCCCCACGATGATTTCATGGGATTTGAAATGGGCGCGAAAGCCGTCACCGCTTTATATATGGTAGGGTTCTTGAAAAAGCAAATGAGAGCCCCATGACCACCCATTGAGTGTCCGGTGATTCCGACTCTGATTGAGTCAACTGAATCGAAACTGCTGTTGACCAGTTGTGGCAGCTCTTTGCTGACATATGAATACATGCGATAATTCTTCTTCCATGGTTCACGTGTAGCATCAACGTAGAAACCCGCACCCGTACCGATGTCCCAACTATCCTCTTCGCCAGGTACATCGCATTTCCTTGGACTAGTATCTGGTCCCACGATAATCAACTTGTTTTCCTCAGCATAGCGCTGGATTCCAGATTTTGTTATCATATTCTGCTCTGTACAGGTGAGTCCACTTAGGTAATAAACAACAGGTAATTTGACATTTGGTTGGCTCGCTGCCGACGGGAAAAAGACTGAGAACTTCATTTTGCAGCCGAGCTCCTTGCTATCGTGTTCGTAGACATTTTGGAGCCCTTCGAAACACTTGGAGCTAGATATTTGTGTAGGACGTGCCATGACACGAGAAAACTTGAGGCTCGAAAGTAAAATTTTCACTTAATCGATAATGAAATAGTTCAAACTGGAAAGACTAATATCTCGTGTGATGACTATAATAACAAATTGGATGACAAAAAGGTCGGCGGAGTCGCAACCCGTACAACAGAGAGACTTGAATACGCCTTCGCCCGGCTGGGTATATGGAGCGGGATGCCGGCTGCAGACTTCCCGCAGTGCTTGAAGGGGTGGATACACCTCTGAACCTGATGCAACCAGTGTGTCATAATCTCACACCCGTTTGCCCTCCGCACCTGCGGCCCGACCGGAACGCCCACCTGGGGTCGCACATGTGGACGAAGACCGCAGTCCCGTCAATGCAGCGTCAGCGGACTAGCCGACTGCAACACGCGGCTCCATTGTAAACAAAACAATCGACCAAATTAACGATGGATCTTAACTTATGGAAGAACAAGGACGAACTAAAGAAGTTCCTCGATAATCTGGGAATCGAATACCGGTATGGCTGCTTCGAGGAAAACAACTCTGAGACGTGCCACCTATTAGGAGACTACTTATTATCTATAGACAAAGCACGGGCCAAAGCCGCCCAGGTATATAAAACAAATTGTGATGAGAACAAATTTGGGCTCAGTTGCGATGCTTACGGTAGGATGGCCTTCCGTGGACAGGGTATGGATGGGCCAAACAGTAAACTAGCCTTGGAGTATTTCATGAAAGGCTGTGATCTTGACGATCCACGCTCATGCTATCACGGAGGTCAGATGCTGGGGGTCAATGACAAACACCTGAACAAGATCATACCACCGGATCCAGATAAAGCCCTTGAGATGCTTACTAAGTCTTGTAAATCGGGTAAACAACCTCAAGCATGTACATTGTTACACTCATTTTATTTGCGTGGCCTTCATGGGAAACCTGCTGACTTGGTCAAATCAGCCGAATATGCCGAGATCGCTTGCGATCAGGATGAAGCGATGGCTTGTCTCAATCTCTCACGAATGTATCACATAGGCGACGGAGTGAAACCAGACCAAGAGAAGTCGGCTCATTTTAGGGAACGTGCCAAGAAAATTGTCGCCGAAACTAAGTCATAGGCAGATGTCTCTGCGCCTCTACAGCTGGAACAGGAATTTCCCTATTCTCGATCGTAGTTTGATATGAATAAATTTAGTCATCTAGAATGAGAGTAGAGTAAAATTCGAGTCAAGAAGTCCAGGTTTCCGGTATTGTTAAGAGTTCCACTGAGCGTGATCAACCAGATCTCCGGTCTAATCGGCGTGATTGAGCACTCAAATCAATGTCGTTGAGATAGGCGTGTTCAACTGGTATGAATTTGGAGCACACCCAGTTCGCGTCGATTCTAATTATTCAGATACATAAACAAGAAGAGATAGTCACGCGTCAAGCTCATGGGATGCGAGTTACATGAACGAACCATGACGAGCGCTCCAGTGGGATCTCTAAACTAGGGACTGCTTATTTCATTTACACATCGTCTTCAGTCTTCGGCCACGGGTTTCTGCCTCTCAGTGAGCCAAGGTGGCAGTATAAGGTGGAGCTCCAGAGTTGAGGAAAGTCTAGTGATAAAAATCGCTCAGGATGAGGCTCTCCGAGAGGGCCAGCTTGTTTATTTATTTTCTCTCAATCGTGAATTCATCATCTTGCGCAATCCAAAGCGAGGCCTCTCCCAAATGGTTTTCCTCGCAGAAGCGCGACGAATAGGCCTACATGCACAAAATGGCACAAGCATCTTCTCGTGATAACTGGTCGGGTGGAACAGGGTTAGACAGTCTTAGGAGACAGTCCTCGGAGATGAACATCGTCAATATGTCTTGACTTGAGCACCCACAGAGCGTTGAGGAAGAGGAGAGAAAATTTAGGGGAAATTGTCAACATTAATTACTTTAATTTATTCGTCTTGATGAGTGGAAAGATCGCAAGCCGATGATGACAAGAGTTCGTCCGCCTGCTCCACGGGACTCTCTTGGGCCGATTTGAAGCACTCATCATCGACTCCGTTGGCCGAATCGAGACTCGACATTCCAGCCGGACTTGAGATTTCAAAGCTCGCCTTGGGAGCCTCTTTTTGGCGCAACATGAACAAGGTTCTTTTCCTTTGTGTCTCTATCATTTGGTTCATCTCCTGCTCAATGCAACTGTTCGATTTATCGGGCATCTGATAGTGACTTGCGGGCCCATGTTCAGGATTGGTGCAGTAAGTGCTAACTCTGAGGTCGCAATTAGAGTGTTTCAAGTGGACACAGGTGTCCTCCGCTCGTTCGGCGTCCAATGCATTTTGGTAACGCCGCCCAGTGGTCTGTTGTGGTATTGCATATAATGGAGACTGTCGTTCGTCTGAATCGGCTCGGTAAGCGTCCGAATTACTATCGAGTAGCCCAGAGGCCTCCTGATCGTCATCCGACGCATTTCTAGAGTCGTCGAGTTGTGCCGAATTATCGGCAGTGTCCACATCGGAAGCGGGTCCAATTGTCTCATAGACACTAGGTCCCACTTCCGTTTGGCAAGCTCGATAATCGCCAAGACGACCCAGAGATCTGGCCTCTGTTTGTTTGAGCTCTCTCGACTGTCTGTGGCCCTTCGACGAAGACAATCTACTTCTTGCATTTCTACCACTTCTGGTCCCTTTGTTAACCAGCTCCACTCTGGGCGGCGTTAATTGCTATAATGACATGCCCAACGAGACCGAGTACTCGGCCTCGTGGTGTCCCAACTTGCGACCCTCATAATAGCTACTCTTGGGCGACTCGTTCTCCCTCGACAGAAGCAACCTGTTTGTTCCATTGGCTTGACTGGCCCGAAACGTTGCCCTTTCGCTGTTTCTCTTGTTTGACCACAGGAGTCGGGCAAACTTTGGCAATAAAACGAGGAAAACTAGATAAATCAACAAATTCAATAGGACAAACATGGTGATCACAGCAAAAGCTGGAATCAACAATCGTTGCACTGACCAGGGGGCCACCATAGACTGTTGCTGCTGCTTGTGGACAACATTCTCATCATCATTCGAGTGGCCCGATTTAACCAGACGAGCATTATGTCTGCCTGGATCCCATTTTGGTATGATGAAATCCACCAGCTCATACCAAATGTTCACCAATTTGTTACTGTCTCCTCCAATGGATTCGCGGCTTGCTGCGTCCGAGGCTTGTTTGTGTTGTTGATTGTGTTGCTGCTGATGTTGGTGTTGGATGAGATCCACGTCGGACACGAGTAGCTCGTTGAAATTGCGCCCATCAGATTGGAAACCGTTCGATTGCTGAGGCAGTCCAACGATCTCGACGGCCAACTCTTCCTGTTGACCTGTGTGAGCAGCAATCAGATGACTCTCGCCGTCTGACCAAGATGCAGGCTGGTATTTGGCCAAACTCGAGTCGCTTGACAATACGAGCCTGTCAAATTTGCTCGCTCGCTGCTCTTTGGCTGCTTGTGACTGAGTCAGCAGGTCCTCAATGAATACACAACCTGGCAAGACGCCTGGGGATTGAGCGGACGTCTTGCTCCCGTTTCTATTGCTTGTCTCTTCCTCGTCGAACCAATTCTGTTCCTCGAGGGAACAGTGACGAATTCGAACCTTCTGACGAGTATCACTGAAGACAAAGTTATCAAAACATTCAAAAATTTCCGTTGTTTCATTTCTAAATAACAAGCGCGAACGCTTGGGTGGCTTCCTTGTCATTGGGCAACCATGTTTGTGGAACCAAAACAAGATTCCACGATTCAGAGGATTAAAGGTTCTGCCACTGATGAGATCTAGATGGATTCTGTTGGCACTTGATGTGAATGAGATCGATTGTTTGATATTTTCTCCCTCTTGATTCTGTCCCGCAAACTCTTGCTGGAACACTTGGCTGCTCGAGCAAATGCTCACATTCTGCTGATACAGCCAAATCACTTGTATCGGATTCATACTGTCTAGTAAAAGCTGATAATCTATCGACAAATTGATCGTTCTATTTCCGTGTTCGTCAACTTGTTGTTGATCCTCGTCCGTTGAACTTTGCATCTGTTTGAACAGAGTTTTGTTGTTAAAATCAATCAAATTGTTCTTGTACAATCTAATTGGTAGTTTCGAAATCATATCGAACTCTTTTTCCGCTTCCTGTTGTTGTTTTTGCCTCTCAACCAGCACACTTGTCTGATTGTTTCCGCTCCTTGTGGCTGGAGAGTCGTCGATTTGATTGGTCAATTTGTCGTAATTTATCAGTGACAAATGATCAAAATCTCGGCATTGTTCGGCGTTTTGTTTCATAATCTGGCTCAGCTTCAATCTGATCAGTTCATAATCGTGCTGGTTGATTTTAAACACCACCTTCCTTCTAGTTTCATAGTTCCCATTTCGTTTATCTCCACTCCTAATTTGATCAGAAACTATCTGAATATTTGCACCACTTTCTTTACTGTCAGCCTGTTGGTTGTTGATGGAAACTGGCGATATCAGCAACACTTCCTCCGGTTTGGAGCCATTCTCCGTGAACTTGGAGATGCTCTCCGCAGTTTGCGGCTGATCCAGAAGGTTTGGCGGAGCTTCCAGGTTGGGCACTGAGTAGTCTGGATACTCGAGCATGGATGCGTCGTGGCCCAGCAACTGAAGCAGCGGATTGAGAGCACTGGCGCCCGCTTGTGGGCCAGTCTTCCTTGGGGCCAGGGAAGTGTCCAGCAATTTGACGGTGATTTTTCTGCCCGGTTCAGCCTCGATGGTCCAGCCACACTTGTCAAACCTGCCCTTGGGTGTGGCGTAAAAGTTTGGATAACCAGGCGAGGCGACAAAGCCAAAAGTTCTGTCCTGAATCACCTTTGAGGCGCCATTCAATAGGCTCGACTTGGATGCGAGCAAAGTGTTTGCATTGCAGTACTTGAGCAAAAGTCTATTGTCCACGCATAGGTAACGGACGAAGACATGGCCAGGCTTTAGGCTGACACAGCGAGGAAATTGGTGGTCAGTGTTTTTGGAAAATTTGCACTTATCTCTTCCGGAGCACTTGGCTTGGAAGGATTGTCGCAAATCGTCCACACAAAAGGGTTGCTTCCCATTCTGGAGCTCACTCTGGATTGTGGGCGCCAGCCTAATGAGTTGGTGGCCGGCTTTCTCTCTGTCCAAATCATTCTGATCATCCTGATAATTGTCAATATTATTCGGCTTGTTCGAGGTCTGTGTCGAGGAAGATTTTCTCGTTGGATTGGTAGTAGTAGTAGTAGTATATAATTGTTGAAAGATTCTCACTAATTTTTTGGCAGTTAAATGTTGCAAAAACTTGAACTCGTCGCTCTGGTAAACCTTTGGACAAACGTGCTCCGGATATGAGTCTGTATAGTAGGCCTCCAATATCACAATAAATTGTTGCCTCTCCTTTGGGCAACTCAATCTGAGATCATTAAGCTGACTTATGGGCTCGCAAACAATATGATGCGAGGACTGCAGTTGTCCTGCACCGTCATTATGTTGCCTCTCCTTCTCATTGGTTGGCCCAGAGGATTGCTCAGATCTCTTGTGGACTGTGTGGGCCTTGTCCGCCAGTTGGCGCTTTCCGCCATCCACTTGCCAGCCTTGTGGGGGCGGCCGAGCTGCAAATGCAGCCCAACGATGATCATGATAAGGATCAGCGGCGGCGGCGGCAAGATCGACATCAATAAACTCGAATGAAGCTCGAGGCCTCCCGGGAGCTTCGTGGTTGAGAGATTTGCGGTAGATGTTTTTGTTGCCGCTTTCGCTTTCAGCTTCTTTGTATGGGGCTTCTTTGTGTTTTTTTCTCTCTTGCTTGGCGTTGTTAAATTGTTTTTGTTTCGCCTGTTCGTCGAGATGATAATAAAATCCATTGCTCGCATTTGCTCGCTCAAACGGCTCGCCCGAAACCAAGACCACCAAGTGTGGGCCGTTTTTTGTCAGTTTTCCATTGCTGAAAGGCGCAGAAAGCGCCAATAATAATAAAAACAGATAATAGTAAATGATGAGCGTGACAAATCCCGCTCTCTTTGGATTCTCTTCCAGCATTGAAGCATAATTGTTATTACTATTAGATTCTGCACGCTTGTCTTTGGCCGCCGCTACTTCTGTCGAACCATTGGATTTGGAAACAGTTGTTTTCGTTTGATTATTCTCTTGGGAAGCGAACCAAAAGTGCCGGCGATGAGGATGATCATCATCTTCATCTTCATCATCATCATCATGCTTCACTCTCATCAGCTTGCCATCATGGAAACACTTTAGAGACCATTTTTGCGCCCACCATTTTCGGTCACCCTTTGGTCTCGTGGTGGTGGCAATAATTGCACTTTGTTCTTCGTCCAGAAGCCGCCCATTTGCCGCCGCCATTCGCTTGCTGCTGAAATTTGACTCGCCCCCAGGAACTAGATCGGCTACAATGATTATCTGCCCCATCGGCTGCCAATGGTTGTTACCGATTTCGGCCTGTTCATCGTGGAGCTCGAGGAAGTCTGTCTGCTTGCCGCAATCAAATGGCAAGCTTGTTCTCTCTCCACTTTCAGCCCCTCCACTAGCCGTCTCCCTCGAGCCTCTTTTGTCTAGATCTCTGCCTCCACTTGTTCCTGTTTCTAATGAGCTTGTTTTTTGTCTCTTCCTCCAACTCTTCTCCTCAGCGCCATCGAACAGGCCCGAGTGTCTCTTGTTGTCCAATTCTTCGTCTCTTGTTTCTCGTCCCAACAGGCCGAGGGGCTCTTTTGGGGCGCCGCCTTGGTGTGGCAAGGCGCAAAGTGGTGCCCCTGCTGCTGGCTGGCCGGCGACTCTCTTGCGCCAACTCATGGGACCTCGGCCGGCGGCGCGAGTCCACCAGTGGCCGGCGGAATCCTCGTCCTCGTCCTTGTCCATTTGTTGTGTGCCCTCTGCTCAATTGGACATTATGTGGGCCTCATTTGTGTGTCCACTGGGCTGGCTGCTGCGTCCAAGTGGCGCCCCTCGAGCACATCAGTTTGGGCCTCGTGCACAACACGCTCTGTGCTGGCCCACTGCGTGACTCACTGCAGTGCGCCCGTGCGTTCAATTGTTTTCTCGCTTCAAGGCAACCCGCACACACACACACGGCCTCTGTGTTACTGTGTCTCTGTGCCAGTCTCTATCGCTGTCTCTTTTGCCTTGCCAACTTGCCCAACTCGCCTTTGCATACCAACCTTGGCGCCTCTCGAGCCGCGGCCCAAGCTAAGGGCTCACACAACTGACACACAATTTGGGCCCGCCGCGAAGGGAGCACACAATCCCAATTTAGCCCACTCTCTCCCCTTGCTCCCAAAACAACAATCTCATAAATAATTAAACTCTTCTTCTCCTTTTTTGCCCCGACCATCCAGAGGGCGAGTTCCTCTAATTTTTATTTTCCTCGCTCTCTCACTCGCTCGCCTGTAACAAGCTTTTCCTGAGCTCCAAAACTTTCTCTTCTCCTAATTGCACACAACGCAGTGGAAATCAATCAAGCTTCAGGCCCGCAAACTCGCCCCATGCAAGCCCACTCGTTCAGTCAGTATGCTCAAAATTTGGCTCAAAATTTCCAATGAGCTCGCAAGTTGGCGCCTCTGTCTCTCTCTCTCGCTTTCTCTATTCTCCGCTCATTGGCGCACACAGTCTGCAACTGGATAGTCCAGCACGCCCTGAGCGCCCGCCAATCCGTCTTCCAGAACACTGCTCTCCTCCCTTCAGTCTCCCTTGCTCATTAGTTCGCTTTCGGCTAATTTGTCTCCTCTGGGGAGCCGGCCAACTTTCTTCCGGCCGCCAATGCAGAGCTGCGGCAATTTCTGAGGCTTGATAGCGATCTTGGAACTCTTGGCTGGTTGTCGATGAAGTTGAGTGACCGATTGGCGGCTCTTTTGGCCGGCTGGAGTCTGAAGGCAAAGCGGCGGCGCAAGTGGACAGTTTGTTGTTTGTTGATGGGCCGAGTTGCGTGTGTTGTTGCACGAGCTGTTTATTGCGAGCTTTGTTGTCTGTGTTGTTGGAAGCAGTGAGCTTGAGCTTGGCTCTGGGTTTGAGCTTGAGTTTGAGCTCGAGTTTGGGCTTGAGTTTGGGCTTGAGCGCCACTGTGAGCGGGCGGACGCGAATGGGGAAACGCAAATGCGAATGTGAATGCGAATGCGAATGTGAATGCGAGTGTGAATCTGAATGCGAGTGCGAGCGCGAGCACGAATGCAAATGCAGTTGCGATCGGCAGCCCTAAGGGACGAGCGCGAATGGGGAGCGTAGGCAAAAACGTCGTCGCGCGGCGTTGGTGCTCGCGCGCCGCCTCGCAGCCCAGAAGCCAGCAGGCGGCGGGCGGCGGGCAGCTGTGAGCGCCACAAGCAGCCCAAAAGCCGGCCTCTGCTCGCCTGCTCTGTGCCGGCCGCCTGAAGGCCATACTTCAACCGAGCGGGGACGCGCCTGCGCGCCGCAAGTTCCGCGCGCTCCAACGCGACTGGCTCGAGAGTGGAGCTCACAGCTCTTAGTTCACAGCTCTTAGTTCACAGCTCGCAGCTCGCAGTCTGCAGCTCACAGCTCGCAGCTCGAGGCCCGCTCGCACACGTGTGTGCAGTGCGGCCGCTCAGCTCTCTGCAGACTGTGGTGCGCGCCGCCCAAACACGCTCGCCAAGTGCACAGAGACAGTGAGGCGGCGAGTTGCGTCACCATCACATCAAATCAAGTGGGCGCTCCATCAAAGCGCCTCTGTCTCGTTCGCGAGCTTGCCGCCCCAAAGGACGACCGCCCAGCTCTTGGCGCCATCCCGCGGCCGCGCTCCACGAGTGCAATTAACTACCCGCGCACTCAGAACTGCTCAAAATCGCCCGACAGACAGAGGCCAGCTTGGCCGGCGGTTTGTTCTCGTTTGTTTGTTTATTTCCACTCGAATCCAATTGAGAAACAAAGAAACCTCCCCCGCTGGCGGCGCGACTTGTTTTCTAGTTGGCGCCGATTTCCTCAAAAGCCAAAGCAAAAGGAAAAGCAATGGTCCAGCAGGCCGCCCCTAAGCAATGGCCATAATTTCCCGTTTTACGATTTCGCCTCCTCTTTCTCCTCCGATTTCCTCCACAAAGCTCGCCCTCGGCCCACTTTTGGGCCCGCAAAGTGCGCCCGACGAGCCACAAGTCGAGGGCGAAGGCGCCTTACTGGAAAAGAAGCTCCAGAAGGAGTGCGTCTGGGAGGCCGAGTGGAATTGGAACTGTTGCAAGTGTTGTTGCAGATGGAAACTCTGCCAAACTGGAGGCACTTTTTCCGCCCGCTCGAGGAGGAGCAAGAAGTGGAAATGGAGTGGCCAAGAAGTGGACTGGTGTAAGGGAAAACTGGCCGTCATTTGAGCCACTTGTTCCTGCCCATTTGGGACTTTTGAGAGAGAGAGAGAGAGAGAGAGACACTCTGTGGATGGTTGGTCACTCGATCTGGCTGGCCGGACGCGCGTTGGCTCGTCTCTGAGTTGGATTTCGAAAAAAAGTGGGAGTGGAAACTGCAATGGAACTGGAATTGGAATCGGAATCGGAATGGAGAAAATGGGCGAGATGCGAAGATGCGCTCGAGATGGCGGCCCAGAGCGAGAGATGCTCCTCTGGGAGGATTAATTTATCGGTCATACATCACACACGAGTGGCAGTTGTCGAGCACTCGGAGGCGCCTCGTGAGTTTTGCGGCCGCTTTTTGGCCAGTTTGGCCTCGGCAAAAGTGGCCAAATTGGGCGGCTTTTAGGCGGCTGGCGACTGGCCGCTGGCTGGAAAGTGGGCGGCTGCACAGAGCTGCTGCTTCGCGAGGGCCGCAGACTGTTGCGCGCGAGCAGAGCAGCTTTTCTGTGCGGGGCAGTTCGCGCGCCGCTCGCACAACTGTTGCACACTCGCCAGTCTCACACACAGAGTCAAGTGTGCGGTGTGCGAGTGGGCACAGTGTGCACTGCACACTGTCTGCAAGTGAGCCCAGCTAGGCAGGAGCATGTGCACTGTTTGCGTGCCGCCACTTCCACGCCAGACACTGTTGTGAGTTCCCCCAACGAGAGAGAGTGGTCCGAAGAACAGGTGGTCACTATCAGTTTCCTGCGCCTCAAATTGCATAAAACGAGCCCCAGCCGAGCCAACTGGAGCAGCCTGACCGGCCGGTTGGCAAGAGGAGGCGCCAAGTGGGCGCCTGGCTCTGGTCCTTCCTGAAGCCATTCTGATTGAGAGCTCACGTGAACAAGCGTTGGGCTCGCCAGTAAATAAACTGCTAAATAAACACTGCTGCCAGCTGGCCACTCTCTCCAACACGGCCCCGCTCACCGTCTCACGTGGCCAATTGTTTTCCCCAATCCAGAGGTGCAACATCAATCAAGTTCAAGGTCGCCTGCGGGCGGCAACAAGTGGCCACCATCTGGCCGAGTGGAGTTCTGCACTGAAATCATCAGTGAGATCTGCAGGGAAAAGAGGAAACCAGCCTTCTCTGTGCAGACTGAGACTGAGACTGGCCCAGCTCATTATTACTTATTCAATTTCTCCACTCTCCACACAACAATGGCCGCCAGCCGCCAGTCCAAAAGAGGAAAACCACTCCAGGAGGCTGACCACTGGCCAGCCTTTTTCGACCCTCTGCTGGGCTTCTCCACTGGGCCGAATTGGCCGCCTTCGCCAGATTCCTCCGCAGACTGTTATTACTATTATTATTATTATTATTTGGCCGCCAGTTCTCTCCAGTCTCCAGTCTAAAGTCTCAAGTCTCAAGTCTCAAGTCTCAAGTCTCGAGGAACAACAACAAGTGGCGTCTAATTATCTTCTCATTTGGCGCGCATTGTTTTGCCTGGCATTTGGCTGCAGTTCGGCCAGCAGCATTGGGCCGCCTGCGCACCAGAGGCAGTCTGCGGCGCGCGCCCCAAAGTGAGTGGGAGTGAAGCACTCGCTTCTTGTCCAATTCGACGCCAAGTCGCTCCCATCCTAAGCTCGCCTCTTGGGCAGGAAATTCCAAAAAAACTAATTGAAACTGCCCATTGTCTCTCTTCATGCAGCCAAATTGGATTAAACTCGCGCCGAGGTCGCAGACTGGCCGCAGCTAAAGACTTGCTGAGGCTAAGGACTTGCTGAAGCTAGAAACTTGCTCAAGCTAAAGACTGGCCAACGCGCCCGAAAGGCAAAATGGCTCCTCCTCGAAAGGCCCGCCGGAAACTGGCCTCGTCTCTTGCTCTTCGCGCGCCCCTCCGTGTGTCTGTCTTTGGCTGCCAGCGCCACAGACAGTCTCTCGATCGAATGGGCTCCTTGAGACTGAGATTCAGATTGGGCAGCTTTGGAGCGAATGCTAAGCGCATTAGCAAACAAATCGGCCCATTAGGAGGCGCGCACTTTGGACGATTTGGGATTTTCCAACAAAAGCTGCTCCATTTTCGAGCAAACAGGCGCAACTTCTGCTCTTGTGGCGCCCTCAAAAAGGCCCTCAAAAAGGCGCTCACTCTCCAGCGCCGACACGCCAGGAGGCGCCGAGTGGAGCAAATTCACAATAAATTCACAATAATTTCCACCCTCCGCTCTTACCTGGGCCCTCGTGGAGCAGATCTGGTGGCGCAAGAGAGTGGAAGAGGCGCCCAGTTGGCGCCACTGGGGGCCAGTTGTTGGCCAGTCGAGGGGGTAAAAGCGTGCAGCGAGCAGAGTTTAGAGTGACTGAATTGTCCAGTGGAGGCAATGTGGTCAGAGTGGCGGTAATGCGGAATTGACTGCGTCTGGCACTGGTCGGTGGGCAAAAGTGTCGCCGGCGCTTAGGATGCTTGTGGATTATTTGGCCCCATTTGTGTGCCAGAAATTGGGCCCTCCATTTGTGTTCAGCCGAGTTTTGGGCACGCGACCAAAGGGCACCACCAGCACAGGCAGACTGCGGCGCGCAGAACAAAGCCACAACGCACAGGGACAGTCTGCGGGCCAGATGTGCTGCTTTGTGTGTGTGGCGCTGCTGCTTGTCTGCGGCCCAAAAGCAGCCAGCAGACAAACACCAGCGCGCACACACAAGCTCCACTGGGCAGCTCTCTCTCTCGTGTGTTGATAATTTTTCCACATTTGTTCCTGCTCGCCAACCTCGTCTCGTGAAATCCTATTCCGACTCGACCCATTCCAACTGGACCTCCTCCAACTGGACCTCTTCCGCCCCCCGCATTTGGCGACGCGTCTCTCGGCTCGTTGGGCCCAGCCGTCGGGGCGCCATGCCGAGCGAGCGGCTATAGTAGAATCAGCCAGTTTGCAAAGAGCAAACTGGCCCCCAGAAGTCGAGCTGGCCTCAAACTGGGCGGAGAAATCAAATTTCCCGCTGACTCTCGTCGGCCAGTTTGCAAATTGATGCAAACTAATCCCCGAGCTGCACTCTGGCCGCGCCAACCGACTCGGAGCGGCCAGCCGAAGCTGGAGCAAAACTCGCCCGTTGCGTCCACTTCCGCTTTATGGAGCGCCAATTGGGCGCGATCTGCAAAGCGGCGCTCCAGCCCCAGACCACAGGGCCTCCCGTCGGACTGAGCAAAAGTGGGAGGCCAAATTAATTTGGGCTCCTCTTTCCGGAAAGAGCGTGCCCCTTGCGGCGGCGACTGCAAGGCCAGCGCGATAAGCGCCGCTCGGACGCTCGCGGGGGGCGCACTCGCTTGACCCAAAGTCAATAAATAACACGACTTTTGGGCCAATGTCGAATGTCGAATTTGGCGTCGAATAGGGAAAAGGTTGCGTGTTTTGTCTGGACAAACTCTGGCAGAGAAAACGGTGGCTCGCAGGCCAAGAGTTGGCCAGCGAGCAAGTTTGCCAGAAGGACGAGAAGGGGCGCAAATGTCGCGCGTGCAAATGGAAATGGAAGCGCACGAGAAGCAGAAAAGGCAGAAAAGTTTCCACCACAGCAAACAACAACAACAAAGCCAATTGTGTTTACCTGTTTCTTTTCCTCCAAACTGGCAGCCATTCTTTCCAACTGAGTGCACCCCCAAGCAACGCTCACACTCTGCCCGAATGGAAACTCGTCTTCAGCCTGAGACAGAGATTGTGAAAAATCTCCTCTTCAAACGGCCGCCACTAGTCTCCCATTGGCCGCCGCTGCTAGTCTCCCGTAGGTCTGGGCTCTTTTTCAGCCACACACGACGACTAGTAGTTTTCTCCCAAATGAATATAACTTTCAGCAAATGCTCACCAGGCCAAATAATTCATCTTGCTTTTATTATTATTTCCTTTATTATTGTCTTGTCTAGTTCGTCTATTTTTTGCCGCCCTTCTCTCTGGCTTTCTTCCAGCTTCCACAGCTTAGCTCTGCACGGGTCAAGAGGACCCAGAGGGCCCAAATGAGCGCCCGTTTCTCGACTCCAAATGGATGCACTTTGTGCAAAGTTGAAATTTTGTGAAATTTTGTGAAATTTGTTAAGAATTTTAAGAAAATTCTCTTCTCGAAGCGCCAAAGAGTCGAAAAAGGGAGAAATTCCTCCACTTTTTTGCGCTTCTTCCAAGCTGGCCACTTTGCCCAATTGAAAACTCGTCGACTTTTCTTGTTTGTTTGTGCAAGATTTCTCCACAATAAATGAACATTGCCGGCCCAAAGCTCGCCCGCCGACCAATGCAAACAAGTGGATATGCAAATTTCCAGCCTCCTTCTGGCCCAAAGGAGTTCCCGAGGTCGCGCCGGAGCTGAATTGGGGCCGAAATGGGCAAATGTTGGGCGCTTGGAGGTGGAAAAAGTTGGAAGGAAAAAGGTGAAATTTTTGCAAAAATTCTTCCAAAAAACTCAATCCAAAGAGCCTCTCGAGCAACAGAGAAGGCCACCAACAGTCAACAGGCGAGCGAGTCGCACCTATTTGCTAGACGAACGCGCAACTAGCTGCAGCCCATTGGCCAAGTGCCAGCACTCAAAGGGCGTCTGGCGAGAGCGCGGCAATCAGCGCCGAGTCGACAAATTGATGGCCTTTCTCTCGAGTCTCGTCCCAAGTCTCGCGACCTAAGTCTAAGTCAAGGGGCGACAGGAAACAGGGCCGAGCAGGACAGAGGCGAATGCTAATTGATTGCCAGAAGAGCTGGGGGATTTTTCTCTCTTTTCTCTCTTGACTTTCGGCCCATTGGATCACAAGGACGACCAGGCCAATTGCTCGCCGGGCCAAGTGGCTCTTTGGGCTAGTCTGCAAGACAGCCAGACTGCCCGCTGGACAGACTGCTGGCCGAGCTTTGATCCGAAGCTGCTCGGCGCCAAGTGGAGGGCCAGGTGCGCCCAGGCGGCCGGCCGCAAGCTTGTGCAGGCTCCCCAGAGAGGCGCCCAAGAGTGGCGGATAATTGGCTGTTGGAGGGGCGAAATTGCTTCTTATTTCACCAGCTCGCGACGGCGGGCTCCTCTGAGGGCACTCTGAACAGGTGCTGCCAGAGAGTGTGAGCGAGATAAGGGCCGAGAAAGTGGACTTTTGAGCAAAGTTGGGCTCCAAATTCATTGTCTTCCAATGGTGGCCTGCTGCTGGTTGAGAGAGGCAGCACACAGTTGAGAGAGGCAGCACACAGCACACAGACTGCAGACAGTCTGCGGCCAGCGCACACAACACAGGCCACGCGAGCAACAACAGTCTCTCGTGCGCGCAAAGTGCGGCGGGCCGCCTTTGGGCTGCTCGTCGCGCCCGATTTGGCCCAAACAATCACGACTGGGCGGCCGGCCGGCCAACCTGCGATCACGTTTCCACCAACTCTTATTCCTTATTTCTTCCCATTTCTTATTTCTTATTTCTTGCTTCTTGCTTCCCATCTCAAAGCTATCTTCTAAGTCTTCTTTGGCACTGGCAGCCAATTAGTCTGCCCTACGACAGGCTGCCAGCGTTGTCGGCTTCGAAGCTCGTGAATGGGAAATAAAAAGCCACTTTGACGAATCGGCACCGGAAAAACGGCGCCACTCCTCCTTCGTTAGTTCGACTTGGCCGCACTTCAACATGCAACAGGTTCTGTTCCCTCCAGATTGAGCCTCAGAAACGCCCTCAGAGAAGCCAAAACTCTCAGAAGTCTCTGGGAGTTTTGGCAAGCTTTTTCCAGCCCGCCGAGCTGCAGCCAAGCGAGCAGCTGCATTTCCACTCGATCAACCCGAACAACAACAACAACAACAATAACAACAAGGAAGAACTGCCATAAACACAATAAGACAAAACGCCGAACCGGAAGGGAGGAATTTGCATCGGCGGCGCAGGTGGCAGCTGGCCGAGCTGGGCCAATTCGGGAGCCGCTCGATGATCATGGTGGCAAATCGGTGGAGATAAGCAACGAGTCCGGCAACTTGTTGGCGCCTCCAGTTTGCTTATCTTCTCACAGGTTGCAACAACAACTCTCTCAGCCTTCACTTTGATGCCCACTTGGCTGCATGGTGCTGACGACAAGCGACTAGCTCTTTCTCTTTCTCTCAGACAGTCTCTGGTGGAAATTGGCCCACCAAGTTGCCTCTCGGTTGCCAAACACTGGCAGATAGAAGCAGCAAGAAGCAGCCAGAGGCAGTTGAGCAGCGAGCAGGAAAAGGAAAAGGAGGCGAAAATCCAGCCAGCCAGAAGCCAGTTTCGATAAGCTCAAGAGGGCATAACTTTATTATGATTATTATTGAGTGTGAGCTAATCACAAGACACAACACAAAGTAGCACTAGTCTCTGTTCGGCTGTGCGTCGAAGCGAGAAGTTTGCTTAGAGAGAGAGAAAAAAAAGTGAAGCCATCGAGAGCTAAGCTGAGCTGAGCTAAGCTTTCTTGCAGCCTCCTGCCTCTAAGGCTCAACTCGCGCTCACTCAATTCTCGCAAACACAAGCTCACAATCCGACGAGGATGCATTTTTATTGCCTCTAATGAGCCACTAATTGCGCTGCTTGTCGCTCTCGTTTGCCGCTTAGGACTAGCTCGAGTTGCAGTGCTCAGAGAGACCAAACTGAACTGCTGGCCCACTTGGACGCTTGGACTCTGTCTTAGAAGTCCTTGCTCGTCGCAGTCGATCGCTCGCTTCACTTGGCGCTCAATGGTCACCCGATTGGAAATTTGCCACCAACAAACATTATTGCCTGCACGATTGCTCGCCGATTGCCAATGATCCGCCAATGGCCGATCTGCATCTCAATATTAGTATCTACTTCTCTCCCACTCACAACTTTTCCCTGTCCAGCTCCTGGCAGGCAACTGGGACTCTTGCAAAGTCAACGGTTGGCAACGCCAAGTTGCCCAACCGAGTGGCCTAATGGACTTGGAACTAATTAAATGCGATTCCAGCGCTCTCGGTGATTGATCGGACGCACTCTGGCGCCCACTGGCTGAATGGTCAGTCTTTTTTTGTTTGGGGCCGCCCGATCTGAATGGCCGCACCACTTGCGCCCCACTCGGCGCACACTTACGCTCGCCTCTGCTTCTTCGTTGGTGGCCGCCGGAGCCCAATGATGGATGGGCTCCAGCATCCAAGATCAATGGAAATAAGAATTGTGAGGTAAAGCCGAGGACAAGGACGGGCTCTTGCAGGCAGAAGGGTGACTCCATTGCGCGCCGCCAGATGGCGCTGCGAGCGCGCGCCCACCGCCCACTGCAAACTGGGATGGGGCCGCATCGCAGTGCGTCGCTCGCCCGGTTTGTTGTTGTGCGCGCGGACCTTTAGGAGGCTCCCATGCAGCAGCAGTGCACACTGCATGCAGTCTCATGCACCAGAGCTCCCCGCATGTAAACAGAAATGGAACCGGCCCATAAAATGCTAATTGCACTCGCCGCTCGCTCGCCCATTGGAACAGGTGGCCAACTAAGCGCCCGAGCTGACAACTGGGCGGCCAGTGGAGCGAACGAGCGGCTGGTTGGCCAGTCCAGAGGGGATGGTTGGAGGGAGGACGCCCCCGCTTGGCGCTGGCAAGACGGCCGGCTATTTCTGGCCGCCTTGCCAAGCTCGGCGGGAGGCGGCCCCGAATTGGAGGCGGCAACCGAAAGTGGGCGCCAAAGTTGGACCAATGCAAACAGTGCCGGCCAATCAATCGATGCACTTTCGCCTCATCGCTCGGGCGCGTTCGTTAGCGGCAGGCCGAGTTAACTACCAAATTGATGACCGGAACACTTGGCGCCCACTTGGCCGTGTGTGTGCGAGCGCGATTGGCTCCGATTGGCGCCCCATCGCCAAGTGGCCGACGAGGGCCATTAAATTGGGCCCGCGCTAAGCTGGCGCCGAGCTGGAGGGGCGCCCAATGGCCAGTCCAGTGGAGAAACTGGCCTCCAACTGGGCTGCTTGGCCGCCAGCCCAGTGGCCAGCCCGGCGGACTGGCACCCACCAGGCAAGCCAGCGGGGCCGTGTCGCTCGTTTGTGTGATGTTTTTGGCCGCCCCGACCGGAAATGATGGGAAAACGAGAAGAAAGGAGAGCGCCCCAAAGGAGGAGGAGGCAAACATTAACGAGCTCGCCGGCTGTTCCACTTCCTCTCTCTGTGTCTGTCTCCTTTTTTGGGTTTGGGCCCTTTTCTCTTATTCGCCCGTTTATTCTTTGCTCTCTCCTTTGCCCTCTGCTTAGGTCTCTCTTCAACTGGCTGCCTACTGGCCACCAGCAAACTAGCTCGGCGGCAAACTGGCTGGCAAGCTAGCTGGCCGACAAAGCGGCGTCTCCCAAGCTCCTTGGGCTCCTCATTATTGTTTTACGTTCGTACGCTCCTCTCAGCTCGGCCGCACACACACACAAGCACGCACACAAACAGACCTGAAGGATCAATTTCTTTTCAAGCCGCTTCAGCCGCCGGAAGAGGCGGCCCAAGTAAGCCGCTTTGCTCGGGCCGCCCCTTAGGAGCGGCACTGTGGCACTGTGGAGTTGCGCGTGCAGGTGGGCAGCCCATTGCGGCTGTTTGTTTGGCCGCCGCTCAAGCCCGACAGAGTAAACCTTCCCAACAGATTAATATCATCTCTGCGCTGCTCTCAACGGCGCTTCTCAATGGCGCTTTGTGGGGCGCACTGCCTGCGAGTCGCCCTCTGCACACTGCACACTGCACTTGGACAGTGGGCCGCCCGCTCCCAAAGTGTTGCGCTGGGATGCACGCGATGGGCGCGCTGATTGGGCCTGCGTGCCTCCATCTGCTCGTCTCCCTTCCGGCTTTGGGGCTCCTCTCGGGCGATGGCTCAATCATTGGGCGCAAGGTGTAACTCCCAAAGTATAGCTCCAGTGACACGCGCCATGATTTGGCCCGCGCACTTGGCCCCAGAGGAGCGCCCAGTCTGCCCGCTGGACGCTCGCTCACTGGCCCAAGAGCGCCGCTGTCCATTATGGTCGCCAGTTGGTCGCCAGTGGTCGCCAGCCACCAGGTGCCCGGGCGGCGTCTTCTGTTTCCCCGGGCGCGAGTGAGCTTGCTGTACGTCTGTGCGTCTGTGTGTTTGTGCGCCTGTGAGTCTGTGTGTTTGTGCGCGCGTCCATCTGTGTGCTCAGGGCGCCCCAGTGGCCGGCCAACAAAGGCCCTCGAGTGGCCAATATGATGAGCAATTGGCGAGACGAGAGAGCGGCCAAATCTTCCGCTTGGCCAGCTCGGCCCGACCAGACTGGAGGCGAGCGGAAGCTGGAGAGAGAGAGAGTGTCTGCGTGTGTGGAACGCTGCAGACTGAGAGCGGCGGCCCACTTGCGCCTTGCCAAGCGGGCGGCCTGCAGAGAGGCCCCGAAGAGAAGCGCCGCTTTGTTGCCACAACAAATGTTTAAGCATGAGAACATTTTGCTGCTCGCCGCCGTCTGGCCAAAAGTGGTGGAAAAGCGAAGGAAAAGTGGAGGAAAAGTGGGCAAAGTGTGGCCAAAAGGGGCCCCAATGCGGCGCAGGGACATGAATATGGGCGGCAAACAAGTGGGCCGTTTGTCGTGGCGGCAAAGTGTGGCCGCTGGGAGCTGCATCCTGTGTGCTCGGGCGGCTTGCCAGTTGCTCTGTTGGCCAGCAGCACGCTTCACAGACTGCCTATTTAGCCAACGCGGCTCGTTTGGCATCGATGAGTCGGCCAACATGCAATCTGAATTTTGCATCCGCCGTCTGGGCTCGCTGCTGGCCGCTTGCTGCACTGTGCACTGTGCTTGTGCTAGCCGCACCCTGCACACTGCACACTGCACACTCACTGCGCCGGCCAAACAACAACACACAACCTAGTCCTCACTCACAAGAGTCAGACCCACACACGAGCACTCGCACAAAGATAAGAGAGCCGAACCGGAAGTGGGCCTGGCAACTGGGCCTTTTTGGCGCCGCCTTTTCACAGAGAGCTGGACTGCGGCGGCTCGCCAGTCGAGGCAGAAAATTTATGTCCGCCCGCCTGGTCTCGCGGGGGGCTCAGTCTCCTTCTCTGCCTCCTTCTCTGCCTCTGCCTGGCGACCGGTCGTCCAAAGGGGGCAAGCTCGCCGCTAGCAAGCTCGCCACTAGCAAGCTCGCCAAGCTCACCAAACTCGCCCAGCTCGCCGAGCTTGCCAGTGTCTGCTGGCCGTCGCGCAGCCACCGGGCCGCCCACCTCGAGCCGGCCGGCCGGGCGAGCAGTCAAACTTCCGGCCCGAGTGCTTTCGGCAGCCTTCGGTCGTCATTTAAAATTGCATTAGCTCTCCGGGCGAGCGGCTGTCTCTCTTTCTAAACTGCGGCCCCCCTTTGCTGCTTCCCCCTCCTCTTGCTGCTGGGCCTGTCTCGAACACCAATTGAATTTTGATGCACTCTGGCCGCGGGCTTGGCGCCGAGCGAGCTTGGCGGCCAAGCTTGTCGCGGGCGAGCAGGCCGAGCGGAGCCAGCGAGGGCGGCTAAGTCGGGCCGGCGTGCCATTTGGCGCCATTTCCACTACGCTTCAATTGGCCAACGCTCTTTTCATCATCTTGCTCGCCCTCCGTCAGCGCCAGTGTCTAGCTGCGGGCGAGTGTCGCGCGCCCTTTGGCCCCTCTCAATGGACTGGCGAGCGAGCGGCGCGCACACAAACAAAGAGCGCCCAACGACGACAAGCGACCGAGATGAACAACTGACAGCCGCCCCTCCTTAGCTGCTCCTTAGCTTTGGCGCCCCTCAGCTCCAACTGTCTGTTTGCGGGCCTGTTTGTGCCTCCCACGAGCTTGTGGGCCCCAAATGGACCAACTTGCCGTCTCCAAGTTTGATCGCGCAAGTTTGAGCAGACAGCAACTAGCTTGGCCACTGGCTTGCTGCCGCCGGCCGAGGCCAAGGGGCGGCCGCTTTAATTGTGGCCGCGCTGGCTCGCAGCCTTCTCGCTGGTCCCCTTTTCTGTACTTGCTGGCCAGCCAATGAAGCGGCCAGCCAGCCAGCCAGCCAGCTAGCTAAAGAGAGAGAGAGACGCCCGAGCCTTGACAACGGGCCAACGAGCACGTTTAAATGGGCGCCCGCCTCAGCCAGGCAATTGAATATGCAGATCCGGTTTGTTTGTGCGCCTCTGCGGCGGCCGCACACGAGCCCACTGGCCCAGACCTAAGGGCGCCCAATTGCGCTGCTTTGCTCTCGTCTGCTCTGCTCTGCTCTGAGCTCGCTGGGCCAAGTTGGGCCCAAACTGGTGTGCATAAATTAACCTGGCCGCTTTCTGATTTTTGCCCCGGCCGCTCAATTGGGCCGGCTGGGCCCCACAACGCAACAGTGCTCGCCGGCCCAGTGTCAGTCTGCGGCGCTTCGAAGGGCCAAGGCTCGCCCGCAGCCAGTCTGTGAGTGGCCCGCCTTCTGCCGCCAAGTTCATGGGCTTTTTTATTATTATTATTTGGGGCTTATTTTTATTTTTATTTTTACTCTTATTTCTCTTCCTGTTCCCCCAGAGAGCTGGCATTGTACGCGAGGCAAGCAAGTGGGCTGCTTGCCGCTCGTCTGGCCGTCTGGAAAGCGAGCGGCCGCCCAGACACAAGTGACCAGTGATTGTGGCACACTGTTCCCGGCTTGAGGGCTTCCTTCCCTGCAGCCTTTATGTCTGCCTGCTGGGCCAAAGTAGGCCAGAAGTAGACCAGAAGTGGAGGCCAGAAAAGTGGACGCCCCAGAAAGATAGCCGACAAATGGGCTCGAGAGGAGGAGTCAGTGAATAATGAGCGCGGCCGGCCAGCCAGAGGGGGGCTCTGGCGGTAGTCGGCGGCCAAGGAGGGGACATTAAATAAATAATAATGGTTGGCGATGCGATTTCTCTGCCTCAAGTTGTCGGCCAAAGTTGGCCAGCTGGGCAGCCGGAGCTTAGCTTGTGGCCAAGTGGGCGGGCCGGGCTCTTGAGCTTCTCTTGAGCGAGGCGAGCCAGTGCCAAGCGGCAACACCTAAGCTCTGGGCGTGTGGCGGACGCATTTGGAGATTGAAATTCATAGCGGCCACAGTGCTCAGGAGTGGCACTGGAGACTGCAGACTCTCCCAAGCACAACTTTGCCAAGCGGCAGCAGAGGGCCGCTGGCACAGTGTTGTGCTCGGCGCGCCAGAGACTGTGTGCGGCCCGCTAGACACTGTGTGCGCCCCGCTAGAGACTGTCTGGGGGGCGCTCTGCTTGCGCGCGTGCATCCTCCAGCACGTAGCCAAAGTGGGCAGGCCCCCGAGCAACATCGTCCAATTAAAACAATTTGTCCCCCATAAGCCATTGTGCCAAAAGGGTGCCTCCATTTGTGTTTGCGCCTCTCTGCCCCTCTTCTCTTCCACTAAAGCAGCCAAACGAGCTCCAGAGAGAGCAGATAGAAATCTCTTGCGCCAACGACCAGTCCAACAACTATAACAACAGCAGAGCGACAACCGCGCCACCCAGAAGGGAGCCTAGCCCAAAGTTGCACCAAGCGAGCGGCCACCGTTAGGCCTAGTCCTTAGCCTCCTGCTGGTGCTAGTCCCCCCCCACTTGGCGCTCGGGGTGTTTGGCGCTCCGGCCGGCTGTTGGCTGGAAAACGGAAGCGGAAACACTAATGACTAGCGAGCGGACGTTTGACAAGTTTCGCTTGTTTGGCTGCCGGACGAGGCGTGCTGGTGGGCCGACGCCAGTTGTTGGGGCGCCAAAAGTGGCCCGCCGTGCTTGATGTTGTTGCTGCTGCGCGGCATCAGACGCTCGCTAGAGCCACAAACTAGACCTAAGGGCCGGCCAGAGACTGGGTTCTGCTCGGGGGCCGCTCGTTTGGCCTGTGGGCCCGATTGTTTTCTCTGTGGCCGAGGGGGAAATCTGGCTGCTTTTCTGGAGAAAGCAAAAGGGCGCCAAACAGCAACCAGCCACGACAACTCAATCCGGCCGGCATTCTTTTTTATGGAAACGGAGGAGGAGGAAGCAAGTGTGTAACTGTAAGTGGGAAGACTAGCGAGGGGCCAAGAGGGGAGACTATTTGGCGCTTCCGCTTCACTTGTGTCTCTGTGTGCGCGCAGGCCACTCGGAGCGTGTGATTCCACTTTTCACCAGAGGCGCCCGTTTCCAATTTACTTTTCGTCCGTCTCTCTCTCTCTCTGTCTTTCTGTCTTGCCAGCCCACTAGCCTGCTTAGCTCGGTGCTCCCAGTCGCGCTCTCTGCTGGCTCAGCCCTAAGCAGCCCCACTGGCAAGCCTGGCAATCCTAAGACCCATCTCCAGAGGCGTGGGCCATTTGCAACGAGGGCCACTGTTTTGCGCGAGGCCAACTTCTGGCCAGAGGAGGAAATTACCAAAAGTTGGCCCCGCGCGACACTTTCCAACTTGCGGCCAGCCAGTGGCCAAGCTCCAAGTGGCCGCCCCAAATTTCGAAACGTTGTCCACAACTAACTGCTTGTTCCCCTCATTGTTGTTGCAATTTTGTCCGCCAACAAATCAATCTTGCCACTTGAGCGCTGGCAATGGCCAATGGGCAACATTCACACCATTTGCCACCGCCCGACTGGCCGCTTGGTGGGCGTCTCTCGACCGTCCGGCAAGCTAGCAAGCTAGCCAGCCAGCCAGCTAGCTAGCCACACGCACTCGCTCACTAGCTGACGGCCGAGAGCAAGCTCGACGCCAGACGGCCCACTGATTAGGGCCGGCCAGCAGCCGAGGGCGACAAATTGGGGCCCACGTGGAGGGCGCCCTTCGCCGCCGGAAGGGGGCCGCCCACTGGGGCCGAGTGGGCTCCCCAAGGAGACGTGTTTCCTCTGCTGGCGGCTCTCTGTCCTCGGCTTTTGGGCCAAATGTTGGCGGACTTTGGGCCAAGGGTGGCCAGAAGTCGGACAACACAGTGTACCGCTGTGAACGGAGAGCAAAAGCGGGCCCCCAAAAGCAGCAACGAGCCTCCGTCCGCCGCCCACTTCCCTTGGGCATTCCTGCGGGCTTCCTGTGCCCAAGCTGCAGAGAGCGCGTCTCTGCGGCCCTAAGGAACCCTAAGGACGGATGGTAACCCTCCTCTATCAAGCGCCCTCTCCTTCTGGCTCGGCGCTCCACCCCCCTAGGCCAAATACAAAATAGCAGACTTGCAATTATAATCACCATGATGATCACCATTATTACTATTATTATTATTATTACCATTATTACCAGTATTGTTATTCCTGCTCCTTCTCCATTGTCCAGCCGAAAATTGTCCACTGCCTGTGACTGGGCTCCATAGGCGAGCTTCCTGCCACCGCTTAGCTCGCCTATGGTCGGCCCTAGTCTCTGGCTGGCTGAGAAGTGGGCCCACTTCTCAAACAATTGCACTCACTGCGACAATTGTGTGCCGCCGCTTAGCTGCCGCGAAGACCTTTGCAATTCAGTGCCACTCTCTGCAATCCTTTGCGCTTGTCCTCGGCGCCAAAATGGAAAAAAACTCACACTCTCACTCCACTCAACCACTTTGGGCCCGCAAACACACTCTCAACTGAACAAGTGGTAATCATTTCTTCTTCTCATTCTCATTCTCATCTTCATTTTTCGCCTCCACACTCAAAAAAGGAGCCCTCAACGCCGCCCAAAGGTGAGCGCCCCCAAGCAAGCTTGTGATTACTAAAACTCTCCAGGGCGACCACAAAAATGGGCGCCCCTTTTCGAATAAACCTTCTCGAATAAACCTCTTTTACCCACTTCAACCCAATTGGGAATTCAATTGGGCCTCCCTTTTTGTGTGCGGCTGGTTGTTGTTGAAAAGCTTTGGTTGAAAAGCAAAAAATTCCCTCATTTTCCTCCTAAGGCAATCTAATTCAACTCTCCCCTTTTCAGCCCTTTTTTCAGGCCCAAACTGCGCATTCTGCTGGGCCAAGTAATGCGCCTAGATCAAAATCTTGCCCCCACTTCTTAGCTCTAACTGCTAACAAGCTAGTCTCAGCCTTGAAGAGACTGTGTCTGTGGGCGCTCGTTTGGCGCCGCGAATGAGCCTCAAAGGGAGCCTCAAACGAGGCGCATGAGGGCGCCAAGATGTGGAGCAGAATAGAGAAGGAGCAATGAGAGGGAGCAATGAGAAAGAGTGTGCAAATTTTCTCACTCGCCTTGTCTATTGTTGCTCATGAACTGAGCTGGTGGGCGCCAAATGATGTGGCGCAGTCTAGCTTGAGACTAGGACTCATTATTGGTGTGCAAGAGACGTGTGGGAGGCCAAATGGGGCAGCAAGTTTTAAGCAGCAACCCAGAGGAGCCCCTTTGGCCTTTTTCTGGCCAAAAGGGCCTTTCGGGCAACTTGCAACTTGCAACTGGCAACTGGCAACTGGCAACTGAGACGAGCTGAATGGAGGAGCCAAGAAAAGGCAGCCAGCCAGTGCCAGAAGTGTGGTCACACTTTTATCAGGAAACGAGGAAATTTCCATTTATTACCGCAAAAGAGCTACGGCTCCTCCAAGTTTGCGGCCGAAAAACATTTTCGGCCGCCTCCTTTTCGCTCGCGAGCTCGCCAAAACGGGGCCAGCCACTAGGACCGCTAGGCGGCGGCGGTGGCAACAAACAAGGCGCTCTCATTCTTCTCTGGCAACAAATCGTTTCTTTGGAACATCGAACAAACGAACGAAACCAAGCGAATCGGAGCCCCCAAGCAAGGCGGCTGGAGGAGAATGGACCCCGAATTGAATCGGGCCGAGGCTGACGATCGATCGTGGGGGCGCCTTCTTGGGCCAACCGCCGAGATACAAACCGGAACTTGGCACAGTCCAAAGGGGGCGGCCTCGAGCGAGCGCCGCCGCTGGACGTCCGGCGCTTTTAATTCGCCGCTGTTGAGGCTCCGTGGAGATGATGTGGCCGGACCAAAAGGGGGCGGCCCAGACGGCTGGCGAGCCAAGAGTGGCTGCCTGGAAGTTGTGGAAGTTGTGAGGGCGCCTTTATCATTGGGAAACGATTGCGGCCGCCCAGCGACCAGGCGCCGCCGCCCCTCCCGAGCTAGTCCCAGGCGGGCCCCCAACACAGTCTGCAGGCGCCCCAATTGGCCGCCAGCAAGTAGAGGCAGAAGTGAGCGGCCGCCAAGCGAAGCAATCCGGGCCAATCGATTTTTTCATCTCGCGCCTTGTCTCACTTCCACCGGCCGGCCGCCAAGCCGCTTCCGCCAAGCTCCTTTCGCTCTCCATTGCGCCCGGCCAGCATCTTATTATTCCTTATCCCCCGCCCAGCTCGCCCAGCTCGAGCTCGTTCGCGGCCCAACGGCAACCAGAGTCTCGCATCGGCGCCCCACTGGCCAGAAGAGGCCACCAACCAAAGAGGAGCCAGCGCGCCGAGCTGAGCTGGCTCATCTGAGGGCGCCCGTCTCAGTCTCAGTCTCAGTTTCGGTCTCGGTCTCGGTCTTGCCAGCGCCCACCCAAGGCGGCGCTCACAATTTACACGCCACGCAAACTGGTAACTAAACTCGACCTTCTCCATGCGCCTTCTCCATTGCTCGAGCTCACTCGGCAAGCCGCCAAATTGTTGGTAATCCAATTTATGGACTTCCTATCGCTCGTTGGTGGCCTCCTCGCTGGGCTGCTGATCGCTGGCCAGCTCTTCTTCGTCCTTCTCTTTCCCGCCGGCGATTGCAGTTGCTCGCAGCCACCACTAACTGGCGGCAGACTGTGTGTGGCCCCCATGTGCTGGTGGGCTGCACAGCCCACCGTCGACTAACTAGGGCTAATCTGATTCCTCAAAAAGTGGCCCCCCCCCCATTCCACACGCCGCCCTTTTTGTCCCCCCTTCTGGGCCCGGTTTGGCGCACAACCACAGCTCGCCGCCGGCATCGAGCCCCGCCCGTGCCAAGTTGAGAAAAGGGAGAATGGAGGGCAAAATGGAGAGCGGAGGGCGCCCCATTCAGAGGAAGGAGCCTCTTTGTCCGACTGGGCGGCTCGGTTGCAGCGCCTTTGCAGTGCGTTTGCAGCGGCAGAGCACTAAGGGGGACAGTCTGGAGGCAGACCGATGCTCTGCGTGCGCACTTGCCACTGTGGGCCGCTTTTGTGTGGGCCAGTTGGCGCGCGGGATTCGCGCTGTGCGCAGACGCGCGCGCCCACTCGCCGCGCGCCACTTTATTGCGCCCGGCCAGTGTCTCTGATCACCGACTTCATTGGCCGTGTTGTTGTTGTTGTTGTTTGTGTTCATCTGGCCGCGAGTGAGTCTGCGGAATGAGCAAAGAAGTGGCGCTGACGAGCCCGGAAGAGGAGGAGCTAGTGGCAAGATTGGCCAGTGGCAGAGTGGAGAGTGAGAGCGAAAGTGCTGATTTTTGAACTCATCAATCGAGTGTGTGCGGCCCAGACACAAACACAAACACGAAGAGCCGCCCGATTGTCCTCCAGATTAGGGCTCAGAGATCAGAGATTTCTCCTGAGACTTGCCCCACCCAAGTGAGCGTCCCAATAACAGAGGCTCGCGACCACCGGCCGGCCCCAAATGGGCTGCGACGAGTGGCGAGATTGAGCGCCGACTGGAAGCAAACCGACGGGCTCCCCCACAGAGAAGGAGCGGCCAAGAGTTGACCAAGAGGCCCATCTTGCTGCTGGCCGGCGTCGTCGTTGAGCCGAGAAGACAAAGCGGCCAGAGGAAGGCCAAAGTCCGCCGACTGGACACAGAGAGAGAGAGAGAGAGAAGAGAAAAGAGAGAGAGGATTTGGGGCAGAAAGTTTGAGGAAGAGAGGCGGCAGGAAACGGATGAGGTTCGGCTGGTGGATTGTTGTTCATCTTTGCTCTGCGTCCGGTTCGTTTTGAGTTGTTTGGCCAATCGAGCGTGTTGTTTTACTTCCAGACATTGGCCATAGAACTGCGGCTCTGTTGGCACTCAAGCAGCAGCAGTGTTTGGCCAGCTAGCTCGGCAAGAGCAGCAACCCTCGAGAGTGGAGGTGGAATCAATGTTGCACAAGCTTTGTTTATGCTGCCCACATTGCAAGAGAAGAAGCCGCGTCCAGAGTTCAGAGTGGCCACTCAAGGCGATTCGGACATTTTATTTGATGCAACCATAGCGAGCAAGAGTTCAAGAGAAGCGCCACAGGAGAAGAAGAGCGACCACTTGTGTCTGGCCGAGATGGTCTCGAGTTTCAAGTTGCAACTTTCAAGAGGCAAACAGTGAAAAGAGAGCAGGACTGGAGATAGAAGAGAGAATTTGCGTGTGGAGAGAAAAGAGGAGGAGAGAAGAGAAAAGGAGGGAAAATAATCGAAGGGAAATCGAATGGGCATGAAAACATAAGGATGAAAAGACAGGTGGAAAGATGTCTCGCAGCTTGAGACTGGGTGCAATCTGGAGCGGCTTTGCCTCTGGTGGTGCCTTAGTGGTGGAGGTTGTGCTGCTGATTTGGCTGCTTGTTCAAGCGGCAAGAGCTGCAAACCGGCAGCTCGAGTTGAGGGAAAATTTGCAAAATTTTCCCCAAGACTTTCAAGATGGCCCACCGGAAGGGAACGAAGCAAGGGAGGCGCCCCTTTTGTGGCCAAACAATTTAGCCCCAAGCAACGAGGAGCAGGGCCGCCAAGAGGCTGAAGAGTCGCAAGAGGCGCAAGCTAGTCTTCGGCCCACTGCTGCTGCCGCTGAGTGGGGGCACAATTTTGGCCCAAAAGCGAGCAGCCCGTCGTCGTCTGGTTCTAATTTCCTCGCCGCCAGTTCCAGTTTGGCTTCCGTTTGGGAGCCACAAGCGGCGGCGGCGAGCTGGAGCCGCCAAGCTGACCATTGGCGGCGGCGGGGCGATAAAATCGATGGAAACAGTGGACTGGATGGGGCCAAGCAGCGGCATAATGACCGGCCGGCGGGCTGGCCAACGATAAGAGAGACTGCGGCCAGCCACAAGCCTGGGGCCCAAATGGAGCGGCCAAACCGGAAGGGGCCCTTTAATCGAAACAAGCCAAATGACTGGGCGGCAAAAAGTTGGCATAATGATCGATTTTGGGGCCCCAAAACGATCGAGAGCAAGCCAGAGGAGCACCGTCGAGTTGCCGAGGGAGTGGGTCTGGCCGGGCGGCAATTGGAGCCAGTCGAGGCGGTCGGGGAGGCAAATGAGGACTATGATGAACAGGGTGACACAAGTGGCGGCTCTAGTGGAGAGGGAGCGCAGCAGTGGGAGGCGGGCGACAATGTTGCTGCTCTTGTTGTGGGCCCGCGAGGACAGACTAGCGAGCAGCGCGACAAACAAGCACCAGAGTGGCACCAGCGCAAAGGGTGGCGCCACACGAAGAGGAGACAGTCGCCCTTGTCGGCCACTGGCAACAAGAACAAAAGAACTAATCCGCTAATTGAAGCCAAAGTGAACGACGACGGCCAGACGACTGCTGGCGGGCTGGCTGGCGAGCGCGATGCATTAGGAGCCCAGTTTGGCCGCCAGACTGATGAGCGGGAAAAAGTGGGTTCTGTGGCGGCCAACGTCGAGCAGCGAAGAAGTGGAGCCTCCTGGTTGGTGGCCAACAGTGTGGGGGAGCCACAAGGGCGGCCGGCGGAAGAGAGCTACTGGCCAGTGGGGGAGAAAAAGTTGACGCCGCCAGCAGACGTCCACTCAATTGAGATTGGACACTCGGCCGGCCCAGATCCAGAGCCAAGTGGGGGGCGCCCAATTCACGAGCCACTGCCACTTGCGGCCCAGCACGAGCCGGCGGGTCATTATTCAGCCAGCGGGCCGATGGAGAGACACACACCAGCGCTTGAGGGGGCCGATCATCGACTTGTGTCGCCCGCAGACTGGCTGGAATGGGCGCCAGCAAAGCCTCAAAGTGGGCCCCATTTGGCCGGCGGCAGAAGGCGAAGACGCCGAAGCAGAGACGCAAGAGTGGCGCCCAGCGAGCGGGGCGCCCACTTTGGCGAGGGGCCGACTTTTGAGACTTGCGAGCGCCAATTTGCCCGCTGCCAGAATGACACTTTGCTCGAGTGGCCCCCGGAAATTGGGGGCTCAGAGGGGGCGCCAAGCGAGCCTCTGAGCGAGGCGTCGAGCGGGGGAGACGCTACCGAGCGAGGCCCAGTGTGTGGCTCCAATGGGCGTCTGTTCGAGTCCTTGTGTCACATGCACAAATTTGCCTGCACCAACCAGATCACCCTGACCAGGAGAGAGTCCGTCCTTAGCTGCGGGCCAGTGGCTGCGACGAGGCGCCAGCAGGACGGCCCAAACGACATTGAATTGGACGAAAGGGCGTCGAAACAGGAGCCAAGCAAGTCCATAGCTCTCGGCGAGGACTGGCCGTGGACGAGGCTCGCCAGTGGCCTTGAACAGGTGGAGATGGAGGCTGCTGCTGCTGAGGAGGCGTCGGCTGGACAGATGGGCGCTCAGGGCGAGCTCCACGAGTGCAAAGGTGAGGTGTTCGAGGAGTTCCAGTTGATGTTGTTGACACAGTTTGGGGGCAACGCTCGTTGGTTGTTCGACTTCCTCGACCTCAACAAGGACGCCCAATTGGAGGCGCGCGAGCTTTGGCCGCGCCAAGAGGCTGGCCCAATCGGTGCTCAGCCACCTATTGGGACAGAGAAAGTTGAAGGGAAGCATCAGCGAAGTACAGAGTTTGCCTTTGAGCCTTATTTCGGGCAAAATCCTTGCTCGCTCAGCCACCTGATACTGTTGGCCCCACAGGAGACCGAAGCACTGGATTGGGACAATTTCCAGCTAATGTTCGAGAAGATCGTCGCCAAGTTCAGCAGCCAAAGGTCGTCCCAAAAGGAGCAAAAGGAGCGAAGAAGGGAGCCACACAGTGTCTACATGAAGCTCGGCGAAACAACCACGCTCAATTGTGGCTCAACGGAGTCTGCCTCGGATGACAGTGAGCCGCCAAGTGGGGCCAGGCCGCAGTCTTGTCGCTGGACTCGTCAGGGCTTCGAGCTGGCGCCCAACCTCGACGAGCCGCACCTAGTGGTTAGCGGAAATCGGTTGGTCCTGAAGCAGGCCCAACTGTATCTGAGCGGAAGGTACGAGTGCGAGTGTTTGTTGTCTCCCGTCGAGCAGGAAGCAAGACCGCAAAACAGTCTCCCCTCCAATGGCAGCAATCATCGCTCCGAGTTCATGGTGCAAGTCTACGCCCAGCCACAAGTGTCCGTGAAGCCGGCCTTCCAGTGGTCGTTGCCAAACTCGCGCGTCCTGTTCGAGTGTCGCCACGACTTCATCGACACCAGTCTCAGTTTGGCCAGCCCAAAACCCGACGACCAGCTGCCCAGAGGCGCCCCAGACGAGCTTGGAGGCGGAAGGGAGGCCGGAAATGTGTCCGCACGCCTAAATGGTTACCTAACACCGACCAGGGTGAGCTGGCTGAAGGGGAGCGTGAGACTGCCATTGGTGGAGGGAGCCACAAGGAATGGGTCACGAACTCCGGTGTACGAGGCTGGGCAGTTGGGCGACATCGGCAGTTTGTCTTCGTCGCCGCGCACCTCCATCAGCATGGCCTCGAGTCGGCTGGAATTGGAAAGGCTCCAGCTCAACGATTCGGGCGACTACTTTTGCCAGGTGGAAGTTCCTCTGGGTGGTGGAGAGGAGCGAGGCGACAAGAAGGAGGCCCCAGTGGCCCGCAATGAGCCTGCCTCGGGGGCTCTTCTAGTGCAGGATCCGTCTGGGATGTCTGGCGAGCTGCTGCTGCTCCAACAACCGGGCCTACAAATGGGCCTCCCAAATGGCGGGAGCAAAAAACAATCGGACCATTACTTGTGGATATTCCATGAGAAGGGTATCGGTGTTTACAGGCTGCAGGATGACGATGGGCAAGAGATGGAATTGGTTGGCCAGCTGCCCGGCAATAGTGCAATAAAAGCTCAAGTGGATGGAAACTGGAATCAGCTGACTCTGTGTGGGGGCCTGAACCAGGAGCAAGTGGTTATATGCGAATGGAGCGATAATGCCCTATACTTGGAGCAGCCAACGTTTGCGGGCCAAGCGGACCAGTTTGATTCCAAAATGACGCCCAAGAGCGTGGCAAATAGGCGGCCGGCCAAATACATTTATGTTGGGCAGCCGAATTTAAATCGTATTATTATCATTGGCATGGGAGCTGAGGAGGAGAGTGGTCCAGAGAGCTCGGCTGGCACAGGCTCGGCCCCTTCCTCAAGCGGGCCTAATGTAAACAATGCAGCCCTTGGTGTTGAAAATTTTTCGCAAACAAGTGGGGGCACAATTTCGCCCCAAGTTGTAGCAATCATACAAACTGATCCACAACCAAGACGTTTGTTTTCATTTAAACCCAATAAGTTGCATTTAAGTAAATGGTTGCGCCAACGCCTTTCGCCAGCTGCACTCTCCCAATGGTTGGCCACCAGCCACCCAAGTGCTCAGCAGCAGCAGCAGGCCCATGATCTTATGAATAGTAGTGAGACAAAAATTTTAGACCACCATAACATGAACAAACACCACCACCACCACCATAACAAGCACCACCATAGCAGCAACCAGCAGAATGGTGGCTCTGATCATCACCACCACCATCATCATCATCATAGACGACAATTTTCAGCCCATCCACTAGAGTTGACGCCGAAATCATCTCGTTTATATTCAGTACGACCACAGCTGGAACGACGCCAGCTTGACCATTTGGATGGCCTTCCAGAGGGCACTGGGCCCACTTTAGGGCGCCACAGAGATCAGTATCATTTGCACTCATCTTATGGTGGCCAGCTCAATAAAAGCGACTGGAGGCCCAGCTCAAGCTTGGTGCAGCACGACATATGGGTGCTATGCTATGGACAACCATTGGTGGTGAATTTGGACGAAGAGCGGGAGGCAAATGAGGGCCCACTAGCTCAAAGTGGGCCAGCAACCGATGAGAGGGCCACAAGGGAGGAGCGTGGAGGAAAGGATAGCAATGTTGGCCAAATGGAGGCACACGATCAGAGTGAGCGTTTTGAGAAACCATTTACGCCTATCCTATCGAGAACCCCCTTTGTGTGGCACCAGGGCCCCGAGTTAGATCACGCAAACAGCATAGCCACAGACAGATTCAGCAAATCCGTGCAGATAATCCAATCAACCTTTTTGCCTTACAACTATGCCCAATCTCGTGATACACATCATCAGCTCAATAGCGTGACTGAGGATGAGGAACATCGAGCTGGCCAACAAAATGGCCCACTCGCCGAACAAGAGCGACCTTTTGAAAGAGACACAAGAGCAGGTGCTGGAATGATGAAAGATGGCTCATTTGTAAACCATTTCAAGCGTTCCACTGTCATAACAACGCATCACATTGGAGCTGAGAACGATCTCATTGCTGGCCCCAAATCGATGCCCTACATCACTGACCTCTATGTTCCTCCCGAGCCTCACTCGTTGAAAGATAACTTGGCCTTCCAACAGCACTACGCTTATGCAATTGATCACAATGAGAAAAATCGTATCTCACGGATCTCGCTAGATTCCTATAGATATGATAAAATCATTAATCTGAACCAAGTGAATAGGACTGGAAATTCAAATGATCAAAATGTAGATAACAGCTGTGAGCCCATAAATCTGGTGGTCGCCGCTCAAGGTTTGCTCATTATACAATGTCGAAGGGTTGGCCAATTAGTCCTCGACCAGTTGACACATTCCAAAATTGAATTCAATCCCAATATCAGGGCGCAAAAATCCTACTTGTCGCCAGATCATCGTTACCTTGTTAGCGTTAATACATACTCGGCCAAACATGAGAGTACAACGTCCAGCCCAAACAGGCGAAGTGTCAATTCAAGGGCCTCCACCGCAAGCACAAAACAATCAGCCAGCTCGTCCTCAGTTATTTACGTCCAACTCGTTAGTGTCCGGGGACTTGAATTGCAATACGAGATTAAGACAACCCTCGAGATCAGTCAATGCTCTTTCGTTTGGCGGGACGGTTATTATGCAGCCATATTTGTTTCATCAAATAAGCGCGACCAACAGAGCGAAGTGCTCAGCCTGAGATTGGCCGATAGTCGATTAGAGCTCATTGCTAGAGTTCCGGGTCTCATATCTACAGGTCAACAAAAGGAGGCATTAGAGATTCTACCAGAGTTGCAATTAGCCGCTCTGAGCACCCGTCAAGGGACCTACATTGTTGACTTGGAAGACAATCGGGTCACCCAGACACTCATTGGTCAAGTTCAGAGGCACCACCAATGTTCTACGCCAACATTGTTGTGGGTGGCCACTTAAATAAATATTCAAATAATGACAGAGTATCACTTGATTGCGTCAATATTGACACCAACGACGAGGATTATTATGATTTTTAATAATTTACGCTTGTTGTTTCAAATCTTTATCCAATAAAATCTCTTTCAGCTCTTCATTCACCTGCTCGTAGAGCTCTGACAATTTCTCATAATGATCTTTGGCCAATGCGAGTTGCGATGATCTGTAATCGTTCAAGGATTTTGAGAAATCCTTCACCCTTATTGCTTGAAATCTCTTGATCTCCTCATGCGCAATATCTGAACACTTTTCAAAGGCCCTTTCGGCATTCTGTTTTGCCTCTTCTACCTCAGGCCTTCTCTGGTAGCGTGCTCTATCAAAGTTTCTATTAGCTGTTTCATAGTCAACAAGTAAACAAGTTCTCTGTTTCAACATTTCCTTCTCCGACTCAATGTAGCGGGTCCACAACAATAGATTCGCTCCCAATGTTGAGGCCCCACTTATTGTCTCGGCCTCAACGTATTCTCTATATCCATCGAGCGCTTTGGAGAAAGCGAGGTTTGTTTGTAGGGCAATCTTATTGAGTCCGGTATTATCGCCCACAGGCAAACTGAGTGCGGCAGATAAGTGAGCCAGCACTTGACTTAGACTATGGCGGGCATTTATTGTCGAATTGAAGGCCTCTGTAGCAACTTGCATGAGTTCATGTACTTTGATTGACCAATCACGCTCTTTCTGAAAGAATAGGTCACAGTCTTTGTGGGCATATTTTCTACTATCAATAGTATCTTGTATAGATTTGATGATACCGATCGGTTTTGCAATTTTTCCTGGTGGAGGTATATTCTCTTCTTTTAGGAAAGGCTCTATTAGGCCACTCTTACCAAAGACTGGATGCTCCAACACACGCTCTAACCAGTATGTGAGCTGACATTCATCGGTGACAAAACGACCATAACCGGGCAAAACACGACCATTTGATGTCTCACCTGATCCGGCTCCCGTGGTTGACTTCGATGTCAATCTATCGGGGAAAGGTGGAAGAATATAACCATGCAGACACTGACCGGAATGGAATAGTTGCTGCTCCAGATATTGAAAATCATGGAATGTCCTTACGACAGTGGTATCTTGTGTTTTAATGATGAAGTTGCCTTCTCCATCTGATTCAATGGTGAAATCGTATTTCTTCATGATGAATAACAGACTAAGAATATCAACAAATCACTAGAGATGTATTGTACCTACGGTCAGAGCATATAAATAGGAGCTATTTGATCGAGATTGGATAAAATTTGATGGGGCAGAATTTGATGTTAGACTAATGACGTTTATTTGCCCAAAAACGCCCACCAGGAAGACCTGCACTGCTGTTTAACGCGCAGCGCCTCATGCATGCAATGATCGAATATAGTGGCGCGATGAGTCCGATGAACAGTAGTTGCATTCGGTGCAAATACTTATGGTGAGTTGAAGCCCCGATCTCCGCATGGGTCGGAACATGTCAATTTAGAATTTCAATCACACTCACAACTACTCAAATTGATTGCTTATCTCTTGATTCCAGAGCACCACATCGGTTGATTATTCCGTGATTCTCTCGCATAAGAAACTTGCCATTCATCATCGGCCCCTTGGAGGTGGTGGCGGCGGAGGCGGTGGCAGCCTTGACCCAGCTGATGGGGAACCCCCAGACTTCACCGGTGGTGGCGGAGGTGGAGGTGGCAGTCTCGAACTGGGTGGTGGAGGACCCCCAGACTTCACCGGTGGTGGCGGAGGTGGTGGCGGTGGTGTCTGCTTCGCATTCAGTCCAACAGGCTTCAAGCGGTGGTTTGGTGGTGGGAGTGGAAAAGGCGCTGGGTGCTTTGTGCCCGATCCAGTTGGTTGAGGATCTTCCGACGGTGGTCCAGGAATGATCGGGGCTGATCCGTTAGCTGCCTGACCTCCGGCTACTAGCTCCTGTTGACCTGGATTTTCGGTTGTTCCTCCTTCATCCGCAGGCTTAGGGTCCACGCATTCGCAGTTGCTCTTTAGGCGTCCCCTGGTTGCTTCCTGTCCGGTATGGGCGCAGCACTTTTCGCAAAGAGGATTGTCGAAATCGAGAACAAACTTGCACCCAAAACCAAACGAGAATAACTCCCGCGTTTGACGGTCCATCAGATGGGCGTACATGTTCTCAAATCGTTTTGCGTCCTTCTCATTGAAGGGCACGAACGATCTTGACAGATCGATAGCCGCAAGTAGGAAGAAAAGTCCTAGTAAGCACTTGGCTGCCATATTGGTCACTCTATAGGTTGGTCTGTTATCGATTGAACTTTCGAAGAATGAGCCATCGAAAGATGTCATGGAAAACAGTCACGTCCTCGCTTGATGTAGTGCAGATTTAAAAATAGTCCCCAAGGTCCGAAATTTGCTTCTCTGCTCAACGATCAAACGCTTATCCAGCTTGAAGACTCGAGTCTTATTGAACTGGCAAAGAGATATTTGGATATCGACGATCGAGATCACGGGTTACTCGGAAAACAGCCGCTTCATCTCTCGCATGATTGCCCAATGTCAGTGGACCGTTTCTCTGACAAGAACCTATGCCCTTCAGAGACGGATAATTCAGATATCATTCATCTCAATCATATGGCGGGGAGCGAAGTTTACTCAACAAGAAATCAGTCATCCGGGGCTAAGGGTGACAGATCCGTATTGAACATTCACACCGACTGCCTGACAATATGTTCAAATTTACCCTCGGAAGGGCCGTGATTGCGTCACTGAAGACCCGCTATCTGAACGAGAATCGGTCTGTCCACAGACAAACTCTGCACGATGCCGGCGGTAAATAAATGTCTAAGGGGCGCCAACAAACAGCATCCACCTTAAGGTCGTCTTAGTCGAGCTTGTCAAGGTTATAATTGGCAAATCACAACTATGGATTCTATAGCAGATGAGGCTGTTGCAGCAACGAATGATTATGCAGCAATTTGTAAGTATCAAGCCATACAGTTAGGGTATTACAAGGATCAATTTCTGGACAAGTTCCTGTCTATGAAAGTTAGGAGCTCCGCACCCCGAAAGGCTCCCGAGATCAATCGTGGTTATTATGTTAGATCTACTGCTATAGCTTATATTGTTGAAAAGTTCATCGATCGCTACCCCGAGGGACAGATAGTTAGCTTGGGTGCTGGTTACGACACGCTGTATTGGCGATTGCACAGCCATGGATTGATAAGAAATTTCGACGAGAGTAAAGATGAGCAGGCAACCAGGAATATAACCTATGTTGAGATTGATATGAGTCCTGTCGTACTACATAAGATCATGTGTATCAAGAGACATAAAGTGTTATCTGATGCCCTAGAGTCCATCACTTTCAAGGGCGAGGGTCTTCATTCGAAAAACTATCATTTATTCTCATTTGATCTCAGGCAAGTTGATAAGGACCCGCTTGAAAGGAGACTCATCGATGAGTGTTGTCTAGACAGAAAGAAACCCACCCTATGTTTGGCTGAATGCGTTCTCGTTTACATGCCAACGGAGGACTCATATTCTCTCATTGGCTGGCTCCACCAAACATTCTATTTAAATTTCAGTATAGTCAACTACGAACAATGCAACATGCTAGACTCCTTTGGCGAAACTATGAAGGCGAACATGAGTATGAGAAATTGTGATCTTATGGGCGTGGAATCTTGTGGATCATTGGAGATGCAGGAGATGCGAATGGCAGCAAATGGTATGACAGATATCAGAGGGTGGACATTGCTAGATATATTGAAGAAATGTCTGCCACCATCATCGGTGGAAAGGGTCTATGCAATCGAGTTTCTGGATGAAAATGAGTTGCTGGAGCAACTGCTCGAACACTACTGTATCATGATAGGTTCTAACGATACGACCGATTGGATATCGGATAACGAGTATTGGCTATCTAGAACAACTCCATGAATGCGAAGAATGAGAGATGCTACGAATGTTCAAAGAGTTTAACTTTCTCCCTCGTTCCTTGTTTTTAAATTTTAACATATCGATATATATATATAAAGAAGTTCCTCCGTCTACAAACACGATCCAGTCTTTAGTCTAATGATGGAATCCAGAATGACATTTTGGTGCACGCTGAGGCGAGCATCATAAACTTGGGGTTGAATTGAACACAGCGTATGGGTGAGTTTCGATCTCCTTTGAGTAAGGTCACCTTGGTTCCTTTATCTGTATCCCAAACGTATATGGAGCCGTCATTTGTTCCACTAAATAAATATCTCGAATCAGGTGAGTAAGAGGCCTCACATGAAATCTGATGTAAGGAGCTGGCGTTGCTTTGATTTAGTGTCAATGCTGTGGCTTGTTGCTGGTCTGGGATTGTCGGCTGTTGTGCAGTTGTGAAAGTATGTAGCTGGTTTCCCATAAAAGAGTCTAAAGTTATCAATGAGTTGGCATCTGTTGTGATACAAATCTGTTTACCATCTGGGGCAAACCTCAATCCAGTCCAATTGACGTCCTTATTATGATTCAACTTGAAAGCATTGAAAGGCCCCTTGTCGAAGCATCTCAGATCATATAATTTGACGAATTCACTGTTGATTCCCACTGCAAATATCAAGCCCTCTGGGTCGAAATTTGCCACCGGTCTTCCCTGCGTTTGCATAATACCACTGCAATTTGGACTCTTCAAGTCCCACAATCTAATTGTCTTATCTAGAGATCCTGATAAAAATGTATCATCTATAGGGGACATACATAGAGTTACTACTGATTTTTGGTGTCCAACAAAATAGCGTAAATACTTATTGTCTGGTAGAGATAGATATCTAATGGTATCGTCAATTTTTGTTGATGTATGTATGGCAGTATTGGCGACATGTGTATGCCTAATCAGTCCGACACCATATTTCTTAGATTGTAGAGTTTTCTTAATTGAGCCCTTCTCACAATCGTAGATGATAATAGCATCGTCACTAGATGAAGAAATGAGATTTGTCCCATCTTGTGAAAAATCTATAGAATTAATCTTATCATTATTCTCACTAAATTCCTTAGCAACCCGGAATTTCATAATAGTACTATCTATCAATTTCATGACAGACATTTTTGAGCTTGTACCTAGATGATGGGAGTAAATTCCACTATTATTATGATCATCTAGGTTGAATCTTAATCCTCGATTATCGAATGAATCTTGCTCCTTAAATATTACGGCCGACATAGGCGGGCTAAGCTAGGGAAATAGATATGTGACAAGAGTTGGGTGGTGTTCCGTTGAGATTGAGTGAATAGGTGAAAGCATAAATCAAACGTAGATACTGTTTCTGTAGAAAAGGTAAATACATGTGTGAAGACGGTTGCCTGGATCGGTGGAGTGATGCAATAGACTGATTGCTTGACCAAAATTGACAAGCAGGCTCTAGATTCCGTATAAGGTAGTGAGTTATTCCTCAATTAGAAGAGTCAGGAGCATCAGTGACGGAAAGTGATGGGTTTGGAGTTCGAGAGCGATCGCGCGACAATTAAGCAAAGGTCACGATGTTTCGGATGGGATAATATTGTTGCCTAGTTGGGCCCAATTGCCAGAGATGAGGGAAGATTGTTTTGAGAATTATTATTATTGTTGCACATCAAGTGGGAAATCGAGGCAACCATTCCGGCGAGCACGAGTTCGGCTTCCTGCACAGCTGATGATGCGCGCCCGGCCGGCCGGCGGCAACTCGCAGAGGCTTGGGACAGGCGGCGGCAAAGCTGGAGTTGAGCGGGCGGCACTCACACACACGCTTCCCACACAGACAGACAGACAGACAGACCACTTTTGCCAAATCAAAACATCCAGGTGAGCTCGCCTCTCTCGTGGCGAGCTGCCTCTGCAAAACTCCACCACACCCCGTGGCCCGCTTCGAGTGGAAACAATTGCACAGGATCGAGATGACCACTGGCGAGACTCTTGACAGGATTCAGGCGTTCGTAACGGTCAAAAGGCGGCCATGCGCATGCGTCCGGCGCAACTCGGGTTATGTCACTCACTCGGAAACTGGGCGTCTGTGTGGCCTTGCCAGTCCGAGTTTGCTGGGGAGGACTATTTAGTGCATAGACTGGCACCCAGTCAGTGAGAACAAGTGGCCGAGTGTGGAGAGTTTTCCGAGCGGCCCTAGTGGACCTAGACCAAAAATGTCGATGGATCTCATGGAAGGAGTGAGGGGCAAGTGTACAGGACCGAGAATGGGCCCCCAAGGTAGGCTGAGAGTAGCCTCCAGAGAGGAAACAGCAAACGAGGAAGCCAGAAAATCGACCAGACCCAAGCACAAGCGACACAAAGACTCAAGAGCAGCGTTCAAGTGGTCCCACTTGCAGAAGATATTCTTCATCCTCCTTCTGCACGCCTGGTCCCTCTCGGTCCAAACTGATGGCCAATCAGCAACAAGCTCAGACAACAGCACAACAGGAAACACAGGCCGACACATTGGCCCCCTGCAAGTGGGTGCCACGAGCTCCGTGAGCCTCGTCTCGGGCCGCCAGCGCCGTCCCCTGTCGGTGGAGGAGGAGAACGCCATTTCCGGCGGCTTCATCATGCGGGCGCTCGCCTCTGCGGCCGGAAGTGGCGCCCCAGCAGGTTCGAGCAGCCCTAAGGAGAGGGGCGCAACAGGCGAGTGGGCGGGCGAGGCGGAGAGCCAGTTTGAGGCGAGCAGTGTGAATGCGACGAGAGAGGCGGACGGGCAGACGGCCGTCGGTGGCGGCCAGGGGCAGCAGGGCGAGTCTGCGGGGGACGAGGAGGAGGAGGGCAGAATAGCGATCGATCGGAACAGGAAACTGTACGCCACTCACGACCAATTGCTCATCGGCGGCGGCGGCGGCGCTTCGAAGGAGGAGCAGGCGAGCAGCAAGCAGGCGGCCAGTTCGAGTGGCGCAGTAAACCGTGATAGTAACAGTCCTCAACAGCAACAACAGCAGAGCGCGTCTCGAACGGGAATGGCCAGACTCGCCTATGCGTCTTCCTTTCTGTCGGGTAAGTGACTCTTTCGCGTCTTTGACGGCTCGTCGTAAAAGACGAGACGAAAAAAAGGGAGAGAGAGAAAAAGGGCCACAGACAAACACAAGGCCGCAAACGGGCCAACCTTGGACGGCTCTCTCACCTTGTTGCCCATTCTATTTACTCCATTCGATTCCCTTGCAGTTTATCCTTTTTTGCCCCTTTTCATTTTATCTCCATTGCATTCTATTCTATTCCATTCAATTCTACTCTATTCGTGCCCCTCCATGTTGCCACTGCAAAAGGGACGCAAAAGAAGGCCCGAATGATCGGCAACATGTGTCAGTGGAGCAGCGCGCGACGTGTGCAAGTTGGCGCCAACGGAGTGGCGCTCGCGAGCTGCCCGCTCAAAGTGGGCTGCCAACATCTGTTGAAAGGAGAGAGAGAGAAGGATCGGCAAGTGGTGCTCACCCCCGAGGATTGTCTGTCGGAAGCTCGTTGAGTGTGGCTCACAAGGCTGGAGCCAAACGTGGAGCCAAGTTTGCGGAACACTCGACGAAATACTGAGAGGTCTTTGAACCTGGTCTTAGGCCAGCGAGACTCGCCAGCTCAGAAGAGACGCCGCCAAGACGCCTGCCGACTTGTCATAGTTCACACAAGTGGCCAACTCAGGCAACACATCACAAGTGCAACCATCGTGAGTCTGTGTGTCACTGAGAGATTGTTTCACTGTTGAGCAGCGGCCAAATGGTGGCCTTGAAAATCACTGCATCCATGCCAAACGAATGGCAGTCTCTCTCTCTCTCTCTCTCTCTCTCGCTTTTGGCTTCCTTTCCGGCCAAACTTTTGGCCCTTTGGCCGTACTTTTATCCCAATTTTCTCATTCTTCTTCAGCGCGAACTCGGCCGTTCCATTGTGGCGCCCACTGGCCGCCAGAGCAGCGGTCCAATGGCAATTTCGGCCCGGGGGCGGCGGCCACAAACAGGTAGAAGTGAGCCAAGAGTCCGCCAGGGCAACCCAAGCAAGCGGGCCGCCTCCAACGTGCAGCTGGCACACGCCTCTTGAAACTCTGCCTAATCATTGACAATCAAATCGACCACTGGCTCAGCCAGACTTTGTCCTCGTCCAGTCCGAGGCTGGCCTGATGATGCCCCGATCAATTAGCCGGCACACTGAGCCTGCTTAGTGGACAACCGAAGCGGCGTGCTCGAGCAGAGCGCCGGCTCGAGGCGGCCACTTGGGGCCCGCTTGGAGCGGCATCTTTGAGTGTCGGGCGAGCTCCACTGGCCGCCAGTTTCAGTCATCGGAGCACGAGGGCAGGTGGAACGTTTTGCGGGCTCGAGCGGGAGGAGAGCTGATTAAACTGGCAGATAAGCTGGAGGGGCGAGCTGCAACAGGTTGCTGACGCGCGCCGGGGACAGTGGTCGGCGACAGTGCGCTGGCTGTTTGTGTTTGCGGCGCTCTCAGCCGCTCGTGCTGCCTGTGCGCCGGCAGACTAGCACTGCCTCAAAAGGGTGAGCCAGCACAAGCGCCCACCATTGGCCGGCGTCTCTCTCGGGCACGTCTCTCTTCACTTTCCCCTCGAGTTTGCCCACTTGTTTGCTGTCTCAGTGTGTCAGACCTTCAACTCTACCTCCTGCCTCTAGCCCATCTTTGGTGGACAGTATTTTTAATTCGAAAATCACGTTTTTAGTCGGAAAACTCGCCCACAACTCTTACTCACCGCCGCTAGTGTCTACCCACTAAAACTGTACCCACTGGACAACCAAACTCGACTCCGAAACCCAACTCGAAACCAAACTCGAACCCGAAAACCAAAACAATGATTGTTCAAGAGTAGACTTTCTATTCAGACCCAGAGGCCAGCAACAGAGCCAACACCAAGCCCACCCACAACAACAACAACAACAGCCAGTCAGCACCCAAGCAGCAGCCCCTCCGAGCACAACAAGCGTTCCCCAAAGACAGTCCGAAGCTCAGACACAGTCGCAGGGGGACTCGGTGGTTTCAGATGAGTCGTCGCCAATTAGGGTGAACGAGCCAATTGTTTGTGCGGGCGTTTGTTTGAACATTTTAACCGCCTCGTTGCGCTGCCACAGAGCCCTCGTGCACCAGAATGGCGGCTGTCCAATATTTCACAAGTGCTGCGAGCTGGATCCAGCAACGCAAAGCTCAGATCAGAGGCCAGATCCTGTGGCTGCACAATGGGCGCATGGAGTGTCTCACGAGACTGGGCCAGCTGAACTGGGGCCAGTTGTTGGCGCTGGTAAGCAAAACTCTGCAGCGGCGAGTGCTGATTCTGCTCCATCGGGCCCTTGGAAGCACCAAACACCAGCGTCTCCAACAGGTACAACTACAGCAACTACAACTACAACAACAGCAGCACCAACACCAACAAGAGAAACTCCAATTACCAGAGCAGCGTCAGCGGGCAGCTCGCTGCTGCCAGCTGGTGTTGTCGATGGAGCTGCGCCGGCAACAGTTGAGGAGCCAGCTGGCGGCCAGCAAACAGGCGCGCTCTACTTTCTCTCGTCCGCCGCCGACCCAGAGGAGCAGCAACAGCCAGCCAAGCCCGGCGAGCTTGGAGGCGAACAAACCACACTGCTGCCCCCGAAACAGAACAACATTAGCAACAACAATAGTAGAGCCGGAAATGGAGGCGCCCTCTGGCCCCCTGCCAAGACCGCCGCCGATGCAGCAGCAGCAGCAGCAGCAGCCGCGGGCCAGCCGCTCGAACCTGGGCCAGTGCCGGAACTTGCTGGCCTCCAGCAGCAGGTGTCTGCCGGCCCAGCTGGCCGGCCCGCAGCTCAGGCCTCGCAATCCTTTGATACTGTTGTGAGCCAGCAGCAGCAGCAGCAGCAGCAGGGTGCCAACTCGTCGCAGGCGCGCACGCCCAAGCCCGGCGAGCAGCGCCTCGTGGCCCTCCAGCTGGCCAACGGGAGCACCGCCTTCCTGGTGCAGGACGCCGCCACCACCTCGAGGCCGCGGCCAGTCTACGCCAACTGGACCGACTACAAGCTGCTCATGCTGATGCACCAGCAGCAGCAGCAGCAGCAGGCGGCCAACAGGCAGCCGGTGGTCTACCACTCGAACACGGACCCAGTGCGCCCCTCCCAGCCCGCCGAGGGGGCGCCCTCCGCACCTAAGGGCGAGCCGCACACCATGACCGTCACTCTGACCAGCGATCTCAACTCCCAATTCCAGCAGCACGCCCTCTCGCTGGCCGGCGACCAGCAGCTCGTGCTCAAGGACCAGCACTCGGCCAGCACTGGGCCGCCCGCGGGACAGTCCGCCGCACCGATCTCAGCAACCAGCGCCTCTTCTAGAATAACATCAACAACAACAACAACAACAACAACAGCACCAACAGCAACAAGCGCCAAAACTCCACAAACAACAACAGCCCCAAGCTCAACCATCTCAGCCCCCTCCGAGCCGCCCGACTCGCCCCGAGCCACTTCCGGCTCAAGTTCAGCCAGCGGCCCCGCCGAGACGCCGCAGGACAGCTCAAGCTCCGGTGCACTGGGCGAGCAGTCGGGGGCCGGCGAGGCGGCCGGAAGCGGCGCCGAGCAGTCGCCCATCGGCAGCGGAATCGCCAGCCTGCTGGGCAGCCTGCTCGAGTCGTTCATGCCGGCGGCCGGAAGCTCGGAGGCGGCAGACCAGCAGCAGCAGCAGCCGCCCCTCGACCTGGCCACTGGGGCGGACGCGAGCGGGCCCAGCTTCCTGGCGCCGGAGGGCGAGCAGGCGGAGGCTCAGCCGCAGCCTCAGCAGCAGCAGCACAACGACCGCCGCTTCGGGCTCGACCTGAGCTTCCGGCAGCAGAACGAGTTGCCCCAGAATAGCTCGCATTCTTTCCAGACACTGTTGGGCGCCCAGGACACTTCCGGCGAGCAGGCGGGCGAGCCGGCGAGCCAGTGTTTGGGCTACTGCGCGCTGGACCAGTTTCTGCACCTGTGCGACTCCTTCTACGCAACCGCCGACTGCAGCAGGAGCCAGAAGTGCTGCATCTCCAACGGGCAGCAGCCGGCGACTTCAAATGGGGCCGATCCCGAGCAGCAGACCTCACAGCTGCACGCAACTGGGCCCAGATACAGCCTCAGGCAGCAGCAGCAGTCCTTCTGCCGCGGAACCTGCCTGCCCATCTACCACTCGAGCCTGTGCACCAAGCCCAACGAGCTCACCGGCCCCACAGGACCCCAGCTCGAGCTCGGCCCCTCAGGCTCGCCGGCGGGCGCCTGTCTGCCCAACCAGGTGTGCTGCTCGCCGCCCGGCTCGGCAAACGACGCCCTCGACGACAACCACATCGAGTCGGCCGCCACTTCCGCCGCCGCCGCCGAGCAGGTTCCCTTCGGCGCCGAGACCTATGCGCTGAGACAGCAGCAGCAGCAGCAGCAGCAGACTGAGTCGGCGGGCGAGCCGGACGGGCGGCTGCTGGAGAGCAACGTGCTGGCGGCCGCGCTCGTTCCGCCGCCGCCGCCCGCCCTCCTCTCTGGCGGCCACGCGAGGCCGGCCAACTCGGAGCTGCCCATGCAACTGCTGCTCGGCCAGCCGCAGCTTAGCACTGGCCCCAAGCAGCCCCACGGAAGCGCCTCCAACAGGCACCACAGCCACCAGACGCAACAGTCCTCGGCGCCAAATGGGGGCCCCAACGCGGCCGGCGGATTCGTCAACCAGCTGCTGTCCATGTTCAAGTCCAGCGGCTCCAGCTCGGCCAGACACAAGGCGCGGCCCTTGTCTTCGAACAGCCATCCAGCAGCCAACCCAATGGGCCAATTCGGCCCCCAGACTGTCCCCAACTTGCAGCAGCAGCAGCAGCCGCCCATGCTCATGAGCGCCAGCATGCCCAGAGCGCAACAACAACTGGCCCAGACAACCGCCACTTCCGGCCCGCCCCCGCCAAGCTCGCAGCGGATCTTTATGGCCCAGCAGCAGCAGCAGCAGCAGTTGGGCCAGCAAACTAAGCAGATGCTGGCGCCCAACGGGCAACCGTTCGGCTCGGGCGCCCTCTTTCTGCCCGACAACTTGCAGCAGCAATTCTGGGCCGCCGGCTACAATGGTCTGCCGATGGCCGCCAGTGGTCAGCCAGTGGGCGGGCCGCGAAACAAACAGGTTCCAAATCATGCTGGCCCAGTTGGAGTGGGTCTGCTCGAGCAAGTGGCCGATGGACACTATCTGGCCGGCGCGGACCAGTTGGGCCTGTTGCAGAAGCAGATGCAGTACGCGGCCAGCCTGATGCGTGGCCAGCAGCAGCAGCAGCAGAGTGCAGTAGGCCAGACGGCAATCCGTCCGCAGCAGCAGCAGTCCTTTGCGGCCGCCCATCCTCAGCAGCAGCAGCAGCAGCAGTCGTCGGCGAGCGAGCAGCAACAATTGCAACAACTCTTCGCCAATTACAACCATCAACTCCAAACACAAAGACTGCCACCGATGCGGCCGCACAGCCAGCCGGCCGCCGCCAATCAACTTCCGCCGAGGTGGCCCAGTGGCGGCGACAAAAGTGGGCCGGAATCATTTGGGCCGGCGGCAGATCATGGCGCGGGCAACAGTGGCAACAACGCCCTCATTGTGCCCGCAGGTAGTCGCCAAAAGTCGCCCACCTCGAGCGCCTTCAGTGCATTCAACGCGGCCGACGCCACGCCAGTGGTGCACAAAACTATGCAGCAGCAGCAGCAGCAACACTTTGCGCCCGATCAAGTGGCCGCCAACGAGCGCAACTCTCAGCTGGCCCAAGCACACACACAGCGCCAACAACAACAACAACAAGCTCAGGCACAACTGGCCAACAGCCGTCAGAAAGTCTATGGCGACGCAAATGGAGCGCCGGCCAGCCACTTGTTGGCGCCGACGGGCGGCTTGCCTCGACGACCGGCCGCCAATCAGGTCGCCGGCCAACAGGCGCCACAAAGAAAGCAGCAGCAACAACCCTCGGCCCAGGAGAGCGGCGACACAAATGTGGTGGCTCTCAGTGGCGGCTGGCAGCAACTTCCGGCCTCCAACAACCACCAGGAACAGTGGGCGGCGCCGCAGAGGCCGCCGAGGCCCGCACTTCAGCAGACTGCAGGGGGCGCCCCCGGAAGGCAGAGTGTGCCCAGAGAGCAGCAGGCGCCGCTCGCCTCCAGCCTGGCGCCCACGGTGAGCCAATCCTCGGACGAGCAGATGCACACTGGAGCAAACCAACAGCACCAGTGGATGACCATGGCCGCAGCTAAGCCGCCGGCGAGCCAGCCGCCGGCGCCCACTCCGCTCGACTCCACTCCCAACGATGACCAGCCGGCTCCAGTTGCAGACAGCGGGGGCTCCCTTCCGACTGGCACACTGGCCAGCTCGAGCACCGAGCTGCAGGCGCGGCCGGCCGACCGAGACTCGCCCAGCGTATCCGACGAAGACTCCAGCTCGGCCACCTTGCCGACGAAGCCCGGCTGCCCCTTCGTCTGCATGGCCCCGCTGCTGACTTTCAAGTGTTCCAGACCCAACCGGCTAGACTCCAACTACGCCTGTCCGAATGCGGGCGCCCTTTGCTGCGTGACTGGGCCCGAGAGAGACGTCCAGCCTGCAGTCGGTGGCGCCCCTCTCGCCTCAGACACGCTCGACGGTGGCGCCAGCGGGGCGGCCACCGTCGTCCACTCCATCCAGCCTAGTGGACCGGCGGACGCAAGCGACGAGTCCGAACCTGCAGAGGAGGATGGTGAGCCTGTCCTCGCGACCAATATTCCCACCACAACAACCACAACAACTTCGCCGCCACCCAGCCAACAGGACCAGAGGCCGACTAGGAATCGAGGTGAGTGACTATTTGATTATATTCTGGCACACTCCATCCCTATTCACGCACTTTTGCTAAGAGTGGGGTAATTCCACAGACTCTAGTTAGATAATCTTCCCTCGCTATTTGATTCTCCGACTAATACAAACACTGCCCCGATTATTTACCCGAAACATCGGCTGAACTCTGGTTTGGCGAAAACGTAAACAAAACGAAAAACGTAAACAAACAGTGAGCTCTTGCGGGATTCCCGGCGGCGCGCGCGGTCGCAGAATCACTTCGGGCCGCGCGCAGGGCCGCGTCATGGGCGGCACCGATGCCGAGCCCGGCCACTGGTGCTGGCAGGTAAGTTTTTCGGGCACAATTCGGCGGGCCTAATTTGCCAAAATGGGCTGGTCCGACTTGTTGGTCCTTACGCGCAATGATTGAGCCTCGATCTCAGCCGCAGTTGAGGGCCAGCCGCACCAGCAAGCATGGGCCATGTTACATGGCTCCTCTATAAAATAGAATGGAATAATTAATCGATCTGATTGTTGTTTTCATCAACTTTATAACTGCTTCAACACCATGAAACCCATGGCTTCGCTCAAAGGCTGCACTGATGAATGGAAACAACGAGTACCTCTGTGGAGGCGCCTTGATCGGAGGCAAATGGGTCTTGACGGCGGCGCATTGTGTCACACAGTAAGTATTCGTAGGACGTTGGAAAAAGTCCTGGATAAAGATGAAGAGAGATTGAGATGGATTCGGAGGCTCAATTAATGCGAGTCAGCTACATACCTTCCAGCATGATTTCCCTCAACTCAAGCAGGACAATTCGAACTCAAATCTAAATCCAAACTTTTCTTCCCTTTTCCGTCCTTTCCTTCCCTAAAAAACACATTCCCAAAAATCCCTTTTTACACTAGACAATTGAGGAGCGATAGCCAACTATTTGTCCGTTTGGGTCAGTGGAACCTGAACTCGAGCAGTGCTGATGAGCGGCGCACGAGTCGCAGTCTGCTGGTCAAAACTAGCTACGTCCACCACAACCACAACGGAATCACCTTGGACAACGATATAGCCTTGTTGAGATTGGAATCTTCCGCCTTGGAGCCCGCCGACCACGAGGACCCGAGTTATCGAGTTGGATTCTCCTCGAGCTCGAGCGAGGAAAGCTCTGCACCGGCGGCCATTTGTACCATTTGTCTTCCAGAGAAGCAAGCAGCAACTAGCTTGGACAATGATGATAGCGAGCAACAAAAGCAGCAGAATCAGCAGCAAACAAATGGGCTGCAGCCAGGCAGACGTTGCACAGTCACGGGCTATGGTTACGAGCGCGAATCCGGCCCAGCTGCCCTTAGGGTGCGCCAAACTGAACTGCCCATAGTCTCCGACTTGGAGTGCCAGAACAAGACGAGCTTGGTGCTCGGCAAACCGTTTGTCTTGCCAGCGAGCAGTTTTTGCGCTGGCGGCGAGCTGGGCCAGGACGCCTGCCATGGAGATGGGGGCTCGCCGCTCAGTTGTCAGCAGTCGGACGGGCGCTACGAGCTCACCGGAATAGTCTCGTGGGGTTACAAGTGCGGCCAGCAGGATCTGCCCGGGCTCTACGCAAAGGTGTCCAATTTTGTCGGCTGGATCAATCAGATTGTCAGCGTTAACAACTGATTCGTGCGATCGGGGTTGTTTAATAATTTTAACGAAAGTCTTCTCTCCACCTCATTTTTTTTTTATCAAAATCTAGAAAAAGAAACAACAATTCAGACCAACAAATAAAGGCGAGCCCGCCTCTTCCAAATGATGCAACTAAATTAAGGCCACTCTCCAAAGCAGATCCATGCTGCTGTTCAACAAATTGTTCTTCCATCCACAGTTCAATCGTCAGTTTGATCTCAGTCTAATCGCACACACACTTACACTTAGGATCCTCGCCAATAACGAACTGAAAGTGCAAATCTCACTCCAACTTGTTGCAGTATCTATCTTACTGCAACAGCATTTTGCATTCTTGAGCATTTTGCCAAATTTCGCCCCCCTTTCGTTGTGCTTTTCCTTTTTGTCTGCTTTCCGATCATTTGGAGGCTAAGAAAAGGAACTCTCTTTTCTTATTTCATGACCGTTCTCTGATCATGAAATTAGCAGCAAAGGATTGGGTTATATTTTTAGAAGGGAAACTGGCTTGACAATGTGCGCTAATGAAGAACTGAAACACTCTCTTTTTGTGTTTCATAACTCCCTAAAGACAACAGAAGAGTCTTCTCATGTTGGCCCCTGCCACAAGGACGGCCGACATTTGCTCAAAGTCGACCAGCTTCCGCACTGGCGGCAGTGGCAAGCTAGCCTCTAGCCGTGCGGCCCGTTTGCCTTTCTCGCCACCCGAGTGCGGGCGGCCAAAAAAGGATCATTATGCAACGGGAAGACGGCTGCTCGTTGGGTAGCCTTCGTTGCACGTGCAAGAGAAAGCGTGCTAAGAGCGTTGCAATGTCTGCTTACAAGAAACGCTCAGCCCGCCTCGAGTCAACCTGTTCTTCTTGTTCCTTTCTTTCCAGATTCTCTGCCCGAAAGGCTTGAGAGAGGAAAACGATCGCAACAAGACTCCTCCTTTGCAATTCCAGTGATTAGTCGTGTGCTCATTTGTTTGCATTCGTCCGTCCTATTGAAAGGGCGAATGGAATCAAAATGAGAAACAGAGAGAGAGAGAAATTGGAAAAGCAACGCACCCCTCCCTCTTGTTTCCCTGCCCCCATCCAAAGTGAACTGCTTATTATAACTCTTATGAGCCGACAACAAGGGAGGAAACTTAATCAAAAAGGACCGTGTTATTATGTGATTGCCAAGGTGTCTGGCAATGGATGGCTAATGGTGCCAGATGATAGAGCACGCGGACTTCCTTGTCGCTGGGAGCCCTTTTGGCAGGCCTGCCACCATTTGGCACGGAAGACAACAAGCTATTTGGCAGCCCGCCGATCTGGCCCACAGCACTGGTGGTGTATCGAGAAAAGTTATTGAGAAAAGGAACTAGTTTCAAGTGGAGGCTGATTTGTCTCTTTCTGTTAGTTCTCTTAGTTTTGTATAATGCTCTTTATCTGGATGAGCCAGAAGGCAGGCAGAGAATTGTGTCAAAATAGAGAGAGAGAGAATGGTGCGCAAATTGGGTGCGCGTCTCCTTGTGGCCCGGCCGGCCCACTGCACCTCATGCTCAATCGGCCGCCTCAACCAACAAATGAAGTGTCCCACCAAAGTGCTCTAGCCAGCCGACTTGAGTTGCCCGCATTGTGAACTTGGCCGAGCTCTCCGTTAGTGCGCCCTCCCAGTGTTTATCAACTCGAGTGATGAAATCTCGTGAGATGGAAGCGCTTGTTGACGAGCGAGCTCGAGAGTGAGATGCAAATGGAGATTGGGATGGAGATAGTGATGGAGATTAGCCATATTGCCAATTACTCGTCACATTAGTCAAATCAGTCAGTCAAAGTTTCGATGCGGTCACAAGCCATTGGAGCTCAAACAAAGTGATCCAAAGATGGTCCTCCATAAGTGAGCATCAAAAGTAAACAGTTGCCACAGTTTTGTTAGCGCACGTAGGCCAGTTTGCTTGCCGCTCGTGCGACCACAATTAGGAAGTGGCAAGATAGTGGAGTCGAAGTCGTGCTTTTGAGAGACACTAGATCGACCGGTTTGGACGAGTGGCAGCTCCCCGAGTTGTCGGAGAAATCACTCTCGAACTCGAACTCGAGTACGAAAAGACAGACAAACAGATTTAAGATTCGCAGAGGAGTCAAGATTGAATTGTGACATTATATAAAAGTTTTGTCAACTAGCAAGTGCCCTTAGGTTAGGTGGTCCATCAGTGTTAGTGGAGAGCAGATCGCAACATACAAGAAAAAGGAAGCTTGAACATAGCTTGGAACAAGAGTGCCAAATTTCAGTGCCAACGTTTGGATCTCTCGAGCGCCGAAAGAGGAGAAATGGTCCTTTTCAGGCGCAAAGATTCTGCACACTTCATCGCATTGGTCATATTGCTGAGCTTGGGCGAGCTGGCACATTGTTCAGATGGACTGAAATATGACGAAAACGATCCCACGGGCTATTTCACCAGCAATTCTTTGCACGAAAAGTACGACCAACAACTCACATTTGACCAGTACATAACCTATTCCATCAGATCACTAGCCCTGGTTGCTGGATTTGACAACGATTTGCATCGTTACGATTCGAAGCAAGACCTCATTGACTCGTACGAGCGACAAGTAAACCTAAGCAACCCAAGCCACTCGGATGTCAACTTTGTCAGACTCTACGACCGGCTCGATTGGGCCTCCACTGGAAACAATCCGGAAGCTGGCCCCAAAAGACAGAGAAGGCGCCATGACAGAGTGGTTGATTCGAGCGAGTTGGAACTGTTCAGCGAGCAGAGTGAGTCGAGGGTGATCGAGAACGACATCAACCAAGAGGAATGCTCAGATCAGTTAGACCAGCTCATCGGAATGAGCCTGAAACTGTACAGAAACTTTGAGTCCTATTCCTCATCGAAACAGTTGAGCCTGATCGACTTTCTCGACTCGTTTGGCTCGGCGCCCAGCGAGCAGTTCATGATGAGCAACAACTTTTGGCTCGGCTCGCACGAGCAGTGCTCGAGGGCGCGCGTCCAATACACAGACACTCAATCCCCGTCCACCGGCAAGACCATGAAGGCTTTCGACGGGCGCTACTGTGTGGCCAAGCTCAGGTCGCCGAGCTGGCCAAATCCCTCCGACATGGCCAACCAGGGAATTGGCGACCAGTCGATCAGGCTTGGAATTTGTTTGCCCCGCTCGTGCAACTCAATATCCATCCTGAGGCATGGGAACAAGATCGAAACTCTGATCAAAATGGTCCGATTCCAGCAGGTTCCATTCTCGAGCTACAGGTTGCAAAATCTCTACTGTTTGCCCGATGAAAACTCGCCCCTACGCCAACTGAGCCCCTCGGCACAAGCGTTCATCAGCTGTCTCAGTGTGTGGCTCATCATTGTGGCCTATTTCAGTCTCAAGTACGAGTTCCTGTTGTCCAAAGGCGAGCCAGAGGAGAACCTGGACAAGTGGATCAAGATATTTGCATTCAGACACAGTTGGCGAACTCTGTTTGGCTATGGCGAGCCGGTTCGAGAGAATGGACCTGGGAAAAGTGGACAAGACAAGGCAAAAGTCATGGACAGTCTGATACAGAATGGCCTATCGCTTGGCCTTGAAAAGATGGGCGACAAAATCATCAGCTCCGAGCGGGCCAACATTGTTCCAATCAGTCAGTTCCAGTCACCGCTTGGGGTCAAGTGTCCCACAGCAGCAGCAGCTTGCAACTCCAACGACACTTACCGGCTTGGTTCCGCCGACGGGCCAGCCAAGTCAGCCAAGATGGCCGACAGAGCCCCAAGCGGAAGGAGGACCAACTTGAGCGCCGTGGATGGGATTAAAGTTATATCGATGATTTGGCTGATAAGTGCCCACACGATGTTGTTCTTTTTGCGAGTCATCTCGAACGGGCGAGACTTTTGGTCCATAGTGTTGGATGCACGTTTCATGACCATTATGGCGGGTATTTTTCCAGTGGACTCCTTTTTCACCGTCACCGGGGTTCTGACGGCGTGCCTCAAGTTCAACAAAAACCACGGAATGGCCATGAAGAGGCCCGCCTATTGGATTGAGACATTCTTGCATAGATATCTAAGATTTATGCCAATGTATCTGCTGATCTTCTGGTATACACGTGATGTTTCCCAATACATTGGACAGGGCCCATTGTGGGACTATGCCACCGCAAACACAAGCCTGAGATCAATGTGCAAACAAGAGAGTGTCACAGTTCCATTGTTGTTCCAGGCCAATTTCAAGCCCATTGATAAGCACTGCGTCAAACCGGCCTGGTATCTTGCCAACGATTATCAATATCTGCTCATTACTCCATTTTATATACTCCTATTGATATGGTCCAAATGGCTAGGCTATCTTAGCATCTTGGCAACGATCGCCGCAAGCTTGGTGGCTCAATTCTATACTGTTTATCATTCGGACGATTTCAAAGATTTCGAAGGACTAGTCAATTTTAGGCCTATGTTTGCCACTTATGTGCTCAAAGACCTATGGAAACTCTACACACTGCCTTACAATAGAATTGCTCCATATCTGATCGGACTTTTGACTGGGCACCTAATATATTCTAGGAACAATAAAGAAAAGAATCTCAACCTAAGGGAAGATAAGCAAAAAGATGATAAACTTATCGAAGGTAAACACTACAATCAGCCTCCAATTGGTGAGCGTACTGCCACAGCCGCCACATCGACCACAGACAATAATGATGCAGAAGAGTTTTATCCTGAACAGATTAGGAGGATTTCAAACATTTTCACCATCGATCAGACAACTCCACAGGCGCTTGCTTCACTTAATCAGCAAACAGAACTCAAACTTAGTGATATAAATCAACATGGAGAGAACAACACCTCGACTTGTAAGCAGCAAGAAAATCTCCACTTCGGAAGCCAAGATTGCTCATTTCATCAGGTTGCTAATCAACAGAATATCTATGGTGTCCCAGGGAAGGAACCATACAATAGCAGATTATTTTCACTGATCTCCTTCCTAAGGCATCATCTCTGCATCAACGTTTGGATACCTTTGATGCTATCGATCTCAATCATTTATTTACCAATGCTCACTAAGCTAAAAACTCACGAAGGTCAGAACGCGAGAATAGGGGCATCACTAATTATTGCATTGATGCGATTGTTCTGGTCGATAGCAATTGCGAGGCTAATTTATGTTTGCTGCAGTAGCAGCAGCTGTACGGATAATGACGGGCGCAATAGCGGAAAGAAGAGTAGGAGCTTTATAGTCAGCCTCTTATCTTCGTCTTTGTGGAAGCCCTGGTCTAAGATAGGGCTATCGGTGTTATTGATCCAATGGGAAATCATTGGTTATCTGGCCCAGATACAGACCGCACCACCGTTCATGTCCATCAGCTATATGCTGGCGTGCGTCTTAATCTCCATTCTCGCCTCCTATGCTATCGGCCTGTTGATCTATCTGATCATAGAATTTCCGCTTTCCCAGATCGAACACTACTACATTCACCCGAAAATATTTCCCAAAAATTAATCACATCGATCAGCGCTGTCCCTCTTTCGACTACCATTCCCATATCCCTCCGATTCATTGACGAAAATGTGAGCGAATGGTAGATTAAAGTTCTGATTTAACTTCGTTATTGACTTCGTTATTATGGCTTGATAGTTTGAATTTTCAACATGGTAGCTGTCTAAGATAATGTCGAGTTATAATTCTGAATTTATGTGTCCAAAAGTTGATTTAGATAAATTATCACATTTAGGAGCCATTAATGATGGCACTACTATGGTTATACAAGGAGGGGGAGTGGAAAATAACTCATCTCTGTGTGTGATTGATAGGATGGGCAGTATTCCAGCCACATAATCTAGTGAGAATTATTCATATCGTACCTATGAGGCAAGCATTCGAGTAGATACTATCTCCTATCTTGAGCTGAGCCATATCGGCGCGTTTTTAGCTACAGATTAAGTATATTGCATCTAATTTTCCGGTAATCAACCACGAGCGATAGGATCGCGGTCGATCGACCATCTTGGACACTTGGAGATGAACTTAAATAGGATTTCCTCAGTGACTGGTTCCCTGATGGATTTCCACGTTGCCAACGCTGTTTGGTAACTATTAGGTGTTAGTTTGTCGGTTCTTTCCCTGATTATCTTCCACCTGCGATTTTCTTTTACCATCTCTACTATCTTATTATGGTAGTCTCTGTACTCCTGATTATCTTTATCAAGTTTGAAACGATCTACCGGATTTTCGTGATTGCTGACATGCAGAAAAACATACCACTCAGGGAGGCAACCGTTCTGCCGTTCTTCACGGATTTGGACCCTAAAATCGATTGAATTCAGGTTGGGGGGCTTCCACTTGAGTATGAATGGACAAGTACCCCCTTCGTACGGCTTATCAACCGGTTGGAAGATCAATCCGTCTTTTTCATGAGTAACTGGCATCTCCCAGGTTTTTTTCGCGTGTTCAAGCATAAAAAACCCTTTCGAGGCTATCTTAAATGGTTCACCCTCTCTTGGTATGATTTGCGCCAGCCTTGCTTTGCGTCTTGCCTCTACTATGACTCCTTGTATCTTAGCGAGCCGTTTATCAAATCTCTGTCCTGCTACTAGGGTGCCATCAAGGCATATCACATCATATATGAGAAATCTAGGTATTTTTTGGCCGTCGAATATGTCGGTCACCATTTCACCGTCCAATAGGGTATCTGTAAGATGAGAATCTAGGTTGTTCAAACGAGGGAAACGCAGTCCAAAAACGCGCCATAACTGTAAACTCCTTGTCAAGAAGAATATGTTGTCTTCATTTTCAATGTAAAGCATGTACCGGTTTCCATCGGCCTTCCAGCTCACCATGTATCGGTTGGCAGCCAATAATTGTAGATTCTCCCTATCCATCGAGACTGGTTGAGCCCCTGGAAATGCAATGCCTGACCTTGTCTCATATTTGAGAAGATGGCAACAATGACCATAGATTCTGTATTTCAATGCTTGATCGCGTACTAGGTGCACATCAGTTATACCTTCGTAGAATTCCTCTCGTGAGGTCTCTCCATTTTGGCCGCGATCAGAGAGCTCATCTTGGGCATTAGCCAACAATTCCTCATCTGAATCCCATGATGGTTTTGGCGGGGCTATCATTTCTGGATCATCTGCATCACCGAACAGGTTGTGCAATTCATTGAGATATTCTTGTTTGTAGATACCAGGAGCTCGTTTGCCTGCGAAATGCATTACTGCCGCGTCGATTGACCAACCTATCTCCTTGCACAGGAAACAGCAGATCATAAAGCCAGTACGGTTGAAGCCGTGTGTACAGTGAACGGCGATAATTTTTTTCGGGTTACCTAGGATAAAGGAGCTGCAAACTCGTATAAATTCTGCCCGCTCTCTTGCTTGTGGGGCTTCATTATGACCTCGGCATGATATCTGCTTATACTGGATATTGTGATCATCGATGAATTCATCTCCATCATAGTAACGTGAACTGAAGGTAAGATTGATTACCAAACCTACATCGATTTTCCTTTCTTTCATTTGATTGAGAAAGGATTGTGGTGTGAATTTATATTCTTCTGGAACCGGAATGTCATCGCTTAATAATGTCTTCATAGGCAGAAAGGTGTCCTCGATAACTTCTCCAAACCTGGGACAGCCAAGCCATCGATCTGGTGGACCTGTATTTTGCACGGCTGCCATGTTTCTATGAAATAGGTATAAAATAGATAGTTCTCTTTTGCCGGGTCCAATTCTCAGTTGTTCTCTCGGACCGTCTCCGAGAGTTCAACTACAGTGCGGTCACAAAAATTATTATGATTTTCCGAGCTCATCGAACATGTGATGCTTCGAATTCTCATGCGCAGACTACTTTCCTCGCTCAGGTTCTTTCGTTCGGCCGTGCAAGCAGCGCAGGTTCAACGATAGAGAATGGTAGGAGAAGCCGCCGAAGCGGGACAGCGGGAACCAATGTAGACGGTCCAACGAAGAGGGTGTGCTATCGGGCTGTCCAATATCGTAGAGCTAAAAGCTCTCAAACCTTAATGAGGGATTGTTTTTGCCGGAAAAGAATGGGTAGAACGATGAAACATGCAAGAATTCGACATGGGCCCCATCTCTCCTGAACAACATGCTCGGTAATCAGCAAACTCAAACGAGATTGAAGAAGGCGTGTCGTTTCACGATCCCGCGTCCGAATTTTCTGTGCGGAGAATCTTGTGATCCTTGTCGAGTTATGAAACTTGGGCAAACCATTGCGACGGAGAATGTGGAATCCCGCTTCTGTGGCCCTCCGCGTGGACCAGGTTGTTTGGGATCGCAGAGCTTTCCCTCTTCTTGCACGTTCGGATGGTCACATGGTTTTCACGACGTCGACCCAGATATGGGATTCCAATCATTTTGACTGTTAGATTTGTTTTCCCTCGCATAATGTTGATTTCTATCGTTAACAATGTGAAGATATATAACCTTGGGACTGGCAAGGCCATCCCGGACTGGCTGTCAGAGAAAAAGCGTAAAAAAGTCCTGAGGAGGAACAAAGAATTGTTGCACAAGACAGATCTCATCCAGGATTTTGAGATGCCGACCCTCAGCACAAATATCACATTAAGTCCCGATCAGAACTATATACTAGTTTCTGGAACGTATAAACCCAGGTTAAGATGCTACGATGTCCGCCAAATGGCTATGAAATTTGAAAGATGCTTTGACTCAGAGTGCATCAAGGCTATGTTCCTTGCCGACGACTACACCAAGATAGCCATGCTGCAGGAAGATCGACACATAGAGTTCCATAATAGCACTGGATACTATTTCAAGGTACGCATACCGAAACCAGGACGGGATTTCTGCTATGATTACCAGAATTGCATCATGTACTCATGTGGTGCCTCATGTGATATATTTCGTTTGAATCTAGATATTGGTGCCTTTGAAGACTCCTTTACCTCAGAGCGAGAAGGCTTCAATTGTTGCCTAACAAATAGCAATCTACAGCTAACTATGGGTGGTAGTGTAGACGGTACAATTGAGTGTTGGGATTCTCGGGCTTCAAATACAGAAGTAGTCAAGTCTTTCGATTGCAGCATCTTCTCGCCTTACTACTCTGACTCCGACTTGGATGTCCCAGCTGTAACCTCGATGAAATTCAAGGATGATCTAAACTTAGCTGTTGGTACTCAGACTGGTCAAGTATTCCTCTTCGACATAAGGACGAACAAGCCCTACACGGTAAAGGATCATTATTTCGGGCTCCCCATAAAGTCACTTGATTTTCACACAACCACGAATGAGCACGATCTCGTGATGTCTCTCGACGACAAAGTGCTCAAATTCTGGCACAGAAACTCCGGTGAAACTTTCACTGCAATCCAACCAGAGAAGGATCTCAATGACTTTTGTAACATCCCCGGAACTGGAATGGTCTTTTTAACAAATGAAGGCCAAAAAATCCAGCCATACTATATACCAGCCTTAGGTCCTGCTCCAAAGTGGTGTTCTTACCTCGATCAGATAACTGAAGAACTTGAGGAAGAAATACATGATAATGTAATCTACGAGGATTATAAGTTTGTAACCATGCAAGACCTGGAAGATCTGGGCATGGATCATCTCGTAGGCACCAATCTGCTTCGAGCATACATGCACGGGTTCTTCATGGACATGAAACTATACGCGAAGGCCAAGTCAGCTGCCAATCCTCACGCATATGAGGAATACAGGAAGAGCAAGATACGACAGAAATTAGCCGATGAGAGAACAAATAGAGTCACTCTAATGAACTCGTTGCCCAAGGTGAATAGGAGATTAGCGGCAAAGATACTACAGAAGAAGCAACAGTCCATCGAATCTAAATCAAGTGCTAGTAGACCAACTGTGCTCGAGGATTCAAGATTCAAGGCGATGTTCCAGAATCCAGATTTCGAAACAAATTAGCAAGTCAACGCGAACCCGTCTCTATCACGAGTGGCAAAACTGTTTGCTGGTCCAAAATTCCATACATCTGAACTAGATAACTTTTTAACATTTATTACGGCAGAACAGTTCCCTGCCGGCGTTTGTTAGCCGCACTCCAACTGAAAGCTGTCAGACATCCGTTCCTTCGCCTATGATTACATTGAGTATCTCCTCACCTGTTGTCCAAGGCAAAACTTTGGCTTTAACCTCCGGTAATTTTCTAATAACCCCACCCGGAGTCGGATTGGTAGAAGATTCGAGGTTATCATCATTCTGCTCTTGCATGAGACGTGCACACAATCGAGATAGAGAATATCCAAGTCGAGGAAAAACCCGATCTCTCGGACTTAGCTTTGTGCATGGACATAGGTCGTTCTCTCCATCTCCTATGTAATTAATGCAAGTGTAAACGGTGTTATGATCGAGCATCCGTTTACCGATATAGTTTTTCAGTGCCTCCCCTTTGCATAAGTTCCTCGAGCTCAGCGTGCAATAGTCCTGGATATGGTACTCATCAATCAACAACTGTCCATCGGTGCCGAAACGAGCTGGATTCGTGATCACAGTCGTTATTGCGTTCTGTAGAGACTTACATTTCAGAAATGAACCGATAAAAAACGAGTTAGAGTCGCTCAATATAATCATATCATATTTTTCGGGATACTTCGCTAGTGTGGTTACAAGCGGGTTGATCATTCCTTTGACGGTTGGCATCGTAACCAGGCAATCGTAATATTGCTGTTCAGTTACTCTTTGGCCGTGTAGATAATGTAGCACAGATTGAACATGCTTGAAATAATCTTGACCAGGCTTAAAATTTAACTCGTCGGGTATCCTGTGCTCAGGAGCGAGCTTGTGGATCCATGTGTCTGAGTTACAATCCACGAGAGTCTCATCAAAATCAAATACAACAAGCTGTCTTTGTATGAGATTCTTGAATTTAGTGTCGATGGTCATTTTAGCCACTGACTTCATGTTTAACATATTGAGGATAGTTAACAATTTACTTAATTATCGTCTAATATTTTCTAGAAAGAAACAATCATGCAGCCATTGACGTCTAAGTCTGACGTTGGTTCCTGCAACTCTCGGCGAAATGTTTTTGTATAATAGCTTGAGTCGCAAGAGAAGATATCCTAGCTAAGGGAATTTCCTTTTAGATATAACCTATTTGGTGGATCTCTGTGGATATGCTGTATAATTGGGAACCCGATTGTTGAGAGTACTTCTTGTCTACTCATGAGTTTGCAAAAGCTATACTGATCATCATTGAAAGAGATCGGGTGATCGTACTCCATGGGGCGTGGAGATCGATTACTTAATTATGGTGGGCAGCTATGAGCCTGCATCCTGGTTTCATGCTAGGCTCGAACTTGATCCATGTCCGTAGGGTTATTATTGTATTCAGTAAGATCGCTCTCATTCGGAGTCGACCTTCAGCTGATGGGCGCGAACAGACGCCAGAAGTTTTCACTGGGGCAAACGCGAAGCGCCCGGATTCCACATGGGGGCATGTGATTTCAACGTGGGCGCTGCAACAAACCACTTTCAATCTTTCATTGATGAATCAAAACTATTGTAAGAGTGAACAATATACATTACTCATATTACAGACAATGAGATCACTTAAAGCTCACGTTTCATGATTGTGTTCGGCTCTTATCTGCAGTTTTGCATCTCAATTTTGGATACCTTTCAATTGGGCTGCTAACGCCGATTGCGTGTTGCTATATTCAACCCTGGTGCATATTGATATCAAACTAATAGGACATGGCTTCTAGCAGGTTAGGTCATGTCTTACGTAAATCGCGGGCGATGGGACCTAGTGTAAGAAACTTGATAAACCAATATGAGCTCGACCCCAGCCAGATCGAATCCTCTGGCCCACATCAAACTCTACTCAAATCTGATGTACTCGGTTACTTGAATCAAAGATCTAATCCAAAGGCAACCACGAACGTTGCTGCAGCTGAAATGCGGGCACATGCAACTCTATCAGCTGCCAAGCCTTCCATGCCTTCGAGCTCGGCTGCTATCGGCGGTCACAGGCCACACCAGGCCGCCTCTATTTCTGATTTGGCCAAGACCAAGTATGCGAGGAGAAGATTAGAGCCACTTGAGATCGAGGTGATAAATAGTGGTGGCTTAATAGAAATTCAGCAAGCTGAAAAGCCGGTCCAGAAAAGACGCTAAGCTATTAGTCGACTGAGGACTCCAGTATCTATGCTTTAAAATAGAATTTATCTGGATCTGGAAACCTTTAGCCACAGGAATATTTCTTACCCGATACTTATGCAGGACAACAGACATCATATTCCGTCAGATGTTCCTGCTTGTTACTATCTAACTATGGATCTGAGTTTTAGACGATCGGATAAAGTATTGCAGAATGTTTATTCACAACCCCGAATTTATTTTTCACTTATTGTTTCACTGGGTCCATCTTTCCTTACTCAGAATTCTTTCGTCAAGCTGAGGTGGTGCATATCTTCTTTCTGAGAATGACACAGTCGAGGTTTGAAAGATCTTGGTCAGAGAGCTGAATGCAATTTTCATCATGGGTGGCAATCCCCTTCGATTGACCTACTAGGATGCAATGACGAGATTCTCAGGCATCACAGCCTTAGCCGGTTGTCCAGTGATATAACCAGTTTTTTTCACCTGGAATCACCGGGTACTCATGAACTGGTGCGAGTAGTTTGCATGACCTCCTGGCTCGGCTGTATGAGCTTGCTCGCGTCTTTATAAGTTTCATGACTATCGTAATCGTAGCAACGGAAGTGGCACTCTATTTCCTCAGTTGTGTTTTAACGATTTTAAAACAGCTTCTGGAGATTGAGAAACTTTCAAGGCACTTATTGAGCGATATATTTTGGGGGATGAAACTTTCGAAGAAGAGAACCTACTGAAATGGAGGAGGCAAAGTCACATGATTGCGCCACTTGTGACCTAATCCCCTGGGTTGAGATAGTTTATGCGTGTGGCACCTGCATTTGAGCAATAATTCATCATGGTGACTAAAGTCGCTCGTGAAGATGATGGTATTTTTCTATATATTTTTTGCCTCGAATTGAGCAAAATGGTGCTGGTTGTGCCACATTAGGCCATTGGTTGAGGGAGAGGAGGTGGGAGGCGAGCAAACTGGAATGTGATGAGATCAGCTTCTGTTGGGCAAACTGTTCCCCCTTTGGCTCTGCTTGAACAGCAGATGAATTTTGCCACCTGGCGCACTTTTGCCTGGCAACACTTTGGAGTCACCATTTGTGGAACATCAGACACATGGTGTGCCAGGAGGAAGAAAAGAGGAGAGAACCTGGCTGTTTTCGACTGCAAAAAGGGGCCCCAAAAAGTGGCAGCACTTGGTGGGCGGCCTAAGCGGGTGAGTGAGTGAGTGTAAGCGGGAAGTTGGAATTGGATTTGAGTCGAGCTGGGGCCCATCCTGATCCTACGCTCCCTTTGGCTCGCCTGGTCTTTTTTCTCCCCCAAGAGTCCTAATCGTTTATGAACGATTCTGGGGGGGATGATGATCATCGGCTCGCCTGATGGGGGCGAGGGACAACAACGAGATGGTTCCAAATGAGATGGTAGCGGGCCTGGCAGTTTGCTGCCGCTGGTGTCCTTTTGGAGCACGTTGCGAATTTTCGATGAGATTTTGATATGATTTGTCATCCGAATGGGCATCTGTAGTAGCCAACTCGATCAAACGAGACAGCCACCTGCATCAAATGCCTATATTTGAGCGAGGGCGCCAAGCCTTAGGGCCATTAGGGAGCGCTGCTTGGGGCTCGTGTGGAGATATAGAATGCGGTCAAAAGGGGCAAAGAGAGGGAGGCCGCCAGACAGAGTGGCACCAACTGGCTGTAGCATTGTGATTCTGGCATTTGGGCCGCCTTTCACTTGGCGGCAGGCTCCTTTGAAAATGGATCCGCCGCTTCCATTTGGGCGCGGCCGCTTTAAAAAGGCACTTCCATGCCAGCCCCAAATGGTGGTGGTGGAGGAGGAGAAAAAAGTTTGGAATGAAAAGCTGGCAACAATGAAGACCGATGATTGGCCAAATAACTGGAGTTCAAGTGAGCCTTATAATGAGATTTGGGAGCCCAATTTTTCGCCCTCTTGCGCCAACCTGAAAAGGGCACCAGCCTGATCAGCCACCAACAACATGCTGCACGCATTCCTCGTCTCCAACCATGGCCCCTAGACCAAGTGGACCATTTGATTCAATGTTCTGTCTGACTGTCTCTCCTCTTAACCGGTCACCCATTTTCAGTCCCTTGGGCCAGGCGTTCCATTTGGGCCCGGCAAAAATGTCGCCAAAAGGTGAGCCTAGACATTTGAGGCTCCATTGAGCTGGCCAGATAATTGACAAGCGTCAATCTGATGATTTTTTGCGGCCCAAATGGAAATACCCGCTCCAAAGGGAGGGAAACACTTGTGTATTGGAGCAGAGGGGCGAGCAAAGAGTGGGCCCCAGTTGCCAATGTGTATTGCTGCGGCGGCCTCCACAAAGCATAGGCGAAAAGAGGCACAAGTAGCTTTTAACTTTCTCCAACTGGCTGACTTTTGGAGTTTGACTCTCGGCGGAGATTTGCTCTAATTCGCTGTGGCGTTTGTTGGCCAAAAGGCAAAGGAAGTTTAGAGGCCAATGATAAGGAATGCTTCTGGGTTGCTTTGTTGGTTGGTTGGCGCGGCGGTGGCGGCTGAAGGTGGACGGTGGTGGTGAAAAGAGAGTGTAAAATGAGAAGCAGAGAGTAAATTCTTGGCCCCTTTTTTTCTCCTCGCTCAGTTCTCAGTTTGCCAAGAGCAAACAGACAACAAAAAGTGGCTAAAAAGGAGCAGACACACAATGAATAAAAGAAGCAGAAGCAAATTGTCACCTCGAAATGTGACGCTTTATTTGCCTCATTCGCATTGGACAACAAGCAGCCAAAGTTAAGGAGCAAGAATGATAATAGTCAAAGTGGAAGCAACAATGTGGCTTTGATTCTTCTCGAGACTTGAGATGGTGAGAGATGGAAATGGAGACGGATTTTCGCGTCTATCTGGGTCTCTCAATTTCTTCTCTTGCTTGTGCTCAAACTTCGATTGGAGAGCAAAATCCTCCAACGGAATCAAATCTGTCCAATTTTCTCTCACCGCCGCCAACTAGCAGCCAGGCAGCGTTAACATATCACGCTCAAGTCAAGTTTTGGGACCCCCAAATTCCCCCCTCAAGCTCAAGCTCAAGCTGCAGCTCCAGCTCCAGTGGTGTGCTCGCTCCTCTGGGGAAATTGATGATCAATTTGGTTTGAGAAAAATAATGATTGATTTAAATTGAGTGTGTGGTCAATTGGGCAAACAAGCGGTGGATACTGTGTTGCCTGCGTAGGTGAGCGGCATGCCAGTGATAGACAGACGGGCAAAAGAGTGGAGGGGGGAAACAGTTGGCGGCGGTTTCCAGTTGAGAAAGTGGACGATTAGAGCTGTTGACGTGAAGCGCGTTTCGTTTGGCCAGAACACAGGCTGGCCCCAACGAGAGAGTGGCAATGGAGCTGGTTGGCTGGAATGGAGACAATGTTGGAAACCATTTGGGGCCCTTTTATTTTATTATATTCGCCTCTTGATGTCGCGCGCGGCCAGAGTGTTGGTTGGGAAATAAATAAGAGACAGCCAAGAGAGCGGCCGAATAAGCCAATAAGTCACACAAACACACTCGAGAGGAGGAGGAAAGTCAACAAAAAAGGAAGCCATTTGGGAGCAACAGTCAATTGGGCGCCACGTTTGCTGGTTGCAAACCAGTGGCTTGGACACGGGGCTGCTCTCGTGGGCCCAGGCCAGCTTGGAGTGGAGCAGAGCAGAGGAGCTCAAGACTAGATCTAATATGTGGGTTATATGTTAATTTCTGGCCCTTTTTGGGGCCGGCGCGCGCAGGCGTCTGGGGGCCCCAAATGCCTGCAAATTTTGGCTCTCTTCTGTTGCTTTTGGCTGGTTCTTGCTGTTGCTTTCTTGCCGGCCAATTGGAGCCACACCGGCACGCAGGCACACTTGAAATGGACAAACAATTGGCTCCCGTTTCTGCTCGCTGTTGAGAAATGCGCTCCTTTGTGTGTGGCTGACTCCTGGACTCCTGGACGCTTCTGGTCTGTCGTTCGCACAACAACTTGAGAAATTGATACTCTTTTTATTCTTTTATTTTATTTTTATTTTTATTTCCCTTTTTCCCACTTTCCTCCCCCGGCCGATCTGTGTCCCCCGCAGAGGACCCGAAGGGGACCAATCTGAGTCTGAGCGGAGGAGCGAGAAAAGTTTCAAGGCGCTGGCATTGCAGTCAAGCTGGCACACTTGGTGGCGCTCTGAATAGGTCCTCTTGGGGCGGCTAAATATTTCCACCAGGCCGCCCTGGTCGGCTGGAATGGGCTCTCGAATGGGCCACGAATGAGCTGAGGGCAGCCAGTGGAAATGCCTTAGATCGGCCACCAGTTTGGGGCAGTTTTTTTCACCAAATTGAAAACGGCAACGGAGAGAATTGGACGGAGAACGAGAAGAAGGGGAGGAATTTGGCGCCAATCAGATTCCTTTTGATGACAAAAATAACATTGGCCAATAAAATAATGAGTTTTCTCACTTTGACTCTCGTTTGGCCGGCCGCAAGCAGAGCAAAGCCGCCAAGCAGAGGCCGCACATTAGGGCCCGCTGGTGGTGGGCCGCCAGCTCGCAAGCAGGAAGAAGAGTGAAATAATAATGGTCCCTTATAGAGTGGCAACCTGCTGCTGTGGCTTGGGTGCGCCCTGCTGGCTCTGTGGCTTTCTGGCTGCAGCTTTTCTGGCCCTTCTGGCTCTTCTGGCTTTTCAGGCCGGCGAGCCCAGTTGACGCGAGCGAGCTTGTGTGTGGAGGCACAGCGAGGGGCTCGCCTTGTGGCTGAATTTGCGCCCCCCAAATGGGCGGCCAATTTGGCGTTAGGAGCGCGCCAAAGTGGTGCCAAAGTGGCGCCGGCTGCTTGGGGGCGAGCCAGAGCTAAGGTTTGGCCGGGCGAGCAGCTGCCAATAAAAATGGTTCGCCGTGAGGGCCTCCTTTTGGGCCTAAGGAGGAGGAGCAGCAGCAGAATTGGGCACACATTTGCCCGCTTGGCCAGAAATGATGAGTTTCATTTGGATTCAATTTGTTCTCCTGCTCCTCCTTATTCTGGATGGTTTTTTATTTTGTTTTATTTTATTGCGTAGCAAGTGAGTGGAAATCGGCGCCTCGCCAATCTCTCCATTTGCTCTCTGGGTGGGAGCCTTTTTTCCGCCCTGTTTGCCTGGCAACCATTTGGCTTTGGCTCGCTCGTTGGCGGTCTGCCAATGGGCCCACTTGGCTCCTCGCTTGCCCAAAAGCTGCTCCCAATCGGAATTCAGCGGCCTCCTGCCACTCTAGAGACAGACTCCGGCCGGACAGATCGGGCAATCAGGTAGCCCATCGAGCTGGCCGGCTGCCTCTGACAAGTTGGCCGTGCCTCTTTTTGGCCCCTCGCTGCGGAAAGGCGGCCGCAAACTGTGGCCACACACTCGGCCCGCCTCACTGGCCAATCGGGTGACAGGCTGTGGTTGTTGTTGCGCAAAATGGGCCCCAATTTGGTAGCAAACTAGCAACAACAACAACAACTACTGCTACTACTGCACAGGCTCACCAACAGTGCCAGTCGAGCAAACACGCGCCGCACACGATCGATTGGAAGCGCGCGGCCACGCCCCCGCCTGGAAATCGCCCATTTAATCAATTCGTGTGCGGCGGCCCGACCGCCGCCTCTTCGGTGCGCGCGGGATTGTCGAACGAACGGCCGCTGACTCCCATGCGTACACTGCAGACTTTAAGGCGCCAGCCACGCCCACCCGGCCCGCAGAAACACCTAAGCCGCCGCCGGCGAGTCCCGCTGGCAGGCAATCAAATTTATATATCCACCAACCAACGAGGGGCAGCTTATCAATGTTGCTGTCCGCACGGCGCCCTCCCTTTGGTAGATACTGGGCTGGCTGGCTGGCTGGCAAAAGGCCCGTTTGCCAGCAGGTTGTCCCTCTGCTTCTAGAGCTAGAGTTTGTCTCCTAATCCGAGTGGCCCAATCCAAGTGGTCCCAATCTGCAGATGAGACGAGCGGCAACGGCGTTGTTGGCTAATTCCTGTCTCATGAAGGCGGCCGACACAAAGGCGCCGCTTCATGAGGAATTGCTCTGGCGTTGCTTCGTGCTGGCGCCACTTCGGCTGCCAGTCGGCCTGCTGGCCAGCGGGCAGGTGTGCGGCGCCCAGTCCGCAATGAAATTCTTGCAAATTTCATATAGATTACACAATGGCCAAATCGATCTCCTTAGACTATTAGTGTCGGCTTGTTGCCGCTGCTTGTTTCTAGTGCTTGTTGCCAGTGCTTATTGGCGGCGCTTGTTACAAGCTGAAACAAGGTGGAAAAACAATTAAACAGAGAGCAGCAGGACAAACGAGCAGCATTCTGGCCGATCGAGCGCTTTTGGCAATAAAAGCGGCAACAACTAGCGCGTAAAAGTGCGCTTGCCAGATTAGGCAAGAATTGGATGGGCCCATTAGAAACTGGGCTCCCAATTGAGACACAGTCTGTGGACAAGGAGCAGGATTGAGTTAGTGTTTGGGGAAGATTTTGTTCCATTTGCATTCTGTGCTACCTTTTGGCCGCTTTGCCAGTGCTTCCCTTGCATTGAGATGCAGATGAGGCGCAAGAGCTGAGCTTTGAGCCATTTGGATTGGCGGCGAGACATTTGTTGTTGTTGTCGTTGAGTTGTCTGTTGGCAACTGATAGCAAGCAGAGGCAGGCAATCAATTTGATTGGCTGGCCACTTGTTCGTTTGGCTCTCTTTTTTTTCTCTCCCTGCGCTTGGCTTTCGGCGCGCGGCTAAATTTTCACAACAAACACACTTGGAGCTCGATTGGCGCATTCCAATTCTTTAAACTTGTGTCCGCTCAATTTGTTCTCGCCCTAAGAGGCCGCCCAACAGACGCAGAGTTGCGCCACGTTTTATTGTCTCTCCAGGGCGCCCACTTGGCCGCCTCGACCACTGTCTCCAGCTGGCCGGAGGGCGCCGCAGCTCGCGCTTGGCGAGCCGACGAGGCAGCCAGTGGAAAGCGGGCGCCCCTCGAGCTTGGGGCCGCTTGAGGGCAATGATTTTCCGAGACACCCCATCTCGTGTCATCTGTCTCTTGCTGGTGCTCGTGGCGGCCACCACAACAAGAGACACGCACACCGGAACAAGCGGCGCCGTCTCAGAGCGCTGCCCTGGAAAGGGGGCTCCAATTGGGCCCGAGTGGATGGGGAGGGGTGGGGGGTGGGGGCGCAGAGCAGTGGAAACTGGCAACATATAAACTGGCGCCCAATTGGGGCCGCCTGTTGGTGCGCAAAATTGAAAGCAATATTAATTTAATAATGGGCGCTGCTTCTTGGCGCAAAGAGCAAAGAGGGGCCAAAAGGCAAAGAGTGGTGCATTGAGCCAAGAGTGTGTGTTGCTCACTGTGCAGAGTGCGCGGCTGCCACCCTGCTCCATTGGGCTGCCACTCACTGTGTGTAGCCGCTACACTGTACACTGTAGCTGCCAACCAGCAAGAGTGCACACTCTGCACACTGTACTCACTCTGCACACTCTACACAGTGTCTAGTACACACTGTGCTCACTCTTCTCACTCTGCTCACTTGTGCACTTGTGCTCCCTCGAGTGCCAGCTGGCCGCCCGCCCAGCCTTTTGGCCCCATTTTGGCCCTTTTATTATTTTATTTTTATTTCTATTTTTATTTTTATTATATCCCCTGGCCGCCCCACTCTTGGCCTTCTCATTTTCCCTTTCATTTCCATTTTTGTGCCCCCCTTTTGTTTCTATTTCTATTTCTGCCCCCCTTGGCGGAACACTAAACACTAGCTCGCCCACCCTAACCCCTTTCAGCGCCACCCCAAGGGTCTGCTGGTGCCCTTCCGGCCCTCTCCAGTGGTTCCAAAGTGGCGAATTCAGATTCACTCATGGAAATTCATAACCAAATGGGCGCCGAGCAGCGAGGGCGGCCAACCTTGTCTGCTCGCTTAAAGCCAAGGGAGAGCGCTGCCATGGGGGCGCACTTTGCAAACTTTGGCCGGCCGCCATTTGATTAACGTTGCGCTCGAGTTGGAAACTGGCAAAGCTTAATGATGTTGACAAAAGGGGCGCCCAGAAAGAGCCGCTCTCTGTCTCTTTTGGGGCTCCTTCTGGGCGCCCACTTTGCGCCCACTGCTGCGCGCCGAGAACAGGCCAGTCGATGATATAGATTGCGCACAGGCAAGAGCTTGAGCACACCTTGCCTCTGGGAGGCAATCATTACACGCACTGAGCGCGCGCCCAATAATGAACGAGCGACACCTCGAAACACGCCCGCTTGCAACTACAACAACTACACAACTCATACGACAACTACAACAGCTTGTCGGGCCAGCCTGCGCCCAAGCAGACTGGCCACGCACCACCAGCGCCCACTCGCACTCGCACTCGCACTCGCACTTGCACACTTGTTCTCCATTAGCGCCGCCCCACTTCCGCCGCAACTTCCGGCCGCCCATTCGGCTCGCCTTGGGGGCTTAGGGGCGCAAGCTGACGCGCCGCTCGGCATTGTTTGTCCACGCGGGCGAGCGGGTGTTGAATATTGGCCGGAGGGGCGTCTTCGGGCGGCGAGCACGAGCCGAGCGCGAAGGAGAAGGCGCGCCAGCAGAACGAGAGGGAGCCAGCAGCAGGAAGTGGCGCCGAGGGGCCAAGTGTGGGCTCGTCAACCTGCGGCCCAGGCAAGAGGCAGGCCACATCTGCCGCGCGCTAATATGCGGCGCTCGTTGGCAGCATTGGATTGGCCAAGAGATTTGCAGCTCATGCAATCCAATTGGCTCCAATCGGGCCCAGATTCGAGCCTCGATTTCGACTCCAGTTTGGCTCCAATTGGGCCGCTCAATTGCCGCCCGCCCATCGAAATTGTGCACCCAATCCGGCCAGGCTCCACTCGAGCTAAGGATTCTCGTCGCCAGAAGCCAATTGGGAGCCAATTGGGCGCCACTTGCCGCCCCAATCGGGCCAAGAGTCAAGCTGCGGCCCATTGGAGTCAGTGTCAATTGGGCGTCCAAGTCAATTGGCGCCCAAGTGCCGCTTGTTGTGGCCTCGCTCACAGGGCTCACCCGGCCGCTCAATGCAGATGGCGCTCCTTAGGGCCTCTTGAATGTAGGCTCTATGCGTGGGCCAATTGTTTCCGCTTTCGAGGAAATATTCGCCCAATCGACGGCTTATTGTTGGGACAATTGTTTCTGCTGACGCCGAGCATTGCGAGCCCGACCAATTAGAGAATTGAGAGATCCTCTATTCGGAAAATTTTGTTTAAAGAGGCTCTCCTCGCCCTCTGTTTAGAGGGCAAAGTGGGGGGCAAGTGGGGGGCAAGTGTGCGTTTCCGGTGGACTGTGTGTCGTTCCGGTTGGGCAAATGCAGTGGAGGAAAAGCCTAGATGCTCAGTGCTGCTTGTGCGCGGGAATCGTGCTGTCTGCAGACGCGTGAATTGAGCTCGTTCTGCGCGCAGCTCGAATCTCGCGCACAAATCTGCACTCAGCACTGCTCACAGTGGGCGGCTCGCTTGCACAGTGCTAGTTGTACAGTGCTGGTTGCATCGTGCCAGTAGTACTGGTCCTTAGGATGTATCAGGCTCACTCGTGGAGCCTTTTGGGAGCCTTGTGGGAGCCTTGTGAGCGTGACCAAATCGGCCTCTGTTGTGGCGTCCCAGTTTGGCTCGCTCAGACAAAGATGAAGAGACGGCCGAGGGGGCAGGATGGAGATTGGGCTGGAGATTGGGAAGAGTGGAGATTGCGGAGATTGAGATGGAAATCGAGATGGATCGAGTGGATTGGAGTTTGGCTCTGAGTGGAGAGAAGAGGAGGCGAAAAGGAACAAGTGGCAAGTGATTGCGCACCATTTGGCCCAAACGAGCGAGCATAAAGCGACAAAATCATTCCGTTCCACTTGGACTTGGGACACAAAATCAATGCAACAATTTCCACTTGATCAATTTTGGCCCGACCCTAAGGGCTGGCCTGCAGTTGCGAGCTTGTAAGTATGCGATCAGATAGCCTCGCATACTTACACGCTTTCATTCTCATTCTCATTGCTCTCAATGCTCTCAATCTCGTTCTCAATGTTCTCAATGTGCTCAATGTTCTCTCCTTGCTCATTCTCAGTCAACACACAATTTAATTAATAGCCCGCCAGCAAGAAAGTTATTCAAATGAGACACTTTGTTAAATTAATTCATCATCCGCCGGCCTCAAGAGTGAGCAAGCTTCTGCAGTGGCACCACTCGACCAACAGGCAAGTCGGCCTGCTCGAGTCAAAAGGCGTCTATAAAGGCGAGAGCTAGGGACTGAGGCTGGCCGCTCGACTGTGTGCCAATCGAGCGGCCAGCAAGCGCCGGAGGACAAGGGTTGTTTTTAATTGAATTCAATGTAATTGAATTAAATTGGAGTCAAGTGGCAGAGCTGAGGGTTAACTGAAGGCGCTTTGAACTGGAGCCCATTTGATCAGGAAGGAGAGACAGTCTTCGGTTGGGACTGGATGGTTTTGAGTTTGAGGCGAGCAGATTCTCGGCCGGCGCCCAAAAAGTCGGCGGCCCGCTCGATAGACATTGAATTGAATGACAATCTGGCGCTCACTTAAAAACCATTAGAGCTGAGCGGGGCTTCTATATTGAGAGCTGGGCCGAGTTGAAAAGAGAGTTAGGGCGACGAGAGGGCTGCCAATGAAGAGAGAAGCGCGACCATTAAAAGCGTGCTTAACTTTTGGCCGGCAACACTGGTCCTCTGGTTTCGTGTCATTGCTTGTTGTCGGTCGGCGGCCACTGCATTGCGTTCCCATTGGACTAGTGCTAGTCTGCAGCAGTGTGTCAGTTGCGAGTGCGCGTCCCTCTCGCAGGCACTTCTCTGCAACAGTGGACGGGCGGCGAGAAAAGTGGCGAGCAAAAAGTGGCCTCTTCTGTGCGACTTCTGCGCTGCCTGCAGGCCAAACTGGCAGCAAACTCCCCAGAGACTGTCAGCGGCTGTCTGCTGCAAGCGAAACTCGCAAGCGGCCACCAAATTAGCCCCACACACTAGAGCAAGAAAGCCCAACGACAACCAGCGGCCTGCCATCCTCCAGTGGCTCTCGGCGACAAATTTGCCGCCCGACCATCAAATTTGCCGCCGGTATCCAGTCTCCGGGCATTGAGTGTGCCTCTCAATGCTTTTTGAGTAAAAAAATCCCTCCCCAAGCGGCACAGCGGCCCCTCCAAGAGGCCTCAAAAACAGGCCTCTTCTACTAGTCAGTGGCAACCTCTGAGCCTCTTCTCCAAAGCGAGAGGAATAAAAACATCAAATCAATATGGAGGAGGCCCAATTGGGTTGCTGGCTCGCTTTCTTCTGCTTAATTTGGCATGAAATCAATTGATTTCATGTGTGACTTCCTGTTTTTCAATTGTCAATTGTCAGCCGAGAAACGTGGCGCCATTTCTTCTGGGGGCCACTTTTCCTGCGGGCCCCACTCTTCAATTTGGAACATTTTTGCTCCCGCATTTTCGCACCATTTTCTCAGTATTTTTGCACCATTTTTGCACCACTTTTGGCGCATTTGTCGCTGCATTTGTCGCTGCATTTGACACTCACTTTTGGGCTCTCAATTTCAATTCCAATTGGGCCAAAGAGAGAGGAGAAAATTGAGCCGAGTTGGTGAAAAGGGCCCAAAATGAAGCGACGGCAGCAAATGAATTGGTGCTCATTGTGGAGCACCAATTCGATGCTCATTTGTCGCAATTCAAAAGTCATCCAAGTGGACGAGTGGGCCCATTTCTCACACGAGCGCCCCTTTTCACCGCTCTCCTGCGGGCCAAGTATCACGCGAACCAGCAGGCCAAGTGGCAGGCCAAGTCGCTCGGCTAAGGGCCGACAAGAAGCCCCAATAGAGCCCCGATTGGAGCGCTCCATTTGCGGCCCGGCTGACAGGCGAGCGAGCGACCAGTTTGCTGAGGCTGATCATCATCGTTGCGAGTTGCGAGTTCCAAGCTGCGAGCATCCTTCTCGTCCACATGCATGGCCTCTTCATTAGAGGGCCTCGAGCTCGAAGAGAGACTCACTGAGGAGTGTGTCCGGCCGGCGGAGTGGATCTGGCGCGCTCGAGGGAACGAGGAGGCGGCCAGAATATAAACAATGCATCGGCGATCATTACGGTCGGCGGAATGGATGAAAAATTCAATTGTCAACCTAGTGTTTGGCCTGCTGAGAGCATCCCAAGCGATTGAGACGCAAAACGAGCCAGTGGGGCAGCATTGGGCGGCAATGTTTTTGGCTCGAGACAGTAGTGCGCACTGTGCACACTTGGAGTGCAAGCGAAGTGAACGCGCGAGAACAACAACAACAAACTCGAAGCCAAAGCGCTTTTGAGGAACGCTTTCTGTGCGCGACCAAAGAGGGGCTCTTCTCTGCCCGCTCGAGCTGGCCCACATCGCACATCTCAGCACTCGGCACTCAGAGAAGCGCGCGAACGGCGGCACAACTTTAATCGGCTTGTATCCATTTGTCATGCAAATAAGTCGCAGTCAAATGAATTGATCTCTCTCGCGCTCTGGCGACAGTCTCGCCCGCTTCTGGCCCCAGCCTCTCTGGGCCTCCCATGGCCGCCCCATTGGAGGCCCAGGCGGGCACGCACTTTTGGTAGAACTCGACCGATAGGCAAAGATCTGCCCTGAGAGACCCAGAGGATTCCATTTGGTTGTAATAATAACAGCAATTCCAGCAACGGACAATGGTTTGAAACAAGCGCACGTGACGAAAGCGACAAGGAACGCGCGGCCGCCAAGACGGCACAAGATGAAAAATATGAACACCAGAAACAAATGGTCTCCAGGGCCGCTCCACTTGGGCCTCGTTGCAGACTCATCCATTTGAATGGAGCTCCCTCGCTCACTGCCTCTAACTGTCTCTATCCAAAGCTCAATCGAAAGACACAAGCAAATGGAGACTCGCTCGGCCTCCATTTGAGACTGTGTGGCGCCCCTTTTGGTCCGTTTGGCGGCTGGGCAGCAAAAAATAAAGTGGCCGCTCTGCTCGAGTCCGGCGAGAATTTACACTACAGTTTACGCGTCTCCAACGCGCCTGTGTGCCACTGGACGAGTGTAACAGCCTGGCGGTCGAGCTGCAATGCTACAAAAAGGCTCCAAAAGGAGGCCAGTGAGTCACTTGAGAGCAGAGCCACACTGCAGCGGCAGCCAAGCAGGCCAAGAGGAAAGCCAAAAAAGGAGCTCTCAAGTGAGGGAGCCGGCCCACGCATGCGCCAACTAGCTGCCTATAAAGAGGGGCCCAGAAGTGTGTGCGACGATAATCATCATTGTGACCATCATCATCATCATCTCATAACACAGTCCAATGAGGAGCGTTCGCCACTCGAATTGGGCACCTCCATTGGATTGGCGCAGACTGTTCAGAATGGAGAGTGCAGAGTGGAGAGCGCAGCCGAGCAGTGCGTGCTCGGTGGGCTCGAATGCGCGCGGCTTTTCCCCCGGCCCACTGCTGCTGCTGCTGCTTGTCTGCGGCCGCTTTGCTGCGGCCGCACCAGAGCGGCGCTCTGTGTCAATGCTGGCCAGCAGGCGGGGCTCAAGAAAATAATCTCAACCCTCGGCCGCAATGCAGCCGCTCTGCTGCCGTCTGTCCTCTACTGGCTGGCTGCCTGGCTGGCTGGCCCCCATTTGCCATGATGATGAGCGCGCGCAGCACAGTGGCCGGCACTGTGGCGGCGCACACATCTCAATTCAGTGCCAGAGAGAAAGAGAGAGAGAGAGCAACAAGGAGGAAGATTTATCGCTATTTTATTTGATTTTGCGCTTGCGCGTAGCTCCATAATCGCCCGTGTCGCTTTTTGTGCGGCTTCGAGGGGGCCAGAGGCGAGCGGACGGCCAGCAGAGCCGGCCAGCTGAGGGGCGCCTCTCCAGTGGCGCCGGACACAGTCTGCGGCCGCCGACGCCAGCCGGCCGACAACTTCATTTCATTCCACACCTCAGCCCGGCCCACAACCCTCGAGACAGTGCGGCGCCAGAGGAGCCACTCGAGGCCAGGCGAGTACCCCAGAGACAGAGACAGAGAGCAGCCAAGAGGCGTCCAGCACGCACACAAGCGCAGCACCCAAGCACCAGAGTAAAAATATCCACACAAGAGCACCAGAAGCAGCACCAAGGAGCCCTAGAGAGTAAATAGGGTGCGAGAACCCGAATTGAGGAGAGTGAATTAGAGCGCCAATTAGATACAATACGAAGAGCCCCAGCGAGATGGAGCTGCCCGGCGGTTCAGGCGCGTCGGCGAGCGCGGCTGCTGCGGCGGCTGCAGCGGCGGCCGCAGCTAAGAGCAACTCCTTCAGCATCGACTACATCCTCTGGTCGTCCTTCTGCGCGCACCAGCAGAAGTTCCAGCGCGCGCGCCTCAACCAGCACCACCAGCAACACTTGCCGGCCGGCCCGCTCGCTCTGGCCGACCCATTCGCGTTGCACCATAGCCATGGGCACGCCCAACAGCAGCAGCAGACACTGTCGCCCGGCTCGCCCGCAAGCACCCCCACCACCACCAGAAGCAACTCCACCGGCCCCCAAGCAATAGGCGGCCCCCAGCTGGCCGGCCCCCAGCAGCAGGCCCTCCAGCTCCAGCTGCACGGCCCCCACCTCAACCAGCAGCACTCCCAAGCGCACCTCTACCACCAGCACCACCAGCACCATCAGCAGCAGCAGCAGCCCATGCAGCCCCAGAGCCTGCCGCTGGAGCAGCTGCAAATGGTGCACGGCCAGCTCCACCAACAGGTGCTGGTTGGGGGCGCCAAGCAGCCGGTTGGCAAGCTAGCTCAGCAGCAGCAACAGCAACAGCAACAGGCCTCGTCGAGCCAGCCGCTGGAGGGGGGCCAGCTGGGCGAGCAGCAGTCGCAGCAGCAGAATCAGCAGCAGCAGCACGCAAACTCGTGCAAGAGCAAGAAACACACCAGGCCCACCTTCTCGGGCCACCAGATCTACGTGCTCGAGAAGACCTTCGAGCAGGCCAAGTATTTGGCCGGGCCGGAGCGCGCCAAGCTCGCCTACCAGCTGGCCATGTCCGAGTCGCAGGTGAAGGTGTGGTTCCAGAACAGGCGCACCAAGTGGCGCAAGAGGAGCGCCGCCGAGCAGGCCAGCGCCAAGAAGAGACACGCTGCGGCTGCCGCTGCAGCAGCAGCCGCCGCAGCCGCAGCCAATCTGGTGGGCGCAGTGCACGCGAGCCAACAACTGGCCAACCAACAACACTTGACCAATAGCAACAACACTCATCACCATCACAATCACCTCAACTCGTCCCCAACCAACCAGGCAAGCCCCAACGGAACTGGAACCGGAAGCGCCAACGCAAACTCGCTCGAGGACCACCTGCAGTCGCAGGGCAGCGCGCAACATCGCCAACTGGTCGCCTCCCAGTTCCATCCGAACCACCAGAGCTCGCTCGGCAACCACCAACTGCACCAACACCAACACCACCATCAACATCAACAGCACCAGCAACACCTGCACCAAAACGGAAACGCAAACGCAAACGCGAACCACCATCATCACCTCCAGGTGCTCGCTGGCCCCCATGCGCCGAGCACCAGCGGCGACAGCAGCGCCAGCAGCTCGGCCAGCACCACCACCAGCGCCTCAGTGTCGCCCCAGTTCGCCCAGTGCTTATAGGCCAGCGGGCTGAGAGAGGCGCCAAGAGTGCAGGAAAATGGTATGGAAATTACTGGCCAAACTACTTGCGGCCAACTACTATTAGCTGTCTGCAGTTTGGACCTCTCGTGGCGCCATGCTCGTCGATTGTCGGTGACACACAATTAAACTTTGTGCAATTTTTAGCAGAATTTCCATGACTAGTATTTCCAATTTAACTCTGAAAAAGTCTCCCCGTCAGATGGCACTGAATCCGCGGCAAAGTGCACATTCTTTCAGCTCAATTTCCGCTTCATCTCTCTCTCTCCGACGTCTGACTCTTGGCTTTGGTATCCTTTTCGCTTCACCGATGTTGCCAAGATTCTCAGACCACTTTTAGTTTAGTTTACTTATCAGAAAACTATCTCCCGTTGGATCAATTATATGACGTCTGATTCTTCCAGTTCTGTCTCTCCGAATCATCTGAAATACAACTTCTTTCGTGCTTTAACCATCGGAAAGCTCAGTACCCTTTGGGATTATTCGATTTGATAAATCTAATGATTGCAGACTGATTCGCCGGGTTACACTTGCTCAATCGAATGCAGTACCTGGTTCAGAGGCGGGTTTTCCGCCAAAATTAGACAGTTAGTCGGCGGGACGGCCTTTACAAATCTGCAAATATTTCAATCAATGATAAATAGAAGCCAAAATGAAGCCTTTGAAGAGTTTTGCTCCATTGAGACTGAGGAAAATAATCTAATCCCATCCAGAAGGCGCCCTCTGTGCCCCTACTCAACCTCCGACCAATTTCGTGGACAACATTTGGCCTCCAATTGGCCATTTGGGGCGTTGTTTGAGACTCCTTTGGGGGCAAACATACTGCTACTAATATTACATACTCTGTGTAGAACAGATGGGGAAAAAAGAAGGAAAAAATCAGGCAGTAATCAGATTACAATTTTCCATAATTCTCAACACTGGCCAAGAGTTTGGTCAAATAGAGTTTAGTTGCATTTTGGGTTCATGCATGCGACTGATGCATGGGTGCAAGAAATGGCTACATCTTCTCATATCGATCTCACGCTGAACTGATCGGTTTATTCATGTAGAAACTAGGCAGTAAAGCTCCAAATGGAGAGAGAGAGAGAGCCCAGGTCTTAGCTCAGCAGCCAAATTGCCAATTCAGTTTGAGGATATTCGCCAATTGGCAGCGAATTTTGATCCAACTCTCTTGAATCTCAGACAAGATTTCTCATAATTCTCTCAGGCAAAAAGCAACCACCCTTCCAGGCCAATTAGATTGACCTCCTCTCAATTTAAGGCGTCAGTTGGGCCGCCGACTTGCCTCGATTAGACTCATAATCTTAATTGATGAAGTCTATCGTAAACTACTGGATCGAGCTCCAGTTGAGGACTCAACTGCATGAGCGGGCAACTCTCATCACCCTCCTGGAGTCGGCCTCTGGTGAGCTCTGAATGAGCTAGTTCCACTAAAGAGAATACTCCACTAAACAGAATCTGCAGGCCCTAAAATTATTTCTAGAAGATTGAGAGGTCCCTTCAGCTAATTATGAGTAAGAATTGTGGAAGAATGTCTCTAGTTGTTCCAAATAAGGAACTTTCATTACGCTAGTTGCCTAAAATTAGTTGACGATAGTCTGACGGGCACTTTTTGGGCATTTCTGCCGAAAAATTTCATCCCAAAGACTGCAAAACGATTTGAGCTTTCTGCTCCACTTGGGGGTGTGATTCTGTCTAAATTATATCTAAGAGTTGAATCTAAGCTTCCCGAAACTAGTTGGTGCCCAATTGATCTTTGATCTTGGCCAATTCTATGAGACACTTGTCTCGCCAAGCTCGCTTTTGGGCCAGCTTGTCGAGCGGCACCTCATGATTCATGACGTCCACTATTTGTTGGGCTGCCTCGCCCTCAATCTTGCGCAAGGGGACACAGTCACAGCTGACATTGTAGATTCCATCTGCATATCGTTCCAGATAGTCGCCCATTCCGGCCGCGTTCAGGTGGGCCGTCATCCAGGGCCCCATGAAGGCGTAACGAGGACCCAGACCGTCGCTCACAACTGTGTCCACATCGTCGGCAGTCATCACACCATCGTGAACTAATCGGAAGGCCTCCTGGAAGACGGCATACTGCAACCGATTGAGAGCAAAGCCGCTGATCTCCTTGCGCAAAAGGACCGGCTTTTGTCCAATTTCGTCCATTGTAAGCCGAGTCCTAATCACTATCTCCTCACGAGTTTCGGCGCATGGTATCAGTTCAACCAGACGAACATGGAGAGGAGGATTTATTGGATGGGCCACCAAGCATTGGTCTTTGTGCTTTTTCACCCTCTCGAAGACTAAACTAGGCAAGTGGACCGAAGTGGAGGAACAAATGGACGCCAAAATGTTATCCTCGGCCATCAGTTGGTCAACCTGTTCGAAGAGTTCCTGTTTCAATGGTAAACTATCGAAGACGCACTCTTGCACGTGCACCACATCCTTGAGACACTCTTGCAAAGAGTTAGTGGTAGATATTAGCTCAAGTCTTTCCTCCAAACTCAAGTGGCCACGAGCGAGCTTCTTTTGGCAGAGCTCCTCCAATTCTTGTTTAATCAATTCAGGCGCACGCTTTAGGCAATCCTCATTAACATCATACAACTGAACCCTGTAACCAAAGCTGGAAAAGATCATGGCCCACGAGCGGCCGATGAGCCCACTTTATATATATATATATATATTTATCATTTGTGTTTATGTTTATATGATAAATAATAAATATATTTGCATTCATTTGAGGGCGTGTTTGTTAGGTGGGCCAAGCGCCGGTCGGTTGCAGTTAGTTGGGTTCGAAGGAATGCGTGTTTGGGCAGCCAAAGATTTCCATTCGGACCATCGAGTGAACGAGTTAGCAAATGGAGTCGGTTGTTTGCAAAAAGTGAGTGTGGGAGAGAACAGGACAGAGAGAGAGAGAGTTGTATCGTGAGCTTGTTAGTCAGGCAAAATGATGGCGAGAAAAGAATGATTCAAGAGGAGAGACAGAGAGACACACACAAACGGGAGGAGAAAAACTGGCCAGAGCTTGATAGCAAGTTTTTAGTGCTCAACTTAATGCGATCTCATGTATCTGGCTGGCCAATGTGTGCCATCCGTCCATTGGTCTATTGGTCCATTCGGGCATTCAACCATTCGTCCATCGGACCATCGGACCTGGCCACTGGTCTTGTAAGCAAGTTTGCTGGGTGCCCAACAACAACATCTACCACTACAACAACAACATCTACCACTACAACAACAACATCTACTACAACAACAATAATAATAATAACTGCCACTGCTACTCACCTGCCGATAATTGCAACCTTTCGATTTGTCGACATTTTTTCACTTGACTCGCTGATTATCTTATTCTTGTTGTTTTTTCTCCGCTGCCTTGCAATCCCGATGGAATAAGAGGGCAGGCCTGAGGAAGAAGAAGAGGAGGAGGAGGAGGAGGAGGAGGTAGTGGAAGAGGTGGAGGCGGCGGTGGCTGAGGAGGAGAAAAAAATTATCCACAGACGAGAAGCTGCTGATCTCGTTCCATCTATCTTCTATGTTGTCTGCTCGGCTTTAGCTTGATGCAAATGTAATCTCTTGCCCCCGGACTGCTTTGGACTGGGAGCAGCGAGCATGGCTAAAGCATGGCATGGATAGACACGGGCGGACACTTAGATGGATAGTTAGACAAAAAGCGTTCAAATGAAATGCAAGGCCTGTCACATGAAAAGGGACGGCACAAGTTGGCTTGGTGGAGGAGATTGTCGCTGTTGTTGCTCTCTGGTTTTTGCCACTGCCATTGTTGTTGTTCTTGGCCTGTTGGCGCCGTTTGACTTTGTCCTCTGGCTTTGGCAAATCTGCTCGTTTATGGGAAGGCGGCCACTTTTTTCTGCTGGCCTGCTAGATAAAATCGCTCCGTTTGTTGTTGTCATAAGTCATGAATTTAACATTTGCGGCCGCTTTGTTGGCGCTATTAGCTTGCAGCAACGTGCTTCAGTTCGACCTGGTCCGGAGAGCTCAAGCAGAGGCGGCATCGCACAACTCAACTGAGCTGGCAGCTCCACTTTGGACAAGTGTGGAATCAGTCTCGCACTTCGTGCGCCACATTGACACAACAGTGCGGCACTCAAGGCTCGCGACTGACAGGGGGCAGCTCTGGAAAGTGGCCCTCGACTGTCTGCCACGAGCTACAGATACTTGTTGCGTTGGGCGGCACTTCAACTGGCAAGCTCGCAAGTTACAGCGCCGCCCAACGCCTCACAAACGAAGAGCTCTGTCTAGCTTTTTGTGGCGACATTGGCCTTGTGCCTAATCGAATGCTGCCACCATTATCCGCGTTTTATTTGGCGATTATTTGCAACCACGACAAAGAGAGCTGCTGGGCGTGCTAGTCAATGCAGGCCCGTCAATGGTTGACGAGTGGGCTTGGCTTCCAGTTAGTTGGCAGGAAGATGGGGTGGCAAAAAGAGTGGTCTCGAGTGTAGCGGTTGCAACTTGCAAATGGGAGGCTAGAAACTCGGCCGAGCTTCGCCCAGCTATTAAGTTGAACGAGCTGCGGGCCAGGAGGCCGCGAGGCATCTCATCCATTGCATCCATTTGCCTGTCGATCGATCAGATAATCTGCCCTGATTGCAAGTGTCCAGGCGCCAGACTCTGCTGTGCCTTGGCATTGGTCCACGAGCGAGCTGGGCGACACTGAGCTCACCTTTTAACGATTATTGTGTGACTTGGTTGGCTAAATGGAGTTGGGCAAATGTAAACCTAATTCGAACAACAATCGAGAGTACGAGTGGGCTGCTTTTTTCGCTCATTTGTCTGCCCAACCAAGAAGCCACTTTACGACGCCCTGAGAGAGAGAGAGATACAATGTCTGGCAGACGTGCCAGACTCTCTCTCTCTCTCTCTCTCCAGGTTTGTCCTTGTGTTTCAAGCGCCAGTCTCGCGTGAGCTCGTTGGCAAGACTAAAAAACACACACGACGAGGCTGTTTTTTCTCGCTATTTTGATCACAAACCAACCAGTGCTATACCTGTGCCCAGACGAGAGCAGCTTACAGCTTTAGAATGAGAATCATTCTGACTAAGAATTTCTCAATGGAATCGAGATTCTTAGCCAGAAATGAGTCACTCTTTTAATAGGAAACAGCTAGAGATAGAGAAAGAGAGTTGAATGTTTGCTTGCCTTTTGGGCAGCTGTTTATCTTGAATTCTGTTTGTTTGTTGCTCATTTCGTTTGCTTGCGCAACGTGTGCCTTCTGTGTGTCTGCCTGTGTTTATTTCTCTCGAATCGGACGCTCAATGATTAACGAAGAGTCTAATAAATAGAGAGACTCGAAAGAAGCGGCAAATCTATTTAGCTGCTCGTTTGTCTCGGTTGCTTTTGAAAATTTGTGGCTAAATTTGTGGTCAGCGAGAGAAGAAGAAGAAGAGGCAAGTGGTTTGGATTGGCAGATAGAGAAGAAGGAGGAGGACAGAAAGAGAGAGAAGGAGTGTGGGCAAAACAATGGGCCAAATTGGCTCATTGTTGTCGCTGTGCAATCGGCCAAGTGGGCTAATGTTCAATTGTTCGAGCTCATTTGTTTGTGAAGCCAATTTTGTTCCCTCTCGAGTCCTTCCTCTTAGACCTTAGGGAGGGAAAGAATTGAGAGAGAAAAGTAGAAAAAAGTAGAAAGTTTTTTCTCTCTCCATGATATTGAGAATCCTCTCTAAGCGTCTCCGAAGGTTAAACCCTCCCGACGAGCTTAGGTATGTTTGGATTTGCGAGTTTGCATTATTCTTTATTGGAAAATTTCTCCTCTTTTTCAGCGAGAATCTTTTCTCTAAATCAAAATTAACTTGGCCAACAGAGTCTTGGATTCATGGCCTCTAGCCTAAGCTGTGGCCGCAACCAGTTCGCATGATGGCAGCCCATTGATCATTTGGGTGCCCTCTTCTGATTAATCTAGTTTTCCGAATGAATATTTGCCATTTTTCATCTTCGTCCGCCGGCGACCCAGAAAGTCCAATGGTTGATCATGAAAACGCGCGCGAGCTCAACCATTTAACTCCAAGTCCAACCGACCAAAGACACAAATTGAGCTTGTGGGGGGAGAATAAATTGCAAGAGAAAAATAAATAAATAAATAAATAGATAAACAAACGGAATGAAATGGATTGGAATGCGCTCATCTATGCGAGAGAGTTGCCTTTCCGGCCGTACACTTGGCGCTGGCAATTATCGAGCCGATTATTAGTATTAGTATTACTCTTGCGGCCAGTTTGTTGTCTCTCTGTTCCCCTTCTGTTTGGGAGACAAACTGGCGCTGCTGCAAGACAGACAGTCTCAGACAGACGGAGGAGACCAACTAATTTGATTAATTCGCCCACCATTTTGGCCCATCTGTTCCTGTGTACTCGGGGCGCTTGTTGGAGCAGCGCCAGAGCAGAGGACTGCTGCTGGCGAGTCAGCAGCCCTCAACCAAGCAGACAGGCAACATCCAAGAGACTAGGGAGAACAGGAAATGGGCAGCAAAAATGGGGGGGAAACAAAGAGGAACAAGAGCGCCACTACCTGTTGCTGATTTATTGGGCAAACGCGTCCATTTATTATCGTTAGTGGATTGCCGGCAGACAAAGGCCCGCGAGCTGTGCAGACTGTTGGCGGCCGGGAGCTTGTTACTGTTGTCCGCTCGGCTCTTTGGCGCAATGGAACACGAGCGAGCAGGCAAACAAGCGGGCGGCTAAAAAGCTAGAAAGCTGGCAAGCTGGCAAGCTAGAAAGCTGGCCAGCTGAGCCGGGCTGAGCTGAGCGCCCTCGCTGGCCGCTGATCGCGCCATGATCCAAACTAAACTCCACTCAACACCGACGCGACCCGCTCCTCGTTCAGCCGGCCCTAGTCTGTGGCGGGCGGGCGCGCGTGGAGCGAGCAATCAACAAGTTGCAAATGATGATCCGAGCTGGTGCGACTGTATCGAGTTGGCCCAGCGAGTTCGAGTCTTTTCGCCTTCTCTCCTTTTCGCCTGTTCGCCTGTTCGCCTTTTTGCCCGCTCAACAAGTGGCCGGCGAGCGCGTCTTGCCAGCGGCCGCAAAAAGGAAGCTGAGGGAGGCGAGCACGCGAGCTTGCCAGAAGCAGGCAGAGAGACACAGAGTGTTGGACACAGTGTGTAGTGAGTAAGTGAGCCAATTGGTAGCCGGCTTTTGGTCAAAAAGGCAACTCTGTGTGCAGGTTGCAACACACAAACTGCGACTGGGCGCGCGTGTCAAGTCCAATTGAACTCTGGAATGAAAGGCGAGCAGCTCCCGCAACAAGCTCAGCCCAGCGAGCTCCCTTTCAGCCCTGCCCTGTGGCTCCCTTTTTCCTTTTTGCTTTCTCCCCTCCCTTAGCTCCTCTTCTGGCGCCGTCGCCGCCGTGCAACTCTGCCCGCTTGCTTCAGGCCAGCGGTAAACAAGCGTCCGGCAAGCCAGACAGCCAGAAGCGAGCCGGCGGCCTGTTGACAGGCCACTTGATAGGCCGGCCAGCCGATGCCGTTCGGCAAGCTCGGCCGTGTGTGTGTCTGCAATGCGTGCAAGTGGCAAGCCAGGGCAGAAGCCAGAGAGTAGCCACAACAAGTCGGCCGGACTCTGATTGCTTTCCGGCGGGCAGCGAAAGTGGCGGCCAGACAGTGGGCAGAAATCCGCCTCTCTGGCTCAGCAAGAGAGAGAGAGAGAGAGAGAAACAAACGACGGCGACGATATCAATAAAAGGCGAAACTAATAACTAATAAAAATAATTATTTCCATGATCAGCCCGCAAAGGCGAGTGCCGAGTGGCCAGCAGCGAGCAGTGAGCAGCGAGAAGCCAGAAGTGACCGGCGGCCAGTCTCTGGTGGGCCAGTTGATGTTCTCTCATTGGAATGATCACGCAACCGGCGCAACTCGCCCATCGCCATGCTGCCACCGTGGACAGTCGGCCGGCAATCAGCGCCGGCCGATCGGCCACTGGCGCTGCTCTGGCGGCGCTGCAATGCGAGCTCCCACACTTGCCGGCCACAGTTGCAGGCTGGCCGTTTGAGCGCTGCCAAAGCCGCAACGGAAATCGCAATCGCAATCGCATCGGCCGGCCGCCCAATTGATCTGATCGAGTTTGAGAGAGTTGCAATTTGCCCAGCTCAACGCCGAAGCAACGCGAATGGCCTTCGCCAAGCTAAGCAGTGAACGCAAATGATCGCTTAATTGATCGCCTGGCCTGCAACTACTTCAACGAGCCACTTCCGAAGGGGCAGAATTGGCCGCGACTTCGGCCAATTCCGCACACTAAGTGGCGCCCAATTTCCGCCTCTGGGACACAACTTTTCTGCCCCATCTCGCCACCTCCTTTGTGCTCGCCTCTCGTCACGCTCGCCTCGCCGAGCAGCCAATTGTTGCCCACCACTTGTTGCCCCTCGCCGCTCGCCACCGGCCCATTTCCGGCTCCATTTCCGACTCCAATTCGTGAGCACAAATCGGCCGGAAGTGGCACTGAGTAGCTTGCCCCGTTTGCTGGCCAGCAAATGGCTGACTATTGTCGGCGGCGCACCAATTGGACGCCTGCCAATTGAGTCAGCACTTCGCATTGGAGATGTTCGAATTGGGACTAGGTGGAGGCGACTCGGCGGACACTCTGCGGCGACCTGATGGCCACTTGACGGGCGGAAGCTGCAAAACTGATCGAGCGAGCGCGCGCACGGTCCCCAAGCTTGGGGTCTTAGCGTCTTTTGAATGCGAGTGAGATTGGATGACGAGCTGAACTCGGCGCGATGGACGAGCGAGGGCGCAGTTCCAGGCCGGCCCTTAGGGCAAGGCGTAAACATTGTGCATCTTTCGGGCATTTTGTAAGCAGAGTGTGAGCGCCGGCCGAGCGCCACTCGCTCCAAGCAGAGACAGAGACTAGCTGGGCAAAGGGAAAACGGAAAAGGGAGAACGAAGAACTGAGAACTAAGAAAGACTCTTTCATTCCATAATCGGCCCGTGAATTATGGCCAATTGGGCTGGGCTCTTTTGGGCGGAAGAGGAAAATGTTTGCATAACTTGGAGAACTTTCCAGCCGGTGGCAAAGAGTTTGGCCCTTTTCAAGCTAGTTGCTGGCAGCAAGTTGCAGAGGCAGAAGGCGAAGCAGCAGCAGAGCCAGAAGCATGATTGAACGGAGGCGCAACTTGGCCAAGAGGAAAAGGTTTGAACTTTGTTCCAAACTTGGGCTCTCAAGCTGGGCTCTGGCATTTGGAAAACTTGCAAATCTCACCAAATTGATTGATTGCCAGCGCCTTCCAAATGGACCGCACAAGCGCGCAAGCCGCCAGACTCTCGCTCGCCTTTGCCAAGCTTTCAGTGTCCAATGCACTAGAGACTGTCTGCCAGCTTGGTTTGTTTGTTTCTCTCTTCTCGGACTTTCTCCTCCTCCTCCCCCTTAGTCTCGCGTCCAATCGAGAGCCCCTTTTGCTCTCGCGCTCAGCCGCCAACTCTAAACTCTGCTCCTCCACCTTGGACTTCGGTTTGGTCGCTTTGGTGGATTTGCTTAGCCAGTTGGCGAGTGGCCAGCACTTGGCGGGCAACACTTGCTTGCCAGTTCGGGCGAGTTGGCCTGTCGCCCGTTTGCGTCAGGCCCAAACGAGCGCCACTCAAGCACACTAATCAAGAACACAAGTGGGCGCCACCAAGAGCAAATAAAGTTCACCTTTTCTCTTGGCGCGCTTTTTACTTTCTTTCTCTTCTCGCCAACCCAAAGGGATGCAAAGTTCCTCCACTCATCTGGCACACACTCTCTCACTCTCACTCTCACTCACACTTGAAATTGTGGCCACTTGTGCGAGCGCAATGTAATTAATATTTGACGCGCCTTAGGCTCGATCGGCCGTTTCGTTGGCCCGAAGCAGCTTGCGGCCGGCCAGCTTTTTGGCAAGCTAGTGGGTCCAAAGTTTGGCTGGCAAATTTGAATTTGCCAGCCATTCAAATTGGGCTTGGCCGTTGGAGGAATTTGTGACGAGATTGAGCTAGGGGCACATGGCACACTGGGCAAGCTGCACACGGCAAGCTGCAATTGTTGTGTCCAGGGCCAATTTCTCCGCCGGCGCTAAGCTGGTGTGGTCCTCGCCTGGCGCTGGCCACCATGGACGCCGACTTTTGGGCGCAGATGGCCAATGGTCAGGCGGACGTTGGGAGAGAAGATGCGATTAGATGAGAAGAAGGAGGAGGAGGAGTAGGAAATTTGCAAGGCAGACTACCACTAATTGGCCACTTCTTTCGGCTTGGAATTTGGTCCAGCTTGTTCAACTTTGGCCAGCTCAACTCTGCCTCTCGATTAGCATGCTTCCTCCCCTTTGGGCTCATAATTCACACTGTTTAAAAAGGGCCAGCCCAAAGGGCGAAAGTGAAAACAGAAAAGAGAACAAGGATGGTGCAAGCGCGTTTGCTTGGCCGCCGCACACGCGCTTAGAGACAGAGACAGACGCAAAGACAGAGACTGAGAGTGAGAGTTACGCCAACGCACTAATTTCGCATTCAACAGGCACAGCTCTTCCTCTTCCTCCTTCTTTCCATTGTTCAACATGTTTTGGGACGCCTCTGTTTGGCGCCCGGCCCACCGCAAAGAGAAAACAGAGAGCAGAAAGCAGCAAACGGCAAACAGCAAACAGGCAACAGGTTGAAAGGGCGAACAACAAGCGCCGGCGGCGAGAACAACACTAATCATGACACTTGGACGACCAGCAGCAGACGAGAATACTGGCCGAGAAAGGCCCACTGAGACAACATTATCATTATGCCAGCTAGGCCAGGCTGGCCAAGGCGGAAACGGGACGACAGATGCAGCATGAAAAGGGATACACTTGGGCACTTGGCATCATAATGAGCAGATGGAGGCAGACAACAACATGTAATAAGCAATTTCGAGCAGCCAACACATTTCTCTCTCTCCTTCAGACGCTTGCTTTCTCCTCTGCTTTGGCTCTCCTTTGCTTCTGCTTATGTTTCGCAACTTGAATGCGAAGCTCTCGAAGCCCAACTAGCTGAGCTTCTCGCTTCTCTCGAGATCAGTCTCTCCTTTTCTTTTTCACTGCCTACTTGTGTTTTTTATTCCCAAAACGAGAGAACAAAGCTCGGCGCATTTTGATGGAACAAAGAGAAGGCAAAATTAAAATTTCAATTCCGACTCCTCTGCTTCTTTTCCCGCAAAAGCCGCCCGGATTTGTCCTCCTTGAAAACGGAACTTTGAAAACAGAGCTGAACCAGACTCGAACCGCCAGAGGTCGCCTGCAGTGGCTGAACGCGTGATGAAAGTCAACAAACAGGCGTCCATGTCTCTCCAGGTCCAGCAGACCGGAAGTCTGCATGATGGAGAACTTCAAGTGGCAGGAAGTGGACTGCTGACAAGGAGAGTGCGTCAGGTATGACGCGAGTTTTTACTTCTTTCATACATGTATGAACTCAGCTCACTCTGCCGAACACGAATATATATATTAGAAATCCAGGTTTTTTGATTTGGACGGAAA
>Ga0058701_10000005_pt1 | contig 163656 bp, 137 predicted proteins | sample AgamicOrMae_FD_97039 | JGI IMG/M metagenome (GOLD analysis project Ga0058701, IMG submission 97039) | Agave microbial communities from Guanajuato, Mexico - Or.Ma.e | ecosystem: Host-associated > Plants > Phyllosphere > Phylloplane/Leaf | place: Guanajuato, Mexico | collected 2012-06-04
CTCATATCTCGTCTCAATGTTTGTTGTTTTCACTCACTCCATCATGCAGGGCCCACTGTCTACATGTGCATTATCACACAAAGGCCATTCTGTATTGCCAGAGCAAAGGCAAAAGCAAGAGCAAATCAGCGTAAACTGCATTTTCACTCTCTGTTTCTACGCCTAAATAGCGTGGAAGTACAGTGTGGTGTAGCGGCCACTTGCTTGCACTTGTTGGATAGAGTCAAGAGGCAGAGCGAAAGGAACAAACATGATAATAATAATGATGATAATAATAATAGTAATAACAATAAGAAGAGCTACGGAAAGGGGCTAAATTGTTGTACAGGAACTGAAGGGGTACGTGTGGGCGAGCCCTTAGGGTTGATGGACCGCAGTTTCGGTGCCTCCATGTTGTGCAGTGAAGTCAGTTGCTTGAATTGAGTCCAGTTAACGTCATCTTTATCTCTCTGACATTTGGCGCATAATATGCACTCACTCGTCTTATCGGATGTCCACTCAAGGAGGAGGCGAATATTCGGCCTCCTCGTGGCACATACTCTCCTCAACTTGGCATACAATTCATCAGGCCTGCATTCCTGTCGGGCTACATCTCACCTGTGCCCTCAAGTGTTTTGTCTGTCAATTCTCGCTGGACGAGACAACCAAGAGTGCTGGTACGTGAAATCTTGAGCCGGTGTTGTTGAAAGAGATGTCTAGGTGCGTCATGCTAGCCCAGGCTGGGTTCTTGAGAGCGTGCACTCATTGACGGACCTTTCCTGGCAGCCAAAGGCGCCCGAGACGTATCCTTGAGCGAGCGTGTAGATGGTAGGGTTTCCCTCGAAGGGAGCCTGTATTTTTCAGGGCACCATATTTCCGAGTAACACGATCTGGTCACTCACGAACTTTCACTCGGATAACTACGCAATTCTGAGAACAATTTCGTGATCATTGTCCTGGACAAGGTCGCGATCTTTAAGTGAGGTGATCCACCTGACAGCTTCCTTCTGCATGCTCAAATGCTCCTCCAGACTGTTGGCAGGAAAAGCACCTTACTTATTGGGAGAGATCAACTTTCCAACGGCAGAGGAACTGCTGCTGCCGCAGTCAAACCCACAGCACAACTGGCTGACGCTCAGCCCAGGGCTCTGTCGCGCGTTCAAAAGTAAGGTCCAAAATAAGCCTGCATGCTTGCGCGAATGGCTTTGTTTATCCGAAAAAAAGCAAATCGCTACCAAAGACACTCAACCATCCTCAAGGATCCGTTTTGTCCCTCTTGAGTAATAATATATTAAACCCCTTGGTTAGCCCCCAAGGGTCAAAAGTTCGAATTCGGACTATCATCGATATATCTTTGCTGTAAAATCGTATTAGTACCATATTATCCTCCCATCTGCCTGGCTACCCAGAGTCAAGCCAAACCATTGAAAATATATCATCCAGAACGACGAATTTTGTCCCAGAAATCATTGGAGAAGCTGAATCCATCTCTAGAAAGACTCTAGTATATTCCAAAATCGGCCCGTCTTCCAGAGAAACATCTGAGTATCGCTTGACGTGGGGTTGACCAAATATTCGACGCTTTATATTGCTTACAATTGCTGGAAACCTGCTCGCCACCAGCTGTGTTAAGTGTGTGAAAGAAAAAGAAGCGCCATCATTCAATAACCTCGGACGACACTTGTAAGTGACTTTGTCTAGCACACAAACTGAGACCACTCGAGTGGCAGTGCTTCAAACTATTTGCACTTAAAAGCCCCTCAACCAACAGAAGTGATAGGAACAAGCTCCAGAAAAAGATCGACCATTGAAACAGGCCATCGAATTCTGACACAAAAACGAAGAAGAATACAAACTATTGCGACAGCTAAACACACTTCACACAATAACATCATACGGCAACTCAATCATCAGCAAGGGTTACGCCGGCATACAAACAGTCAATTCGCAACGCTTTTTTCTGTCTCTCTCTCCCTCTTTGCGACCAATCCATAGGACAAGGAGTGAAAGTTAGGTTAGTGAACTAGATCGATGAGCTTGGCGGCGGTTCCACCAGTTGCGCACTGTAGATTGGGTCATTGTAAATTTGGAGATATACGTTATTGTTGCTGCCACATTGGCCACAGGCATCCCTAGCGAACACAAAGCGCTCCTCTTCCTGCCCCCTAGTTGTCAAACACATAAGCTACCGTTGGAACTGTAAGCAGAAGCTACCGCTGCGGCCATTCACTTGGCGTTCCAGGTAAGGGAGTGCGACTAGTATGATTGGTGTGTCTGCGCATCCACTTTGTGCTAGTTTTTTGTGTTCCCTTTTCCAAGCTTAGCGGTGGAAAGACTGTCCTGTGGAGTTTAAAGGGAAAATTAGGACCAACAACAGAGCAACTGTCGTGTGTTTGTGCGCAACACATAGTGGAAAATGGGACGAACAGCCAAGACGGACGAGCGGGAAAGATTACGCATGCTTGAGCTTAGGGGGGCGGGTCTTCCCATCGTGGAGATTGCCCGCGAGCTTGGGAGATCCTATCATTGCGTCCAAAGGTGGCTACATCGATACAAGCAAACTGGACTGATGAAACCTGCGCCCCGATCGGGTCGGCCTCGCACAAAGCCCCGCGAGGAGGGCAAAAAGGCCCGGAAATCTCCTAGTAAGTCTCACTGACTGACTGGAACCAAAAGCGGTACTCGGTACTCACCTGGAGGGGGTACCACGGCAGAGGGGCGTGGTATTTTGCTCGCCTGCGTCCGAAACCTGTGCGACGCATGAGTTTTTTTCTTCCTCTTTTGCGCACACTCCTCCAGCCTCACTCCAAAGCTCTGACCTAAAGTTTGCACACAAGAAGTTTGCAGAGCGGGACACAAAAAGCAGCCAGCCGAACTGGACAACGGGATTTGATCTCGGTCACACACTCTCGAATGAGGTTTCTGAGCCAACCGAGTTTGTGTGTCTGTCCTGTATGTGTGTATGTATGTGTACAGCAACAACAACAACAACAACAACTGGACGCCCAGATCCAATAGTGGCGGCGCCACAAAAGCATTGTTAAATGCCAAAGTGTGTTTGGGCATAACGGAAAATCAGATGAGCCAATAGAAATACAAAGTTCCCAACCTATTGCTATTCCATCCAATCAGAGTCAATCTAGCACGCGAAATAAACAGTCCACTCTAGATACTCACTATTTCAATTCCGGTGATGCAAACGACTGCGACGTTTCTTTGAAGTTATCGTGATATTATCCTAGGAGGATGCTCTACCTAGTAAATCGCATCTATTCTCGCATAACATGAAGACTGCTCACTCTTTCCCATCACCTCCCTTCATTGGTCTATATTTTGGACACCGAAACTAAAGATTTAGCAAATAGATGTGATCTATCTTCAGACTCAAGTTTACACATTTTCCAAGTGATTAAGTTGAAACGCATTTCGGGGGAATCTTGAATCGGCAAACCTCCCAGGTCTATATTTGAATGCCAGACAAACACATAGGTGCTAGATATTCTACTACCCCAGTTGTGTTTGTGATTCATCAGCAAAGCAGCGCGTAACTACCCTCGAAGCCAAACAGAGTAGGAAGTCACTTTTCTAAATTTACAACGCCCATCGAAACTAGAATAGCTGTTCATTAATGAAGATCTCCACCATGGAATCAGAAAACGCTAGCCAGGTATCAATAGCCGATCTATTCGATGAATTTATCGAGGCAACCACGATGCGTAGTGTACTAACTACGCATCGGAAAATATTGAAACACATTGACCTGGTTCCATGCGAGTACAACGTTTTCTTCTCAAAGTATAAACAAGCAATAGCATCAAATGAGCAGCGAAAAAATTGGAGAGCTAAAGTGATATTTGCTGACATAGACAAAAGAGCGGCACACAAGTGTTATTCTAGCAAAAAGTTGTCCAATACACAGGGTTCTCGAAGCTATCTCAATGACTTGAATGCTAGCCATGAGGAGTGCTCCACGGCGTGTTATAGAAATAACAATGCCTTGTATGGATACAACTGTCTTGTAATAGGCAGTGGTCCAGCTGGCCTACGGACTGCGATTGAGTTGCAATTATTGGGAGGCAACAAGGTGTGCATAGTTGAGAAGCGGAGTCGATTCTCACGCAATAATGTGCTCCATTTATGGCCATTCGTGATAGATGATCTCAAGAGCTTGGGTGCTAAGAAATTGTATGGAAAATTCTGTGCCGGAAGTATAGATCACGTTTCCATAAGGCAGCTCCAGTTGATTCTCTTGAAGGTGTGTCTCATGGTTGGTTGTGATTTCCGTGATTCGTGCTCTTACATCAGTCTATGTCCAAAGAGTCTGCAGGAACCGGCTTCAAATACGGACAGTATCGGCTATGATCATTGTGATATTGCTCCCTGCACTAGAGGGGTCAGTGAAAAAGTTCAAAGTGATAACAAGGATCTGGAAAATGTTATCGATTCCCAATCGAGTTCCAAGGAGAGCTCCTCGGAGAGCGACGAATCTCCAGGGACTCCCCTTGAAAGTGTTGACGATCAGCAAGATAGTAGTGAGCAGAGCAATGCTGCTTCTCCAGAAGATCTTGTAGATGGTGAGAAGTCGAAAAGTGTCGACAATTCCTCGAATAGCTTTTCAAACTTGACCACTAGAGCCGGCAATCTATGTGGAGCTCATGCTCACTTCAGGAGCGACTCCAAACAGCAAGAGGAGGAGTTGCATAGCTACCAATGGGACATCATCATTGGAGCAGACGGTCGTCGCAATACATTGAGCAAGTTTTTCCCTAGGAAAGAGTTTCGTGGACGATTAGCTATTGCTATCACTGCCAACTTTATCAATAGACAAACCCAAGCAGAAACCTCAGTTCCCGAAATCTCTGGCTTATCTTTCATATACAATCAAGATCTATTCAATGCTTTATCCTATGATACAAATATTCAACTTGAGAATGTTTGCTACTATAAGGACGACACACATTACTTTGTGATGACTGCCAAAAAGAGCTCCCTATTGGAGCGCGGAGTATTAATACAAGACTGTGCAGCGACGCAGGATCTTCTATCTGATAGTAATGTTAACAAGAAAGCTTTATTGGACTACGCTAGAGATGCTGCCCATTGGACGACGGGCCTAGAGCCTCTAGAGTTTGCCCTAAACCATCATGGACAGGAGGATTGCGCTATGTTTGACTTCACCTCCATGTATGCAGCCTCTAATGCTTGCAAAGCTTTGCGCACCAAAGGTGGCGGCTTTACACTTGTTAGTTTGGTTGGAGACAGTCTCTTGGAACCCTTTTGGCCAACTGGAAGCGGCTGTGCCAGGGGATTCCTTTCCTCACTCGATGCAGCTTGGATGTGCCGCCAGTGGGCTGTGAACAAGTGCGCCGTGTTGGATTATCATGATAACGCAAATCTTCGTCCCACACGTAAAGGGACCATCGATCATCGGGCTTCAACTAAGACTAGAGATAGCACAAAGTCGCCGTCTAATAGTTTGCCCACCACTAATGATCGAATGGCTTTGAGTGTGATGGCGGAACGAGAATCGATTTACCGCATTTTGGCGCAAACAACAAGCGACAACCTGCAACAAGACTACTCCCGCTGGACACTCAGTCCACGCACACGCTATCCCAACCTGAATCGTCATCTCATACTGCCATCCCAAGTGGAGCACCTGTTGTCTGATGGGACAATCAAGACAACTCTATCTAGTCAGCATCTAAAGACCAAAGCCGGCAAGATTATATCAGGAAACGTTCGCCGAGTCAAGTCGCCCAACTCGTTTGGCTCGAAAAAGTCGCCCAAAAAGCTCAAATCTGCCGGAGCATCGCCCCAAAGCTCGCCGAGAAACTTGAAAAATCGTTCCAAGTCTTTGTCCAAGTTTTTGACCACCTCTAGAAACCGTCGTGAACATGCGAACACAGACTCATATCTCGACTATGACGAACCCTATGGCAGTTTGTCCAATTCGGACGAGGAGTGTCTGGTGGAATACCTGAACCGAAGGAAGGCCGATTGGGCCATGGACGATCTGCTTCTGCCCTCGATCTCTGGCACACTGCCCTCGTCGAATAATTTAAGCAATCTTGAGGCGAGAAGGGCGCGTGAGATTGAGGATTGCCTGCGCCAGAGGAGACAGAAGGCGAGGATTAGTTGTGTACGAGATGAGCTGGTGGGCAGAATTAGAGACCACCATTCGAGTGTTAAGGATTCAAGGGAATTTCCATCAAACGGGAATGCAGTATTATTCAATGAGATCAAACGTTTGCGGGAACAGTCCGCCGCCCAGGGAGGCGAGCCTAGGTCGAGGGACGTGAATGGGCCCATGTCAGTCTTGAACTCAATGCGCAGGTGTGCCTCCTTTTCGGAGCTGGTTCGTGGCTTCGAAGACAAGCTCATGGGGTTAAATATCAACGATGACCAATCGTCCTTCGACAATGGAGGGGCAATGAATGCCAAGATGCCCATTGACAAGGTGACAAATTTGCCCCAATTTGCCACTCTGCAAGACCTAATCATGAACGGTTCGTCCAACAGGCCAAATGATTCTCGAAAATCTCATCTGCCAGTGACAAAGTTGTCCAAAGACGACTGGAATGTCAGATGCTGGGAGAATAAGGCGGAAAAGGAGCACTCGTTCAAGGTTGGAAATGGTTTTGCAACCATGAGCAGTCAGAGGGGAAAATCGTCTTCGGGTCGCCACCAATTCAGGCACAACTCTTGCGCCTCCACAAGGCCAGACAGAGAGCTGGAGGTTTTTCATGGCCGCATCAAAGAGATAGCCGACAAGTTGAAGTTGTCTGAAAAGGCTGAGCGTCACGATCTCGATGGTAAGCCGGCAAAGAGTGAGAGCGTTGGAGTTGGCCGAAATGGAACAACAATCCATGACAATGGTCGAGCCTCTTCGAATCGTTCTCAGAATTGGATCAACCATTTGAAACTGGAGCTAGTGAAGAGTTCTAAAGATCTAAACAGAAATGGTTTCTCGCAGCAGCAGACGAGAAGTCCGATGGGCAAGAAACCGGTCAAGAAATTGTTCGAGGACGACGATGACGACGATGACGGACTAGATCCCGACAAGCATTACGACCACTTGTGCCAGAATCCTCCGGCTAAAAGCAGATACATCTCGAGGGGCGCCTACACTAGTCACTTGGCTCGAGTAAAGTTCCACGAGGAGGCACAGAATGCGTTCAAGAAAATGATTCCATCCAATCAGAGTGCTCAATCTTGTGTGAATCATTTCCCATCAACTGTCTCACCTTGTCGTGGCTCCTCACCATCGAGCACCACCAGCGAGTATTCTGGCCAAACGAGAAGCTCGTCAACAGATGGCGGCAGCAATCAGCAAAGCGAGAGTCTCATGAAGCAACAAGTGGGCGCAATTGATGGCGCCGGCGGAAAGTTATCTCCACAACCGGCAGCCTCAATTCCGAGCAGTGTGATTGATGTGGATTGCGTGCGATGTAAGAAGTTTGTCAGCTCCTCGGACAGGATAACAATTGGCCAGTTTGGATTGCATCGGAGTTGTTTGAGTTGCGCCAAATGTGGACTCAGTTTGCGATCGGACGAGATTCAATATTATCTCAACCTGAAGCAGGAGGCCGAAGAGAACGAGCTCAGCTTTTTGTGCTCAATTTGCAAGCCAGACATCATGAGTGCACAAACAGATCCAACGTCTGAGGAGGATGAAAGTGGCAGTCTGGAGGCTGCCATTGAGGGCGAGCCTGTTAATGGAACAAATGAGAAGCAGCAGGATATTGAAAAGAAGAGGCCCAATCGAGTTCCAATCCAGAGATCACGTGAGGAGTTTTTCAACAGTTCCAAAATCAACTACAACGAACTGTACAAGAACATCCTAAGGGCTAGCTCTGAGACACTTGCCACATAGCCCTTGCACAGCCAGCAGACAGGCACAACCGAAATGCTCTCTCTAGGGGTTACTATCTCTATCTGGACACACATTTAGTGTCTAGATAGAGGCAAGATAGTCTAGAATGAATATTCACCAGTGATTCTATTTTGAATACACGTCTACTTTGTCGTCGAGTGTCGCTGGCATTAGTTAAAGTCTCGCATTAGTCTCCCTTTGCATTGCCTATAAAATTCATTTAATCCCAAGAGTCACTCGAGCGAGCCGCCGGAATGGATTGGGAGAAAAGTGCTTTCTCGCCGTCTAGTGTTCGTAGTTGAACAGTTTGAGTCTAGTGGAAGTGGAAGTGAGTTGAGTTGCTATAAAACGATCCTTTACAATGTTCTGTTGTCATCAAGAGAGAAAAAAGTTAGAGGTTCTTAATAGAAGTGCAATTGAGCAAACAAGAGACCACAACAGTCGCTGGCCACTTGGCTCGTTGTGTGCCCATCACGCTCTCTCTCTCTCTTGGCTAGCGGTGGACAGCGGCTCGCCTGTAGCCGTCAACTGTCTCATGCTTGAGTCTCCCTTGTTGGCCTGCACAGTTTTGCCGTCTTGGCGCTGTGATCTGGGTGGAAAAAGGCGCAAAAAGGGCAAAATGACTTCTTGGAACAACAACAACAACAACAACAACAACAACAACAACGAGAGCTGCAAATGTCTCCGTACGACAATATATAAAATCACTCCGGTCTAGACGGGACGCAAATTGATTCGCTGGCAGCAGCAGCAGCAGCCTTTTGCCTTCGGGTAGAGAGAGAAGTGCCCTAGACACCGGCGTTTAGAAGTAAGCTAGCGCCAAAGCAAGCAAGTGGACTTATTAATTCCAGTTTCGTTTTCACACAGGTCAGCCAGTTGTGTGAGAGCCCTTTTTTCCCCTTGTTGCTCGCTCTTAAGGATCAAAGCAGCCAGCTTAGAAGAGAGTAGATGAGGCTCGGCCGGGCAACAAGTAGTTAGTGTTCCCTCATCCTCATCATGCTGCGGACTTTTTCTTCTTGGCGTCCAACTTTCGCCGTTAAAATCACGATAGCCTATTGGCTCAGGTTGTTGGAGTTGTGTGCGCCAAGTCGGCGCAAAAGTGCAGCATAAAAGTGTGCTACCACTACTAACCACACGGACAGACACTGGCCGGCTGCTGGCTAGTGGCTACCACTTACAACTTTTGACCCTGCTCGCTGAGTGCCGCTCTCCAGATAAGCTGAACTTCTGGCCGGCTTGGTCGGAATTCTCTTTGCGCGATCTCGAACTCGCCTGGTCAGTCTCCTCCTCGTCCACTCGGGCCGGGCAGATGGGAAGCGGGCCTGCAGGTGAGTGTTTGGCGGCGGCGCTAGCACTAGAAACTAGCCGGCACTAGATACTAGTCACAGCAGCCACAGCAGCCCAGTGCCGCAGTGGTCAATTGGCGCAGTGCTGCAGAGGAGCTGCAGACTAGCTGCGGAGATGCAGAGCACGGCCGAACACTATGAGCGCACTGTTTTGCATTGGCAGGCAACTTTTTGGAACACTCTTCAATCATAAGCCTCGCAAGGCATCATGATGATGATGATGAGTGGCCCGAAAAGCACTCGAACAGAGGCAACAAAATTCTGCGCCAACAAAATGGCCAATGAATGGGCCGAGCGGAGGCGAGAGAAAGAATTCTGATTGAAGCTAAATGGGCTGACCCGGTGGCTGGCCGGCCGGAGCTAAGGAGCGGAAAGTGTGCGTGGTGTGTGAGCGGACGAGAGCCTGATGGACGAGAAGAAGGGCCTTCCTCTCGGGGGAGAGAGAGTAATAAAATTGCAACATTTGCATCGGCTGTGGCTTGGGGGCGCGCTCGAAGGGAGGCAATAAGTTGAATGGGAAGCGGAGGAGAAGGAGGAAAAGGAAACTTTCCACATTGCTCCTCGTGGCTTGTTTGGCGCTTCACGGCGCTTCATGCTGCTTCTTGGCGCTTCTCTTAGCGCTAAGAGCTAGCTAGCGACCAAGCGGGAACGGCACACATTCCTACTGACACACTCTCCTCTCGGATGGCCGCTAGATAGTTGCCCGAGCGGTGCAGTTGGCCGCCAGGCTTGCGGGCTTTATATTCATCGTCGAGCTGGCAGTGTGTGGCGCACTTCTGAGGCTTGTGAGCCCAGCGCATTGGGCGGCCGTTGTTGAGGCTGAAGTGGAGCTCGAAGTGGAAGTTGGCGGATGAGGAGGATGTGGAGAGAATTGGCGAAAAAGTGAGTCAGCCAGATGGGAGCAAAGAAGGCCCTCTTGTTGTTGTTGTTGTTGTTGAACTTTTTGAGAACCAAATGAACGAAGTGAATGGTTCTTCTCTCCTCCATTGGGCCGAGTTGAGAGTGAGGCGAGAAAGTTTTCATTCTGGGGCAGGAGAAAGCTCATCAGACTTTGGCCAGGCGGCCACGAGTCGGCCGGGGGATGCTAAGCTGCGGCTTCGGGCGCGTCAAATCGGGCGCGCCTCACTTCGAGCAGCGCCGAAGCGGCCCGAGCGGCGACGCACGTTTGGCCGCCGTGCGGGACGGCTGCGGGACGGCGCACGAGAGGCAGTTGAGTGGGCGGCCGCGCCGAACGGCCCGCACACACGACCCGGCGGCGCGCAGATGAGAGACGGCCCGTCGCCAGAGACTGTCCGCCGACGCTTAAGGAGCTCAGACCATCCCCTTCAGTCTAACGGGCGGAGAGGATGATTCCGCAATCCGCGATCTGGAGGCCAAACGAGCTGCTCTCAAATGGTCGCCGCCGCCGCCGCAACGGCTGCCGTTTGGCCTGATTACCCAGCTCGGTCTTGTCGTTGTTCTCCTAATTGGCTCGTTAATTGATATCCCAGTGTAACAAGCCTCAAGTTACACAGCCCAACTCTCGAGCCGGCCAGCCAGGCAGCTGATCCGGCGGGCAAGCGGGCGGCAGTAATCCTTTCTCTAGTCTGTTAGTGCCCGTAGTCTCTTTGCACAAAGAGCCAACTTCCGACCGGGCCAAGTCGTGCCCTCCCGGCTCGAGTGTTGCGATATTTATCAATCATGCACTTGGGCCGTTCGCCCAATGGCCCAGTGCTCGTCTCTGTTGGATGGAAGTTTTGTTTAAATAATAATGAAACACTGGCACAAACTGGAGCTGTTACTCGGCGGGCGTGAGCAGCTCCAGCGAGTGGAAAAGTTCATCCTCGGCGGCTAACTGGAAGCTTCCAAGACGAGCCCTCGCCCATGGCAGTCTCACTCTCGCCTCTCTAGCTCAAAGCGGCCCGAGCTCAAAGCCAGAGCGCCCTCACTGGCGACGACCGGCAGCCTGCCATCGGAAGCAGCTAGGCGGTCGCAGCTTGCCGGCCGAGCCTTGCAGACGGCCGCCAAAGCACACAGTTGAGCCCCCTTGGCAAGCGAGATGGAGAGCCGCTTTCGCTTTGGCTTTCGCTTTGGATGCGCCCGATCGGCTGCGGCTCCTGATCCTTAGCCGGCGCTCATCATCACTCACGAGGGACAGAGAATGCGTGGTCACGATGTGCCGACAGAAAGCTCGACAGCAAGTCCTGCCTCGGCGAGACACAATTGCAATGGAGTGCAATGGAGCCGCTGGATGCGGGCGGGCCGCCTCGTTCGTGGCCCGAGCACTGCACCACGCACTGCACTGAACACAATGCACGCACTGCAAACACTGCACACTCCGCGCGGTGCACTGGCGCCCCTTCCAGAGACTGCCGCTCGCCGCTCGCCGACCGCAGACTCTCTCCATCCTCTCGTGCAGGATTTGCGGCCGGCCAGCAGCCGACCCGCAGCCCCACCACGCTCCTCCACTTCGCCCGCCGTCACGCCGGAACTGCGGCCCGAGCCGGAAGCTGCCCCTCCGCAATGGCCCACCCCGCACGGGTCCACTCCATTGACGCCCGGCCGACAATGGAGGCCCGCAGGACAAAGCCCAGAGCAACAGGTGGTGCAGCCGGCGGGGGCGGCTCTGGGCGAGTGGGGCTGCTTGTTGGGGCGGCCGGCGGCGCCATTGGAGGGGGCGGGGCGGCCGCCAACGAGGAGCGAGAGCGGCCACAAGAGCGACGGTGGCATTATCGTCTCGTTATATGATAGTGGGGCTTTCAATTGTGCTCGTTTCCTTTGTTTTTCCTCGCGTTCTTCCACTATCGCGGGTCCATCTTTGTCGAGTTGGCCACCGAGCGGGCGGGCAGGCGACAAGAATCGACGCATCGCCAGCGAGAAGCGATAACGATTGTGTTTGACTGCAACACACAAAGCGGCGACACCAGCGAGCTTGGCGCGCGCCGAGCTCCTGTTTGTGTGGCGCGCCGGTTGGCGCTTGTTGCCAGTGGCGCTGCAATTGAGATTGCGATGCCGATAGGCATGCGCGTGCAGTGCGCAACGCGCATCCCGCTCGCACACAAGCCCCAGAGGCACAGCAACACTCGTTGCTAAAATGCACACACACAACACACACTGGCAATACGCTCGCTCGCACACACATGCTCCACTCTGACAAGAGCTCACTATTCGAGAGCAAGCTAGCTGGATGGCGGCGCACTAGTTTCCTTTTGCCCAACTCGATGGCCCTTTTCATAGTTTCACTTCGCTGCAAACTGCCTCTGGTAATGTAAATACAACACTTACAGAGAACCTGCCAGCGAGTCAAGAGCAGCTCGGGCTCCAGAGAAAGAGAGAGAGACACACAGAGAGAGAGACGGAGAACAAATTGGCAACGAACTCTTGTTTGGAGAGAGAGAGAAGTTAAATTAATTGGAAAAATTCTACAGTTGTCTCTGAGTTTTGTGATGCCGATCTTGTGCCGAGTGCTTGCCCTTAGCCCAAACTTGGCTTGAGAGAAGGAGAGTCTCGTGTAAGTGAATTTTCCATCTCAGCTTTGGGCCATTAGAATCTCGGCCGAGCATTGGCGCCGGTTTAGAGCCCGCGCCAAACTGCAAGACTGCCTCTAGCGAGCAGCGCAACAAGTCCGGCTCTTTGGCTGCCGGAGAGAGGCAGCCAAAAGCGGGCAACAAGTGTCAATGCTGACGCCAATTAGCCTGCCCAAGAGACTAGCTAATCTGCGAGCTCGTCTGGGCCGAAGAGCTGCTCCTCTTTCTTGCTGCTCTTCCGAGTTTGCCACGCAACTGGGCCAGCCAGTTCCCAATTTGTTGCCCCTTAGCCAGTTAAACAATGGCACACGAGCAAACAACAACAACACACACACAAGACTAACTTGAAACTCCATCTCACTCGCCCAATGGAACAGGAACAAAAAGTGCTCGCTCGCTCGCACCACACACAGCAGGTCAGGGCGCAGAATCGGCCGACGACAAGCTCTGTTTAATAATTGGCCAATTTTTGCTCGCCAAACACAGAGGCAAAGAGGGAAAAAATTACGACGAGCACGACGAAAGAATCGCAAATTAATTATAGAGAGACATCAAGGTGGAGTTGGCAAGCGCAGTGCTGTCATGAGAGTCTGATTGGGCGATAGGATATTTTTGCGGCCGCGCGCACACACAAGCGTCAGTCTGGAGCGTCTGCGCGCTAGCAGCTCGTCCACAGGGCCGCCCATTGTCACAGACAAGCGCCGGTGAAAGGGATAAAAATAACAACAACATCAACATCAACATCATCAGCAACGCAAAGATCAACGCCAATAGATTTCCGTCCAACTCGTTGGTGTTTCAGCTCGCCGGCAACAGAGACAAGCAGCAGCAGAGGCAACGAAAGAAAGAGGCGACGATCACCTAGAGAAGCTCGCCAGTGATAGTTGGTTATTGTCATTGTTGAAGAAGAGAAGAGAGTGTTTATTTATCTCATAAATTTGATCGAGTTTTCAATTGAATCCGTTGTGATAAAAAACAATCGGCTTACAAGTCGTGTCATATCGTCGTTGAGTGAGGAGGCCTCACCTTGGTGGTTGGCAAGTTGGCTGAGTGGCGAGCCCTTTTATGTGTTTCACTTGAGTTGGAGACAAAAACAAACAAACGAATCTAAACCAGACGAGACGGGAGGAGATTTGGTAGGAGGAGGAAAGAAGAAGAATACGATAGTGTGGAGGAAATAGGATCCTCTATGGTGGCGAAGATCAAGCCAGCAGATTGGAACGGGAAAAAGATTAGGGCGAGACAGTGAGACAGTGAGAGAGAGAGAGAGAAAGGGAGAAGGAGAGACATATGCAGAGAGAGAGCAAGCGCAGTCTTTGTCTGTGGGTGAGAGAGTAACTGTGTTGTGAGAGAGCGCGTCTGTTTGTGTGCAAGTGTGCAAGTGCGTGTGTGAATGGGCGCAAGATAAAGTCAAAACACCGAGTTGTGAGCCTGAAACCAGACGACATTGATAGTGCAGCGAGCGGAGCAGTTGAGCCAAGTGCGTGCCGTTGCCACAGACTCGTAAAGCAACAAACACCAATTTAAAAGCCAAAACAAAAGTGTCAAATGTATTTCACTTTTCAGATTGCCAAAATCTAACAACAATAAGCCCCAATCGAAACACACTTACACGAAACACACACACACAAGCGAAACTATTCCCAATTCCCAAGTCCCAAGTCCAAGCCCCAAGCTCTGAAGAGGGCCAAGTATCAGCAACATCTAAGCCGCAGAGAAGCATAGACTCTATTGAGATCGCATCAGAAAACCGATCAGACGGGAGGAAAACAAAAAGAGCCCCCCTACGAACAGAGAGCAAAAGGAAATATTTATATACAAACACAAACATAGACACAACCTTAGTGCCGGCTCACAAATTGGTCTAGACGAGCGGAATTGTTGACGACAAGGTCGCTCGAATGAGGAGCCAAAGAGTAGAGGAGCACCGAGAGCAACAGGTGGCCAGCATTGTGATCGAATCGAAACGTTCGTTGGGCTCCCGAGAGAAGCTTGAGGAGCAAGGCAAGCGAGCGCGCCGGCCACACGTCGGTGGGTGGTCGCCCGAGGGGCAGGCCGAGCGGCCTTTTGTCTTTCAGCTTGGGCGCGAGTGGCCTCTTTGGAGCGTGGAAGAGCTCCGAGTGGAACAGACACCATTCTAGAAAGGGTTCCCTTAGTAGAAATAGAGAGAGGGAGCGGCAAGCTAAAGAGAAAGAGAGAAAAACAACAAAGAAAACGAGGAGCATAAAAAGATCCATTGAAGCGCAGTCAAGGTATGGTTCAGCAACATCAGCAACAGTTCCACCTAGAGAGCCGCCTGGCCGGCCCGGGCCAGATGCACCATGAGCTGGGCAAACAGGTTGGAAAGGCGGCCGGAGTTGTGGTGGGGGGCTCGCGGGGGGGCCACTACAAGGGGCACGAGCGGCGCCAGTCGGTGGCGCGTCTCTTGCCCGACATAAGCAAGTTGCGTCTGCTCAGCTGGCTGGTGGAGGCGAGCAACGAGTTAATCAACTGTGATATTGCCATAATGGACGGGGTGTACGCCAAGCTGAACAGGAGCCGCGAGTCGCTGTTGTTCTGGCAGCAGCAGCAGCAACAAAAACAGCAGCAACAACAACAACAACAGAGACGCGCGCCGCCCGCACGTCCGCCGCCGCCCGCGCCGCCCGCGCTCGCGCCCGTGGCCAGCGCCAAACTGCTCGCGCTCCGCCAGCAACAATATCAACAACAGCAGCAACCATTGATCCAAGCTCGTCAGCCGAACCAGCCGCTCCAGAGCCCCGGTGGCGCGGGGGGGCGGCCTCGGAGCGGGGCGGCGGCCGGCGAGGCGGGCAAGCGGGCGAAGAAGGCGGCGGCCGCCGCGGCCAGAAACCACCACAGTCTGCCGCTGGCCAACTACGACGCCTCCTCTCTGGCGGCGCTCTCGTTGCGCTCCACTGCGGCCACCATCGGCGCCAAGCCACCGGCGCACTACAAGTCGCCCGCGCTGCCCACAGGCGGCCGGCGCTCCATCAAAGGCCAGCCGGCCAGCTCCTCGCGCAGTCCCTCCAATTGTTCCTCCCTGCCCACTGAGCTGTTCTGTGATGAGGCCAAACAGGCGGCCGGCGGCCAAGCGAGCGGCGCCTCCTCAAAGGCCGGCCCTTCCCTGGCGCAAACTAACCAGCAGCAGCAGCCACTGGCCAACGACTCGTTCGACAGCGACAACCAGTGGGACGCGGAGGAGGAGGAGCACCGCCAGCAGCAGTTGGCCGCCACGGCCGAGTGCTCGGACTCGGACGAGTCCAGCTCCGAGTCGGCCGCCTCCAGCTCGGACGGCTCAACCACGAGCAGCGGCATCCACGGGGCCGCCTCGCTCTCGTCCAGCGGCGCCGGCTCCTGCTCCTCGTCCTCGTGCGCCTCCTCCTCAAGCTCTTCAGCTTGTCGCCAGGCTGGCTCGCGCCTCTCGCTGGCCGAGTCCAAGTCGGGGCCCTCGAGCAGCTTCCGGCCGGCCGAGTGCACTTTGGCTAAGGGGGAGGAGCCCAACAGAGAGGCTGAGGAGCGGCCGCAGCTGAGCTCGGCCGAGCAGCTGAGCGAGCGCATCAGACGCTGCGTCATGGAGCACAACTACCTGCAGACTCTGCTCGTCAACGTCATCAGGCAGCACGACCGCGCGCTCGCCACCGACGCCGAACGGCGCCCCTCCAGCAGCCAACAGCTCGGCCGCCACCCACTGGGCGCCTCCAAGGGGGGCCCCTCGCTGCGCGTCGACCTGGCCGAGCTGGCCGACTCGCTGGACGACGGATGTCTCTGCGGCTGCCACACTGGTTCGGCCTCCCAGCGAGCCACTGGGGCCCCTCTTGGCAAGGAGGAGCTCAGGTGCTCGACGCTTCCGGCCGCCAGCTCGAGCCAGCAACAGGGGGCGGCCTCATCGCAAGCGACCAGCTCCACTCTCAGTCTGTTCCAGCAGAAGGGCCAGTCGTCGGCCCGCAAGCTCAGACGCAAGCCAAAGGTGGCCGCTGCTGCTGCTGCCAGTGGCCAGGAGCTGAGCAGGGAGGAAATATTGGAGAAATTCTCAGACAGAATGTGCCAGAGTTGCTTCGAAACTCACTACTGGCTCCACAGTTGCTCCCACTTTGCTCCCCTCGAGTTCGCAGCCACTTTGGGCGACGCCACACCAGCACTTTTGGGCAATAATAGTAATAGTAATAATAACAACCAAACGGCAAGCTTAGGGCCTGGAAGCAGCGCTCAAAATCGTGATGTTGATCAATCGGACGACGCATTTCAGCTCAGAGAGCAGATTGACAATTTGAACTCGGTCATTGCCCTTAGGAATGCCACTTTCATCAAACTGGTCCAGCAACAGGTTCGATCGACCATTAGTAAATCCATTGAATTGATTGATCTCATTAGAAAGGAAATCAAATCTCCAGAGTCAATAAAACAGAAACAACTCATGAGATGCTTCTCGGCCTCGGTGCAACTCTTGACCAGCGTTGCCAATTATGTAGTTCCCACGCAGGATATTTCAACATTCATACCAAACGAGCTAAGCTCAAGCATGATGATTAGTTGCACCAGTGGTTCAGGTGCCACTGCTGCTTCAACTACTTCTTCCTCAGGTGCCGGTTCAAGCAACAATCAACAACAGACAGTTTTATTTAATTTGCCCCCAAGCGATTTTGACCATTTATTAATATACCCAAGCTCTAGATCAAATCTCAGCCAATTGCCTTCCAAAGGGTCGCCCTATTTATCACAAGCGTCCGAACTGCAGCAGACGCCCACGGTCAATTATCATATAGCAGCAGCTCCAGAGATTCCCCCCAGAAGAAAGACTCTGCCTGTCAAATTTCTCGAACAACTACAGCAGCAAAAACAACAGCTGCCCATTCTAAAGATTAATGACGATTATAATTCTTGCCCAAATTCTGGCGCTCCCGAAACTACTCCAACCAAAGGCCACTCGTCCTCTTTGACAAGGTCGGATGGCCACAAATTGAGACCCAATGCACAGGATCATGCTAGCTCTGCTGCTGCTGACCAGTCGGCAGCTCAAATTGACAAATCCACAGGTGCTACCACCACCACCACCACCACCACCACCACCAAGCCAAATCAAGCCCTAATTGAGTCGAGCTCCTCAGGGGCAAGCTCTAATAACTCTTCCGCCTCGTCGAGTATCGCCCGTGGTGCTGTGCAACAGTCTAGTCTCGTGAGGGCCCAAACGACGGACGCCAACTCGGCTAGATCTATCGAACAGGAAAGAAAAGTCCAAACCTATCCCACTAGTCAAGATCTAGTGTCCATTTTATCGCCCTATTCAAGCCCCTCAAGTTTAGGTAATAACAAGCACCACCATCAATTACGTAGGCCAGCTAGTCCCCACCATCATCAGCAGCACGATTATGACTTCCTGGCATTTCAATCTACCAGTAGACAGCCCAAATTTTGGCAATCACCAAAATTTAATTTCATCAAAAAACTCTTGCAAGTGAAACAGCAAAGATTATTAAGACAACAATCTAAGGATAGGCGAATCTACAATAACAAGGTTCAAAACAAGTTCCGCCTTGTTATGATGGATCTGACTCATTTCAATAAATCCCAACAACTACTGACGACAGAGAATGGAGTCAACTCATTGTTGACATCCATGAGGAACGTGCTCGAGTTTGGACTATATTTGACGGTCAAACTGTACTGAATGTTCATGATGAATTTGAATTGAACCCGAACAATTGTCAGAGGGATTTAGCCGGATTATGGGTCAAAATCAAGCCCGACCACAAACAAACTCTTAGCAACCAATGTCTGAAGTACGTTCTATACCTCATGCAACATGTCCAGCTCTCAGACAGCATATGATAGATCAATAAATAGCGCTCCAAAGCGTTCCACTACTTTGATCAACACTCACCGACTGTTATTTTACTCACTTGGGCTTAGAGAGAATCACCAAGCTGAATGTTTTTCCTTTCTATCATGCCTAGTCGACACGGACTATGAGGGCTAAGCAAATTTGAGAGAGAAAGGGAGCATGAAGGCAGTAGTTAACACGCTTCGAGCTTAGTGTTTGGTACACGACTATAATCTGTATTTAATACAATCTCTGTGGAGGACCCATGGAGGATTTGATGTGCAATGAGCGAATGTTCTGCCAGTTTTTCTTCAATAGAGAAATCAAAAAGTTGATAGCCAAGTTGATGTTCTGGGCCAGAACGTCCTGTGGCATGTCCACGTGACCGACGGCAACTGCCAAACACAACACCTTCTTCATTTGAAATTTGATTGTTGCCTTGACTTCGTCGACTTTGTTTACCATGTTTTCGTTGTGTGTCAACAGGGTTGGAAATTTACCTGCCTTGTTGAGACCAGGACCCAGTAAACGGGGGATTTGCTTGATGAGTGATTCAGAGGCAAGGAAAGCATCGTATTTCTTGGCCAATTTTTTCACAAGCTTCTTGTTCTTGTTCAATTTCTTCAACGCCTCAGCGTCCATACACTCAATTCCATTGGCTTTGGCCTCATCACAATGCTGTTGGTCACCAAGAACGCAAACGCTAAATTTTGGCCTTGGGATATGCTTCAAACGAACTGTACCAGAGAAACGCTTATCCTTTTGGGGGTCGTAGTTCTTGAGACCGATTTGCAATTCAACCGTCTCCAAGAAGCCTCTCTTGTTCTCCTTGCTGTTCTTTAGGACAGCACTGATGCTTTCGTGCAAGGTTTCACGACTGATTTTGTTACTCATGGTAGTATTGTGAGATTATAATAATATTAATAAATCCAATATCCAAATCAAAGGAAAGGTACCTAATAGTGTGATGTCGAGCTACTCTGTAGATGTCGACAGATAAATAATAATGCAGAGTATATCTTGGAGGGAACCAATAGATAATAATGTGGTTGTGCAACTATCCAAAATTGGTTTTTGGCATAAAATGCATGAGCCTGCAATGGAACTCTCAGAAACCCTGAGAAGCATCGTTCAGTGAAAACTCACGTTTCCGCCAGGCATTCAAGTAGCGTGCGTGTGTTTGCGCGGCTCAGTGTGGCGCTGCGCATGGTAGGCGGTGGAAGCGCGAAATTTTGAAAGCAGAGGTATTCGCGGCTGCAGCAATCGAAGTTAATCGAGTGCCAAAACATACCACCAATGCCTGGTCCTGTTTAGTCCACAGGATGCAATAGTGAGTTAGAACTGCTGAGACCAGATCTCACACATCTGAGCGTTTGTCAAAGACAACAATCCTCCGGCAAGAAGCGCCAAACGTTTAACGCCTATTCAGGGATCAAGCCAATCGGTTACATGGTGTCGTCTCCGACCTTAAGCAATCTAGACACAGTTGGGCAGGTTGTCATCGAAATGCATCCCTCTATGCTTTTGTTAGAGCAAAAGCATGCTGTAGCTCGCCGGTTGCAACCAACAACAACATACATCTGGCATACAAAGTCCTCCAAGCCGAGCAAATTGGTTGGAGGAAGACAGTGCATCTATCTGGGACCGGTTTCGTGTTCCTGTTCCTTGAGCAGCTCTTAACTCAGCCGCCTGTGCTCTCATCTATCTGGATTATTGATATCAATTGATGAACACCATAGAGAGAGAGAGGATAGAAAAGTGGTTGCCATCTGAATCAGTTGGACTGGAACATGATTGCTCGCAGCTGCGGCCTGTGACAATTGTTTTGTCCGTTGCTTTCAAGAGCACAACTCTCTGATGCAGCAACAGTTGAACAAGAGATCTCCGCCCCATTGGCAAGATTGCGCTCACGCAACAGTCTAGGCGAGCTGCCCATGCTCATGGTGCAATCAATAATTACAAGACGACTCACTGCACGACCATGTCCGCCTCCCTCGAAGGTCTGACAATGGGTCAAAGATGAGCTTCCGCTGTTACCGCTGTTTTGCTGGTCTAGGTCTGAGCAGTTGCTGATGCAAGAGAGTTATTCGTGATTCGGCAGCCAGTTGCCGGATCTTCAGCCTCCGCTAGTCACAACACAACACAAGGGTTAAGCTTCCTGTCTAACGGGCAATCCACGAAAATTCACCACTCTCACCCGCCTTGCCAGCCAGCCAGCCAGCCAGCCAGAGAGCCTCTGTGGCGGCTGGCTAGCCAAGTGGTTGGAGTTTTTCTTCTCCCCGCTCGCCACGATTGTTATTACAATCACTCTAAGCGGCGACCAACTCTCTCTAGGCAGAGATTTAGAGATCCTTGATTGGAGAAGTTAGGAGATTACAAGAAGAGACGGAAATAGGGAATAGAACTCGTGAGCTTAGTGGACATTGTCCAAGCATGAAGGAGGCGAAGAAGACAGACGCGAGCAAAGGTCCAAGAGATGAAGAATTGAACCATCGAGCATTGAGTGTGAGCGCTTTCGAGGGGGAAACTTTGGACGCCAGAGCGCTGGAGGAGGCGAGCAGATCGACAAGTTTGGGCTCGTTTCGGCCACTCAATCGTATGGAATTTCCTCAATCGGGCGAATACAATTTGGCGACAGTGAAGCTCGTGGGCCACAAACAAGACACCAAAATGTCTCTCCGACAGCGCAAAGTAGAGCAGAAGAGCTCTACTTTGGTAAGCGAAGCAAGAGCAGCAAATGGGCAGCAAGTGTTTGCGGCCAGGAAGAAAGTGGCAAGAATGCTAATTGACATTGGCCAACCACAAGGGTCAATCAGCCGAGAGTCGAGCGGGTGGCGAAGTTGTGAGAAGAGTGGTCATTTGGGGGAAGGTCAAGTGAGATTGATGTGGAAAAATTGGGCCGAGAAGCCATTGGAAGAGAACAAGTCAGCGACCAGTTTGAATGGACAAGCCCACAAGGAGGAGGAGCAAGAGAGGAAGCGCCAAGGTCTCAAGATCTACTCGATATTCAATCCAAAAATGATGATCTCATTTGTGACAGTTCTGTTCGGCCTGTTCACACTGGCCAGCGTGTGTCTCATGTCGCTGTCGCTTTCATCTAAAAGCTCGCCCATGCTCGTCAGCGCCCAATATCCCATTTCCAGGGAGTCGGTTTCTCGAGTTTTGTCGGCGGCCAGCAAGCAGGCAACGAGCGTGGCCCCAAAGTCGCACCAAGACACGCAGGCCCAAGAGTTCGGGCAGTCAATTGACCGGCTGGACTCGGGCCGCTCGAGCGAGAACGGCGAGCAAATCAGGCCCCCGCTCCTTAGGGCGCCCACAACTCTGGCTCCTCTGCCTGCGAGCTCGCCAACCGGCTCGGACCGCGACCAAGGCCAGCGTCCGGCCGCCACCCAGCCGGAAGGGGCCTACTTGTCGCCTGAAGAGCGGCGCCAGTTCATGCAGAACCAGGAGAGCCACTACGAAAACGGGGGCCCCTCGGGCGAGGCAGGGCCGCCCGGCGACCAGCAGCAAGCTCCCTTGGGCGAGCCCTCGGCCCAGGCCGACCAGTCGCAGGGGCCTCCCACGCAGCCGGAAGGGAGCACTGTGGCCGAGCGGAAGTCGTCGGCTGCGGAGGGTGGACCTTCGGACGAGCCGGAGACGGACTACGAGGCGGATGCGGGCGAGGACGAGGCTCCGAGCGCCAGTCCCAGCGAGACCAGCGCGCAGGACAACAAGGCGGCGGGCCCCAACACGAACCAGGAGGAGTATGCGCCCGCATTTCAGCAGCAGCAGCAGCAGGCGGGGAGCCAGGCGGCCCCGCTGGAGCCCAGCAGCGTGGAGGGCGGCTCCAACGAGCTCAACGGCGACGACTACAATGGGGGCAGCGACGAGGCCTACTTCGCGCGCCGGCCGCCAAGCTCGGGCGGAAATGGAAACAGAAGAGGAAACGGCAACGGTCAAGTGGAGCAGCAGGACAACGGGCAGCAGCAGCGCGAGCGGCCCCAGTTGGGCGCCCAGCTGAGTCTGGCCGCCTCCTACAACCAGCAGCAGAGCAACCCGATGGCCGCAAATGCGAGCGCCTACACGAACCAGAGCCCCAACCAGGCCGGAAACCAGGAGGGCGAGGAGGCGGCCGGTTTCGGGCCGGGCCCCAACGAGGCGTATCTGGCGGAGCAGGCGGAGCTTGGCGGCGAGCTGGGCCCCGAGGCTGGCGGGCCGGAGGGAGAGGCGGAGGGCGGCGAGCAGGCGGACCTGGAGGAGGAGCTGCCCGAGCAGCAGCAGCAGCAACAGGCCGCCGGAAGCTCGGCACACATGGACGAGCGCCGCTCCTCTGCCCAGAGGAGCCAGCGGCCGGCCGCGCTTCCGGCGGGCGGTCGCCCAGAGGGCCAGGCGGCGGCGGCGGCACAAGACGGCCAGCAGGAGTCTGAGGCCGAGGGGGCGGGCACCAGCGGAGAGGCATCCACGGGGGCGCTCACTCTGGCTGCCTGGGGCGCGCAGACTGGCGGCCCGAAGTGGGACGCGAGCTTGGATTCCGCGCGGCGCACCGGAAGAGTGGGTGCCGCCCAAGCTCAGGTCGGCCAGGCGCCGAGCCGGTCCACTTCCGGCGACGACATGCTCAGGAAGGCGAATGCGGCCAGCTGGCAGGAGGCGCGAGTGAGGCAGAATCCCCACTTGATGGCGATGCTCAACCAGCTTAACAGACACAATCCTCGCCCTCAAGCGACCACCACGAGCGCGCCATACAACCCGCAGAACAACCCTTCGCATGCGGGCAAATACTTCATCAACTAGAGCATTAGATTATTAGAACGCAGGCCAGCGAGCAATTTGATAATTTATAAGTTATAAATTACTTATAACTCATACAATGTGTGAATCTCACTCTGGCCTGGAATTTTCAACTGACCAGCTGAGACTAGTGCTGAGATTGTGTAGAAAGTTTCAACTAGAAGTTTCTACTAGAAACACGAGCCGGAGAAGTGGAGGAAAATTGTAGAAGATTCCCAGTTTGAAGCGTGTGGAACTCACTCCAAACTGTCACAAAGAATGTCCACATAAAAGCGGAGATTTTCCCCAAAATTTTTCGTGAAAATTCCACCCAATGTTTTCACTCAATGAACTGGAAAGGAAAAAACGTCGATCAGCCTAGACAATTTGTTATTTATATCTCCTAATTATGCTGCTTCTCACACAGCAATACAGACAGTCAGTCCACGAGACTAGCTCCCAATTCCGGTGACGAAAAAGTGGCCAAATCTTCACGACAGACCCACACTTTGCCGTCTCTCTTCGGCCGCCAGCGACTGCTTTCCGGTCACACTAAGCGCCTGGTTGTTGTTCGGGTCCAGCAGGTGTCTGAGTCGCTCGGCCTCGCGCCAACCGCTCATGATGGCCCCGTGGGTGGTCGAGTAGAGCTCGCCGGAAGTGGCCTCGCCGGCGAAGAGAATTCGGGGAATTCCGTTGGCATCGCTTTGGGAGGAGCACGAGCCGAAGATTGGCTCGTGCAGCCTGTCCACGTCTAGGCCGAAACTGCTGGTGGAGAGGAAACTGTAGCTGCCCCTGACGAACTGGTTGGAGTGCCAGCGCGAGCAGAGGCAGCGCACCAGTTTCGTCGGTTTCCGGTGCCCTTTGGGCAGGAAGTGCTCGATGATCTGGAGACAAATGCGGCCCACTTCCTGGTCGCTGGCCGACTCCATGTCTCTGGCGCCCTGGCCGCCGATCCAGCCGATGAGCACGTTTGGCTGCCGGCGCGCCGTGTCGAACGAGATGATGTCTCGGGTCCAGCTGGGCCAATCTTGGCGATTGGCCCAGGTTGTCTGCGCGCCACTGTCTGCCGCCCCTAGCTCGGCGGCGCTGCTTTCCAATTCTCTGGCGCTCCTTCCGGCTGATTTGGGGCTCCCCTCGGGCCACCAAACGAGCTTGATGCCGGCGCTTGAGGGCGCCCAAAAGGGGGCCTCGAACTGGAGCAAAATCTTGTTCACCGTTCCGAAGCCCAGCGACTGGATGAGCTGGCGGCGCCACTGGGCCAGCGGGGGCTTGAAGAAGCTCTCGTGGTTGTGCTTGAGGAAGCCGAGCGAGCAGGTGACTATGGCATGCTTGCATCTCACTGTCTCCAGCGCGCCCTTAGACTCGCCTTGGGTGCGCCTGAAGTGCACTAGCACCTGTTGCTGGGGCTCCTTTTGGCTTCCACTTGAGTCCTCCAGCTCCACCTGGACCACCTGGCTGTTCAGCTGAAGCCACTCGGTGGCCGGAAAGCGGCCACTTAGGTGCTCCAGCAGACTGGCGTAGCCGCGGCGGAAGTTGAGCAAACTTCCGTCGCCCCAGTCGGCCCAGTCGGTGTAGGAGGCGGTGGACACTTCGTGCATGGAGTCGCAGCAGTTCTCGATGGTCTCGTAGCGGAGGAACCAGTGGAAGAGTGCGTCCACCGTGGCTTGATGTTGGGCCAAGTGGGCGTCCTGTTCGAGTCGGCGCTCGAGATAGTCTCTGAACACTTGGCTGGCGTTTGTGGAATTGTTCGAAGAGGACGATTTTTCTTTGCTCATAAGCGCCAAGTTGGCGTCCCTGAAGAGCGACAGCTTAGCCTCCCGCAGGATGTCCAACACCTTGTCCACCAAGGGGCGCTCGATTGTCTCGTTGTTTGGCCCGCAAAAGAGACCACCACTGAAGCCGCTGGAACCGTCCTCGAAGTCGTCCAGCATCTCCAACTCGCTCAGCCACTTGTAGAGCGGATTCTCCTCCGCTCCATGCAACCACTGGGCGCCCAACTCGAGCAAGTAGTCGCCGTGCTCAATGGTGTGCACTCGACCACCCACGCGCTCCTGCGCCTCCAGCACCAGCACCTGACGGAAGCCGCACTCGTGCAGCCGCTCGGCCGCCGCCAGCCCCGCAAGACCGGCCCCAATTATCACCACCTGGGCACTGTGCTGCCCAGGTGGCTCTCCTGCATTGGCCTCCTCTATTGGCGAGGCATCTCGCTGATTATCTTGCTGTGTGCCTTGCTGCTCGTCTTGCCGCTCGTCTTTGTTGAATACTGTCCCGTTGGTGCCATTTTGCATCTTGTCTGGCGCTTCTCTAATGTTCTGCACTCACTATTGTTGGCATCTACTGTTTACTGTTGGGCCTCTGAGGGCTGTGTGTATAGAAGTTTGCTCGAGCACCAGCAAAGAGCCTAACAACAGGCGGCCGAGTGCTCGAGGCTTCTGCTTGGTGGCCTTTTTTGTGCTGTCGTGTGGAAAGGGAAATGAAGATGGAATTAGAGATGAAAATAAGATGATAAAAAGCAAAGTGAAAGGGAAATTGGCTGATTGGTGAGAACTTTTGCTGGCAGTGTGCAATTGTTCAAGTTCAATGAACATGGGCCACTGGTTGAAGTAGACGGCGCACAGTTGCACATAGCCAGTTGCTAGTTGCAAGAAGCGCACTCAACACATGTGCACCGCAGCAATGCAATGCAATGGACAAATAATCCGCCAGCGGCGCCATATCGCTCGCATAGAGTGACAATAACTTGACAGATAGACAACTCTCGATAATAATACTTTCCGATTATATTGCGGCCACGCCAGTTGTGTGTCCCTCTTCCACTCCGGTTGGATTGTTGATAATCCTTCTTATTCATGAGCTCTGCTGCACTAGAGACCGACTGAAACTGGTATCTCGTCACAGCAAACTCTTGTTTCTTTTGTGTCCCCCCTCGAGAGAGTTGTCCTATTTCTTGCAGAAGGAAAGAGGGAAACATCTCATCAATGTTTAGCGAGAAGATACAACTTCACACAGTGGCAACAAGTGCCCTATCAGCTGGCTCAGATCTGCACACGCTCCTCATGTGGCCGCCAGAGACAGTCTCCTCTGAGAAACGTCATGGGCCGTCTAGTTCACAAGAGTCTCCCGCCAACAATTGTGCATTCGGCAATCTCTATTCTTTTAGATTTTACTCCAAGCTGAGCCACTTACTTCTGACTGGGGCCCAAGAGGAGAGCTCGAATCTGGACAAATCGATGGAAGAAATTTTGAATCGAGATCGACTCGAAGTTACTCTAATTAATCCAGTTATTCTGCCTGTGCTGTGAAAAATGCAATACCATGACCACCAAAGCTAGTTTCATCTAGATGGAACAGGTTGGCAATGCAATTGAGGTAGCTAGGCGAGTAAATGAGACCTCCAAATGAAACACAGCATCGAGGTAACGAAGGCGATTGGAGGAGTATGACCAGGGTGTCTCTGTTGAACTTCTGTCTAAGAAAATCCTGTGACAATCCTTAGCTCATCGATTGCCCTATTGGTGAATGGCAAGGTTGCGAAATTTGGATTTAATGGTACTATTCGAGCGTTTAAATCGAGCCTATTCAGATTTGAAGGTTACAATTTCGTTACCTTCAAATTGTGCTCCTCAATTGTATTGACATGTTCTTAGGCTAATTAATTTGTCAATCCACCATTCTTTCGACTCTCGGAACCAAACACTCCAGTCGAAATCCTCATCCGGCTCGCATAACAATAGGAACACCCATTGTTATGGTAGGACAATTTGGCCAGCCGCTGTGGAACGTATTCATGAACTACGTCTCAAGCTGCCTTCAAGCAGCCCGAAAGTCCGTTCATTGTGGCCACTTTCCTTCTGGCACTTGCGAGTTTTACTAAAACGGCCTGTCGATTTGCAGTTGGCCATTTGAATTGTCGGCGGAGAAAGTTGAGTTGACTTAGATACAAGCTAAGGATAAAAGTCCAACGCAACATCATTGTGACAGTCGAACGGCGACCAGCAGAAGTGTCTCAGGCTCCACTGGAGCTGCTCAATTGGCTGCGTGACTCTTGGTGGGAATGGTCTGGATGAAAGTGGACGTTTTATAATCCAGTGCATCGAGCTAGCCCAAAGGACAGTTTAAGGTGTCCATTCGTAAACTGGGCACTATGCTGGCGAGTGGACCATTGGGCGAGAGGAAACAAGTGTGCAGCGTGCCAGACACTTGGGCGAGTGCAATTTTGTCCAAACTACATCCGCCGCTCGGACACTCGACATTTACTGCCCAAGGACAAGCCTCTGAAGGTTTTTTCGGCGAGGCGAGAGAGGTGAATTCTAGTCACACATTGAATTTGTGTCCTAAAAGTGATTCAAAAAGTCACTTTCGTCTATGATCTGAGCAGAGGTTGTGTGTGTTTTTTTCCACCTGAGGCTCTGCAATTCCTTGCCACTTTTTTTCAAATGCCTGAATCCAATGCGAGAAGCGAGCTATAAGGACGAAGGATAATCTAGCAGAAGAACATCTCGCCAAATCAAACATCAGACGAGAAAATCAAATCCACGAAGCTCTATTTGCCGAAAAGCACACAGAACTCGACGTCAGGAAGGCCCCCAAGGTGCAACATGATGAGTAGAGAGACTGTCTGCGGCGAAGAAAGTTGCAAAATATCAACAACAGTTGCGGGAAAAAAGACTACTTCAGACTTAGACAGTGAAGATTGAATCAAGCGAATGGAACATCGGTCCGAATGATTGGAAAAGAGTACCATGCCACTGCTATCCTGAGCCTGCTCGCAATGCTGCTGGTAAGTTGACAAATATCAATTCACAAATACTCACAAATGAGCCTTCAGACTGCCTAAGACTCCCTCTACACCTAGAACTCTGGCCGAGTTCAGACTCTTTAGATCAAACTGTTCCCAAACTAACCTGATGGATAACCGACAATTCACCAATTCCAGTTGCTCGGCCTCCACCTGCTCGGCTTCGGGTTGGCCAACTGCGGCCAGTCATCGAGCAGCGACGCCTCCAAAGTGGCCGCCTCTTCAAGCAGTTTGGCCAGAAACTCGAGCCCCACTTCTTTCGCCTCGAGTCTGCGGCCAGTCTATCAGCACCCCATAAGTTTGGAGACAGTCTCAGGCGCCAAGATTGATCAGACGAGGAGCGAGAATCCGAATAATCCACTCGCTTTCGGCCACCTCCAGCCGCCGACCGTCCAGCTCGGCTCCATGCCTCTCGCCAGCAACACTCCTCGGCAACAAGTGCCCACCGAGCCCGCCTACTACGCGCCGCCCATCTTCGCCTACGGACAGCCAGAGGCCGTGGGCGGAGCAAGCGCGGCGCCCAGTCACCAGCGGGCGCCCAGTCTGCAGCAGACGCCCCACTCCAGTCGGCCAACTCTCTCCAGACCCAAACCACAACAAATGCAACACATGCAACAAATGCAGCCACAAAAACAACAACAACAACAACAACCTCAGGAAGAGCAGCCGCCGAGCAGCGTGGACGAGCCGAGCTGCGCCAGAGCAGCCCCGCTGAACGAGTCTAGCCACTCGGCCAACTTCCGGCCCAGCTTTCTTCCGGTGCTCTTGTGTCTGGCAGACGCGGAGTATCCCACGAGGGAAGTGATGCGCGCCCTTGAGACGTTCGCCCTCGAGCGCGGCTCCATCGAGCAAGTGCTGCCCCAGCAACTGGTGCAACTGCTGCTCGCTGCACCAGTGGTCTCCAAGGCTTCCTCTTCGGCGGCAGAACAAGCCAGCCAGCTGGACGCCAGACGCCAGCTCCTCATGGACAGCCTGCAGGCGAGCGTGGTCCAGCAGCCGAGCTCTGCCAGCTCGGCCACTTCCGCTGGCCCACAGCTCGCCCAGCCGGAGCACTTCCCCTCGGAGAAGTACGCGCCCATGTGTCAGGCGGCCAGCTCGATGGTGCAGCCGCGGAGGGCGCGCAACCTGCTCGGCCACTGGAGGGTGGTGGTCAATCTGCCGGGCCTGAAGTATCGCGGGGTGGCCGTCAGCCAGATGGTGCGGCTGGACGAGTGCAGCAGACCAGAGGAGCAGTGCTCGGCCGGGCCGCAGACTGTCTCGAGTGGAGCGCCAAGGTCGAGCTCGGAGGCGAAGGGGGCGCCCAACTGGGTGCCCAACTCGGCCTGTTTGCAGCACTACCAAACTCAACGGCTGCTCGTCTGGTCCGCTCAGCAAGGCTTGCACGTGGACCTGTTCAGGTTTCCCTCAAGTTGCTCGTGCCACTTGCGCCGATGAGTTTGTGTATATAAGAAAACAGTGAAATCTAGTCACCCTTAGGAGCTGTATTCTCAGCTTTATTCTCGCTCCACTTTATTCGTTTGGGTCAATTTTTTGCATTTACTTTTATCTCATTTCGATTCTATGCTCTGCAATCTCACCTCTTTGCTCCAATACACTTTTTTTACCCTTATCATGTGCAAACTCTTTGCAGAATAGCCAGTATAAACTAGTCAAGTTTATCAACAAGCAATAGTGTGTAGAGTAATCTCCAAGCAATCCAAGTTTCACACTCACTCAATGGCGGAACATTTTGCTCACCAACAGATGGGCTCCCTGTTCCAGCGGAGTGGCGTGTCCACTGTGCTGATGGTTGTTGTGGTGGTTGTTGTAATGGTTGTTGTTGTGGTGTTGTTGGTGGTGGTTGTGGTTGTTGTTGCCGAGCGACCAGATTTTCTGTGTCAGTTTTTGCTTGAGAAACTGGGACGGATGTTTCATCTGGTGCTCCAAATTGAAGGCCTTGTTGATCTTGTTCACCAGCGAGTTTTGCAGCTCGTTGGCCGAGCTCAGCGAGACACAGGCGAGCGCCAAGACGATCAGGCCGAGCAAAGTGAGGACCAAATTGAGCCCGCTCACCAAATTGAGCTTAGCTCTTCTTTTGCCCAATTTTTCGCTCATTTTTGCGACAATTTTTCGACTTTTTTAAGGAATTTCACGAAAATCTTGCAGCTTTCGCTCGGAAAACTTGTCCTTATTCAAGCTAATTAGTGCTGAATCAATCAGGATATGAGCGAAATTGATTAGTCGGATTTTACTGCTGTAAAATCAACCACAAAATCGATACTTATTGTTCTCTTAAAAACAAGCATCAGTTTTGCCGAAAGTCCAAAGTGAGACAGTCCTCAGTGAGCAGAGACTGTTTGCGATCAACAAACTCGAGTTCGAGTGAACTTTTGGTGGGTTTCTCCTAAAATTCCAAAATTTGCATCCAAATTCAGCCTCAGATTCGTCAAGTTCACTCTCAAATTTGCCCTAAGCTCAACGCCACGCTGGAACCTCTAAGCCCAGCTCAGAGGGCGGCCAGTCAGCCCCCAAAGAGGCGAGCTCCACGCGCCACATATGGCGGCTCGTGACGAAAGGCGAGCCCAAATTAGAATCCATTCCAGCCTTTTCCAGCCTCTTTCCGGCCACGCCTCGCGGGGCGCCGCCGGAAAGCTCGTCGAAGGGGCCGCTTCCGAGTTGGCCCCACTTGGAGTTGGTTTCTAGCGGGCGGAAGAGGAAGCCCACAGAGAGAGAGAGAGAGATATGGGCTGGCTGGGAGTATCAGCGGCGCGTCGGCGAGCTAGGTGGCTTGGTGGAGGCGACTGTGCGCGTGTGCCGAGGCCAAGTGGACTGTGTGAGGGAGCGCGCGGGGGGTGCCCAAAGGTGATTGGGGGCCGTTAACTGGCTGGGTGTTGGGCGAGACTGTGAGCGGGCGATTGTGTGCGCGTGGGGGCGGCCGAGGCGCGAATAATGTGCGGCGGCGTGACGTGCGTTTGGCGGCCGCTCGAAGCAGGAGGAGGCGGCCCACTTGGGACTGTGTCTGGCTGGCGGGGCACACGCTCCACTGGAAGCGCCGCACTGCAAGCCCAGCAAGACAACTGGCCACTGGTCGCACAAACAGTTGCACACTGCTGCACGCGCAAGCAGCCGATGGGCGCCCACTGCTCACCACTCGGCGCCTCCTCAGATGCGGCCCCTCCTTGGCACACTGGCCGGCCGCTGGTGGACGCCCGCGACGTCTTGCTGGCCGGCCGACGCTCGTTGACGGCCGCCCGCCGAGATATAGACTGTGTTTATACTGAGACGGCAAGTGGAGGGGCCACTCGCCGGCTGGCCAACTGAAGAGCAAGCACGCCGGGCTCATTTGTGTTAAAAAGGGCGCCCCAGCTCCTCACGCGAGCTCGCCAGCTCGAGGCGGCGAAGCGAGCGGGCCTGCTGGCAAGCTCGCCAGCTTGACCATGGGGCCGCTGCTTAGCCGCCAGCGCGCTGCTTAGCCCCCGTGCTGAGCTCTCACTTAGCGCCCCGAGCAGAAGCCCTTAGCTGAGGGGCGCGCGCTCACGCTGCAGCGCACGCCGAAGCACAACTGCGCGCACCAAAGAAGAAGCAGCAGCCCGGCCAACTCGGCAGCTGGAAAGCGGCCACTTCCGGTGCGGCTTGTGCGCGCCAGTGGCAAGCTTGGCGCAGTTTGGGGCGGGCGTTTGGGGCGCGCGTTTGGCCGCCGAGTGGGCGCGCAGGCTACTTCATATCGAGAGGAGGAGGAGGAGGAGGAGGAGCGCGGGGCTAGACTGGCGCAAGGAGGGCGGCTTTCCGGCGCGCGATTGGCGGCCACCGGCGGAGAGCAAACAAAGCCAGGGGCGCCCGTGGGCCAGGGACTGGGACTGGGACTGTGAGGGGGCCAATCGGGCGGCGACTAATGGGCGCGAGAGTGGCGCAAATCTGGGAGGCGAAGCAGCGGCGGCGGCGGAAAGGTCGCTGGGGGCGCAGCTTGGGCGCGGGCGACTAGAACCGAGTGGAGGCGAGTTGGGCCGAGTGCAGCCGGGCGGCGGCAGAGCTTTGGGGGGAGTGAAGTGGAGTGGAGTGGAGTGAAGTGGAGTGAGAGCGGGCGAGGCGAAGAGGCGAGTTCAAGTTACACGCCGACTTGGATCACGTGTGCCTTTGGGGCCGGCGCGCACTGCAGACTGTCCGCACTGGAGACTGTGCACCATCGGCCAAAAGTAAGGTGATAAGATTCGGTGCAAAGATGCGCAAAAATGTAACCCTACTTTTGACGCGCTCTGTGCGCTGTAGACTGTTGGCCGCACACAGTCCGCATCCTCCGCGCTGCAGCGCCGCAGAAGAGCAGCTCCGGCGCGCCGCCACTTAGCGCGCGGCCGAGGCCCAGCGCACAAAGCCGGCCCGGGCGGATGAATTAGCGCCGGTCCTGGCCCCTTTTGGCCACTTTGTTCGGGCCCAAAGGGTGCCCGGCAACTGCGCGGGCCCTCTGCCGGCTGGCCGCGCGGCAAGGCCACCCTCTGGCCGCCGCCCAGCCGGCCGGACGCGCCCAGACCGGCGCTCTGACGCAGGCGAGCCCCACTGCTCCGCTCGGGCTCGGCCCTGGTCGCCCGCCTCTGCCGGCCGGCCAGACCGCGATAATTAACAGCCGGCCGGAAGGGGAGGGCGCGCGTGCGTCGCCCGTCCGGCCGCAGCTAAGGGCGCCTGGACCAAAGGGTGCCACTTGGCGAGGCACAATTTGCGTCACTCGTTGCGGCTCGCCCGCTGGCCGCTCGCTGACCGTTCGGCGAGCTCGGCCCAAAAGCTCGCCCACCAGACGCCGAGCTGGCTGGACAACAATCGGCCGCCCGCAAAGCCAGACTCGCAAGCTAGCGCCCAAACCGGAGCGCAAATTCTGGCCAAATTGAATTTGCCCCAATTCGGGTTGCCCCCAGCCCGCACGGGGACCACTTTTGATCGAGGTGGGCGTGGCGCGCTGACCGCGCGCACTCGCAAGTTCGGCGGTGCGCGCGGGCTGCGCGTCCCGCGGCGGCCGCGGGGGCGTGGCGCGCGCGAGCGTGAAATTGAGCGCACGGCTCGCCCTCCGGCCGGAGTGGGGCCATTTTTCGCAAGTGGCCGCGTCGGTGGCGCGCCGCCCGGTCCTGGTGGCCAGCGCCGCCAAGACGCGCTCTCGGGCGGCTGCAAAAGGGGCCACAGGCCAGCTGGGCGGACAATTTGGGGCGCCGGCGCGAGACTCCAGCGCACTTTGCGGCTAGTAGAGGCTGCTGGCTGCCGGGCGGCGAGCAGTCCTCGACTGCTCGGCCTTCTTGTTTGGGCTGCCAGTGGGTCGCGCGGCGTGCGCCCACAGGCCAATTGGTGGGCCAGTTGGGTCGGTTGCTGGGATGGGGCCGCCGGTTTGGAGCTGCGCTTCGGAGCCCAAGCTTTGGGGCCGGCGAGTGTCTGTGGGGAAAAGATGATGAGCGTTAGCGTGCGGCTGCACTGGAGTGGCGAGAAACGGGCGGCGAGTGGCCGAGAGCTAACTCTGAACTGGGCACAGAGGCTTTGTTTGGAGCCTGATTTTGCCCAAGCAGCAGGAAGTGCGAGCGCCGCCAGCACTTCATTTCCATCTCGCGCCGCTCTGGAGGCGGCCCAGTGCTCTGGCCAGGGCGAGAAACTGGACCACTGGGCGGCCGGACGAAGCGGCGCAGCAGCGGGAGGCGGCCCAGTGCCAGTGGTGCAGCCGTGTGGCCAGAGTCTAGCCATTGACTGGCCGCGGGCTGGCCACAGCATAGCCATGGGCTGCCCATCGGCATGCCGTTGCAGTGCAGCCACTGCGGACAACAATCGGCGGCTGCTCTGCACTGTTCGGTGTGCTCTGCGTGCGCTGTGCTCTGTGCGCTGCGAGCGAACTGCCGCACACAGTGCATAACTCGCAGGCAGCCCGCCCTAAGCACAGGCCCATTGCTCGGCCAACCTGCAGGCTGGCGCGAAGTGGGCGCTCGCCGCAGTCAGTCCGCCGCAGTCTGTCCGCCGCTGAAATCCATATCGCCCAACATAATGGCACACATCGCGCGCCCCTCGAGGTCAACTGGCTGTGGCCGGAGCGCCCTCTGCAACTGCGGACTGCAGTCGGCGCCACTGGAGCGCCGCCGCAGCTTAGCTCAGCGAGAGTCTCGGCGCGCCGGTGAGGCGACTGCGTTATGCGCCCGCATGACACTCGCCAGTGTGTGCGAGCTGGCTCCAAAGCGCAGATTCAATTACTCGCCGTTACTAGCCCGCCGCCAATCAGAGGCCGAATTATTCAGCCACCTTCTCGAGTGGGCGCTACCTCGCTCGGCTCCACAGAGGCCCCAAAACACGCTCAAAAGGGGCCGAAAAGGGGCGAGCAAGAGCCAGGCGGAGTCTCCCTCGAGTGCGGCGGTGTCGTTTGCGTCCAGCGCGTCGGGGCGCCTCCTTGGAGACTCGTAGCTGGGCGGCGGGCTGATTTATCATCGAGACGGCCTGCGAGCGGGCCCTGAGCGTGGCCGGCCGCCTAGACCGCAGCCGAGCCGCCCGCAAACTCGCACAGGCGGCGCCCCACTCGATTGCGGACAATTAAACGGCCCACTTGGGCCGCCCTCGCCCCAAACAGACCTCAGCTCACAGTGGAAAGCCAAGCCGCCGGAGGAGCTATTGATGTGCACTCCCGCGAGGGCGTGGCTGCTGGGCAGCTGGGCGTGTGCGGCGCGCGCCGCACACGCGCGAGCGCAGCGCTCACTCTGGCTGGCAGGGCGCAGGGCGGGCGTTCGCCCGCACGCGCCGCGCGTTCGGACGGGCGCGTGTCTGCGATGCGCGTTCCAGCGTGCGGGCGCCGAACGCGCGCCCGACTCGCGCGGCGCTGCGGCGCGCGGGGGCGGGGCCGGCGGAAAACAGAGGCCCGCCGACGCTTTCGGCCGCAGACAGTCCGCGGGCGGCGCGTTTGCCGTGGGGGCGCGCCGCCGCCAATTAGGGGCCGCACGCGTCCCGCTGCAGAGGGTTGGCTGTTGGTTGAGCTGGGCCGGTAACGCGCCGGCCGCTTGTTCGGCGGCGCACCTGGCCGGCGGCGACAAAGCGGCCTGGCGGCGCACTGGGCCAATCGAAGTAGGTCAGTGGCGGGCTGGCGAGCTAGAGAGCGAGAGAGGCGGCGGTGGAGAGACTGTGTGTGCAGTGTGCTGTCTCGGTGGAGCGGCGGCCAGTGGGCAAGACAATGGCGATCGGCGTTGCTGGGAGGGCGTGGGTTGCGGCGAGTGAGCGTTAGTGCGGCGCTGGCTTGCGCAGTTGAGCTTCGGGCTTTGGGCCAGAGCTTGACTGGCGGCGAGCAGGCCAAGCGCGTCGGCCAACTGCAGCAGTGGGCAGCGAGCGAGCGAGCGGCCAGAGACGAGCAGAAGTGGACAGGCGAGGGCGAGGACTGTGTGGCCGCCCTCGCTTAGGATCGGGCGCAGACTGGCCGCTCCTGCTCGCTGGCGGCCGGCCAGTGACAGAGAGCCAGCCAGCAGAGAGGCAAAAGGAGCCAGCAGTGAGGCAGAGTGGCGGCCAGAGGCGGCAAACACATTTAGCCATTCCAGAAGCCATCCAATTGTGCCGCCTTGTGGCCGGGGCTCGTCTGCGGCGCGCTGGAAGTCCTAGTCCTCGGGCTTCGCCAGCCGCCAGCCGGCCGGCCAGTGTGTGTGTGTGTGTGTGTGTGTCTCTATTTGGCCGCGAGTGCGGCTGGCCAGACGCGCAGGGCTCCATTTGGCCGCCGCCTCAGTGCCGTTCCGACAAACGGCGTGCGCCTGTGGCTCGCCCGTGGGCCTTGGGCGGCCGGCTGGCTCGGGCGGCGTGGTTGGGGGCGCCGCAGCTTGGGATCGGGCGGCGGAGGCGCAGTGGCGAGAGCTGTGGCGAGTGCAGAGTGCAGAGTTTAGTCCAGAGCAGAGAGCGCAGTGCGGAGAGCAGTCCGAAGAGCAGAGGGCAGTCCAGAGTGGAGAATGCACTAGAGACTAGAGCAAGGAGAGCAGCACGGCGGAGAGTGCAGAGCAGAGTGCACAGAGCAGAGAGCAGAGAGCACAGTGCAGGGCACAGGGCGCGCGCCAGACCTAAGCGCAGAGAGTGGCCGCCAGTGCACAGCGAACACAGTGGGCAGAGTGCACACAGTAAGCAGTAGGCAGAGTGGAGCAGCGGCCGCGCTCATGCACAAAACTGAGAAACACAACGCAGAAGAAGACAGTGGCCAGTGGAAGCAACAACAAACGAGCCAAGAGAGAGAGAAAGAGGCACACAACACACACACACACAAATACTTGTGCCTTGTGTTGCCGTTTTTCCACACTGCCCAACTGCGCCGGCGGCCTGTTATTCGGAGCCGAGTTTTCCAAACCTCGCCAGCCCCGACCCTTAGCCCCGTCGGTCTCTCCTCTGCCCACTGTTTGTGTGTCCATTTTCAGTCAGCCTCTCCTCAGCCTGTTGGCACAATTCAATTGGACCCTGTTTGGACTGGCCGAAGGGGCAGCCCAAACAGTGCGCCGGCAGAGAGCAGTCTGTCTCTCGGCGGCGGCGGCGAGTGTGTCCATTGGCGGGCGGAGAATGTGGCCACAGAGATGGGCCGGCCGCTCGTTCTCTGCTCGTCGAGGAGTAGTGGGAATGCGCAGGAGGGCTAAGGAGCGGCGGCCGAGGGAGCGCGAAACGAGCCCAAAGAGGCGCAACGGGAAGAGGCCAGTAACACTCGCCGCTTGTTACTGGCTTACTGGCCAGCAAGAAGCGGGCGGGCGGCCAGATCTTTTGTTGCGCATCATGCTCTCTTCTTTTTCTGCTTTTGCTATTGCTGCTTTTGCTGCTTTGGCTGCTTCTGCTTCAAATGCTGCTCCTCTGCACTGAGGAAGCGCGAGCAGAAGGCGCGCGAGTGGCCAGCCTAGGCCAAGCTCGCCCGTTTTCAATTGGCCCTCGTTGTTTCGCCACTCTGAGAGCGCACTGGCCAGCCCGGCCGGCGCAGCTCGCCGCTCGCAGCTCGCAGTCCCCCGGCGCCCTTGGTGCTCTGCCTTATGGAGAGCTGGCTGCTTGCTAGCTGTCCAGTGGGCTGGCTGGCCGCTTCTGAGCTTTCTGCTTCCAAGCTGACCAGCCAGGGAGCTTGGCCAACGTCGAATTAGCAAAGTGGACAGAGCGCGCAGACAGAGCCCGTGCGTGTCTTGGTGACTGGAGGGCGCCCCAAAGAGCGTCGGCGGGAGCGCGTCTCTGCAGAGTGCAGGCTGCTCCTAAGGTGCAAAGTGGCAATGGAAAAGCGCGCACAAACTGAATTGGGTGTATCTCACGGCGTTCGCTCGCACACACAGAGAGAGAGAGCAGCGTGTGCGCACGGCAGCCAAGTGGGCGCGCAACTCGCACAAAGCGCACGCGACCACCGCACACACTCAAACGAAAGGCAGAGTCTGCCTGTCGCGCTGCTCTGCGCGCCTTGTCTCTTTGGGGCTCGCTTTTGCCCGCTTGTGTGCTGGCTTGTGTGCTCTCTTGTGCTCGCTCCTAGTCGCCCGCCCGCTCGCTTGCTCACTTGCTCGCCAGCCCGGCGACACAACTGCACTGGCTCAACACCAATGGCAACAACTACACCCAACGCTCACCGCCCGGCCGGCCAGAGACAGTCAGTCGGCGGCGTGTCGCAACTCGCCGCCTGTGCAACTGCGCCAGCTCTACGCTAACGCCAACTCGCCGCCCCTCTGCCTCTCTCTGCCTCTGCCTGGCCGCCACTCTCAAGCTCAAGCTCGACGCTCGCAGCCCCAAGCTCGCAGGCTCACTACTCGCGGGCTCAGGCGAGGGCCACACTCGCAAGCCGCTCGCTGCGCGCTCCTCGCCGGGCGCTCAACTGCGCGCCCTCCGCCCAGCCAGCAAGCCAGCCAGCCAGCCAGCCGCCAGCCCGGCCGGCCGAGCGCCGATGCTACCAAGAGTCGTTCTGGCCGCCGTTGCAGTTGCACTTCTTGCCGCTGTTGTACTGGATGTTGTTGTTGTTGTTGTTGTTGCTCGGCGGCGTTGGCAAGCTAGCGAGCGGGCGCGCACTTGTTCAGTGGCGCCGCTCTCTCTCTCTTATTCGGCCAGCCAGCTAGCTAGCTGGCTGGCTGGGGCGCGCTCTCTTGGGCCAGAGAGACGGGGCGCAGTGCAGTGGCTGGCGGCTGAACTTTGGGCCCGGGGATTCAGCGCAGCGCTTGGGGCGCGCAACGCCCAAGCGGGGCGCTTGCAGCCGGCCGCCCCAGTGCATTGGGCGCGCCGCGTCGGCCGCTCGGGGCAAACTGCCCTCGTTCGGCGCCGCTTTCCCCCGAGCTGCCCCGCCGCCGCCCGCCCGCTGCCCCGCACACTGCCGCGCACACCGACGAACCTACCCGCTCGCGCGCACACAATGGCCGGCGCTCGCACACGCAGTCGGGCCGCAGCCCGCACGCCGCAGCGGCAAACCAACACCCGCCCGGCAGAGTCGGGCCACCGCAGGCGCCACTCGCCCGCACTCCAGCCCGCACGTCCACTGGGGGGCGTGCGCCGCCCGCCGCCGCAGCAGCCCGAATGTGGACGCCACTTAGGGCAATTGGCAACGGCGGATCCCCGTCGAGTGGGGAATCTGGGGCGAAGGGCGGCTTTTGTGCGCGCGCTCACTGGCGGAGTTCGAGAAAGGCCAAAGTTGGAAGCCTTCGCGTGCGGCGGCCTGAAGTCAGCCGGGCTGTTTGCTGCCATCTCTTTCTCTGTCTCTCTCTCTCTTTCTCCCTCCTTCTCTCTCTCTCTCTCTCTCACTCACTCACTCATTCTCGCTCTCTCGTTCTCTTTCTCTTGGCGTCAGTCGCGCTCGGCAAGCCACAGCGGCCAGAACACACAACAAACCGACGACAACCAATATGATCGTCGCCGTTCAAAACAATAACAAGAGGCAACAACAAGCACACAGACAACTCCTGCAACAAGAATAACTGAAAATCACTAGTGAGATCCAGCGCCAGTTCGTCACCAGTTTCACTCTCCAAGAGTCGAGTTGCTTCTTTGCCCATTTTCTCAGTTGCCAGTTGTTAGTTGGCTGCCAGAGTTAGTTAGAGATTTGCTTTCATTTGCATTCTCATTCTCAGATTGTTTGGAGAAAATATTGATTATTATCCAATGGATTTATATAACTAGACCGAGTTGATGAGCGCCTGTTTGCCCCCAAGTGGCCCAGATCAAGGTGGCAAGACAGTCGTTTCGAGGGACAGTTAGAGGGACAGTTGTTAGACAGTCACAGTTGTTAAAGAGACAGTTGTTGGAGAGTGACAATTCTTAAAGAGTTACAGTTCAAGTTGAAGAGACACAGTCTGGAAGTGTTAAAAGCAAATCGGATGACTACTTCTCGCCAGACAACAAAGGCAACCACAACCAAGAGCCCACAAGCAAGCAACAGACTCTGAGCCGCACCTAAGCACCGTTTCCGAGCGATCAGCTGGCCCCGCAGCCGCACCATTGGGCGCCCGCAGCTGCCCCTCCGCTCGAGCAGCTCCTCCAGCAAGCGCGCCACCAAGACCTCCAGCACCAGTGGCCAGCAGCCCCGGCCGAGCTCGAGATGGCGGCGGCCCCCGCGGGCAACGCCTACCCGCAGCAGTCGGCCCCGCAGACGCACGGGCTGTACATGGGCCAGCAGGGGCTTGTGGGGCCGGCGGGATCTCTGGTGTACGCGGGCGAGCAGCAGGCCGTTGGCTACCAGTCGGCCGAGACGCAACTGATCGAGCCCAGTCTCTACCCGCCTCAGCAGCACCATCAGCAACTCCAGCAACAACAGCAACAACAGCAACTCCAACAGCAACCCGCATCCACCTTGCTGCAGCAGCAGCTCAACAGACACCGAGTTCCTCAGCACCAGCAGCAGGGGCAGCTGCCAGTTGGCGGCCAGGCGGCCACAATGCAAGCCGCGCCGCCGCCGCCGCTGCAACACTCCTCGCAGGCCCACCAGCAGCAACAGTACCTGGGCGTGCGGTCGGCGCGGGCCGCGCAGGAGCCGCCCATGCGCCAGTGCGCGCCCGCCGCGCCCTTCGAGCAGCAGCCCGCCGAACTGGTGCACGCGGCCCGCGCGCCCGCCTACTACGAGCCGCAGCAGTCGGCGCCGCTGGTCGGACACGCGGCCGCGCCCCCCTCCGCGCTGGCGGGGCGCGCGCCCGGCCCGCAGCCCGCGCCGAACGCGCCCCCGAGCGCGCAGCACGCGCCCGCGCGCATGGTCCGCGGCGGCCCCCAGCCCGGCCCCCCGCGCCTCTACCAGGGCGCGCCCCTCGGCCCGCCCGCCGACCTGGACGCGCGCTCCATCTACTGTCAGCCGGAGCACCAAGCGCCCCAAATGCAAGCCCAATCCCAAGTACAATCCCAAGTACAAGCACAAGCCCAAGTGCAACACTCTGCAATACACCACCAGGCAAGCCCCCTGCCACGCCCCCTCCCTGGGGGTCCCCAAGCGAACAAGCGGCAAGCGAGACAGCAGCAGCACCCAAGTCACATCCACCACCACCAGCAGCATCAGCATCATCAGCAGCAGCTCCTGATGCACGAAGACCACCACCACAATCATAATCACAACCATAATCAGCACCCACAGCAACTGCAACACCAGCAACAGTCGCAGCCGCACCAGCAAATGGTGCTCGGCGCCAACCCCACCCCGCCGCTGACGCCCAATGGGCCGCTCGCCGGCAGCCTCCAGCACGGGCCCCAGCCGGCCCTGCGTGGCCACCAAGCGCATCTGGACGAGTGGTAAGTGTCTGCGGCCGACGAGCTGCACTGATGGCATGGCGCGCAACAGTTTGCTTTTAGTTAGCACTTGACTTTAGTTAACAATTGGCAGTTTGCATTTGGAATATTGGAAAATATCATATTTTTCAGCCTGCAGTTAGCATCTAGCAGTTTTCAGTTAGCATCTGGCAGTTTTCAGCTAGCAGCTTGCACTTTGCAGCTAAGCCCTAAGCTCGTCTGCGAGCTTAGGGCCCCTTTTTGCGGCCACTTGTTGGCATTGTTTCTCAAGCGATAATTTGGCCCAAACTGCCACCGAGGCAGAGGGCCAACACACCAGCCAGAGTCGAGCCGCCGAGTGTCTTGCCAGCGAGCGTCTTGCCGAAGAGTTGGAGTTTGCATTGGCTGCCTGTTGCCGGCTAGAGAGGAGCAGCAGCGGAGGCAGAGGAGCAGAAGGAGCAGTAGAAGCAGAGGCAGCAGGTGAGCAGGAAAGAGACTGCGAGTTGCGAGCGGCGAGGAGCAAGCAGCGAGCGAGTGGGGCAAGCTCCAAGGTAGCTGCATTTGAGTGTGTTCAGCTAGTCAGCTAGTCAGCTAGCGAGCGACTCAATGAACGAGTGTCCCTCTGCATGTGTGTTGTTCTTTTTCCTTTTTTCCATCTCTCTCTTTTGGCTCTTCGGCTCTCTGTCTCTCTCTGTCTCTCTGTCTCTCTGGCTCTTTGGCTCTCTAGCTCGCACACACAAACAGCTCACACTCTCCGGCCGGCAACTCCGACGAGCTCTCATCGTGGCGACACAAACTCGTTCGTTTCGTTCATTCATTTTGCCCAACTGGCTTTTTGAGCCACCAAAACGAACGAACGAACGAATGAACGACGCCGCCGAGCTGGAAAGCTAGCCGAGCTGGAAAGCTAGCAAGCCAGCCAGCAAGCCAGCGAGTCAAAGAGAGAAAGAGCGAAAGAGAGAAAAAGGGAAAGAAGGACTGAATGAATGAGCCAATGGATGAATGAAGGAGTGTGTGTTGCTCGCTCGCTCGCTCGGTGTGTGTGTGTGTGTTTATAACCTTTGGATTGGGCTCCAAAGGCGCGAGCTATCGAGCGAGCGAGAGACTGTGTGTATGCGCTTTCTGCTTTCTGCTCTCTGCTTGCTGCTCTCTGCTGGCTGCTCTATGCTCTGCTCTGCTCTGCTCTTCTCGCTTGCCGGCTTTCTAGCTCTCCAGCTTTCTATCTGGCTGGCTTGCTGGCTTGTTGGATGGCAAGCTAGCAGGCCATCCAACAAGCAAGCAGGCAGAACACAAGCTCAACACTGACTGGCTTGCTTCTATGTGGAGCTTGCCAATCGGGCCGCCAACGAGCGAGCGGCTTACGAGGGCGACCGGGACGACTAGCTAGCCTTTTTGCCTTGGTTGGCCGGCCCAGAGCCTTGGCTGCTTGGTGGCTTGTGTGTGTGTGTCTGTGTGTGTCTGTGTGTGGATTTGGTTTCTCTTCGTGTGTTGCTTCTGAGAGTGTCTGTTCTGTTCTGTTCTGTTCTGTGTGTGTCTGTGTTCGTGTGTGCCATTGCAGTGAGACTGTGGCTCGCATGGAGCCAGTTGCGAGCGCGGCGCCCCTGCCTCTTGGTGGGCCTTCCCCTCTGGCCCTTTTCGAGTCCGGCGCTGAGCGAGCTCGGCGAAAGAGGCTTCAGAGGCGGCAAAGGCGAGAAGTGTCGCCTCTTCAGCTGAGGGCCTGGAAGCGCACACAAACAGAGCCACAGAGAGACGGACAAATTTGCAGAGCGCCAGAGCAGAGCAAACTGCATCAAAAAGCGCCACAGACTGCCTTTCTGGACGAGGATTGGAGCTTGTGAGTCTGAGTGCCACTGTCTGAGTGCAACTGTGAGTGTGTGTGTTGGAATAAAAATGCAAATTACGTTCCAGCAAAGCGAGCCACCAGCAGCAGCAGCAGCAGCAGCCAGCCGCCACTTAGTGGCCGCAACATGTGATGCCGGCAGCAGCAATTGCGATCACCATTATCGCCACCGCTCAAACCGCACAGTCTTGCTGCCGGCGGCGCCACTTCACTCTGGCCTGCAGATGCCCTTGTGTGCAACTGTTGCGGCCACTCAAAGCCGCCCACAGTTGCATTGTCGCTCCAGCTCGGCCAACCAGAGCAAAGCAGCAACTAACCAAAAGGCAACTCCATTCGAACACCTATTTTTTGAAAACCTATTTGAACACCAACTCGACGGACACGACGAAATCGGAAACCAATTTGGAAACCAATTTGGAAACCAATTGGAAAACCTTTTTGACCAATTTCCACTTTCTGGCACCAATTTCCCAACAACAAACAGGCCCCAATTGAACCACCAGCAGCCCATCCAAACGGCGCCCCAAAGCGCCCCCGCCATGCCCATGCAACAAGTGGCGCCCACCGCAGCCAACCAGCTGGCCCCAAGTGATCACTACAACCACCACCACCAGCAGCAGCAGCAGGCGCCTTCCGGGGCCCACCAGCAGCCTTTGCTCTCTGGTGGTGGCACTCAGAACGGCTTCCTGCTCGACCAGAGACTAGGCCAGGTGCAGCAAGTGCACCAAGTGCAGCCGCAACTCGCCCAGAACCAGCAGCAGCATCTCCATAGCCACAATCATAATCATAATCATAACCACAATCACAATCACAATAACCATCACCAGCAAAGCCTCATACCAAAGAGCCACCCGGTCCAGCAGCAGGCCTACCTTAGTGCCGGCGGGCCCACAGCCTCAGCAGTGCACGCCAGTACACACAGTGTACACACTACGCACACTACACACAGTGCGCATACTACACAACACAATGCACTTGGACCGCCTCATCACACGCACCCTCAGGGCCAGCCGCCCATGCTGCTCTCTCATGGGCCCGCCGCTCACCAAGCTCAGCTCGCCAATCCACTGAACGAGCGCCCCTCTAGTCACCCAAACCTTAGCCACGCCTCCCAGGCGACAAACTGCCCCCAGAGACTACTGCCCGCAGGCCAGCTGCTCGCCTCCAGCCAGCCGGCCAGCGAGCAGCACCAACAACTGCTGGGACAGCAGCACCCTCAACTAAATGGGGGCCCTCCAATGGTGAGCCACTCGCAGCAACACTCTCACACAACACTCCAGCCCAGCCACGACTTCAACCCAAACAACGCGCCCACCAGATTGACGTTGCCTCTGCGCGACACGCCCCTTTTGGGACCCTTCAAGTTGGAGCACGACGCGCAGTTCACCACGAAGATCTTCCACCTTAAGGGGCAGCTGTTCGAGACGTTGAGCAAGTCCATGAGCTTGGCCAATCCGCAAACGGCCACTGTGGTGCAGGAGCTGCAGTTCAGAGTGTACCTGAGTAGCGAGTTTGGTGGGCTGTCAGCCAATGGCAATGCTCCAACAGGCACGCGGCCCGGCGACAGTCTCTTGGCCAGCAACAAGCACAACCAGCAGCAGCAGCAGCATCAGCAGCAGACATGCACTTGGCCCCAGTTCATGCAGCTCAGTGTGAACCAGAATCCAGTCCATTTGGACAGAGCGAGCCAGACGGGCGGCGCGTGCCAATGGGTGGACGTGTTTAGATACTGTCAGCCGGGCGACAATTTGTTGGAGATTGAGGTGAAGGACTGTTACTGTCACTACGAGTTCACGCTCGAGCCAGTGGACAGGCCCACTCTGCGCGCCTTCATGAGCAGCTGCTTCAAGAGTCGCCTCCTGTCGCTCGATTCCAGTTTGGCCAAGCTTAGGGCCAACTTTGGCTCCCCAGGCTTCATTCCCATTGGCCAGCCGGCCCAGAGTCTAGCCCAGGCGGGCATTGTCAACGAGTACCTAAGCGAGTATCTGCTGAGCTCTGATGGGCGCCAAACGGAGCTCACTCGCGCCCGCATCTCCCTCAGGTGTCCCATTTCAACGCGCCGCATGCGCACCCCAAGCAGAGGGCCCAACTGCAGACACTTGCAGTGCTTCGATCTCGAGACTTTCCTCAAGCTAAACCGCAACAAAACCCACTGGAACTGTCCCATTTGCAACTCTGTGATCCCCTTCAACATGCTCGAACTGGACCAGCACCAAATGCAAATCATCCAAAGCATGAACACCAGCAACAACAACACCTTAGCAGCAACCCCATCCTCAAACTCCACCCCCTCAGACGACCTGCTCGTCGACCCCAACGGCCAGTGGCACTCCTACTTCGGCCCCCAACACTCCCAGCCACTTCCGAGCCAACAGGCGTCTGTGGGGGGCGCGCACCACGCCCACCCGGGGCAGCTGAGCTTGGGCCAGTCGCAGCAGCAGCAGCAGCAGCAGGCGGGGCCCACGGTGGCCAAGTCGAACGGCACGTTCCACCCGCAAACGGCCACTTCTTGCCAGCAGAACCCAGCCGCCAGCAACTACCACCCGCAAGCCGCCCCACTCAGACGGCCACACTCCTGGCAGCCGGAAGCTCCAGAGCAGCGCTCCAGGGCGAGCCACAGTCCACTTCCGGTGCGCAGGCCGCCCTCAGTGATGGGCGAGCAGAGGAGCACAGCGGGCAGACGCTCGGCCGCCGGCTCGCCGCTGGCCAAGCGCGCCAACCTGAACTCGAGCCCGCCGCTGCTCGCCCAACACTCGCCCATGAGCGCCCCCACCGGAAGTCCCCTCTACCAAGCTCAACAGCAGGCTCAACAGACGCAGCAGGCTCAACAGATGTCACAGACGCAGCAGACTCAACAGCAGCTGAACACGGACGAGCATCTGAGCCCGCTGGCCGCCATGGAGCGCACCATCATCCAGCACGAGCAGCAGATGGGCCCGCCCCCCTTCGACCCCTCGAGCTTGGCGGCCAGTCCGGCGGGCAGACAGTCCGCGGCCCAGCAGTCCCAATCTCAAGCTCAAGCTCAAGCTCAGTCCCAGTCCCAAGCTCAGTCTCAAACACAGTCTCAAACACAGTCGCACCTGCACGCCGGCCACTTCCACCAGGGCAGTCCGGCCTTCGTGGAGCAGCAGCTGGCCTGCTCGCCGGCCCACTCGGCCGCCCACAGTCCCTCCAGAGGGCCCCCGCAACAGTCCCAACCTGCTCAGGCCCAACTACAAACGCAAACTCAGCCCCAGATCATCACCCAAATTCCCGCCTCGCCCATCCAGCAGTCGCCCAAGCACCAGTTCGACAGGTCCTGCTCGCATCCGGCCACCCCGCTCGTCGTGCTGCCCGGCGGCGCCCCCGACACGCCGGCCACCCCCGGAAACTCAGGCCAGCAGCAGCAGCAGGCGGCCTCTGTGAGCCACTCGCTGCCGCCCGCCAGCCAGCCGGTGGCCGCCAACACCAGTTGCTCCCAAGCGCCGCAGGTGCCAAATGGTGGCACCAACGCCACCGGAAGCGGCGCCGCAATCGCCTCGCAGCAACTTCCGGGCTCAAGCGTGGACCACGCCCCCTTGTCAAACGGCTCAGTGTCTGCGGGCTCGGTGGGCTCGTCGTCGATCATGACGCCCAGCGGCCAGTCGCTGGGCAGCGTGGGCATGGGCAGCGACAGTCTCAGCCGCTGCAACACGGCCCCTCTGCCCGCAGCCAACCCCAGCTGCTCCTCGGCGGCCGCCGCATCGGCAGCCAACACTTCCGGCTTGTCCTTGGGCGCCGCCGGAAGTGCTCAGGGACCAGCGGGGGGCGCGCAGACTGCGGCCGCCGGAAGCTTGGGCCTGGGCCAGCAGGACGAGCTGCTTGGGGGTGGGCCGCTCCTCGTGGGTGGGGGCGCCCACGGCTCACCTTTCGCGGGCCACCAGGGCGCCAGCTCGAACAGCAAGCAGACACTGTTTGGCCACGGCCGCTCGGAGACTGTGTATGGGACGGCGGGCGGTGGGGGCTCGCAGGGGGGCGCTTGCCAGAGTTTGGGCGACGCCAAGAGCCACGAGCTGCTGATGAGCCGGCTCAGCTCGGCCGCCCTGGACGCCAGTGGCGAGCACGCGGCCGACCAGCTCGCCTTCGCCCTCGAGGAGGCCGAGTGGAAACACCAGATGGACAGGGGCAAGTACGAACACTTGGCCAACTTCCTCAACGACCCGCTCATGCAACCCAAGGGCCAGCCGGCCGACGCAGCGCAAACAGGCGCCAGAAATCACCACCATCAGCACCACAACCATCATCATCACGCCTACCACTTGCAGCCCTCGTCTGTGGAGGAGCCCGAGAACAAGATGCTCTCTGGCGGCATCCAGTCGAGCGACGACGAAAACGACGACCTGCTCCCTTTCAGCAACAACAGACAAGCTCAGCCGGAAGCGCACACCCTCAACGAGCTGGACCACTTCTCCAGCTATCTCGACGCCGCCGGCTCAGACGACGGCGCCGGCCTGCCGCCCGAGGACAAGATCTTGGACATTTTCGAGCGCTAGCCAGCCGCTAGCCACGCACCTTCACAAGCTGGTCCATTCCGGACTATTATTATATTGTTTGTTACATTTAGATTTTGATTAATATTAAATGTTAAACTCTTTGAACAGCACTTTTTGCCAAGCAAACAGACAGACGCTCGCCTTGCGCCACATTTAGCCAATCTCCCAGAATAGTGCTCTATTACCAGCACACATCTGCAGACTGAGACGTCTGCAGATGTGTCTCTGCCAAACACAGTCTCCTTTATTTCTCGTCACGCCCAAATCTCTTCCCTAAAACGCCGCCAATAATTCTCAAATGAGTCTCCGATTCTCAAATAATTCTCCAACTCTCAAACAATTCTCCAATTCTGTCCGATTTTCAGCTCGCTGAAACTTGAGCAACTTCCTCTCTCGCTCGCCAGAGAATTGCGCCCTTGCTTGACCACCTGGCTGATCGAGATCCAGACACTTGTCACGCCAGAGCTAAGCCAAAATCACTGCAGCTCCAAAACCAGAGTCTTGGCCCCTCGCCTAATGGGCGACCAAAATTTTCCGATGTTGTTTGTACGATGCGATGTGGTGTGCTCTCAAAAAGGCAATCAGAGTTCCACTCAAATTCGACCCTAACTGCTGGCCACTCGAGATCCAGCCTTTGGGTTTGAGATTCTGATAATCGCCGCGAATATGAGCCCAGGCAAATGCTCTTTGTCGTCGAGCTTTCACGCGCCGCTTGGAGCTCGGGCCGCCCATTAGCACAACTTTGGGCAACCAAGACTCTCTCGCTCAGACTTCAGTCTGCAAGTTGCCAGCCATTTCCGCCTCCAACGTGTCCCGCATTTCAACTTCCGTTTGGAGCTGGTCCGCTCAAATCCAATCGGTTAGGCCGCGCCTCTCGCGTTACCTCAACTAAAAGCTCCAATCGTCCAGCTCGAGCCAGTTCGTTTAGACCCAAACTCTGGGGCAAGATCTCAATTTTCACAGCCCATCATGATGTATTTTGTGCACTTTATTCTCCTCCTCAATTCCTCCTGGTCAATCGTGGAGCAAATTTCGCGGCCAGCCTCAAATTGGAGCTCGATGGGCGAGGGAGGAAACTCGCTTTAATGTTATCGTGCTGGCGCCACTTTCCTCTAGCTCCAGACGACTTAATTCAATTTTCCAATGCACTTTTTTCATTCTCGCTTGCTCGAGCTCAGCCCCAACTTAGTGGTTCATATTTCTCCATCTAATTGAATTACTCGCACAAATATTCATCTTCGAGGCTGCCACTAGGCCTAATCATCCCAAAGCTTGCCAACTGGAGCCTTCAATCTGAGTTTTCAAGGATGCCCCAATTGGCCTTGATTTGATCGCTTTTGGTAGGAAAGAATCGGCATCGTGGGCAAGTACATCCCTCAGTTCTGACTCGTTATCTGGGTGCCATTTATCGTTGGAACTTCATACAAGTGCACAAGCCACAGCGATAGAATGACGGCCAAAAAGGGTTTAATACCAAGTTTAGCTTCGAGCAAAACTATGGCAGCTCGACACTTTAGCTTACCTTTGGCATTGACTTGCTCATTCTATGTCTGAGCTCATTGTTCGAGAAGAGAGAGCCTAAGCTTTGGAAATGACTTTGATACCCGAATGAGAGGTTTTATTCATTAAATAGTTCCAGATCTAATCTCTGCTGGTCGAATAATAACTTGAGACCGAGGAGGAATTTCTCACTCAACAATGAGTCAATTTCGGCATCAAATTGGGACATGCGCTTCTTGAAAACATTGTCCAAATAATTTTGCTCAGCCTCGCTGCAATCTACACACTCGATGTCATAACTAACACTTGGCTCCAGTTGGACATAATTGATCACAATGCATTCATCGTATCTCACACGCTGGTTCAATTGTACCAGAAATGAAGATTGGGGCAACCTGATTCTGAAGCGACCTTGGCGTTTTATGGGTGATTTTGATTCCGTTTGAACACTTTGCTTGCTGTCTCCTCGCTTGAAAGCTCCAATTGGTGGCTCATAGGCAATTTCCAGCACTTTGAATGGATTGTCCAATTCCAAATTGATCGTCAGGGCATAGTTTCTGCTTCTGTCAACAGAGCAAGCCACGAACACGTCCCTGATGAGTCCGTCCTGTCCATTTGTTGTCTCGGTGGACAACCGAGTCTCGGCAAAGGTAATATTGAGTCCTGTTGCTTTGGATAGTTGGCTGACAGAGATGCGAACGATTATTATTTGTCATCATATAACCATCTCCGACTTTGCAAAGCAGAAGTTTCACATTTGGCCGAACTTACCCAGCATCAAGAGGCTCGTCAGGCCAGAAAACTGTCTCCAGGTACTTGGCGCGGACCAGATCCTCCATTGTTTTTCTCGTATATTCTCTGAGTTGCTCGGAATCGACACGACATGCCGAACCTTTGGATTAGGATCGTTATCATGTTATTATCCTATGAAAATGCATTTTCAGACCTTCTTTGAGAAGTCTGGTTTAATCTGCTTTAATACTCACTTGAATTTATCAACAAGCACAGCAAGCAAAGAGATGAAATCCAAGCAAAGTGAGACCCCATTTTATAATTGATCGTCTTTTTGCAGACAATAACATTCAAAAATCTGAGTCGAGGGTTAAAGAGTCCGACTAATTTAATTTGAGCCCGAATGCAGCTTTTATCATTTATGGAAAAATTTGATTGCTCAGCAAATATTTTCTGCTCAAGTCTCTTACTGATAGAGAGTGGCGATGTTATAGCTCGTCGTGGATTACCACATCTTGTCTTCATATGACGATTTTTGCCCAGATTTCACCCCTGACTCTTGTCGCCTCGGTTTTTGTGCCCCAAAGTGATCTAAACCATCCTGACAAATATCCTGCTAGACTATAGAAACTTCAAGAGCGACTTTCCGGTCCGCAATTCCGCGCCATGTTTCACCATATTCCATCTAACGACAGATCTTATTTTGGCAACCTATCTAGCAGGATTTTATGAACTCGCAAGCTTTTCTGGCCCCCAGAGTAACCAGGGTTTCCAAATATTGGTCGGCTAGCTCGATGCAATTCTGCATGTCCGGTGCAGATTGGGCGCATGATTGGTGCATATTTTTCCGCATCTCCTCGACATCGAAACCTTTTTGAAGCATCTCGTTGAGATAATCCACGCATCTTCGACACGTATCGTCTTCCTGATGTTCAATATTGACCGCTAGGATGCAATTAGCCATGCATATGCAGATAACAAACAAGACTGATTGCAGCAGAAAGATCTTAGACGCCATCTTATTGCCTGTGAGCAGTGGTTATTCAATCTCGAAGAATTCAATGGCTAAGAGTGCTTGATTGATTTCTATTCTTTTTGACAAAGGTCATGAAGTTCTTCCAATCGGCAATATCTTTGTGACTCAACTAGATTGTTATCTTTGATGCTCTGCTTGTGTCCAATTTATTATGTTTATGGCTTGATGGGTTGGCCAATGCTGCTCATAGCTCACCTGGCACGATATCGTTTGATGGAACTCCGCCATATCGTCGCTCTTTAAAACTGATTGCAGCGCTATTCCCACAAAGTGTCGATTGATTGGCTCTGTCTCAGTGCAGTTAAGTCTGAACAAATTCGAGGTTGAGGCGGCGGCGGCGAGACTGCTTTATCTACTTGATTTTGGCCTCCGTCGAGAGCCCACCGGGAATGAGAATCTTGCCGGAGTCAACACGTCCGAAATGATTGTGAATATTTTGGAGCGAAGTACGATTCTGGCTATTCTCTGACGAAGTCCCACTCGACACTCCATCGTCTGGTTGATCTCTGGTCGATTATTGAGAAGATCACGTAGAATCTTAGTGAATGGAGCCTCCAAGCACCATTTCTACAACTGATTCCCGACTGATGTCAATAAGACCGGAAACTTTCGTACCCAGCTTCAGACTCTTGACCGATGTGGTAATTCGTGGCACGAACTTGCTTTATATCTCGTCAAGAATCTAATTGTGGCCGGCCAATGAAATCTTACGCCTCAACCGTTAGCTACTGCGTTGGTCTTGCTACAATAGTTCCATTGATTACTACGGACGGCGCTGCTTTGCCGTCAGCCCGTAGGAAAATGCCCGAGTAGCGAGTCTTGATTAAGACGTTGATCTTATTAGACGAGAGACTGATCACGCTGGACTTCGATACATACGGAGCCACACTTGTTGATGGAGTGGGCTTTAGAGTCATGCCCCAGTCTGGCGTAAAAGAGGAAGATAGCACTCAAAATACGAGAAAATTCTTTGAAAATCGATCCCATGGAGCCAAAGTTCGAGCGTTGAACTTAATTCATCGCCAAGGGTCACATCAATTTCATAGTGTAGGCTCAGCCACCTATAGGATGAAACACTGAGGAGTCGCGCAGATAAAGTTCAGGCCACAATCCGACCTGGACTGTAGCAGTGGAGCTGTCTAATAGTGGTGTGGGCACAACTGGAGAAAGATTGGTACATGTCAGCTGGGGAAACTTGGCTGAACTGTTTTGGGTACCAGTCCATTAAAGGTAGATCACCGGAAATAGAATGAGCCCTGGCGATTGGTCGAGAACAGAGGCTTATAACTTGTTGCGGGGTAAATTAGCTTCAAAGCCGCCTGTGTTCGAAGATGGATGAGAGGAAAATCATTCAGGTTCTTCAAAGTATTATCTTCGTATCACGAAGATATACAAGAATTGAACGCTAGGAACGGAAATTTCCTCTTCCAGGTGCAGATGAAACGCTTTCACCCATGTGCTCGTAAACCAAAATTTGGCTCACCAGATAGCTTCGATCATCATTGGTGCAGATGGCGTCCACAATGTCATCACTGGGTTCCAAGAGGTTAGATCAGGTGGGGACCAGATGTGTCGGTAGCCTCGTGTAAATCTTCTGCAGGCCTGGTTATGAAGGCACTTACGTCACGATGTCGTACTTCACCTCATTCCCATTTTTCTGGTGCATAGCGATCTACTGATATTGCTGGTACTAGTGTGGAACGTTGAGTAAGAGTGACCTACTAGCACATATTCAAGTACTTCCATCACACGAAGGACAACAATCTCTAACCGGCAAGATGACCCGCATCGACTACAAGTCAAGCGCTTCCGACCAATCCTCTTACTGACAAATCGTCGCTTGCTCATACGTCTTCGGGGCAGTCCTTCACGATATGTTCCCGCTGCTCAGATCCATTATCGGCCACTTCCTGGTTTGTGGCCCAACATTTTCCTTGCCATGATCGCTTACAAGGTCTCTCCCATACTTGTGGGCGGTCAGTTTCTGCTCCTAGAGCCTTGCGACAATCTGGAATAGGATCTCGGTAATCTTTTCTAGGGAGATTCTTACCCCATCGTCCGGGCACTCCTGTCCCCCATATGCTGCAGCCATCTTTTTCTTGAGTCCTGAACGAAGGCAATCATATTGTACTTTGATAGCCTCTAGAGAAGAACAATAGTGTCAATTTTGTCTATTGCTTGCTTTCTCCTCGCATCTACAGCCATAGTTATGATTGTGCATCCAATATCCAGGATTGGTGATGGTGGCTATACTTGAATTTTAATTCGAAAACTAGGGCCAGCCCATGCACTCCAAGGAGGGAGGCCTCAGAAGAGGCTGCCGAACCGGTGGCAGCACCACCGGGCAGAAACGGTGGCTGGAAACCAATCAACGAGAGGACGTGGGGGGTGAGGTGCCCCAAATGTAAGCGGTGGTGGCCCAGGGCGAAACATAAACGGGTCCTTACATTTTTCAGTCAATAGTTTTAATTCGAAAATGGAAAGGGCGAAATTGTAGTGCTCGAATATGAAATTCTCGTGGTCATTTGTGAAGCATGGGCATAACTAGTGCTCCGAAGATGACTGTGCTCTTAAATAGAGAAATCATACTGGCTCTTTACGTTGATGATGGGATGATAATCGCTAGAGAAGAGAAGGGACAGGAACCAGCAAAGAAACACACCTTCCGTGTAACTCGCGCATGCAATTTTTTCATCGAATTTCGAAGAACTCGCGACGAGAAACACGAACATGTATATCATATGCCAAACTTATGAGCCGTTTGCGAGATAATCCACCAAAAATATCGAAAATTGAAAGTCGATTGATAGTCGAATTTGAGCCTGAATAAAGGTACTCAAGTGGTCTAGACCTCTCCTTCTCCGCTGCAGACTGCCGTTACGCAGTGAACTCGTGGGCTCCTTTATCCTCCGGTCGGAGAACTCGATGCGCTCCTCGCAAGTGTAAACAAACTCACGCCACTATCATGCCTTATCTTCCCTGGACCAAATAGGAATATGTCTTCCAATCAGACATTGGATTCTCAGATCTACGATTTATTGGCTTCACGGGATGGATTTTGACCTCACGATTCTATACGGAAGTCAAACTGGAAATGCCGAGGATCTGGCGAAAAGAATCGGCTTGGAGGCCAAACGTCGAGGAGTCTCGAGTTTGCAAGTTTTATCAGTGGACGATTTCAATCTTAAGTTACTGCCAAAGATCAAGTTTGTGTTATTCGTTTGTGCAACCACCGGCCATGGTCAAGAGCCAGAGAACATGAAAAACTTCTATAATTTCATTAGACGTCGTGATCTCCCAAATGACTGCCTTAGGGGTCTCAAATTTGCCATCTACGGTTTAGGTAGTTCCTCGTATGCGAAATTCAACTATGTTTCGAAGATCCTATTCAAGAGACTGTCAGAGTGTGGAGCAGAGCCACTTCAGGAGCTTGTGGCCAGTGACGAACAGCACCGTTTCGGCTGTGATGGACTGATTTATCCAAAACTCGATGAGCTCTGGCCCGGACTTGGCTTGGACTCTGGAACCTCATTAGTCAAACAAGATGACGAAAAGAGAAAAGCCGATAATTCATATGAAGTCTCATTCTACGATAAAGATGGTGATTTTCCAGAACCGGTTGATAAATTTAAGACCGAGTTTATAGCAAAGTACAAAATCGGAGCAGCCACATGTATCGTTAATGATCGTCTGACGCCGGAATCACACTTCCAAGACACAAGACTATTATGTTATAAGGCCCACAATCCGATAAGCTATGAGCCAGGGGATGTTTGTACTATTTACCCTCAAAATTCGGACTCCACAGTTCAAAGTTTCATCAATCTCCTCCGCCTTGACCCTAAATCACGGATTAGGATAACGAAACGAGACCCAAATTACATGATCAATTATCTTTACGATTTTATTCCAGATGGATTGAAAGTCGAGGATTTAGTTAGATACTATTTGGATATACAGTCTGTGCCAAAGAGGTCTTTCTTTGAGTATCTGTGGCCTCTCAGTGACAACGAGCTGGAACGTGAAAAACTAAAAGAGTTTGCCACAACCGAGGGTCAAGCAGAGTTATACGAATATTGTGTGAGACCCAAACGAAGCATTCTTGAGACACTGATGGATTTTCCAAACACAGTTGGAAATATTAAGTTTGAATATCTATTCGACCTGATACCACCCATCAAGCCAAGATCGTTTTCAATAGCATCCTCCTTGAGAGCCCATCCCAATGAGATCCACCTACTTGTTGGTGTTGTCAACTATAAGACCTCGATGAGGAGTCCTCGATTGGGTCTGTGTTCGAACTATCTGGCAAGTATGAAGGTCAACAGAGATCCGGTGGAAAAGGTTGCACAGGAAAGCATGTTGAGATTTTTTATCCGCAACACAGCGTTCAAACTGCCAAGAGATCTTCACCAGCCAATTATAATGATAGGCCCGGGTTTGGGTCTCTCGCCGTTTAGAGCATTCATTGAGGAGCGAGCCATAAGGCTTGAGGAGGAAGGGGATGAGTTAAGGAGAGAGGTACTTCCTGCTAGCTTTTTATACTTTGGCTGTCGTTATGAAGAGATGGACTATTATTTCAGACAATCATTAGAGGAATATAGTGAGAAGTGTGTGATAAAACTAGCGGTTGCTTTCTCACGCCACAAGCCCAAACAATACGTGCAAGATCTCATAGCCCAGGATGCTCATTTGATTGGACAGCTCATAAAGGAGAAAAATGCCCTCGTCTATGTTGCTGGTAATTCTAAACTTCCCGAGAACCTTAGGTCACTTTTGGGAGAGATTCTATCTGAGGGTTCAGAGTTCTCAGGTGATCCAGAGGGCATTGCAACGCGTTTAGAAATGAGCAATAGGATACGATACGACTGTTGGTGATACGTGATACTGCCTGGGCGGGCTCTCTGTGTGTGTATGACTTTCGCATCCATACATCATGCTGGCGAGAGGATAAAAAAGAATAATCGTTCGAACCGGTGGGCCATTGGGGGCGAAAAAGAAATTGGACAGTTGGTCGATCAATGAGCTAGAGAACAGTAGCTAGCAAAGAGAAATAAAGGGGTATCTCTGACGGGCCTTCTTGGCATTCTCATCTTTCCAGAGCACTTGCCTGATTGAATTCTGCCAGTGACAATGTGTGTGCTTCCCTAGCAGCCCTCTGGTGGTAACCCGAGCCGAGCACGATCGGCGGCCTCCAATTTGGCTGCTGGCTGGCAAAACACTGACACTTTGGAAACTATTAGAAAAGTTCCATCTGCTAAGCAGCCTTCAATAGTTCGTAGTTTGATCGCATCACAAATCATTCCTGGCCAATGATAGTCTTTGAGTCTCTAAAATGATACAAAATCCCATTGGACTACTCGGAGCTCAACAGATCTCCCATTGTACCATAATGGTTGGTCTCTGCCAGAGATTTCTAGGCTTGCATTTTCGACGTGGATTCAATCCAGTGTTGGATATCCTGAGTCGATTGTGCATGAGAAGGCACGCAAGAGGTGCAACTTTGAACCGAGTGGAGGACCATGTCCGTTTGAACTGGACTTTACAATCATAACAACGCATTCTCATGTATTCGGTTTTGTCTCTGATGACTGGAAAGCTAAAAGACAGCAGCCAAAAGGTCGATCTTCATGACGGATTGAGTAAGAATTAACCTCTCAGACTAGAGTCCATCCAACGCAGAGGTGACCAAGATTACAGAGACAAACTGGGGCGAAAAGAGAACGAGTTCATTGGACCAATAAGAAATTAAATATTTTTTGAAGGGTGTCAATCACGAGCAATCGCGTCCGTTTTAGTTAAACACACTATATAGTGAAGCCTCCAGTGGCAATTGGCGGAAATTGGCACCCTTTCCAAAGGTCATTTCAGGGGCCGGAAGTTTTAGTGTTCTGGGAGGAAGGAGAGCGGCGCTAAGTGGACAGTGGTCGGGCTTGAATGACATTCAGCGTTTGGAGTAGAAAATGCGTCCGTACTCGCAAAGTGGACATCTAAGCGATCGAGCGGACGAAGAGATTGAATGAGAGGAGCTTGAGGAGGTGGAAGTGAGTAAACACGTTCTGTTAGTTCGCCGACTTTCTGAGACTGTCTCCCATGGGCTCAGGTTGACTGAGAGGCCTGGAAGACAGAGAAAAGGCCATTTGTTTGCTCGGATCTGTTTGTGTTCCCTCGGTGAAAGGGCCAAAAGTTGAGTGCAATATTTTCTCTAACAAGCTGGGGCCTTTTTTGCCTCCTTGGGAGTTGGCTCGCAATTGGAGAAAGCTCGCCCAACCAGGAGGGAAAGGCGCTCAGAGCAAGCTGAGCGGCTTAGATATAGTCATGAGGACGATTTGGTCGTGGACTCAAGGCCTTTAGAGTCAAAAGGGAGTCTCAGCGAGCCTCTTTGGCCACCACGTCGCCTCATCGGTGTGTGATCTGTGGACGAGCGGGACTGGGATGGCTGGTTTCTATTTTGGTTGATGTCAAGATTGTGCCATTTGATGATTGCAGTGCTGTCCAGCTGGAGAGAGTTTCGATGCCTGAAAGTGTGGTGGAATTGGGCCTCTGGAAGGAAGGTGAAGCTCTCCTGCAGTCTTCGTGCTCTTCAGGCTGCAGAGGAGCTCTGACGCCTCTGCAGCTGGCTGATCGGCCGCCCCAAAGTGCCTCTCAAGTTGGCCCAACGAGGCCACACAGCAAAGCAGGTGCAGCTTTCTCGTGTCTGTGTGTATCAGTGTATAATCCGGCCTATTCAGCTGGCGGGCCGGCCGAGAGCAGGGCCAACATTCCACACTGTCCCCGCACCTGGTCTGCCCTTTGGAATACCGTTGAGCTGGGCCGAATTGGGCCTAGCCCCAAAGGGAGCCAGTGGGACGGGCTTATTAGAGGCGGCCGGCCGTGCTGGGGAACAAGTGGGCGCCCCACGCGATCACTTGAGGCGCTCGCTCGCCGCCAAAGCTGGGCCCCAAAGTATAGGATTCGCGCCCTGTGTAGTCTGGCGGCGGCCTCTTGAACGGGGCTCTTCCTCCTTCTCCTCCTCTTCGCCTTCCTCTTCCGGCGAGGAATCCAACAAATTTGGCCACATTCGAACGGTGTGGCCAAATTTGGCCCACTTGCAGGCGGCCAGCCAATGGGCAATCCCGGCCGCTCATTGTATTCCTCGCACACACAGTCTCGGGCACGCACTGAGCTCCTATTAGCAGGCAGCCCAGGCAGAGAGCTCGCCTGCTCGAGACTGGCCCCACTTGGGCTCGTCTTGGGCGCACTTGCGCCAAACTGGAGCACACGCGCCCCCAACTCCAACTGGCGCTCACGCCAAGGCCCACCGACCAGGCTCCTCGAGGCCGCCCCCAACCGGCGGCCGCACTCGAGCGGCCCCGGAAGCCCAAGTGTATTTGTCAGCGGCCCCAAATGGCGGCGCGCGGCCGCTGGCGCTCGGGGGGCGTGCCGGCGATTAAACCCACGCCCGCGCCCGAGCGGTGCTCGCCGGGGCGTCGAGGGGGCGCGCCTTGGCCGGGGGCCGTCGCCGGCGGGTGTGGAACAATATTTGGCGGCGGCCCCTCGGGTGCAAGGAGGAGCTCCTTGCGGGTTGGCGGCGGTGGCGCCGCTGGGCGCCGGCGGCAGTGAGTCAGCCTGGGGGCGCTCGAGCAGCCGCCAGCGCGCCCCCAATTGTGCAACACTGACCGGCCTTGTGTGCGGCCCGGCGGGAAGTGGCGCGACTGGGGGCGGCAGCCAGGGGGGGACTGGGGACGCCTAAATTTGGGGCGCCTCTCACGACTGGCTGCCCCTTTGCCTCCTTTTGGCCCGCGCGGACAAAAGGAGGACGAGCGGCGGGGGAGGGCAGGCGGGCGGGAGTGCGTGCGAGAGCACAGCGCGCGGGGGAAAAAGAAGTGTCCGCGGGAGTGAAAATGGACGTGCACGCACACTGGCTGCCTACTGGGCGCACTAGGCTTACTGGGCGCACTAGGCGCACACAACACTAGGCAGTGCGTAGTGCGCGCACTAGCACCAAGCGGCCGGCAGCAGTGGCACGGCGCACTAGCAGGCAGCCAGCCACTAGGCAGCGCGCACAAAATGGGCCTCGAGGAAACGGATGAGAGAAACTGGCGAAGCGCGCCTGCCGCACGTATTGCAGCGGCCCCAACCGGCGCCACCTACTAAGCCAGCGACTGGAAGCGGGGCCCCCAACTGGCCACTTGGAAACAGTCCCGATTGGGCGGCCGTCCTTTTGGCAACCTCGTTGCGACTGGCTGCCGGCCAATTGAGCTGCCAGTCGGCAGCCAGCGCGCCCATCCAGCCCAAGTGGGCCCCCCCTCCCCCCTTTGGACGGAGGACGTGTTTGTGCATTAGGGTCCGGGTTGTGGGTGCGGGGCGGCCCAGTTGGCGCGCGCAGGAAGGAGGCGGCCCAGCTCGTTGGCAAGCCAGAGGGAAACAAGAGCGGGCCAAGGGAGCTGGAAGTGGAAGGAACGAGGGGGGAGGGAGGGCGACGCGAGAGTGAGCATCGGCGCATAAGTTTGCAGGGCTACACACTGAGTGAGTGGGCCTTCTCTGGCTCTGCCTCTGGCTCTGGCTCTGCCTGTGCCTTGGCCAGATAGCTGCCAGCCGAGTGGGGGAGAACCCAAAGGGAAATTACGTCGACTCACATATCTAAAGGAGGGCGGCCCAGTGCAGCAGGGGCGCCACCAGCGCCACCAGAGCAGCGGCAGCAGCAGCAACAACAACAACAACAACAACAACAACAACAACATGGGCCGCAGAGGCAGCAGCAGGAGCAGAGCAGCGCGCCGGCCCACTGGCACTGCTGGCGAAGCGCACCCAGTTGGCCACAGAGGCCCACTGCCTTTGGGCCAGCCAGGCAGCGCAAGTCGCGCACACACACTCTGAGCCGATTCCCCAGAATTGAATTGCGCACGGTACCCTCGGGTGTATAGTGGATGTGCGTGTGTGTCCAATGGAGGAGGGATCGCATTAGATGTGAGCCCTCTCTATGTGTGTGTCTCTCTCTCTCTCTCTCTTGCTCTCTTCCTCACACTGCTGGGCCCAACTGGCACACGCTAGTATAGCTTTCACTCTTTGAGTCAGCACCAGCCTCTGAGGCGCCCATAGGCTGCCAGGGAGCGAGCGAGCCCACCAGGCCCAGTGTGTGTACGTATGGAGTTGGCAGCTAAAAACTGCACACGCACATAGTGAAATCTGTGGCCAAACGGGCCATTGCACGAGCCAGTTTGTCTGCGTTGGTCTGTAAGTCTGTGTGTGTGTGTGTGCGTGTGTGTGCCCTAGTGTCGCAACATGAACGGCGACAGAAAATAGCACAAAACTTTTGTTCGCTTTTCCCTCTCCTTTCCCCCCGCGTCTCTTCAAGCATTCGCTCCCTGCCTTCACTTTTGAGCCAGTACGCGCACAAACACAACAGCCCCTCTCTCTCTCTCTCAAGCTGACGCCGCGCTCCAATGGCCTGAGTTACGCGACGACGCTATACGACCACGACCACGAACGACTGCTACGCGCTGGACGGACGAGCACCGAAAGAGCAAGCCAGCAGCAGAAAACTACACTCACTCTTACTTTCTGGGGCGCGAAAGTCTCAACAAGAAACTGTACGAACAAACAAGAACAGAGCAGTAGAGCCCAACTTTATTCGCCACGGCCTCAATCTCAATCTCTCTCAATTCCAATCGAATTATTTCGTCCGTCAACAACATCTCTTCAACCATCTCTCAGGGGCCCCCACCTATCCACTAGGCCCCCCCACTTGGCGTTGTTTTTTTTCTCATCTCTCTCTCTCTCTCCAACAATCCGATGGCGTAATATTTCCCTCAAGGGGAACCAAATTAACACATCAACTTACTTATACATACACAACGGAATTATACCATCAACACAGAAATATATCACAACATCAAACATAACGTATATACATCAAAGTATATATTCTTATCCATAGATACACGTGCACCCTAGAGGACAAGCCACAAATTATAGAAATGACTCTCATGTGGGCCGCTCCAAATTTTGCTCATTCATCCAAGCTTCTCATGTTGGATTCATCTATCTAGAAATTATATTACCAATCTCTAGCTGGATCCAGCCCGTTATTGATCTCATTGACAGGGACTCGAAAGGCCACTTCCGTGCATGGACTCAACGTGCAAACAGAACAAGATAACTTTTAATCACAATGATTGATGATTTATGTGGTCTCATTTAACCATGAAGAGGACGTGATCAACCTCCCGATCTAAATTTCCTTCAAGGATATTAGGAATCAATCTCGTCTCTATCTCTATGAAACATTATCCTAGTCACCTAATGCAATAAGCTATACCAATCCAAGACTCATGCCATGGATATATAGCACCCGTAATATCCTTGAAGTATACTGCAAGATCTCATGATAAAATCAAGCAACTAACCCACCAAAAAGGACCAACATGTCACTAAATTAACAAAGGCATTCTTTGGTCGTTCTCTGAGCTTGCATCCACTCAACACTGCAATTGTCCTCTAGTCAGATTATTTACACTAGTCGAAGTAATAGAAAACTTTGATCTCAGTTGCCACCTAGGTGAAAACGATGCATAGTTATAGTTTATCAACAGTGAACGATACTAACGCTCCACCATATTAATAAGAAGTATAGATTTCATAATTTCCATAGTTCATCGTGTCACCCATCATGATATCTCAATCACTATTGCATCACCGTCTAAACTAGCAGGTGTGATCCGAATTTAGGTGGCAAATTGCAGAATTCAAGACGATTAAAGAAGGCACGCACTAAAGGTCAGATTGATTTGTTTGATCTTCTAGTCATGGATCATGCAACCAGGCATCTTTCGTCTCCCAGTCCAACATCTTCATTTTTGTTTCATCATTCCGAGAAAAATTACAAATCATCCAGCGATCTTCTTGGTCCCATGCTATCTTCAGACGCCGAAGATTGTGACGTAAACGCTTGTCTATCAGAAGCAGCTGGTGCCAACACATCAATAGAAAACTTCTCTTCAAGTCAAAGTAATGAAGAAGTTTGTAGTCCTTATGGTCACCAAAATTCTGGAACAGAACAGACTTTGTCTATGAATATAAGGGATGACTCAGAAGACGAAAGCCAACCGCTGATATTGGGCCAATTCGGATGCATCAATAGCATGAAAAGCGATGCACTCGTTATTGGTCACCAGATCTGTGGTGGCAACAATAATGAAATCAATCATCTTGGAACGACTAGACTAGACTCTGTCAAGAACTGTAGTGATATCAATAATAACAATAATCAGGAAGATGATGAAGAGGATGACGATGATGATGATGATGAAAACATGCGTAACATGCTCTCTAGTTCATCAAGGTCATCTGCTACTACTATGCAATTGCTGACCGATACTCATAATCATTCATTTTCTGAGAGGATTTCACTCGAGGAATACTCACCTTTGAGCTTGGTGAATGACTGCGACAATGCCTTACCTATGTCACCAACATCATTAGCCTGCGGCTCCCACCATTCCTCGTTTAAATCATCGCTCAAGATCGACCATCTTGGTGTTGATGGAGTTGGTGATGTAGGTGGCGTGAATGGAGTGGACGATGTTGTCGGTGATACTCGGTCCATGTCTCCCTCTTTACTATCTCATCCAGGCTCTAGTCAGCTCAATCACAATAGCATGTGGTCAAATTCAAGCACTGCAATCATTCAGAACCCGTCGATCCTGACAAGCAATTCGACTTCGATATTACTGTCGCAACACTCAGATCAGCATACACATCATTCGCACCATCATCATCAGATGAGCACATTGATCCAGCAACTTGAACCGCAATCTCTAGATGAACCACCTCCGTATATGGGCATCAACAATGGTCCTTCTGTATCAGCTTCAGAATTTGCTAGTGGAAATGGCCATGGTTCTGCGGTCCTTCTCAATAGACCCTCATCAGAGCCACCAATAACCAAGACTAATTTAGGCACAATGTCATTGAATGAAATGCAAAGAAATGCAACCAATCCATCTGCATCCACTTCGACAGTGAAAATGATAGCATCTTCAACCTCGAGCGGTAGAACATATCGCAAACAATCTTCTGCAAGCTCATCCACTGAAAGCACATCATTGAGTAAATCTAAAGCCGCTGGTTCCTCGTCTTCATCCTCAACCTCCAGTCGTTCTTCATGCAAGAGTAGGGCCGTTCGTTCGAGACAAAGAGACACCAAGATCAACAGCATAGATCAGACTAACCATCAAGAAGAGAATAGCCTCGAAGCTAAACAACATAGCTCTAAATTACACTTGCAACTAACACATCATAAGAAACTTAAAGAATTACAGCAACGACTTTTTGGAAATGTAGAATCTAGTGCAAATTCGACGAAAGACAATTCGAATGGAGAAACTAAAGACGTGAATAGTGTGACAGAGGAGAAGAGTCGCCCTCGAGATGAGTTGTCCAAAGTTAAAGTAGAAGTTCTCGCTGGGGATCACAATCTTAAATCCGAGAGTGGTGACCAGCGATCAACTGAGGCTGATTCCTCAGCTTGTCAAGAAATGATTGCACCTGAGAGTGATACTAAGCAATCAAGCACAAGTGATAGCTCCGCAAATGTCAACCAATCGAGGCCAACACTGAAGAGCTCTCGTCAAACTAACAGACGAAGAAAACTATCGAACAAGAATCAGTCAGCAAGCCATGAATCTACAGACCAAGCAGCATCTAATGATGCCGCTCCTGCCCAACGTTCAACTCAAAGACTGGTTAAAACCGAGACTGCAGAACCAGATACTACAACAAAGACCTCTGATTGTCTAAAATTGGCTGATTTGTTGACATCTGATTGTAGTGCGGAGTCGATACGCACAAACTCCAATCTTGGAGTAACTATGAACAACGAAGGAGGGCATATCAATAACTATGGCCAAGATAGAAGCATCCAGCACATTCAGTTGCAAATGAATCCATCCCTGACGGTTGTGGCTAATAATAATGGGGTCATGCAGCCGATGACTATACAGCAACATCAACTGCACCTAAACAGTAATAATAATAATAATTATTCGATATCAGCAGGCGTAAATAATCAAACACCACGCCAATGTCAATCCAATTCCACAGTTTCCAAGCTAGTGGCCATCGATAATACAAACGGATTTATCTCCGGGGCACAACTAAACTGCAATATAGTACCTAGTGGGGAGGTTAACAATCCTCATGATGGGGCCGATTCGCACAAGCCAAACAATTCTGATGAGCCTGGCTTGATTCTGAATTGGCGCATGGCGATGGGTCAGAACAGTGGCAATAACAACGATAATCAGTGCAATCTAAACGGTGGTGATTCCAAGAGTATCGCCAATCAAGCAAACAATACTTCAGGAACTACCATTGGAGCGCACCAGATAGCAATTCAGGTTATCTGCCAGGATGGAACCTCTTTGGTTCTACCTGTGTCCTCGGCAACAAATCTAAACGCAGCTGTCTCCCTGTCCACTCAAGGACAAGCTCAACTCCAAGCAATATTGACCAACCCAAATTGTAACGCGTCGCTAAATTGTCAGCAGCACCAGCATAGAGCGACTGGCACCCAACAAATTTTCCCTGTCGTCACAATGATTAACAATCAGTCCAACTTGACATCCGCTGTCAACCAGACCAACATCGCTTCAAGCAAAGTTTCCAGCCCCTCGGGGTTGAATTCTACGAGCACTTCTGGTCTAGCTGCAAGCTCTCCCACACTCGCAGCCTTACTGGATGCTGGCTCGAACCGGAATCTTAATTTGAGCACCACCACGGGTTCTGATATTCAAGGTCAAAACTCAATTCCAGGAAATTTGTTGAGGAAGTTTGTCACAAGAAGCTCAATTATTCAAAATTCGGCCGACAACAATGGGCATGGTTCGAGTAATAATCAAGTCTCACTGAGTGATACATCAAAAACAAAGAAAGCAAGATTGGATCCATCAAACTCTGAAGATACTTGCAACGCCATCAATTCACAAGCTGTAACATTCACACTGATAGACCATCAAAATCTCGTGGTAACAAACGGAAACGACGCTAAGGCCAACAATACCAGCGGCAATCAAGCAAGCGTGAAGGCCGGCGATCAAGCGGTCCCCTCACGGCAGGAGGAGATTGCTTCAAGGCAGGCCCCCTCCAGCAACCAAGCCAAAGATGCTACAACCATTCGGGCTCAAAATTTTTCAGGAACTATCAATACAAATAACAACGGCTCTTCAACTACCAAGCCCGCGAGCAGATCGTCGTCGAACACAGGCAACAGACCAGTTGATCCTACTCAACCTTTCCGTTGTGAACACTGCAACTCAACATTCACGCGATTGGGTAATTTCACTCGTCACAAGAAAATACACACCGTTCCAACCAAGGATGGTCAACGTTTCAAGTGTGATGTATGCAGCAAATCGTTCCTACAGCGGTGCGATTTGGCCAGACACCTTCACATCCATCGTGGAACAGAACCTCATCGTTGCAATATTTGTGGCAAGGGTTACATTAGACATTCTGATCTGGTCACTCATCAAAGATTTCACAACAAGGAGAAACCTTTTGGTTGCCCGCATTGCAGCAAAGGATTTTGTCAAAGAGGTGACCTAAACCGACATCTAAGATCAATACATTTGCAAATGAAGCCCATACTTTGTCCCTGTTGCAACAGAAAATTTGCCAAACAAGAAACTTTGTTGAGGCATCTGAATACTGCACATAGAGGAGCCAATAACAAGACCGTTTTTGCTGCCAACGCCGAAAACCAAAGTGTTGGAGCGGGGGAATCAGCCACCAATTGCAATAAGAAGGCAAATCGTGTGGAGCCAAATAGTTCAAGCGAGGTTGTCAACGAGAACAGTGATAAAACGCCAGAGCATCAGGGTGCAATCAATAATTCAAGCAACCACAGGAACAAGTCCGGATCGGTGGCCTCATTACAAGCGATTCAGGCGACCCTCTGCAAGGTTCAGTCCGTCGATCCATCCAAGAAACTAAAATTGCTAGTTTCAGCTAACGATGGTCCATCAAGCACTGCCAAAGCTGCAACATGAATACAATAAGGGTTTGAGTTGGACGTTAAATTCAAGCTAAACTCATGACTATTTTTTAGAAATTCGCTAATTCGGCAAGCAATACTGGCCTAATCACTAGTATAGTGATCCGGATTTTCAACTATCACAAAAGCGGAGCGGTAAACGATTTACCATGATCCGTGCACAAGCTCATTTGGGGTTGCAGTTGATCATTTCTTTGTCGAACCAAGGAAGGCAAAATCTTAAGACTACCCAGACAATCTAATTAATACACATTGCCAGCTCACACATACACACCTAGATCTAATTGATGGGATGAACTTGAGTTCGTCATGCACTCAGCCAGAAAATATCCAACACCAGAGTTAACTATCTCAGGAGTAAACAACAAATAGAGAGCATCTAGAAGGTGATGAAATCTGCTAGATGGCCCCTAGGGCGTCCATGACAAAAAATTGATCAACAATATCTATCTTTCAGTTGGCCACATATAAACTAGATATATGAGCAAAGAGATTATTGCCATAAGCTGTATTTGTAATTTGATCTCGTTAAGATTGAATAAACTTTAGTCCAAATACATTGAAGGAGCGTAGCATCCTGTCATCTAGTCATCCATACGGTGTCTCCAGAGCAATAAGTAGATTTGTCTTCTCAGAATTGAATATTTCGAGTCAATCTAATGATTCTCCGTTTTGATTACAGAGATTGTCAGTAATTGTTAGAATTCCATAATCAACAAGATCAGACTAGGCGAGGAACCATGATAAGTGCGTAGAAGATAAACATGACTCTATCGCAGAAGATGATCATCTGCATCCATTCCAGTTGGCCGCCAGTTAGATAGACAGTTGTATTCAAGGCACCTGACTCGGAGACTCCTGGTATCTCCACCGTGGCACTGCCCGTCCCTCTCTTTTGCTGATCAATAGAATCCGAATCCTGCTCGTCCACGTCTTCCACCAAAGAAACGTGCTCGCCCAGATTGGGCCCGCCTCTGGAGGGGCCAATCTTGCGGCTGCCCATGCTCTTGCTCTGGAATGCTTGGCCGCCTCCAGAGCCAGTCAGGAGGCCTCCAGTTTGTCCGGCTTGCGAGCGAGCGGCGTAATCGTTTGAATTGATGCCAAAGCATAGCAATCGGGCGATCGGACCCGAAAGGAGCGCACTGAGAGTGTATGGAACGGGCGGCAACCAGTCGGCCAGTGCCAGCAAGCGTCTAAATAGGAGTGTCATTAGGAGAGCTAGAGTGGACAAGAAGAGGTCATCACGTAGATATGATATTGGTCTTGCCAAGCCGATTGCATTCACTCCCAACTGTAGACCAATATAGAGCATGAGCAGTAGTTGGATTAGGATGGCAAATATGGCCAGATGGATCCTGACTGGCCAGTTGATTGGTAGAAAGAACATGCAAAGGGTCAAGATAATTGCCGTCAAGGTGGGGATCCTCATCAGCATGGGGAGTGCATTGCCGCGGCGTTTAAGTTGCACGGAAAGCGACTCAAATGAGTAGGATCCATAACCTTCGTAGAATCGCTCATAACGTTCCCCTGTGACATTAATGAATTCCAAACGAGGATTCACAAACCATGGGCCAGCTAGGAAGAATTCGTTCCCTGGGGTTGTTATGTTCACCTCATGAGCTTGATAAATGAGCGAACAAAATGTCAACCTACAAGTGACTGGTCTAATTGTGAATGGATAATCGTAGGCCCAAACTGGACACTTTGAGTGCAATAGGCCCATTGTTATCCAGAGTACGTCCCCAGTTGAGTTGACCAAAATCTCTGATTCGGTAAATACATTCACAATATTATCCTGGTCGGCTGTGTTTATCAGCACAATGTCCGGTTTCCAGATCTCATTTGGATTCATGTGGATCTGTTTCAGTTGTTGATAATCGTTTGGGTCCCAAGAGAGGAATTCATCGCGCCAAGTTATGTGAAACCAAGCGTCAGTGATTAGCATCGAGTTAACTGTGTCCAATTCAACAAACTCATTCACAGTGATACGCATGTCCACCTTCGTTTGGGTCAAGTGGTTCTTCACGGGCCTGCTAATCCTATCGTATTGACGCGTAGCCAACAACTCCTGGCGCAGTTTCCTCAGACTGTAGCTCTCGTCTGGAGCTGAATGATTGATCGTTGTTCATTGGACGGTATTTAATTGGCAAGTTTTCGAGTGAGTCAATGTTGATTTCATCGTCCAATAACTCTCGTTAGTGACCTATTAGACAGGACCTTTCGCTGGCTCAAATCGCCCTCTGACTTTGGACGCTTTTTCACTCACCTTCCGTTCCGTTTCCGCCACCGTCGAGACATTCTACTTGGATTGTTGAGGCCAAGATCACAAGGTGAACTATCAGGATGAGAGGCCCCAGAATCTTGTTGTGAGCCATCAGGAAATTGTCAGGAGGTTAAACTTCTAGTCTCGTGCACTTGAGATAAACACTAAGTTTGAATGAAAGGACCGAGTGGCGACAAACATTTTGTCGCCCGCAATTGTCATACCAGAGCCATTCGAAATTTCTAGTGGGAGTTCTAATTCCATCCGAAACTTGATACGAGCAGAATTGTCGGACTATTGTAGAGTTCGTTAAACTCAAAATCAATTTGAATTAGAATAGGTTCTCAATTGTAACTGTGATATGAATATTTGGAAACAAAATATCAATTTGCGCCTCAGACTGATGGGTCCGCCTGGGCGCAATCCCGACCATCAGTCGCGTATTGGTTTTCCCTGCTTATCGCAGTCAACTAATGAGCTTCACTGGTCGCCATTTTGGCTACGGACTAATTATACCAGTGACTTTTCCGAATGATTGCCACTTGATGGTCCACTCTGTTTGCTACAACCGGCCACTCTGACTGGCGGAAAAACTCCGATGAATTTGACCATCTGCAGAGCAAGTCTATTTCCTGCGGCATGATCGACTGGCAAGAATGGCAAATATTGGCCTTCCTAGACCAAAGATACTTGAATCTCGACCATCAGATGCGTTCTGTGTTTGCATGTGGCCCATTCTGGCGCAGGGCTCACATTTATCGACGTCTAATTGCGCGAAGTTGATGCTGGACAGCGATTCTAATTTCAGACCAGATCAGAGAAGGCAAGATGATAGAAATTGCTACTATACGGAACGATTATGAACAAAAAGAAAGAGAGAATTCTTTGCTGTTTCGCTAACAACTTCCTCTCCCAATCGCCGGGAATGGCATCCAAAGTATCTGTTCCAAGGTATCTGTACTGTGGATCTCTTGTCCCCTTCCTTTCATAACGTCTCACCATATTCGAGACACAAAATCTAGCCAGAACGTGGTGTCTCTGGACTACTGGGCTGCCCAGTGGTGCACCTTGAACTGAGATACAATCTGAGGCCAACTGGAGCTCGATGATTGAGCATACATCCCTTAGTAATTAGTGTGCAAGATGGATGAGCTACTGGTTTGATATCAGCTGCATTTGCGGACATGCTATGCAACGAACTTCTGCACCTCAATATTGTAAGATGAGCGGCTAGAATGTTAAAGTTCACGAAAAAGAGACAAAGTTGGGACCAATTTCGAAGAAAAAACTCGACAAACATAAGTCACGAGCATGTGGAAGCAGCAAACAGCTGAAATGCTTCAACAGGATCTGCAGGTTGATCAAATATTCGGTTCTCAGTCGCCCTTTTTCACACCGATCTTGCATGGATTTTGTGCCTCGTGTCACTGTCGATTAGCCTCGCTTGTTTATACTACCTGACCGGCTTCCATAAAGAAATCTTACCTATGACAGTTTATCAAGTTCATGCAGTCTCCTCTTTGTCACTGGACAAATTTTGAATCCTAAATCATAATCTCATGAAGCACCGTGTCCAAAATCAAGGTAGAGTGCCCGTGAAAGTATCTCCACAAGTTTCCAGATCACTTCCAGGAATCAGCTGAAGAGAACCCAGCGCTCTGGGGAAATGTCGGCCGTCACGAGACCGGTGAACTGGGCTAAAAGTGAAACGCTTTTCCAGCTCAGGCAAATCTGGACAGACTCAACCATCCGTTGATTATTTATTAGGAAATTGGTTAAGATCATAAGACTATCAGACGGTCTCGGCACCTGATCAGAGTTCATAAAGTTTAAGTTGCGGGCCAGCTGTTCTAGACAGCCTCTTATCGCTCGACTGGCGAGAGCGGGAATTCGAGATTTTGGACATAGGGGAGCACATAGGGTGTGCCGGTGAACCTTTCAGTATCAGACTTTATGGGTGGACGTTTTTCGAGTTGCAATAAGTTGCAATAAGCCTGTGTTCGCTGGCCAAGCTTGATGAATGGACTCCAATTTGACAATATATGCGACTCGCTAGGGAGAGGCTCTACTTGTTCAATCAGGATTTGAACGAGAACAGAAACTGGAAGTTAAATTTGATTTCAATTTTGCCGGCAAATAACGCCTCTCAGCGCTCTAAGACTGTTGACAGCGCAACTTTGGCCAACAAATGCTCGAGGCCTCATGTCACGTTGAGAGGGCTGTCAATCTTGACTATTCTGCAATTATGTGAGCATCTCAGAGGGTGTTGGATTGAGGAACTGTATCGAATTGTGAAGGCTTTATGTTGCGGATTTTTTTTAATAATCCCTTCCGTTCATCCTCAGGCCCCATCAACAAGGTCGCAGTTTAGTCTACAAAAGAGGCAAGCGTTGCTAGGTTGAGCAGAGTTGCTGGTATGTGCTAAGGTTGTGGAATGTAACAGTAGAGTGAAGATAAAAAGTGTTCAGGCGACTAGTATTTTATTGTTGCCAAGCCAAAATAATGAGCAGACTCTTCTGAGCAACCATGTAGCTGGGGGCCATTAGGGGAATGGTTTTTGTCGAAAACAGAAAGACTAGAAGGCAACAGTGAAGGCCCACTTCCTTTCTAGACATCTTTTATGAGCACGGCGATTGGCGAAGTTAGTCTGAATGTTGCTCTCCGCTTTGTGTGCCCTGTTTTATTCCGAACAAAAGAGGGCCCACAAACTACTAGTAGTAGTAGGCATTCCAATGAGCGTGGCGCGCCATAGTCGAGATGTTGTTTCGTTGTTGGCTGATAAAAGTGACATTTCTAACGCTACTGGGCCCCCCCATTAAAGTCAGCACATGATGTTGGCATCAAATGTTCTAGAATAGTTCCAACAGACAAATTAGGTGGAAAGAAGGAGCACCAAGACACTAGCGTGAAGAGAGAGAGCAGGAACAAATTCTATTCGGTACACCGACAAGCTAAGTGGAGGCATGAATGGAATTGGCCATTTGTCGTTGCGGTGCCTGTGTGTCTGTGTCTGTGTCCTAATGAGCGACCGACTGAACAGCTCCCATTCCACCTTGGCCAGTCCATCTCGACCTGTGTCTCAGCTCGAAAAGGGGCCGAGTCTGTTTGGTTCGCTTTGGAGCTCATACCAAGCTCACAAGCTAGCTGAGTGCGGCCAAGCGTAGGGCTTGGAGCGAGAGTGAGGCTGCTTGTGGTGCTGAGGCTGTCTAGCTGCCACCTAAGATTGAACCTTAGGTGGAATTTTATCCTGATTGGAGCTGACACAATGGGGCAGTGGCAAGGAGCAATCTATCTTAATGATCAAGAGCAACCGAGCCGAAGATTATCCAACCTGCCCGATTGAGGTTATTCTCGCCCCCAGCTAAGGCCCAATTAGTGCCCCGATCGATTCATAGCTACAGAGCAGTGCTATGAATTGAGGGGCCTTTTTTCTCCCTCACACTCCACCTGAATGACGGCAGCATCTCGGAGATATAGTATATATATTATAATATGTAGGTGCGATGTGATTAAATCTTCAACTTGGGGCCCCAGCAAACGCGTAGGCCTTCTCTCTCTCTCTCTTCTCGCTTGTAATTGGTGTGAGCGAGTTCACAACTGAGAAGGCCCAATGGCTGTCGAAAATCGGCCCAGAATGAGGCCTCCAACTGGCGTGGAAACTACATTGATTAGCGTGCTCTGGATCGACTCGAGATGAGAAGAGGAAGTGCTCTGGACCAACAACTTTGGGCTGTGCTTGTCTGTGGGCTTTGTATGCAGCTTTATGTGCAGTTTCTATACATTGTGAGTAAACCAGAGGACCAGCACTGATCCAGCTAGTTTTGGAACCTCAAATCGTCCCACTGGATTGATGGGCTTATTTTCCGCCTTGTTGCCGCGGACGAAGCAGATTTCCAAACAACATGGAAGTCGGACAGACACTGAGTAATGGGCAGCACCTTTAGTTGGCACCAGCTGGTCCTCATCTTGGCGTGCATCTTCATCAATCAATTGCTTTCTGGTGTTTGCACCAGAAAGACGTGACGGTCTCACTCGTTGGAAAGGATGAATCAATCATTTGTGTGCGCAATGATCGATCATTATGCGCGTGCATATGCATAATTTGTCCATATTTCATATGCTAGCACGTAACCTCAACACCAGGCCAGCGCCAAGACTTCTTGGGTATTCTAGTCCAATCCGAGATTGCAGACCTCCCTCTTTTGCTCCACAAAAATTGAACCACAATGGTCGCTCGCATTTAACATTCTATCTGGGTGCACGCGGACCAACCTGTCTCGGCCTGTGGACCAGGACGGCACACAAAGGGCCGCAAGGACTTGCAAATGTTGATTCAGGTGACTGAGTGGAGGGAAAGCTCGCTCGTCCGTTTAGCCAAAAAAGTAATCTCAACTGGGCCGTGGCCCTGGGGCTAAGTGGACGGCGAAGTGGGGCTCGCTGGATGGAGCGTGCTCGTCGGTGGTGATGCGTGCCAGCTTTGCAGGCCCTTCAGGGTCAGAGTGGCCGGCTGAAGGTTGGCAGTATGCATTTGGTTGCGTGCCGACATGCTTGAGTGGCAGCAGCTGAGGACTGGAATCGTGACAGTTTCATTTGGGCTGAACGGCAACTGAGCATGCAAACATCCTTGAGCGAGAGACGAAGACTACGCTGGCCCCTGTGCATGGCAAACAATCCCCAAAAAGCCTCCTCATCCTCCGAGGCAATAGCCAGCAGTTCATAAATGGCCCCAGGTGACACTGGCTGGCACTCAGCGACTGTGTGGGCATGCAGACAGCTTGGAAGAGGGCAGACAGATTATTGAAATCGGGGCTGATTTGGCACAAATCAGCAAGTTGTCTCAGGAAGGGATTCCATTTTCTCTGGACAGTCTAATCTGGCACTTTTTTTCTAGTCTGCTGCCGGCAGTTTCACGTTTCGCCGGGCCCACAAAAGTGAGTCTGTCTGGCGAAAGTTGTCCAATCTCGTAAGTGTGCCGCCGATCATGGAGAGCCATTAACTGGGTCAACATTGGGAGACAAATGGCCGCCCAAGAGTCGCTTGGATTACAGCTCGTCTGTGTGGTGCCGGGTGGCAGGAGGACGAAAATTACCCAATCATCACCTGGAGGTTTTTGTCCAATTGCTGCAAGTTTTATAGAGGCACCTTTCAGGCAGCAGAGTCATGCCAGAAGATATGTGAGGCCTAGTTATTGTTTATTTTTTATTGTTTATTCTTGGTTCACGGCAACTGCGTGCAAGGTTGAGAGTTTTCTGCAAACTCAAGCCATCACTCGTTTCCACGCATGAGGCCAGCAGGAGAGGGGATTTGGAAAAATGCAAAACAAAACACCACCGGTGGGCGTGTCGATAATCCAGGATGGGGCAGAGTTTGGAAGAGCTAACAGAGAATACAAAACACTCTTCTCCCCCGCATTTCGTGCATGAAGTTCCCCTCCGCCATAATCCGAAACACGAGAGCTTGCCAAATCAACACAGCCTCTGCCCTGGAACAGACGAGTCGCCAAATCCGGGCCCGCCCCAAGCAATCCAGTCTTGACCTGGATGCTGGCTAGTGGTGGTTGCCTGGGCTAAGGGCCGATCCTTGGGTGTTATTGTTTCAAGTTCGCAGTGTATGATTGAAAAAAGTCCATTCTGTTGGGCCCGCATCTGTGGTTGGGCAAGAATCAAGCCAGAGGGCTAGACAAGGGCCGATCAGGAGGGGGCGGGGGCCCGATTTGAAGCGGCGTACAGAGAGGTCCAAGTGCGACTGCGCAGCACAGACTCGATAAGGGCCCACAGACTAGGTCACGAGCTCGTCCCTCCTCCTGGGTGGTCCAATGTGGGAGACCTCGTGGGGCTGGAGTTAGTTGGAGCGCCCAGCAGGAGGAGGAAGCTTTTCAGGGGCGGTTGTTTCAATAAAAGTTGCAAAACATTGGGGAAAATTCGCCAATTGTTAGGTGAGAGGAAAGCAGAACAGAAGAGGACCAGTCTCGAGGGCACTTTTGAACGGTTTCACTAGCTGGGAAGAAATATCTAGCCAATGACTAGATATAGTCAGACTATCGGCGGGAAGTTGAGCGAGCTATTGTCTAGGTGTGCTGTGAGATTCCTTTTGTTTGCGAGACTGTTTCAAATCGATCGATCAGAAGAGGGAATGCTTGGATAATCGGGCAAGTTATAGCTGAATCATCATCAAGCTTCCGAGGGCAGAATGTTTGCTCGGAGTCGCATTTATTGAGAAATCGAGGCTACTTTTGAAGTATTGGAAAAGAATGAGGCTCTCTTGGCGGAAAGCGAGCCCATAGTAAAGGGTCGGCAGTGCTGAGGTACCATTAGGGAGTTTGGCTCGCCGAAAGAGAAGAAGATTTGTGAGGCGGGCGAGTTGGGCGATCGCTTTGGAAGAATTAGACGAAGGAAGAGAGTTTGAGTTTAGACCAAGTTGTGGTCGCTTGCCGCGGGGGGCGAAAAGACTGAAGCATATTTGTTATTCAAAATCAACCAACAGGAAGCAGAGGAGGCGCATAATCTTTTAGTCAAGTGAAAGGGGGAAAAAATTCAATCTCGCAACTGCATGACCCTTGAGATGATGTAAGTAAATCAGCCAGAGTTCTTGGAAGATCCAGACTGGAGCAATGCTCTCTGGTGGGCGTGCTCCAACTGCACAGTCTCCTTGGAGAGTGCCTTTTTATGGGTCTCGGTGTGTTGACATGTTGAGTTGGGCCCCAGCAGAATTGCGTGCAGTCTGCATTGCCTCTTTGGAACTCCAATGGCCCAGCTCCAATGGTGGGCCGGCGGAGATTTTCTTGCGCCTTTGTTTGCCCTTAGCATAAATTCCCAGAAGCACAAAAAAGTTCTCACTCTTGACAGCCAACTTGGACATTGATTTTTTGCATTTGTCTAGAATAGAGAGAGAGAGAGAGAGGGAGAAGCTCGCTTGATGTTTGGCGGTCCGCCCATTTGCCATAAACAAATGTGGCTCAATTCAAAACATCCACTGGTTTCCCTTGATCGAAATTCGCCAAACGGAAGAGGCGCCCCCAAAAGACAAGTCTCCAGCAACGCCCCTCCATCAGTTTTTCTCTCTTTTCCAGCGGAATGGCTTCAGTCTACTTGGGGCCTCTCGCTGGAGCGGTCTGGTGAGTGCAAGAGAGCGAGAAAGAGAGCGAGAGACTGTCTGGAGTTGTGCTTGTTCGTGCCCGGAATTTTGCAGTGAAGAAAGAGGACGAAAAGAAAGAGCTCAAGCCCATTAAATGCACTTCATCCAGACTGTCTTAGTGTCTGCCGGCCCCTTAGAGCAAACCGAGCTCAAAGGGCGCTCAAAAACCTCCAAACCGGCGCATTTAGACGCCCATTAAGTGTTCGGGCACTGAGGCTGGCCAGTATAATCAGGAGTCGCGTGAACACCCTTCCTGTTTGGGCGTCCATTTTTGTGGCAAACCGCTGGAAACAACAACTCGTCGGCCAACAACTCGATCAAAAGTCGCCCCCAACTCTAGAGGCCAAACACTAGTGCCAGTTGGCCTCTACAGCTCAAGTGGCTGCCCATGAAGTAGAGGGGCGCAGTCTCGCCCCTTCTTCTTCTCGGCTGCCCTCTGTTCACTTTGGCGTGGCCAGTCAAGCATTCTTGCTCAACCACTCGAGTTGGCGAGCTCCTTTGTGTGTGTGTGTGGAAAGCTACAAGCCAGTGGCCCAAATGGATTGCGGCCTGACAAATGGCCAGTCGATGAGTGGAGAAAAGTGGTGACTCTTTGGGCCAGTGGGCGGCCAGTAAGCTTCTCGGCTTGAGGCCTTGAGGTGAGTTGAGCGAGTGGCCTAGTGGCGCCTTGACACAGTCCAATATGGGCCAGCTGATTGCTAGACAGTCTGTCTGCCCGAGAGACTGTCTGCGCCTCAGATCCTCACTGGAATAATTGTTTTTCCTTGTTTGCCACCTCGAACTGGTGGGGCCTGAGCATTGGCTCAATTTGGTCCCGTCTGCTCGACCAGCATTGTCTGCCGTTTGGCTGCTCGCTGCTCGCTTCTCGCTCGTCCGCTAAGAAGATCAAGCGAAACTGGAACCCCTTCATGCTGTGGCTCTACGCACGCCGCCAGATAACAATAATAATCCCACTTGATAAATGGCTGGACTCTCGAGCGCGAGTCTCTCTGTTTCAATTCACTTGAAACTGCGACCCTCGAGAGACTGTCTTGCTCGCCTGGACTGGGCCCAGTCCCATGCAGACGGCCCAGTGTTTCCGAAGAGTAGTCTCCGGCGCCATGATTGCGCCCACTTCTTCTCACTTTTGATGAGACGGCTCTCCAATTTGAGGCCACTTCCGACCCACTCGAACAAGGGCCAGCTCGCCAGCGGGGGCCAAGACTGAAGGCAGGAGTTCCCTCTCACTCATTAGAGACCTGGAAGGATGCTCTCTCTCTTTATCCAGGATAACGACCCTGGACAAGGATAGGTGCAAGGTGCAAAGTGCGGGCGTTTGTTAGCGATGAGATGAGGGCTCACCAACAAAGGCCAAGGAGACCAGATACTAGTCCCCAGCAGCAATGGAGACAGGCTCTTGCCTTGGTGAGTTTTGCTGCAGTCTGGCGAGACGGTTTTTGTTTTCTCTTTGTTTCTTCTTTCCAATCGATGAACAACGTCCCAGCACGACGCTCCAGCTCACAGGCAGGGTAATGGAAAAGGAACGAGCAGCAACTAATGAGTCACATTGCTAAGGAACGACAATCTAGGCTGGCCACTATCTTGTGGCCGATCGTTGCAGCCTGTGTGTCAACTGTGGGCCGAGTGTTTGGGGGCTCCAATGGCGCAAGAGGGTGGGTTTATTTTTGCACAGTGCAGTCTACAGTGCAAGGGTATGCCACACTGCCACACTGCCACACTGCCACACTGGCACACTGGCACACTAGCAGAGTGCCTTGGTGGTGCAAGTGCAGCAAGCGAAGTGAGGTTAGCGAGCGAGGTGCCAAGGGTTATTATGGCCACACGAGTGGCGGCTTTGCCCCTCTGAAGCCGAGCCAGTTTCGGGCCAGATTCGATTTCGGATTGGGCGCTCCGATCGGGCAAGTGGACCCCCGGCCAGTTGGACGAGCAAGTGGCTAGTGAGAGAGGGAGAGAGAGGCACAAACGAGCCAGCTGGCGGTTGTAGAAAACGCTTTCGGGCAGCCAAACTGGAGCCAAACTGAACTCGTCCCGCCGGGGCCACACACACGGCGCAAGTGCTCGCTTGCCGTCCGCTTGGCTCGCTGGCTAGCCAACTGGCGCCCAATCAGTCTGCAGTTGCTGCCGTTCGGCTGCACTCGGCACAAGCTCGATAGTGGCCATAGTGACCAGAGGGACAACATCCCGGCCGCGCTCATTAGCTGGCCGCCCACTGCCTCGTGTGTCTCTGTGTGGATCCAGCCGGCTGTGCGATGTCTCCGGCGAGTGGCTGCCAACTGGGGGTGGCAAAATTTCACCAACTTGGGCCACTTTTGGTCCTCCCGGGAGGTGTCGAATTGGTGTGTCAGTGAGCCGAGATGGAGATTGGGGTGAAAGTGAGAGGAGATATGAATCAGGCGGCGGCTGGAATGGAGTGGGGCGCGTGATACTGGCACGATTGCAGTCTGCAATTTGGCGCCTGTGCTTGCGGGCGAGCAAACACCTGCAGCCATTGTGTGCTTTTGCACGCTGGTCGTTGCAATTTTCCCACTGGCTCGGGCCAAACGGTGGCTAGCCAGTGGCACCCATTGGCAACTGGAGCTCGAGAGGTGGGGTCCAATCACAGGCTGCGGCCCATTGATCAATGGTTGGCGAGTGGGCCAGTTGGAGTGGGCGATTGTCAGCGGGTGGAATTCAATCTAAATGCGAGAGCCAGTGTGAAAATCGGACGGCCGCTCCCTTCAATTCATGGCCCAAGATACGCACTTATATACATTCCCCCCGCCCATTCTGACCATTTCTCCATCATCGACTGGCCCGATCGCCTCCTCTGGCAGCCAAGAGGCGCGCACTTCGGCTGAATTGGGCAAATTCATTGCATTTTCCTGCCCCTTTGCTCCCGCAGTCAACTGTTTATGCAGTGGCCCCCGAGGCCAGAGAGGCGCCAAGGAGGCCATTATCTTCTTGGTCCTCGTTGATGGAATACGATTGATAGTCGCGCACCTGCAAACATGGGCCAGCAGAGCGCACTTTACGCCCAATTGATTTGCTCTCTGGGCTGCTTGGGGGGCCCAATTGCAGCCCAGTTGCAGCCCAGTTGGCAGCCCGTCCAGATCGGATCCTGCTGATTGGCGCGCGAGAACACTCGTTCGGGAGACATCCATGGGCGAGATAAGGCCGCTCATGGATGGAAACAAAATCCATCTGTCCAGAGGACGTACCGAGCGAGCTGAGCTGGCTGCACGCATGCCAATGCAAATTAGTGGTCGCCGCGTGCAGCAGTCCGAAAGCTCAGAGCCAGATTAAGCTGCTCGCTAGCTCGTGTCTAACTGGACTTTTGGACGCCGGCGACAATGCGGCCTCGAGTGACCAGCTGCTTCCATCGACAGACGCCCCTCGCACTTCGGACAGATGTCGATACTCTTGGGCCGCTTTTTCCACCAATTCGAGCTGCACTAATGGGCGCCCGATCGGCCACTTCCGGCCCACGTCGGTGGCTCTAATTTTGGCGGCGACTCTTTCGCCCAGATTGGCTGGCAGCGAGCGGCGCCTTAGGCGAGCTTGCTGGCACAGACACACTTCCCTGAGGATTGGCACGCCTGGAGGTGGGCGTGTCGCTTAGTGAATATGACGCGAGGGGCCACTGCTAATGGAGGAAATTCCGAAGGACTGGCTGCTCTGGACTGCCACGACCGACTGGCCTTGATGACTGCCCACCAGAGTCGAGCTTCCGTCCAATGGGCGCGCCAAGAACATTGACCGAACAGTTCAATCGATCGAAGGTGATCCATCACTCACTGGCGCCCGGAAGTTGGCCCCGAACTTGACCGGGATCGAGGAGGCTGGTCTGTGTGTGCATTGGAGGACAATGCACACAATATTGGGCGCGCAATGTTACGCGATATTCGGCGCTCATTTCCGCCTGGCCCCAGTCTTCCCCATTTGGCCCAGTCTAAGCCGCTGGGGAGGGCGAGCTCGGCGAGCAGAGCAGAGGCGGAAGCGGAAGCGGCACGCACGGGCGAGCTGCACGTGCCTGCTGAGCAGAGTCAAGAACTGCGGCCAGAAAATGGGGCCGCCCGTTGGGGCGAATCACTTAGGCCTAACCGCAGGTGCAAATGGAGGGCGACGACGAGGGCAAGACGAGCCGCACGAGGGGGGCAAGGCGAGGCGCAAGTGAGCGCGGCAGCAGCGGCGTGAGGCGGAGGGCGCCTGCTGCGTGTGGGGTGCATAATCATGAGCGGCCGGAAGGAGGCGGGCGACTTTGTGACGGCGGCGGATCGAGCGGCGGCTGGCAACTGGCTGGCCCAATGGGCTGGGCTCAATTTTGGCCACTTGAGAGAAGTCTTGGCTGGAAGTGCCGAGACTTCTGCGAGAGCGGCGGGCAAGCAAAGCGAGACGAGGCCGCCCGATGGAGTGGGCGCGATTGGGAGCGCGCTTGGAAGGAAGACTGCCAGCGAGACGGGGAGGCAAAAGTAATAGAAACTGATGGAGAAGGAAGGGGCCGGATTGCGGCTGGTCCGATCGAACTTGAGCTCGGGGCCCCAGAGACAGACTGCGGCGAGCTAGTGTCTGGGCGGCTCCAGCGGGCGAGCGTTCGGCGCCGAGATTATCAAGATGACCAAGATCGATTGGGAAGCGAGCTGGCGAGTTGGCGAGCTTGCTAGAGAGCCAAATGGGCGCCCTCCGATGCTGCTCGTCGATGCTCGTCACTTCACTTGGCGAGTGGAGGCGCCTCCACTCGCTAAGTGGCGGCGGGCTGATTTTGTCGCCGCCTGCAAGAGGCCGCCGCCGAGCACTGGTGGGTCCCAGTGGCTCGTCGAGCTTGGGCCAGATAATGTCTTGGCGAGTGGATGAGGGGCGAGCGGAGAGGCGCCGCTGGGGGACTGCTCTCACTTATTAGGAGTTTCTCCAATGGGCCAAAAGTGGGGCCCCAAGTGATGAGACCCGCTGGGAACTGGAGGAGGCTAGCCAGTTAGCAACTGGCTGAGCTTGGCCAAGCTTGAGCTCGCCAGAGAGTAGGTGTGGCTCTCTGGCGAGTGGAGGAGGCCAAAACTACTTGAAGACCGTCTGGAACTTTGGCTGGCTTGCTTGCAATTGGGCCCCTAACATTAGGCCTAGTTTGTTTGGCGCTCTGCTCGTCCCCAAAGAGAGTCCTCGAAGGCGCAAAAGTTGCCACTCATTTGTCGCCCACATTCTGGCCAATTTCTTGAGAGCCCACTGGCCATTGACCAGGCGTCGGCCAGCGAGGTCCCATTGGTGTAATCGAATTGGGATAATCTGCCGGCCGGCGCGCCCGATGAATTAGTGCAACGGCTAAGATACAGTCGCCCATAGACTGCCAGTGGGCGGGCCATTGGCATACCCAGGACTCTGGTTGCACAATGATTGCCACACGCGCACTCAGGCAAAGCCCACCATTAGCCGCCCGCTAGACTGTTTGGCTCAGCACGGGCTCCTGGCAAGCTCGGCCCTGCTCGCTCGCCGCTGGCTCCACTGGCTGGCAGCACGCCCCCGTGAGCACATTGTGGTTCTTCCACTTCCGTTTGGGCTCGGCAAGCAGCGTGACGAACCAAGTGAGGAGTACATTTGAGGCTGGCTGCAGACCCAAATCACTGGGCTCCTCGAGATTGATTCACGATGCTCCACGTGCGTATCCATCTTTCTCGCGGCTGCAAGAGCGTCTGTTTGGAGTTGATGTCATCAGTAGACTGGTTGCACGAAAGCACGAAAACAACAGCTGGGCATGCGCAGAAAGACCACTTTTTCCCACTCACTTTTTTGATTGGGCTCCCCAAAGAGACACGAGCCCAAAATGGCCGCTCTTTCGGTCTGCTTTCGTGCTTCGTGCAACCAGTCTACTGACGACATCTAGAAGAGTGGCCAAAGTGGCATATTCCGGCCAATTGAGCCGGCCGGATTGGGCGCTCATTTTCAGAATGGGCGCGACAGACTGCCCCTCGGCCGGCTGGCAAGCTCCTCTGCTCGCTCCTGCCACTTCTGGCCAGTCCATTGAAGGTGGCCAGCATCAGAGGCGAGCGCCAATCATCCGGCATCACAGCGACTAGTTGGCGGCCACCTGTCCGAATGGGGCGCGTCTCGTGCTCGCACCATTCGACAAGTGTCTGCGGCAGACTAGATGCGGACTAGATGCCACGGCCCGCCTGTCATCGTGGGCTTTCCTCTGACCGCGAGCTTACCGCAAAGCTAGCCAGGCGAGTCTGCTCGCTTGCCAGCCGGCAAGTGAAAGCCGGCCAGTGAAAACTAAACTAAACGAAAGCAGAGCAGCGGACCTTTTCGAACCTGGCCAATCGCGTGGTGCAGGCAGAAACGGTCTCCACTCGAGACCGTTTCTCTCCCCTCGGCAAGCTCGCTCCAAAGTGAGCGGAGTAAAAGTGGCGCCAGCCAGCAGTTTGGCACGTTGAAGTCCATTTAGGCGTTCTATTGAGCAGCAAGTTGCCGACTCGGCACGCTTCCGCACGGAATGCAGTCGCCCCTTAGGTCTAACAAACTAATTATTTCAACATTTGGGGCCCCGCTGAATTATGGCCGCCGGTGGGCGTCACGGGCAGCCAGTCGGAAAGTCAGATGGATTTCAACATTGTGCATTGTGCATTGTGCATTGGCAAACTGGCAAACTGGCAAACTGGCAAACTGGCAAACTGGCAAACTGGCAAAGTGGCGAAGGCTGGCTCGTGCCAACCCTTCTCTTCTCCTCCTTTTTTCCCTTCCAGACCATCGGATACATTTAGTCGAAATTAAAGCACACTCAAACTGGACCCATTCTCCAACGAACACAGTCTGCAACGGGAAACAACTTTGTCCATCTCTCTCTCTTTGCGGGCGCATTCATTCTCTCCGGCCGCCTGGAAGCGAATGCCGAACCATTTGGCAGCAACCATTCGCCGCCAACTATTCCATATGTCGAGCTCGTGCAGCTCGTGTGTCTGCCTGCCCGCCCGAACTCCTCTTCGCTCCGAACTGTGAAATGCGGCCACAACTTAGAGCTGCCCAAACGCTCGTTTTCCTGCTCTGTCCTGCAGCTTCCAGCCGGGAACGTGGCCAACTTTTGGGACATATATTTGGATGGTGGCCATAAATTGCATTCAGCCCATTGATTTGGCCGCCCATTCGTTGCATTTGCGCCCCTCCAAAAGGCAGTCCACTCGCAGGAGACCACACACAAGGCCAGCTGGCCACCATTCAAGCCATTCTTCGTGCCAGTTTCCGGCGAACTGATTTCCTTCCCTTCAACTTCTGGGCCTCAAATCAAGTCTCTCCACTTCTAGGCCCAAGGTTAAGGTGTGGCCGCCCAGTTCTAGTTTTGCACAAGTGTCTCTCCAAAAGTGCATCTCTGCAGCGGCCAATTCAGCTCCTTCTTCCACCAGTGTCTAGAACAATCCGCCTTGGCGGCCAGTCTCGACCTTGGTCCCAATGGCGAGCTCTCACCCATGTTGCTCGCGCGATCATATTGCACTGGAGAGAGGCTCTAAATGTTGGGCGACCATTTGGAGCGTCTCTCTCTCGCTGGCCCAATGGTGAGTTTTCTGGCTCTCTCTCTCTCTCTCTCGCATAATTGATGACACAATCTTCTAATCCTTCTGCCAGTCTCTCGGCCACTCCTTGACCTCGACGAGTCGGCCAACTCCAGTCTGGCCCAAACTAATCCCGCGCGCCAAGTCCGCCCGATTTCAGCGCCACTTCCGCAGCTCTTGGACGACAATTGTGCGCGCCACTGTCTGTCCAGTCGGCGCTCCTTATTGCCAACTTAATGTCAAGCCCTCGCAGACTGGCCGTCTGCAAGGGCCGCCTGTGTGCCAAAAGCAATCACACTCGCCGGCCTGCAACCAGCGGGCGCCACTGCTCTCAGGCGAAGGAGCAGGTCGGCCAAAGGGGCGCCCCGCTTGAGCCTCTGTCTCTAGTCCTAAGCCTCCCCCCACCTGCCACCCTCTGGCCTTGTGGCCCACTTCTCCCACACTGTCCGGCTTTCACTCTCCGGTCGCTGTAATTTGCACTCCTCCATGTCACTCGCAACCACCGTCGCAGCCCCATAAGAGCCCGCCGGAGAGCCCAACTCCACAGGCCGTCAGTTTGGAAGAGCCAGATGCTGGCGCTCCCAAATGTCGCCTCACCACCGCCCCCACGCGCCGATGGACTAGAATGCGCGGCTCCAAAGGGGCGACTGCATGGGACTGGCTGCATTGGAATGGCTGCAACAACAATGCACTGCTTCTGCCAAAACAAAGACTCCTCCTCCCCCTTTCCTTGCGGCCCATATTCAGCCGTCCAACTCGCCATTCAGCCGCACACTCAGAGGCACACTGACTCGGCTGCAGAGAAGGTCGACTGAAAGTTGCCTCAAATTGGGAAGCCCGGAAGCTCTCAGCTGGCGAGTTCGATGGAAAGGCCGCGCGAGCCACTAGAGATTATGCTCTCGAGCCACTTGACTGCTCGAGCTAAGGAAGCGAGCCTCTTTAGGCGCTCAGAAGCTGGCCGCCATTGTTTGAGTTATAAAATTGCGCCTTGCCAAGTATGCGGATTGGCCGCAACTCTGGCTCCTCAAACGGGCGATACAATTATTATTTCCACCATCCATTGGCTCCTCTGTTATGGCGCACGAGCTCACCACTTGCAGGGGCTCGCTTAGGAGTGAGAGTGGGAGTGAAAGTGGAACAAAGTGGTCGCCTTATTGCGTCTCCTTTGGTGCCGTTTAGCTAGAGATGCAGCCGAGGAAATTTTATGCACTTTCAGCGCCAGTGCAGAGCCACGCCTCTGTTTGACGTTGTTCTTTTCGCTCTCTCGAAAGAGCGATCCAATTTGGGGCCCAGTCTTTCCCAAGAGAGAGAAAGAGTTTCCAAAGCACCGGGGAAAAGGGGCGCCCGCATTCTTGGAAGACTCCTTGTGTGCGGCGTGTGTAGAGGGCGCCCCCCGGCAACTGGGAGCGAGGTCAAGTGGGCCCATTGCGCGCCCTCTCGTGCCGCCCGATGGAGATGCTGCTCTTTCTGGACAGGCTGAAAAACAGGTGGCGCTCACTGGCGCCAACTGGCAGAGCTTCTTGCTAGCTCGCCATCACTGCGGAAACACTGATCGAGCCACCCAGCTCGATCAGAGGCCTGCCCCGATTGGCTGTGAGGGATTTAATGGATTCTCTCGAGTGAAGAGCTAGCCAGAGGAAGAGGAAGAGCCTAGTGTTCCGCCTAGAGCGCCATCCAGAGCAGCCAGACAAACAGACAAATTGGCACCACTGGAGCTAGTTCCATTCTCTCAAGCATTGTGTTTCTCCATCACACATAGTCCTCCCATATGGTGGCACAACTTGGAAATTTGCTCCGCTCCAAGTCGCTCCCAGTCTCTCCCAGTTTGCCTTCCGTCTCTCGACGCTTATCTCAAACTCGATCTCCTCTTGCCATCATTGAGCCATTTGGAACTCCTCTCGTCTGGCCACAATTGGGCTAACAAGTCTGGAGCTCCTTTGGTGCAAATTTCCAACCAGCATGGCCACAAAAGACCAATGCGTCTGCATTGACTGCTGCCTCTCAGAAATTTGCAAACAAATTTGCTTTCTTGAACAATTCAAGAAAGCTCATCTAAGGTCTAGCCAGCTCTCTTCCAACGAGACTGATTGCTTCAGTCTCGATTTCTAGTCTCTTGTGGCGCCGGAACTCAATGGTTTTAGACCATTGGATCATTGCAATTCATTGGACCTTTGGCCCAATTCACTTTGCAGCTTCGAGCTTGGAACCAGCTTAGAGGCGCCACCTAAGGAATATCCACCACTAGAGATTAGATATACCAATGAAGGAGGCCCATTTGTGCCCTTTTGCTCTCGAATTATTATTCCAATTTCTCCAATTTTCTGCTCATCATTTCGGTTGGAAACGTCAGTTTCACACAAGCCAGATCTCTCCAATGAGCCCAATTAGCTTCACCAGTTTGGGGTGACCTTGGCCAGTTTGAGCTGAGACAGTTGGAAAGGGCGCTGCCCAAAGCGGAACTTCCGAATTCACGCAGAGGTATGTGAGGCTGTGATTTGAATGGCAAGTTTTGCTCCATAACGTAAACCAGAGCTTCTCTTCCGGCGACATTTGTGGGCGCCACAGAGCGAGTTTGGCGTTTGATCTCTGATCTTTTTGTCACCTATTTTTAGCCAGTTGCTTCTGGTGGCGCCCCTCGAGCGGAAGCAGCGAACCATATGGCTGGCGATTGGCCCAGTGGGCCAATCGTGAGCAATGGATTGGCGTTGAAATGTACAAACTAGGAGCTAAGAGGAGTTTGAATCGTCAATTGAATTCATTTGCGAGCGAGATCCATTTGCCTGCGGTTGCTAATTTCCACTCATTTCCACTCATCAGAAAGAGAGACTAGCTTTTTCATTGGAGGAAAAAGTCGGACGTGCATGAGGACGAGCGTCACACAGTGTCTGTGGCACCTGAGCAGTTTGGTTGGCCCGACTGGTTTGGCCTTTGGGGGAAATTAATTAATATTTGCCCACACAGAGTGGGGCGTGTTCAATTTCTATTGCTTCAATTGGTCGATTGGTCGTTTGGTGGAGCAAAGAGGCAGGAAGTGCAATAAGCGAGCTTGGTTGAACGTGAGGCCAAAGAGTGGAGTGTGGAATCAATTGATTTCCACACTCGAGCACAACTCGTGTCTCAAGGCCGCACGAGTGGAGGAAAACAAACAGCCAGTTGTGTATTATATTAGGACACTGGAAGGGCCTCATTTGTCTGGGATAACCTGGACTTGCTGGATGGGTGGGCGTTGTTGCTGTTGTTGTTGTTGTTGGTATGCAGACGAGAGGTGGTTGACTGCTCGTGTGTGGTCTCCTCCGTTCGAGGGTCTGGCTCGCTCGCTCGTTCGAGATCAGATAAGTTTGGCCGCCGACGAGTAAACAAGCCGGCTGGAAAGGAGGCGCGCCCATTGGACGTCGGAGAGCAAAGAGCAAAGGTGGCTTGGTCACGATTGGGCTCGCTTTCTAGCTGGCACAATGAGACGAGTGGTCTGGTGGCGGCGCACGTGACGCTTGAGGCGCCGCTGGTGCGAGACGACGAGTTGCGCCGAGTTGAGGTGCCACCACTTGCACCATGCAAGTTGGTTTGCTTGAGCTGGAGCTGGAGCTGGAGGGAAATAGAAATAGAGAGAAAAGAGGAAAGAGAAAAAAAAGGAGAAAAAGAAAAAGGAAAAAAGCCACCGCAGGGCAAGTGGGATAACACTTGAGGGAGCTGCTTGAGGGGGAGACTGCTCCTGCTGCTCAAGGGGGACTAATAAACCAATGGGAGTCCAATTGTGTTCGCCTAGATTAGCGCGAATTGGCCGAGCATCTTTCCACCCAACTTGGCCGCAGACTGTCCCTGGACCGAGGGGGCCGAGATTGGCGCCACTGGAGAGGCGCCAAGTGGGCGTCTCGAGAGATGCACTGAGACGCCCAAGTGGCGCCGGCGGCCCCCCGCACTTGGGCCGATGCACTCGGACTCGAGCTCGGCCAGCGATCGGCGAGAAAAGATTATCTCCCGCCGGCCAGTTCATGGACCAAGTTCACGCCGCCAGTTCATGCCCCAAGTTCACGCCGCCGGCCAGAGCTCCAAGTGGGCCTCTGGAGGGGCAGCCTCGCGCACACTTGCCGGCGGGATGCCAAGTCTAGCCAAGACTGGGCCTGGCTGGCTCGCCGCAGCATCTTGGCCGCCCTTATCAGCCTTTGTTTGGCTGGGGGTTGGCCGCGGGAGAGGCCAGACAGAGGCCGCAACGGGCTCCAATTCTGTTCTGCCGCCAACCTGGGCTTGCATGAGAGATTGCGCCCCTGGGCCACTTCCTGTGGGTCTGGGCGGCGGCGAGAGCGAGCGGGGCGCGCACTAAGCAGCGGGAGAGGCTCTAAGCATGCGCGGCTTGGGCGCCACACAGGAGGCCGCCCATTCTGCGTGAGGCTTGAGGCCAGATTGTGTGTGTGTGGCCCAGTGGAAGGGGGCGACTGTGTGTGGCGGCGACAGTTAGAGAGAGGCCGCAATTGAGCTATCAGTGTTTGGGGCGGCCCCTTTTTTTTTCTCCACAAGTGCGGCGCGAGATGATCACTCGTCAATGAAGCATCAGCTCCCAGAAACGCTGGGCCATGGTGGGGGCGGACACTTGCTGGAGGCTGGCCCGGCGGGAGGCAATAATGTCTCACTTAGATGGCCGGCGAGATGAAGATCGAGCGAGAAGAGGAGGAGAAGGTCGAGGAGTGAGGCGCGACAAGTGGACGACGAGGAGCAGCCCTAAGGAGGAGGAGCAGTGGCAGCAAGAGAGCCAGCGAGAAGGGAGCTCAGCTTCCCTTTCTTGGGGAGGCGATAATAATAGACAACAATAGGGCGGCAAGCGAGCGAGGCCAAGCTAGGGGCCCAAACAGGAGCAGTATAGTGAGAGAGCGAGTGGAGCAGCGGATTGTGGGGCGCAATCTTCGTGCTCTCTCTCCATTAGGATGCGCACCCAGTGCGCCATGGACCGTCCACCAGAGAGGTGCCTTGATGCGAGCACCAAGCGAGTGAGCGAGAGAGTGCGATTAGTTCCCATGAAAAGGGGCCGCCACCTTGTTGCCTGTGTCACCATTGTCATAGCAATAGTCTCGGACCAGTTGGCGAGCCCAAGCAATTTGGCCCATTTGGCCCTCTTTCCATTTTCATTGCCAATTGCCAGAGCGGCGCCTCAGGAGCTAAGCCCGCACAACACAGACAATACTGACCGACAACTACCAATCGTCAACCAATCGTCCTCCATTTTGTCAAAAATTGAACCCTCAACTGGGCCCCAAATGGGCGTCTACGAAATGGATGCAAAATATGTCCAATCACCATCGCAACCTCAACACGAATCTGCCACCGAACCCGAACCCGAACCTGAACCCGAACTGCAACCCGAAACCGCGCTGGAAACTGGCGCAAACTTGGACCCAAACTTGGACCAAAATGGCGACCAAAACAACGCCCAAAATGCCAACCAAAACAACGGCCAATCGAACGGGCCAAATGGCCATGAAAAACACCACAAACACGAACACAATTCGCACCCAAACTCTGCGAACGAAAACCAAAATGAAACCGGAAATGAAACCGGAAACGAAAATGAAAATGAAAAACAACGCACACACCAAAATGACGAGCAAACCTTAAACGACTCCTCGCTGGCCAACGAGGCCGACCTGGACCCGCTGAATCGGTTTGTCTTGGCCAAAATGATCTTCGACGACCTCTATCACTACAACTTTTCCGACCACTTCGCGCACCCCAGACACAAGCTGGTGGCGCCCGGCCTCGTGGACTCCCTAAGCCCCGGAATCCAGACCGACCTGCTGGTTCAGCCCCAAAATGGACTGCCCGGCGGCGTGATACCAAGTCCAAGTGGGGGCGAGCGTCTCTCTAGAGCAGAGGGCAGCTACATAATTGGCCTGATAAACACGTCACGAATGAGCGGCGACCAGTCGGAGGGAGGCGGCGGCGGCAACTCGCTCGGCACGAGCCAGTCCTTTGGCGAGACTGCAAGTGGGCCGGGCGGAAGTGGCCCAGGCGGAAGTGGTCCAACGAGTGGCAGTTTGGCGGGGCCGCAGATGGTCTCGCCCGTGCTCATGGCCACCGTTCACTCCAGTTCCTCCAGTGCCCAGCCGGCGCTCGCTGGCCCAAGTCAGGGGCGCGCCTTCTGGGGGGACTACTTCTACTCCTTCCAGACGGTCTACTGGCCCATCCACTGCATCACCAGTCTCTTCGTTAGCAGCGTGGGCATCTTGACCAACATAATAATGTTGATCGTTTTGACAAGGTGAGTGTCAGGCCTGCTGGGCTTCTTTCATTCAGTCAGCAGTGTGCCGTTTGGACTTCCTCCTCTTCTTCTTCTTCCAGTACAAACTCAAGGGCGGAAAGTTGCCCTTAGGAGTGGCGTCATTTTCATCCCAAACTTGGCGCTCCATTCCAGAGACTGTGTGCGGCTGCACAGTGTTGCAAGTTGTTGGCCCAAGTTATTCGACCCCGAAGGCTTCTGTCACCGGTTTGTGGAGCCGCGCCGAGTTTGGCCACTGGCGAGCTGGCCGCTCGCTCGCCAGTTCCGCGCAGAGTTCTCGACAATGGCGATTTAGTGGCTCCACTGGCCCGCAGACTGTCTGTGGGCCGTAAACTCGATCAGAATTGCACCTCCTCCTCTGAAGTGCACTTCTGGGAAGCCGGACGCACTTGGCGCGCTGCAAGCCAGTGACTGCAACTGCAACACGCTGACTCCTCGCCACCAGCCCACACACAGTCCCCCGGCGGGCGCCAATTTCTGCCCGCCTCGCTTGCCAGCAGCGAGCAGACGGCGCAAGCGGAAGGGCGGGGCTGGGCGCCTTCTGGGCGTGGAAATAATAAAGAGATCCCTCTCCGTCCGTCTGGCTGGCTGGCTGGCTGGCTGGCTGGCTGGCAACTGTGGGCCGTGTGTGTGTCACTCAGTCTGACAGGCGAGCCCTCACAAGCCGTTGATTGGGCGCCCTGGAGACTGGCCGAGGCGACGGCGGCGGACAGTCTCTGGGCAGTTGTGGCTGCGCCAACGATGGACGAATGGGCGGCCAATCGTAAACTGATACCTGCTCGCCGCTCGAGACTGTCTGCCTCTCGCTCGGTGGCCGCCCGATCGGCAGAGGAGCCAACCAGTACATGGAGCTCGGAGTTCAGGTTCAACTGTGCGCGGGACACACTCTTCCGCAGCGGCACACAGTCTCTAGCAAGGACTCGAACTCGAACTCGAGCCTGAGCTTGAGTTTGAGCAAAGAGTTGAGCTCTAGTTTGAGCAAAAGCTTGAGCAAAAGCTCGAGTTTGGGCGCCACCAGTTGGCCCAAATGCGGGCCGAAATTCGATCTCCAGTTGGAGCTTGTGCGCCCCAGCTGGCCGGCCACTCGCAGTCCCAGTTTGCTCATATTTCCGCTTTCAATTTGGGCCCCGCTCGAGTCGGTTGGCGAGCTAGCTCGCCACCTGCGCCGTCGGCCAGGCCAAGAGGTGGCGAGGCTGGCCTGTTTGCGGGCGCGTGTGTGCCCTTTTTGGCCCCGACGACTTGGTGGCGCCCCCAGGCAGAGGTGCGCGCCCAATCGTTGGCAGACGCCGAACAAAGGAGAAGGCCCGATATGCTTCAGTTGGTGGCCATTTGGCCCAAACAACGCCCTTCCGATTGAGGGGCCACAATTGGGCAGCAAAGGGGGGTGGTGGCGCCCTTCCCGTTCAAGTGGCGACAGTGCGGCGATTAAAAGCGTCTCCTGCATGAGCCGCCCGCCAGACAGTCTCTCGTCCAGTGGCCTTAGGAGTTAGCTTGCTAGCTTGGCACTCGAACGCGCCAGCTTGGCTCCTCCGCCGGCGAGCTTGAGGCGCGGGGGCAATTGGGGCTCCGTCTTGGCATTATGAGTCTGCTTGGTGGGCGAGTCGACCAGAGCTCCTCTCTGGGCGCCCTTGTCCCCGGCGCTCATCAGCTGGGGCCATTTTTCCGCGCGCACTGGCGACCTTGCGGGCCTAATCTGGTTGACAGCGGCTAGTAGCAAGTAGTTATTGTTGCTTTCGGCTAGCTGTCCGGCGCTCATCTCGGGCTCTGCTCGGCTGGGGCTGAGCGCCCGCCGAGCTCGCCGCTGAGCTTGGCGGCGGCCAAATTGGCGCTGACAAGCACAGAGAGCGGCGCCAGTCCAGCGCCCATGGAGATCCGGCCGCCTCATGAATAGTTGAGCGAGCGGTGCCCAATTTCGCCCGCTTGACGCTCGAGCCTCGAGGCCGATCCAGTCGATGAGTTTTTATCGCCAAAATGGCCGCAGCTGGACGCTCGTTGTGCGGTCGCCCTCTAGCTCTCTAGCTCACTAGCTTGCCAGCTCACTAGTTTGCTAGCTTGCTAGCTTACTGGCTCGCTGGCTGACTCGCTGGCTGACTCGCTGGCTGACTCGCTGGCTAGCTAGCTTGCCATCGGCCTGCGCATCCAATCATCTAATGCGCCTCAAGTGGCTCTGCGGCGCGGTCATTAGCGGAAGTCGAACAAGAAGCCACTCATCATCGGCCCAAAGGGGCGCCTTTGGTCGGACGCCCCAAGGTGGCCCGCAACCAAAGGAAACCCATCCAATAGTGTCGCCCACTAACTCGCTAACCAAACCTCGCTCCTTCCGCTTCCTCTTTCCTGCCCAATGGCCGCCGGCAACCAACAAACTCCGACCCAAAATGGCATCCAACTTTGACCAACTTTAACCAAATTTAACCCAACCGAAATTCAACTGAAACTGAAACTGAAACTGAAACTTCTGCTCAAACTCAAACTTGTACTCAAAATGCAACTGGCCAATGAACAGGCCCAACATGATCTCTCCAACGAACGAAATTCTATCCGCAACTGCCTTTTTAAATCTAATTGTCAACGTCTTCTACATTCCATATTTGGTGCACGAAATTTGGCACGCCTCAAATCCGGTGAGCTACTTCAGTTATGGGTGGGCAGTGTACGTGCTCGTGCACGCTCACGTCACAGTTACCGCGCACACCATTTCCAACTGGCTCACTTGCCTTCTGGCCATTTGGCGCTGTTTCGTCGTCTGGTAAGTATAACCTTTCCTTCTTCTTATATTTCTCTCTCTTCCTTTTCTCTCCCTCAACTCTTGCCAAACTTTCTCCAAATTGGCCACCTACTTGAGGTGGCTGGCACACAACTCGAAGCAGTTCCAGTTTACTAGCAGTTCCAGTTTAGAGCCGGCCCAAAAGAGGCTCCAATTTGGCCAATTTGGACACCAGCACCCCAAACACGCACCCAAGGCCGCCCCTCCACTGCCCGCATACTTGGCTCCTCGGGCCCTAATGGTCCATTGCCGCAGAGGGGCAATTAATGGCGCCCATCGAGCTTGAGAGGGCGAGCTAGCCAGCCAGCTAGCCAGCCAGCTAGCGAGCAATTGGCCAAATTGGAAACCAACTCCAAAGGGTTCAATTCATGGCCGGAAGTGGTGGGCCAAAGCGGCGGCGGCGGCGGCGGAAGTGGATCACGCCCTTGGGCCAGTTGTGCGCACGAAGCGGAGGGCAGTCTGTTTAATTTCCTCCATTTTGCCCATCGAACGGAGCTGCCTGCGTGTGACACAAACAATGGGAGCTGATTTTTCAATACTTGACAGCCGAAATGGATGCTCCTAAGGTCCAATGGCTAGCTCGCCGGCTAGCTCGCCGGCTGGCTGGCTAGCTAGCTTGCCAACCGGCAGCTTGTGCACCAATGAAATTCCCATCAAGCGAGCGGCCTTCCTGCCGGCTGACTGTCTCGCCGGCTGGCGAGCTTGCCGGCCGGCTAGCCAGCCGAATGGGCAAGATTGGGCCGCACACTGTTGACATTCCGGCCATGTGGAGGGCGCCTTTTGAGGAATCGGAAATGGCCGAGCCTAAGCTGGACGGGCGCCCTTCAATTGCGCCCTTTCCAATCTCGGCGAGGGAGTTTTTTGTTCCGATGGGGCGCGCTTTCTGGCTGTGTGGCTGTGCACTGGCAGGCTGGGGGGCGCCCACTTCCTGTCGGCGTTCCAAATGGGGGCGCCGATCCTAAGGGTCGAAAGGGCGATGTTTGTGCAAGGTGCTGCGTGGTGTGTGGCGCGCAAACAAACACACTGCTCGCTTTGGCTTCAGTGAAAAGTGTGCTCAGACCAAATGGATTGCCGCCGACCAGCTTGGAACTATTGAGCTCGCCCGAAGCTGCTCTGTGGGCAAAACTCAAGCCCATTTTGGGCCACAGTTTTTCTGCGGAAACAAAGCGACTTTTTGCGCCTCCTCTGGCGGCTTTTTCCTTCTCTTTTTCCCTCTTCCTCTTTCCTCTTCCCTCGCACTCCCTTGCCGGCCTTGTGCACTGGAGCGCGAAGGGGCAACATTGGGCGAAATTGGCGCCGCAATAATTTGCATCGGTCTGCGTCATGTGACCCGCCCGTCAAGTCACACTCGCACACAGTTGGCCACACACACACACACTTGTCCTGCTTGTCGTTTGTTCTTGTTGCAGGCCCAGCTTGGCCGCTGAAAACCGAGCTCGCCCATAACAGTTGCAAGCCCAACAGTCGCAACCACCGCCCGGAGCTTAGGGCCAGACCCAAGCTCCACTGCAGCTTGGGGGAGCGCCCAAACAGAGCCAGAGATCGGCCGCATCCCTCCGGCTGGTGCCCAAAGGGCTGCCAAAGCAATTTCCAAAATGAAAGGCTGACGGGCACCCTAAGCTGGCGGGCGGGATACTTTGTTGCTGTTGGCGTTGGAACAACTAAGTCGCTGCGACGGAACAAGTGATTTATTGCCAGCCCGGGCGAGCAGTTTCTCAAAAATGGCGCCCCCCGAACGAGCCTTTATTTTTAGACATCATCGCCAAGGGTTAACCAATGCAAGTTGCCCAGATGAGCAAGGCCCCAAAGCAGTGGCTCGCCAAAGCATTGCCCCCGGCTAGACGGCCTTAAGTGGGCGCCCCCCACACAGAGGGACAGACAGACGCTCGCATCAGACGCATACAGACGACCCTTGTTGGTCCATCGAACCGGACGGACCGAGGGCAAGACCGAGGCTGCGGCTTGAGCTTGGGGCTTTTGTCGCCCCGAGCTTGGCGTGATCTTGGCGGAGCGCGTGAGTAATGAAGGCGCTGCTCAGCCGGCCGTCCAGAGGCGACCAACGCAGCCGCAGGACTGAGTGCGCGCGAGCAGCCACTGACCCTTAGTGCTGGCCTGGCGCCATTGCAGTCTGTGTGCGACCATTTGCATTCGTACGGCCCGATGCGCAGATTCAGGCCGACCTCATAACCATGGGCAACTTTTTCTCGCTCCGCAACACTCTCGGCCCGTCTGGAGCCCTTTTTGTGTGACCAGAGAAGAGTCTAGTGGCCAGACAGGGTCCAGCCAGGGTCTAGCTCGCCACTGAGAGAAGGGTCAACTTGGAAGCAAAAGCGAGAACAAAGTAAGACTGACTTTCCGCCTTTTTCCCCCGCCTCAACCAAACCATAACAACCCAATTCTGGCAAACCCAAACAATCGCATACACTCCCACACAAACCTCGATCAGCAGCTCGAGCTCGCGACAACGCAACTGGTCGCTTGGGCTGGCCAGACGATCGATTGCCACCGTGGTTGTGCTGGTCACATTGTTTTGCGTTCCAAACTACCTCTCCTTTGCAATTGTCTCCGAGCCCATGGAATCGGTAATGAGCGCGTCCTCGCCAAACGCCAGCACCACTTTGCTCTACAAGGTAAGTGTAGGAATTGTTCTTTCATACACATTGTTCCTTTCTGCTCTTTGTTTTATGTTGTTGATCGTTGTTGTTCGTTGTTGTTGTTCGTGTGAAAACAACCAATGAAAAACGTAAACAACAACAACAACAACAACAGAGGAGCAAAAACAAAGCACCAAAAGGCTGCTCATCTTTGTTGACGGCGAAAATCTCTCGCACCATTAGATCTAATCTCGGCGAGGCAAAACTCCGCCCTTTTTGGCAGCACCTGTCTGATGGTTTAAGCTTTGTGAAAAAGTGGAGAAATTTTGGCCAAATTAGACAGTGTGTAAGAGACAGTGGTGGGCGCCATGATGGTGCCATTTTGGAGGCACGCAAACGCATAGTCACAGGCAGTCACAGGCAGAGGCGCGTGCACATGCACGTGAACTCATTAACAACAACAAATGGGCACTCGCCAGCAGCTTGATTGAGCGTCCCTTTCGGGCCCTCAAACTGGCACTTAGTTCATCTCTAACTCTTGTGTGTGATTTTGCTCTCTCCACGCCCCCACTTCTCTCGTCAAGGTCCAGCTGGCTGAATGGGCGATCAACGTGTGGCCGTTTGTCTCCCTTTCTGGACAGAGAGTGGCTCGACTCGTCCAGATGCCCAGAACGTGCTTTTATCCTTTGGACGCTCTTCGAAGGCTCGACTTAGACGGCGCATAGACGAGGCACTTTGGAACAGTTTCCACTGTCCTGCTGGTCCTGTGCAGCCTCTCGGTTAGAAAAGCAGAGAAGCAGAAGAGGAGAGACTACAAATTACAATGTACAATGAACTCAATGAACTGCTCGCCTCACTCTCGGCCACCAGCAAACAGACTGGACGGCCAGTTTGCTAGTCCCAGAGACAAGTTCATGCCAACTAGTCAGCGCGCAGCGACAAACGCCGATTGATTGAATTTCTGCTCCACCACCATCGAGCTTTGTCTCCCAACGTGTGTTTGTGTGTCTGTGTGTTCATGTGCACAGACAGTGTTCAGCGGAAACTGCGGGCCTCTGTTGTCGAGGCTTAGCGTGGGGGTGGGGGCTTTGTGTCTGGGTGTTTATTCAATAGGATTTTGCCGCCACCGAACAGTGAACAGTGGAGGCTGAACAGTGAACAGTGGACAGTGAATGCTGAACAGTGAACAGTGAAGGCTGGCCACTGGTCGCCAAGCGGCCTCTTAAATTCCCGCCAGCTCGCCGGTAGTAATGGGCTCCGATTTCTGTCCGCGGCGAGCTTGCCGAGCCACAAATTGAACCCCGACAGAGCCGGTGTGCGAGCGGGCGCCCATTTGGAGCTCGCCGAGCTCGCCGAGCTGCCGACTTGGCGCCGGCTCCTCCTCGAGACTTGTCATCAATCAAGTGGGAATCCAAATAGGCCGGCCTGCCTATTTGGAGTGGGCCGCGCCAAGATGGCAAATGGCGAATGGCAAGCGCGAGCTCGCCAACCAGGAGGAGGAGGAGGAGGCGGCGGAACTGGAGATAGGGAAAAAGAGAAAGGGGCCAGTCTGTGAGCGAGTGGGCTCTCTAAATAGCCAAGCCTTGCCAAGCTCGCCCGGCTGGCCACTCCGGCGGACACTTTTGCCTCCCCGCTCGCTAGATCATCGCCAGATTCCAGCGAGCTCGCCAGCAAGCTTGGCAAGCTAGCTCGCCCTCTAGCTTGCCAGCTAGCTTGCCAGACTAGCTCGCCGGCCTGCCAGGGCCAACAATGGGCCCTCTTTGTGTCCGTGAGGCCACTCGGCTGGCTGTTATGCGGGGGCATTCTTGGCGCCAAGAGGCCGCCGGCCAACTGGCTGCCACGAGCGAGGCAAAGTGGAGTCCGCCTGGCGGACTTTGCTGGCCAAATGGAGGGGCGCGTGTTATAATTTGAACACAGAGCAGCAGCAGCAGCAGCAGGCTCTTCTCTCCAGACGGTATCTGGCTGTCTGGAGGAGAGAAGACCCGCCACCAGGAGCACGAGACTGGTCCTGGCGAGCTGCGAGCGGATTAGAAGCGAGACGGAAGGCGCGATGATTATCTAGTCAACAAGATGACAATTTGGCCAAGCCGCCCTTTCTCTCTCTCTCTCTCTTGCCTCGTCAGTGCAGCAGGCAGTCTGCATGGACAAATCCAGGCACGCGCCTCCACATCAAACAGCTTGCCAGGCGCCCCAAGCTGGCCGGACCATGCGGTGCAGGGCATCAAGTTGACGCAGCTCAGGCGGAGGCCACGCTAAGCTCGCGTGGGGCCTCACCGAGACGAGAGACACCTTCTTAGTTTGCTGATGATTTATGAATACTTTGGTTGACCTTGCCCCCTCTCTCTCTCTGGTGGAGCCCCTCCTTTGCTGCTGTCGCTGTGTCTGTCTCCTTTGGTTCACTCAGAGCGCACTCAGAGAGGCGCAAAATTCCTTTTACACTCTGGCCCAAATGGCGCCAGTCTTCCGCCAGTCTTCCGCCAGTCCCTCAGTCTGGCCCACAGACCCAAACCGGCTCAAACTAAACTCGCTCCCTCTGCTCATCGCCAGCCCTCCTAGCCCGCGGTAATTTTCTGATCCACACCAGTCAGATCTGGCACCACACGAGCCTCCATTAAAACCTCTTAGCAAGCTCTCTTAGTGTGTTGTGGGCCCCACTCACACACACTCATGACGGCTGGCCCCAGTGAAAACTTATCGTTTTTTGATGCTAATGCCTCTCGCCTCTCGCCAATGGCCAGCACGCTAGACTACTGCAGCTCCTCCTCCTATGCTCTGGCACCAATTTAAGCTTTCAAATTCCCCAAAAACCGGCTCTAGAATAGCGGCCAGCAAAGGGGCCCCGCTAGATATTCTAGCTCGCTTGCTCCCTTGCTAGCCTCTGCCTATGCTCTCATCTGCCTATGCTCTCCTCTCGGCCACTCGCCAGGGACTCTCCTCCGGCCGCTTTGCTGCCACTTCTCGATTACTCCCGAAGATTATCTAGCTTACTTCCTGCTCTGCTGGGGCCCAAAAACCACAAACAGATCGAACCTTTTCCGGCGATCTTCTGCGCCGATAAGGCCGGCCGACCTTAGGCCAGCCGCCAGGCGCAAGCCTTTCCCTCTCTCGCTCAACTTATTCTCTCCCAGTTCCTTCCATCGAGACTAATCTTCTACAAATGGAACCCATTCATCACCATGCTCCCGGCTGGCCAACTAAACAAATAGGTCAATTTTAGCCGCTTGGCTGAGGAGTGGAAATTCCTCAAGAGTTTCCACTTCTGGATATTCAGCTTCTTGAACAAAATAATACCCTGCGCCATGTTGACCATCTTCACCACAATGCTAATAAAGTAAGTTGTCGCTAGCTAAAGTGGCCAAAGTGGACCAATCGGGGAGGGACATTTGGGCCAGCTGGCGTCCCTACCATTGGCTAGTTGCTTCACTCTCACTCTTGGGAATAGAATGTCTTGAATAAGACTTGCATAAGTGACAACAAACTAACTCCACTTCCTGTCTCCCATTTGTCGCCCATTGTGTTCTCTCTCTCTCTCTCTCTCTCGCTCTCTCCTTCAAACAGGAAACTTTTGGCAGCTCGCGAACGAAGACTCAGACTAAACGCTTATGGAACCCAGCAGGGCACTGATATGGGCCTGCTGAATAATTGCAGACATTCAAGCGATAACATTCTCAGACATAACTTCCGCACCGATGTGGCCGCCACCACTAACAATGGAATGGAAATCATTGCTCCCAGTGGAACGAAAAGTAACAATTCGGGTTGCTCATTAAATTCAGGTGATAAGGCTAAGGGACACAAGTATTCCGATAATGCAACTGGATTCTGTGACAACAACAACAACAACATTGTCAATAGTGAGATTATTCGCCAACAGCTGCAGGACGAGTCAGATAGTGGCGGTCACACAAGCGAGAGAAGACAAACCACTGTTATGGTTACCATTGAACGAGATACCACCCTAGTTAACTCAAAGTGCCGATCACTCACTAATGCTTCATTGGCTCCGGCAACTAATCTACAAGCCATACAAAGGCAACTCCATCAAAATGAGACAACAACAAGATTGCTTACTGCTGTGATAGTGGTTTTTTTGGCTTGCGAAACTCCAGCTGGTATTTTGTCAGCTGGTTGTGCAATCTTTGGTCAACCATTCTTTGATAATGTCTACCAACCATTGGGTAGCCTAACAGATCTATTGGCCCTCATCAATAGTTCAGTCAATTTCTTAATTTATTGTAGTATGTCACAAAAATTTAGATCAACATTCTATGAAGTCATATTCAGATGTCCACAAGGAAGCGTCCAAAATCACCGTTGAACAATGAATTTTCTAAAAAGAGTCTCTATCCTACTCATCACTTGAGTGCACACAACCTATATTTGTGAACAATTCCGACGTTAATAAATTTGAAGTTCTGTTATTTTCCTCGATAGATCAGTGTAGGCTGCCCAGTGGTCTCAAGGTTTTTTAGAACATGAGACCTCTTTCTATTCTTCTTTTTTGGTAACCCTACCAACCATATTTCGATCGAGCCGCTGCCTTGTTCATACGACTTTGAGAAGCTTTCTCTTTCTGTTCCAATTCGGTTGCTTTGCCAAGCTGGGCCAAATAGGTAATTTGATTCTTTTGTCTCTCTTTACCTTTCGGGAGCACGATTGCTCCGGGCTTGGGCCTCTCAACTGTGAGATCTTTTACCACATCAGGTACGGTATCACAGACTTCTTTACTGACATCTACCTCTATCATTCCATCGGGTCCTGGCCTTGCTATTGGCTCTCGATCGATGGTTGGTTGATCATCTTCAATGTGATTTGATTCGGCCAACAGTTTCTCCAATCTAACTGTAGGTCCGAAAGAGGAGGAATTCTTAGGCTTTGGTAACAATGATAGCAGGCTGTTCGTCCGACGGCTATCGCGAGATTCCTCTATTTTCCGGTCTATATCGAGACGAGTTAGATTTGCCTCGCTGTCGCTGTCGTTATCACCCTCATTGTCCGTTCCATTGATGGATTTCGCTTTACTGTCATCAGATTTAAATTTTTTGCTTGCACGTTCCTTGGCGAGATCCTTCAGAACATCAGACCTTAGCTTATCGCGGATCCCGGAGGTCCTGACCATGATGTTCTAGTATGGATCCTGTCGATCCTTGAGAGTTATTACGCTGTGGCATTAATATAGTAAACATTAATAGTTTGCTCGAATATTTATGATCTCAAACATTGCAAGAAATTCCGATTCAAACCACTGAAATCGAAACGAAGTTTTGCCATTGCCTGTGCGCTCCTTTCTCCCATGATTGGTCCTCCACAAAACACTGAAGGGTCGCAGATTTGTAGCGCACAGGACTAGGTCCACAGCACACGAGTGGTCGGTAGACGCACTTCGGATTTACAGACCCCAATAAATATTATCTATTGTTTTACAAATAATATCTCCTATTAAAACTCAAACATGCTGCGATCCTCATTAAGAATTTTACCGGTCCTGGCTAGCCGACCACAGTCAAGAGTGTTGGCTAACCAAGTGTCGCAAATGTCGACAGCTACAGTTTTGAAGGACGTGAACTCGAAGGTGAGGGAAAATGTTCGCAAATTGTTAGATTCGGGAGTACTATGGGAACTGAGGCCACCAACACCTGCAGAGATACCGAGAGCAATCAAAGACCTGGTCAGAATATTCAGAGAACAGAATTGGAGAAACTTGACAGTTAGGGAGGCTTGGCTGAACACATTAGTCACTACCGAAGTTATATGCTGGTTTTTCATGGGCGAGATCATCGGCAAAGGTACGCTGATAGGTTACCAAGTTTGAGCTCAAACTGGATATAGATTTCGTTAATCAGCAGTGTTACACATTAAAATCATAGACACTAGAGGTGAATCACCTTGTTTCTTTTGTCAATCATATCAATGATTATTTCCACGTTTAAATTTTGCGCCTCTACCCTGCACCCTGATTCGTGGTGGAATCAGCTCCAGCTCGTCTTCGCACTGTAGCAAAACCCTGTTTTCTTTGCAGCGCAGCCCCAAACTCGTGGTGCGTTCGCAAGGACACTCCTGAGATTTCTATTTATGTTTACCGCTGTCCTCACTATTAAATCTTATGACTATCCACCCATAGGTCTCCTAACAAACTCTATTATTTATCTATCGACTTATCTGGGAGCCAAGCATGTTTCAATCCACGATACGTGTGGTCCCGGCTCTGGTAGGCAACTATCAGAGCGCCAGAGGCCTAGCTACCTTGAAAGATATTAGAGTTCGCTTAAATTCTGTCAAAAACATCCAAAAAATTACCCAATCAATGAAGATGGTGTCTGCAGCCAAATACGCTCGTGCTGAAAGGGATCTACAGAAAGCTCGATTATATTCTGATGCCTTCCCTCTCAAATTTAGAGAGGAGGCCAAACCAGAGGGGGTCAAGCCTGGCTCGTCGCCGACATTAATCATAGCAATCACCTCCGACCGTGGTCTATGTGGTGCGGTCCATTCATCCGTTGCAAGGAAAATTAAGTCAATATTGGCGGCAACAGACAAACCAGAGAACATCAAAATAGTCTGTGTCGGTGACAAGTCGCGTGCTTTGCTTGCACGAGCCTTCCCAAAAAATGTCCTGCTGGCATATAATAACTTCGGAAAGAAGCCACCAACATTTGCAGACGCCCAAGAAGTGGCGAGAGATATCCTCGAATCTGGCTACAACTTCGATCAAGGTATCGTTGTCTACAACAAGTTCAAAACTGTCGTTTCTTATTTAACATCAGATCAGCCCGTGTTCAGCCTAGACCAGATGTCGAACTCGCCGAAAATATACGATTTCGACAGTATAGATTCGGATGTGTTACGAAATTATTACGAATATTCGCTCGCTAGTCTTGTATATTATGTCATGAAAGAGAACGCCTGCAGTGAGCAGAGTGCAAGGATGACAGCGATGGACAACGCAAGTAAGAACGCTGGTGAGATGATTAGTAAATTGACATTGCAGTTCAATAGAACCAGGCAGGCAGTCATCACCAGGGAGCTCATTGAGATTATCTCAGGTGCAGCTGCTTTATAGAGCGCTGGAGTCACAATCACATTTTTGGAGATGACCCTGTCTCCTGTGTTACAACTTAATTCTCGGCATGTTAAGTTCCCGAGATAGGATTTTCAACCCCCCAGTTCAATAAATGTTATCAGAGGATTGGAGCTTCAAATTTCGTCAATTTTAATAACAGAATTCATTCTGAATCAGACAACACCGTCCGGAGAGCCTAATTTGGGTTCGTGGTAACTAGGCCATCTTAAGCTGAAACCATAAGCTACCATCTACCGAGGAACGTCCATCTTGCGTGAATGAGCTTCTACCGAGGCTTCTTTAATTCGATCGTTTCACCAGTCTGAGTATTATCCACCAAAGTGGACTGACGACGCAACATATGCAGCGTCTCAGTGGAGAAATTCCAAGCTGTAAACTTCGGAATACTTTGCCTGAGCTAAGCATAGATCCAAGTGATGATCGAGCTCGATACCAGTCTCATTTGTCGTCAGTCCACTTGCCAGCTAGTTAGAGCTGGTAGATGCAGATGTTCCTACATTATTCAGCAGAGCCTCGTTACATTTGTCCAGGTTACGCCCGTCGATGTGCGGGTATAGTTCAGGCTTATTCATCAATGTTGCAACGGTCCTCAGAGTGTTCCAAATGGATGTGGATGTTATGGATCTGTTGCGAATGCTACTGTCTGTGTAACGAACCCTTCCATCATTTCCTGCAACTTGAATGTTGAGTATTTGCACTAGCTGTCTAGCAGCCTCGTCATATAGATTTAGGTGGATCAAGCTGATCGCTAGGTTATATCTAGATCGCAAGAATCCAGGAGCGATCTCCAAAGCTCGGCGGTAGGCAACCACTGCCTCTTCAGATTTGTTGCCATTCGCTAGTGTCGCACCCAACCTGTTCCAGAGTAAGCTGTCTTCTGATTTCACACTCAAAGCAGCCTTGAAGCAATCTACCGCTTTATCATATTCACCTCTCATATTGAATAGAACACCCAGTGAATTTTGTACCTCAGGGTCAGGGTTGCTGGGTGACATCCTTGCGGCATTGAAGAATTTATCTTTAACATATTCATAATGTTGCTTTGGTAGACCGCTCATGAATTCACCTTCATCCCTCTTGAGAGTGGTATTTAGTTGCTTATATTCTTCCAAGCTTGCACCCACCGCGTTTCCGTACTTTTCGTGCCTCACCAACCACTCAATGAGATGGTTGCAAGCTTCATGATACCTGGTTTCATTGACTAAACTCGCGGCTATAGCTAAACGCGCCTGCTGATTTGATTCGTCGTATTTCAAGCAATTTTGAAGGGCTGTAATTGCAGAACGATCTTTCTCATTTTGAGCTTGAGTAGTTCCCAGATATTGCCATGCAAGGGCATTAGTTGGCTCACGTTGAAGGGCTGCTTCGAATAGTAGGGCTGCCGAGGGGATATCGCCAATTTCTAATCTTCTCAGCCCCTCCGCAAACGGATCATCAAATCTGTCCTTCAGAGGATTTCGCTCATCAAAGGCGTAATCTAAATCTCGACTTGGTGAGCCTAAATTCAGCTCCTCCACAAAATTAGAAAGCTCCTCCGGCAACTCCTCAGCCGAAGTGAGCTCATCGCGAGTTGCCTCTGGTTCCTGGAGAGGTTTCTCCACACCGAGGGATGTAGGTTTACTAATTGTTCTGGGTCCCATGTACGCCTGGGAGAGAGTTTGCCAAAATTGAATATCATCATACTTTTCACTAGATGTCTGCGCGATCATATCATTGCGATACTTATTCTCCAACTGATCTATTGCGTCAGGTTTAAGGCTTGGGTTATGTTGCTGATTGTGGTGTTGCATAACATAATTGTTGAAATAGTGCATAGGATGAAGAGACTGGTGACTAAGATTCTTAAAGTCTTTGTGTTGCGGGCGCTGAGCATATATCTGGGTATTTAACTGAGAATGACTATTCAATTGCAATGAGGGTGCTATTGAGCTGGATTGCTGTTGAGAAAATTCCTTTAGGAAGTTTGCAGTAAGCTGTTGCTGCTTGTTCTCCTGTTGCATACGAATCCTGGCCAATGAGGTCATTGGGGCGATTGCACCAGGTTTGTTTATTGACGATATTTGTTGTGCAGCCGCAACCAGAGGATTTGGAGCACCACATTCTGGTTGCACTAATCGATTAAGATTAGACATTATCGGGAGGCTCAATCCAACCGTTTCTGGAAGATTATGATACTTGTGTAAGTTCCGAAGAGGCTAGTGGCAAATCACAGGTAGTTTCGTTGGCGAGTAATAGAGAAAGAAGTTGGGAGGGCGAGATAGATGGGGAGAAGTAAATAAACAACAGGTGTATGAGTTTTGCTGCCCTCAGAGCAACTGCGCAGCTTAGACTCGGGTGAAACCCGTGAGCACGCCCTCCGGCAGGCGGGAATTTTGTCCCGCCTGCAGCTTAAAACAATGCTATCCTTCGGGCAGAACGAACCGTCAAGATCAACTGAGTGCCCATGCAAGTCTTTGTGCCGATTTCTTGTCGTGATCTTGGCAAACGTAATTCGCGTCTGTCTTGCGCCTAGAATCAGATCGACAGAGTTTGATCTCATTGTAAACATGATACTCGAATTTGACTGAAAATTGTGGCACCTCTCAGCCTCTCATCTGACGAGACCGAGTATATTGCATGCAAAAGTCTTACCAAGGCCACCTAAATATACTTCAGTCCGAGAAAGCAGGCAATACAACTCCACAGAAATCGACTTAATTCAGAGCAGCTTGTCTTGCTGAGTACAAATGAACCGGCACGATCCAGCAGATAAAGTCCAGATGTTGAGGTACATCATGCAGACTTTCGAATAGGACTCCACTGGGACGCGTGCCCACTGAGAGGAGAGACATTGGGTTAGTGAGTGAAAGGCTAATCTCCAAGTCTCGACCTAATTTTCGCCTCTGGACTTGCTTCGGAGGAGCAAATTTGCTGAATGCGATTAGAGGCTGCCTCCAAGTCATGAACGCATCTTGGTCTCCGATGGTGGTCTCGTGGTGAAGGTTTAGCGTGTGGTAGCTAAATTCATAAAGTATAATGCTATTATTTTTATTGCAATTATCAAGAGCATTGGGCACAAGGAAAGAGAGGAGAAGAGAAGAGAGAGTTTAAGGAAGCAACAGGGGCTACCAGGAGCGACACTTTTGACTTCCGTTGTCCATTAGTGGACTGGGAGGGGGCAGTTTTGAGTGAAAAGTGGCACTTGCGAAGCCGAGAGTATCTCGGCTTTTAGGCAGAGAGACTGCTGATTAAATGGGAGGAGGAGCTTTGGATAAGCATTTGGGGCTATCCTGGCGGCTGAGTGGGGATGCCTTTTATGGAGATGATAATTTGGAAGAAATTGTTCCTCTGGCAAATTCTGGATGCTTTGGCAATAACAAGTAGCAGTTTTGCTTTGATGATCTCCGGTGGCTTCCGAGTGGGTTTGTTGTTGTTTGGGGGCTGGAGGGGAGTGAGTGCGTTGTTTGTCGGCGGTTCTTGTTGTGGTTGTGGGTCTGCATCGAGTGGGTTTGGGGCCAAAACTTGGAGGTTGAAAGAGGCGAAGAGCAAGGAGGCGACTGGTGAGCAAAAGAGAGAGAGAGAGAGAAGGACTAAGAAAGACAAAGAGCATAAATTTTATTGAGAGCGCCGTGTGGGCGAGGCTTGGCCGCACTAAAAACCGTTAATTATGGTGGACAAAAATGCCACCGCCTCTCTATGGGCAGCTTACTTACAGCAAGAGGCGCGCCGCTGGGCCGCAGCTAAGGGGCGGCGGCGGCGCGACACAGTGCGGCTTCATTTGCGGCCAGTGGCCCCAAAGAGCGCCAGCCTCTTGGTCCGATTCATTAGGGAGCATTAGTGGGCGAGAATTTGCCAGCTCCTTGCAGGCACTAGAGACTGAGACTGAAAGGTGGAGGCTGGCGCTTTGTGCAGGAGCTTGGGGGCGCGACTGGCCACTGCTAAAGAACGGCGGAAGAGTTGACAAATATCTGCCGCCGATCGGCCGCCAGCCAGACACAGAGAGCGGCCACGCGAGAGAGAGGCCCGACTTTGGACACGGATCGTGTCGATAGATAAAGGGCGTGCGCCACGCGAGCTTCTGTTTGCCCGTCTGGAAGGCTGGCTACTGTTCAGGCAAGTCTCTGCTTGCAAATCGCCCATTGAGAAGCGTAACCTTGGCCACCGATTCGCCTGACACACGCGCATTGTGTTGTTGTTGTTGTTGCGATTTTTGGAAAATTAGAATCTCCAAAAGGCCCTCAAGTGGAATTGTTGCACAGAATTCTACCAATTTTGCCAATTCTGCTTCCACTTAGAGCCGGAGACTGTTGTGTGGCCAAAGTGGAAAACTGGCGAACTGGCAGGCTGTGGCAGAGTGGCCGAAAAGGAAAACTTGGCTCAACTTTGCGGCCAGTCGAGAAGGCGAATTGGGGCCCAGCACGAACGTTAATTGACATGTTTTGGGCTCTCGAGTGGACGACAAGCTCAGCTTGGAGGAGCTCAGTTTGGGACTGGTGCTCAAGTGGCTGTTTATTTCGGTTGGCAGGCGCACAAATTTGCCGCCGGCCAGAGCAGTTGGGGTCTCGCTGGAGAGGTGGCCCAGTTGAACTAAGAGCGAGAGAGTCTCTCTTGGCCCAGGAGGTAGTCTTCGTCCAGAGACAGTCTCTGGCTGGCTCGCGTGTGGTCCGCGGCGGCCGAGGAGAAGCGCAGGCAGAAGACCAGGCAGAAAAGCAGGAGGAGCCGATTGAAGGATGCTAGTGGCCACTCGAATGCTCCACAGCGCCAGTCTGACATTTGTTGCTGCGATAATGGATGGCCACCTCTTCTCGGAGCTGCCCTTTTGGCTGGTCCTTTGTTTCTGCTGCTCGTGCCACTTCCGAGCAACCCGCTAACTGTATCAACTTTGCGCTCGGCCCAAACACAGACAGTTTTGTGTTTCTCTGAGTGTGTTTGCGGATGATTTGCACAAACATTTTGGCCGTAAAAAAGCAGAGTTTCCTTCCTGCAAGAAGGAAACCACCAGCTTGGCCTCATGGAATAGGGCCACCCAGTTTCGAGTGGCTGACGAGCACAGGTTGTTGTTTGTCTGCGCCGGCTGAGGGGTTGGCTCAAGTGGTTTGCGGGCCCGAAATTGAGTTGGGCCGCCAGGAAATGGGCTGGAAATGAAAGGGTAGTGTGTGGGCCATTTGTTTGCCTCTCTTGTGGCCGCCTCTCGACTGATAACTCAATTTGGGCCGCAAGTTTTGCCCACCGATCAATCACTGTCTGCGGACAATTTGGCTGCCTCCTTGCACTGTACACTGTGCTGAAGCGGGCCGCTTCATCTGCCTTCTGGGCTCTGCTTCATGCATTCTGCTCTCTGCTCTCTGCGCGCAAAGTGCGCCGTTCGGCCGCACGAGGGCGCCACCGTCGCGCAGTGAGGCCCAAGGGGCGACCTCGACTGGCTGGCTGCCTGTTGCATAACGTTCCAGAGAGAAGAATTGCGACAAGCTGGAGAGCCTCGAGGCGCCGCCGATGTGGCCTCTTTGGAGACGCCGCCACACGACGTCTGGCCATTGTTTTGGCGGGCGGCGCTCGTGTTTGCAGCCACTGGTGCCAGTGTGCTTGGGGGGACAGAGAGCGCCAGTGGAAGTGGGCAGCCGGCCAGCAAGTAGGATCCGCTGAGTAATTTAATTTCGCCCCAAGATCCGCTCGACGGGCCAATTTATTAGATTATCGCCCATTTGCACTCAAACCGGTGCACTTGGAGCAAACTGTTTCTGCTTTTGCCTCTCTTGAACTTCTCCTGGACCTTCTCTTCCGCAGACAGTCTGCGATCCTGATTCCCAATTTGGCTCTCTGATTCCGAAATTTCAAGCGCGAGCCAAACGGTTGCGCGCCACTGAAGTTGGTGCGTGTTTTCAGACAACTTGCCGCAACACAATGCTCGCCGGCTGCAAAACAATGAATACGCAGCAGCTACTTGTGTTCAGCTAATTAGTCACGCGGCGTCAATCAGCCAGCGTTGGCCGGCCATCGGTGGGCGGCGATTGGGCTGGATCGGCGGCCAATGCAGTGTAGTTGGCTGGCGGCCGCCGATCAGACAGTCTCTGGAGGGCAAGGACACACGCGAGCTGGGGGCAGGAAAACAGTACGGCGCGTGATCGGCGGCAAAGGAGCACACAGGCGACACACAGTGTGCAATTGTGCTTGGGCCTTCTGGCAGACAGTCAAGCGGCTGTGCTGTGGCAGTGGGCGAACGAACCTGTTGCGTTGGGCGCGCGCACAATGCAATCGGAGTGCACGAGCGGCGCGCGCAACATTGCACTAGCACTAACAGTCTGCCGCTGGGCGCACTATCTGCCAAAAATAGGATGATAGATTTCTGCGCAACGCTGCGTAAGACTGTAACCTTATTTTTGACGCGCACCGCGCACATGACGCACAATTAGTAACGTTGGAGCGCGCGCCCACTTCTCTGCCCAACTTCGTGACCCAAACAACCAACGCCAAAACAATGATACTAATTGCCCCCAGTGATTAGCTCCGGCCAAGCTCGGCCCATTCGATCGAGCCAGGCGGGCTGGCCCTTTTTGCCGGCCGGCCAGACCACTGTGGGCGCAATGTCGTGACGCTCAATTAGGGCGCCTCTGTGCACGGCTTTGCTGTTGCCGCCGGCGCCCAAAGCTGCTCGCATCCAAAGAGCACCAAACAGCGCCCAAGCAGCGCCCAAGAGCCGCCCAAAGGAGCTCAGAGAGCGCCATTAGTCGCGTGCCAGCCAGCCAGAGGGGCTCTGTGGCCGCCCAAGCCGAAAAGGCCGAAAAGGCTGGTCCGCCTCTCTGGCCGGCGGACAGTCTTTGGGACTCTCCTTTGTCCCAGTCCATTTTTGGCCGACTTTTTTCTTTTTTCCTGCCCCCAAACTGGGCCAATGAGAAGCTCCAATGGGAAACAACACAGACAGACAGACAGTGTCGTCTGCCAACCACTCGACTTGTCATAAATAACAACTAATTAGGGACAAAAGTTTGCGGACAGGAAACGAAACTCTTTCCCGCTGGCTACCTTTGGAAGGCGTGCGGCTGGCCGCGCGTAAAGATCATTATCGTGGCACCATTTTATCGTCGCCCAACGGAGCTCCCTAAGGTGCCCTAAGGTGAAGTGCGGTGTTTGTGCAGCTAAGTGTATGCTAATCTGCGGCCGCCCCAAAAGACGAACTCTTTGCCTGGAAACGGACACTGCTTGTTAGCAAAGCGCCGACTCAATGGGCACCCACCCATTGGTCAAATTAGCGGGCAAATCTTTGCCCAAGTTTGAGCAAAAATTTGCTATATTTTATTCCATCTTCGTACTATTTTTTATCATCATCATTATTTCCCCAAACAAGCACTCCTCTCCAGAACCCCTTTTGTCCTCCTGAGGTCACTTTCCTGCAGGGGGCGTGTTCCCGTTGGACTAGGTGAAGTGAAGTGAAGTCTGTCTTCTCCTTTGGGTGTCCCAAGTGCACCTAAGGTGCAGAACTTAAGGCAAAAGCAAAAGCAGAAAGAGCAACTTTTTTATTTCCCGTTTTATTTCCACTCTTCTCTTCCTCCTTCCGCCACACTTTGGGCCCCAGTTCTCCCAAAGTTTAGCTCTCGAATGGCTGCACTTCGGCCGCATCTTAGCCCACTTTTGGGCCCACAACTTTGGCAAACTTTGCGCCCAAAGCAAATAATAAAAAGCTCTCTAAAAGCGCCCTTTTATGATCACAAGCGCCCACAGCTAATTGCCAGTCTCTGGCCGGAGGACAACCTGTTGCTCAAAAGGGTGACCGCGCGACCTTGTTCATTAATCAACAGCCAGACGGCCCACACTTAATGGCGCCTCTTTTGTCTCCCCCTTTTGCTCTTTTGCTCTCTATCTCTGTCTTTCCTCTGCTCTGGCTCCTCTTTGGCCCAGTTTGTCTCGCCGTTTTGTTCTTTCGCTTTGTTCTCTTGTGGTCGCTTTTGTTCCTCAGTTCGAAGCTGAAAAAAAGGCCAACTGATGCCTGAAGTTTTGGACCAAGTTTGGCCCCAAGTTTCCATCTAATTCTCGCAACTTTCGCTCACTGTCCAGCGGATTATTATCTCTCTCAAGCTCACCATTTGCGCTTAGCTCAAATTATTTTGCTCAAAAGACAATACGATCTCACTGGCTGAGCGACTTGCAAAAGCGAAAAAGTTCAGTTACGCAACATTGGGCCATCTTTTGGGCCTGAATTATGCCCAAATATCGCCCGCCAATCGATTTTAAGGCAACCGTTAGTGCAGCTAAGTGCTACTGCGCTTTTGTTGTCCGTTTGTGGCGCGCTAGTCTGGCCGCAAAACGAAGACAAAGCCACCAAATGCTCACCGGCGGCCAAACAAACTGAGCCCACACAATGCACCTTAGCTTGCACAGCTGCCTTTGCTCAGCCTCCACTTTGCCTCATTCAACCACTAATGAAGCTCTCGAGAGGAAGCAGAACCGATCAATGAACTCTGCTCGCCGGCCAGACGAGAGTCTCGGTTGCTCATTTGCTCAGTTCTCTTTCGCCTCCTTAGGTCTGCTCGAAGCTCCACTCAGTTCTCCAGTTTAGCCGCCGAACCTAAGGGGCCGAATGGCCGCCGGACGAGCATCAGTGATCGGCCATTTTCGGCCCATTTTCGACAAATTTGCCCTAATTGATTTGCCTTTGTGCTCAGGAAGCGCTTTGCTGCCGCCGTCGCGTTGGAATTGCGCCGCGGGCAACACTTGGCCAATTGCTCGTGGCTCTCGAGTCTCCATCTTCATTTCGAAGCCATTCTTCTGCCCTTCTCCATCCTGAGCCTCGAGACTGTCCCGAATGGCCTAGCGGCTTTCAGGTCTGACGTCTTGGAGAAATCGGCCAAAGTGGGTGAATTTTGTCAAAATTTGGCTAATTTTGCCGAAATTGATCGAATTCTGTCAAAATTGGCTGAAAATTGGTTGAAAATTGGTTAGAAACTGGTGAAAATTGTTTAAAATCGACCGAAAGTGGACAAATTGATTTGTAATAATCATTTTTGCTCCACTTTAACTGCCCAAATGCGACCTGTTTGCGCATTTTCTCGCCAAACCTCATCCTTTTTCTGCCGGAAAATTCGCCCATCCGGAACACAGAGGGTCAGATTGGCCTAGGAGACAAGCTAATTAGCATTTGGGCCAGTTATTTGTAGCTGAATTGGCACTCAAATTGAGCCCAAATTTGCCCACAAATGTCCCCAACCTTCACTGCCAATGGTCCATTACTGTCGACGCAGGACGATAAAGATTAGCCCGATAATTTGCCACTTCGCCCACTCGAACGGAGCTCCTTCTTCCTTTTCTCTCTTCTCCAAAATTCGCTCAAAAGCTGACGGCAAGTGGAGGCTGAAAAGGAGGCCAAAAAGAGGCCATCAAGCAGCACTCGAGACTGTCAACTGGGCCCTTTTTTGCCTGCGGAAAGTGAGCCAGACTGGAGTGTGGCCGGCCCTTAGGTGTGGAGAAAAGAGGAGAGAGAGAGAGAGAAAACACTGAGGCAAAGCTAAGGTGGAAATGTTGAAGCCAGAAGAATAATGGGCGAATAAAAGGAACTGACTTTGGACTGTTGTTTGCGGCTCTTTGGGCGCTCCAACTCAGCTGAGAGCTAAAGCAAAGCAACAAAACAACAACTACAACAACAACAACAAAACAACAACAAAGCTCGCTAATGAACTGGAAGATATTGGACACAAGTTGGCTGTTTGCTGGAGAGACTAGCTGTCTGGCGTTAGTCTGAGGCTGCAGTTGAAATTCAACAGTTGGACACCAATTGGAACGGTTTGAAGTGAGGCGGATTTTATTTGGAATAATTGTGTGTGAATTGGAGCTGAGCTAAGGCAGAAGAAGGTTGTTGTTGCTTATCGTTTGGGTGCTTCTTTTGGACGCTCTTAGGGCGCTCTAAGTTTGCTTGCTGTGAGCTTGTGGGGAATTTTTATTATTCTCTCCTCTTGTTGTGCTGCTTTTTGTGCTCAATTCTGCGAGTGCAAGAATCTGGCCAATGCAAAGAGTGGCTGAATGTGCTGGCGCTTGTGTTGCGGAGCTTGCGGCGCGTCGCAAAATTGGTCGCCCAATGTTTGTTTGTCTCTCCAAATGGTGGTCGTGACTCTTTCCATTGTCCAGCTTTGGCTGCAAGTCTCTGTGTGCCTTGTCAGTGCACCAGAGCCAAACTGCATCAGAGGGCGATACTACTCTCCAGGACAGTCTCTCTCAGCCAGAGACTCTCTTGCGGCACTCTAATTGTTGCTCGCCAGTGTCCAGGAGGCGCAATTATCAGCGTGTTAAATGTCATGTTTTTCCTCCTCCACTTCCTCCCCCTTTTGGCCTCTCTCTGTCTGTCTCTGTCTCGAGCTTTTGCTCCACCGCAGCTTGTCAGTGGCCCCCTTTTGGCAAACCACAACCATTGTCTGTCTCTCTTTCTGGCCTCGCTCGAGACTGGCCGCAGCTCGAGCATAAAGCACCAGCGCAAACTGAGCGCGCCACGTCCATTTGTCCGAATTCTCCGCCTGACAAATCACCCTGAAGGAGAAGGCCCCATTTGTCGACCACTCTCCTCTGCTCCTCTGGACCACTGCCAGTTTGTCGCCACTCACCAGTGCTCCACTTCGGCCGCCACGAGCGGGCAAAAAATTCACGCTAAATCAAACAAACTCAATGGGGGCCCAGCTGAGGCTCGGCGCTAACTTTCAGCTCACTTTCGGCTCACTTTTGGCTGTGCGCCCACGCACTTGGAGGACAAACTGCGGAGCGCAGTTGGCAGTTCGCGGCCAACGCAAAGGATTGGCCGGCTGCAACTTTCACTTTTGTTTCATTCTCCTTCATGCTCGCTCGCCCAAAGGTGGCCCGACGCGCTTTCCCTTCCTCTTCCTGTTCGCCCCTCTCTCTCTCTCTCTTCCTGGCAGTCCATGGCCGAGCGGCCTCCCCAGCGGTCGGCCGGCTCGTGTCCACTTTTGGGCACGCCGCCAGAGTTCGCCCGCGGCCACAGACTGGCCTCCGTTCATGATTGATTGAAGTGGTCGGGCGGCAAAAGCGAGCCAGAGAGAAGTGTGCCCACTCGACGAGGAGTGCGCCTCTGGCCGCCAGGTGGCGCTCGCAACGCACAGTTCGCCGCGCGGACACTGCCGTCCGCATGGAGTCTGCCGCAGACTGTCTGCGGGACAGTTCGCTGCAGCATCTGCAGGCTGCAGGCTGCAGACTGCGACCGCGCGCGCGTCGCTGGTTGTGTGCGGGCGACACGCCCACCTGCCTGCCGCGGGAATCACTGGTTGGAGCCGGCGTTAAAAGTGGTACTATTTGTCGTTAGATCTAGACGTTGAGTTGCGATTCAGAGACTTGGCATGGGGGCCGCGTACTCGGCAGTGAGATGGCGTTGGAGAGACAGCTCGGCGGGCGAGTGCGACTGGAGCTGGAGCGGGTGGCTCGCGGGCTCGCCCGCACAGTCGTAGTGGGCGGCGAGCGGGCCCTGCTCGTCGGGGTGCAGCAAAGGGCCGCCCGTTTGGTGGTGGTATCCTGCGGCGGACTGGCCGCCGTACTGGAGTTGCTGCTGCTGCTGTGGCTGTGGCTGGTTGTGGGCCAGGTAGTGGAAGTGCATCGGTTGGCGTGTGGGCTCGTCGTCGGGCGGCCCGCAGACAGTCTGGTGGCTGGCCGCCGAGTAGCCGCTCACAAGCTGGTGCTGGCGGGCCGTCCGCTCGCCCGACAACTGGCCAGTGTGCGCGGCCCCATAGCTCTGGTGGTAGCTGTTGGCGGCCTGTTGCTTGGGGCCGGCGAGTTGCGCGCGCGGGTGCGTCAGGCTGTGGCCCGCGAGTGCGGCGGGAGGTGAGCCGCACGAGGGGGGCGAGCCTGTGGACGAGTCGGCCGCCATCTTGGACGAGAGGACACCTGTGCGGGCGGCCGAGGAGGTGCGCACCCCCGCCGAGCTGCCCGAGCACGAGGAGGAGGACGAGGACGAGCACAGACTCAGCTCGGCCAGCTGGAGCGCCGCCGGCGAGCCCGCCGAGCTGCCAGCCGGGTGGGCGTGGCTCGGCGGCACAGGCCCGCAGGGCCAGCAGTGCGGCGCGCGCACTGCAACGTTTCGTTCGCTGCCCGGCGGGCCGAGCGCGTGCGCGTGGGCGTTCGGGAAGCGGCGCGGCTCGTCTGCGGCCGCATAGGCACCAGCGTGTTGCGCGTAGCCGCCGTAAAGGTCTATCTGTTGCTCGTTGTTCTGGTTACTGTTTTGGTTACTGTTTTGGTTGTGGTGGTTGCTCTGGTTGTTGTGATTGTTTTGATTGTGGTTGTTATGATTGTGGTTGCTGTGATTCTGGTGGTTTTGAAGGTTTTGGTGTTGCACTTGGTGGGCGTGGAAGTGGAAGTTCTGCTGCTCTTGAAGGCCAGCGGGCGCCGAGCTTGCGGTCTCGGCCGCTTGGTGCACTTGCTGGGGCTGCGCGTAGACCAGCTTGTAGCCCGCGCCTGGCGGCCCGTAGACTGTGTGCGGGTCCACGCGCGCCTCCTGCAACTGGCTCGTCTGGCCAAAAGGCGCCCCAGTTGCGCCCCCAAAGCATAGCTCGCCCGTCTCGCTCCGCAACCCAAGCTCCACCGGCGGCACTCGAGCTCCACTCGCCGCCCACCAGCTCTCGCCCTCCGCCTGCTGCGCCTGCACGCGCACCGGAAGTGCCACTGCGCACTTCCGGTTTGGTGTGGCGCGTCTTTTGGTGGTTTTTGTGCTTTTATTTGTGCCGAAGAGTGTCTCTGGGCGAGCTTCTGGCTGGACTTGATCTTGCTGGACTTGGTCTTGGCTTGCCGCTGGCTGCGCTTGCTTGGTTGCGGGCGCGAGCAGTGGAGCACTCTGCACTTCCGGTTGGGCGCAGCTCTCAGGAGTGTCTTCGGCGAGAATGCGCTCGAGTTTGCGAATGTAGTCGATTGCCCGCTGGAGTGTCTTCACTTTGGACACGCGTTTGTTTCGGTTCTCGATTGGGACACTTCGGCGCAGTCGATAAAACGCCTGGTTGACTGCCTGCACTCTGCGTCTCTCGCGCGCATTTCGCTTGGCCACCAAATGGGCCGGCTTTTGGCTGTGCGGAATGTGCTTGTAGCTGGTCTTGCTCTTGCTGCTCGCCCGCAACCTCGACTCGCCCTCGGCCACTCCTCGACTTGCCCCACTCTCTTCCACCACTTGGCCACTCTGCGACGCCTCCACTTCCGGCCGGCTCGACGCGACAAGCTCGCGCGGCGTTTGGCGAGCTTGTCTCGAGACGGCCGCCTTCTTGCTGGCCGCCATCTTGCTCGCCGACTGAGCCACAACTGTCTCGCCGCAACTCTCGAGGGACAGTGGCTGGCCAATCTGCTGCACTTCCTGCTGGCCAATCATGGCGAGCTTCTGCTCTCTAGGTGCTCTAAGCTATGCTTTCGGAGCTCTTCTTTTCGCTCTTTTTCTCGCTCTTCTTTTGCCTCTTCGTCACGCGCCAATCGATCACTGTTTCTTTCTGAAATTTTTCCGATTTTTCTCCTTGATGACTGACTAATTTGCCCTAATTTTGCCCAATCTTCTCCGCTTTTGGCAAGCTTCTCTGCGCAGATTTGCGTGAATATTCACCTGCGACTTGCTTCTACTTCCGTTTTGGCTCTTTTGTTCCTTTTTATTTCTCTTTATTTCTCTTTATTCCACTTTGTTTCGCTGCTTAATCCCTCCAATTTGGTTGTCCAATTTAGGCCTGTTTCTTCTTTGGACTGAACTTGTTTGCCTGGATTTATGATATTCATCATTTTCATGATAAAGTTCATCATAGTTTTCGATCATTTGGGCGAATTGGGACGATTTCTGGTCAGTTTGCTCAGCTCTGCTCACAGTCAATTTCTGCAGACAGTCCAGAGCTCAGCGTCGGCCTTTTGGCCACCAGCTGAACCTAATCGAAAAGTCAATCAGTGCGCATCTTCCGCAACCAAAGGGCCACTTTCCGCCCACTTGCCCTCCAGAGACACGCACAAAAAGGCAGAGAAACGCGCGCGGATTAGACCCACTCTTCCGACGCATCGGCCGAGCTGCGCAACCAAGGCCCACACTAATTGGCCGGCCGGGCGAGGCGCGCGTGTGCCGCCGTCACGTAGCGCCGAAAAGTGGCCCGCAGCCAGTCTATAGGCTCGGCCGGCGTTCTTGTAGCTCTAAGGGCGGCTGCTCGCTGCTCTCCACTGGCCACTCGCTGCCCACTCTGCTGGCCTTGCGCGGGCACCGCCCACGCCGGCAGACAAAGCGGCCGAGATTGCACAATGGCCGTGGATTGGTTCCTGCAGGCGCGCATTAATTAAACGCGCACCTGGAGACTCGGGCGGGCACGACGCGCGCGCTCCGACACGCAAGCCACGCTCAGGGCGGCGGCTCTGCTGCGGCAAAGTGCCAGGAAAAGTGCAGCCCTAAGGGCGGGTGCAACAAGCGGGCGGCCTGTGGGCACGAGTTGGGCACGCGTTTGGGCGTGTTGCTGGCTGAGGTTGCTCGCAACACGTGAATAAGCCCCTCTTGGAAGGCAAATCAAGCGGCCCGCGGGAGTGGAGCTAACATGCGCAGGGGCGTGGCGGCCGGCCCGCAGAGATGTGCGTGATTAGCATTGGTGCGGGCGGGCTCAGCGTGCTTGCTGGGAGGGTTCGCCGCCGACCCGCAGCCCGCGCGGCGCGTGTGCAGCAATGCGGCCCACAGCAGTTCAGTGCAGTTGGGCGGCAGTGTAAAATTGTTTTACTGGCTTGAAGAGCTCACTTTGCGCTTGCTTTGAGCTTGCATTGAGCCAGCAAAACAGTTGAAATTTGCAGCTTGGGCTCCTCTGTGGCCGCCCTTTCGGCTTGGCCTTGCTTCAGACTGGCGCGTGTGCGGCGGCCCTTAGGTGAGGCTTGCGTTTTGTTCCGATTTTCGGCTTGCCCCACAGATCGACCATTGCAGCGCGCCAAGCAAGCCGCCCTCAAGCAGGGCGATAGAATTTAGATTTGGATTTGGATTCAGATTTGGGCTGAACTTGCGCGCAGCTGCTCGTCAAAATTGCCATCCATTTGGGGCGCGCGTAATGGGCCCACCGCTTCTGGCGAGCAGCGGCCCTTTGGACTGGCTGCTTTGGACTGTCTGTGGCGCTGTTGGCACACCAGCACACTGGCCATTCCGCTGCTCAGCCTCCACTCATGAGCTTCTGAGCGCGTTCAGAAGGCCTCAGTTTGCGGCGCCCTCGAGCCAGCGGGGCCCAATGGCTGAATGGAGCGCAAACTAACTGTGGACTGGCTGCGGCGCTGGTGCGTGGCCGCCGTCGCACTGGCAGCCCTAGTGTGCAACTGCACACAACTGCACACACGCCAACTGGGCCGCCCTGCAACAGTCCTAATGGTGCGGCCAGAAACAGCCGGCCAGAAAGAATTGCGACTTGGAACTTGGAGGCCCCCAAGTGGCAGCCTCAGACTAGCGCCACTGGAGGGCCACTGGAGGGCGGCACACACGAGCCACAGTGCATTCTTAGTGCAGCCTTAGTGCAGCCACGCCGAATGGGCGGCCGGCAAGAGTTCGCGGGCAACAGTTTGATGACATGCGCCCCCCACTGAAAAAGGGGGCCCCACTGGCACGGGGCTGGCTCGTGGCGCGTGGCGCGTCGGATGTGCCGCCTGGTTGACCTTAGGGCCAGAGACTAGAGACTGTCTCTGGCGCGCTGGTCGAGCTGCACGGTTCTGCGCATGCGCACAAGGCGCCAAACAAACAACCTCGCGCACTCAAAGGCGCGCTCATTTGTTTGTGTTTCTCCATTTTTCTCTTTGTTTGTCCTGCCCTCTTCTCAACTTTTGCCCTCGAGGCTGCCTTCTGGGAGGCCAGAAGGCTTCTGGGTGACTGTATGGACTGTGTAGACTGTATAGAAGGTTCAGTTTTGGACTGTGTGTCACTGGACGAGGAGCGAGTGGATTTGGCGAGCGTTCGAGCACTGAGGAGCACTAACCAGTACTAAGCAGAGATACTGTCTAGCCAGCTGAATTCCGAACGGCGCAACTGGTGATCTTGGCGCAATTCATTGAGCTCCATCGAGCTCAGCCACTTGCGTCCAGCAGAAAGTGGCCAGCTTGCCACTGAGACTCGCTTGAGAGCTCACGACAAGACTCGGCGAGAGGAAAAAGATGCAGAAAAAGGGGCAAAGTGTGCAACTTGTTGCTGCTAATAGAGTCTTCATCTTTAGTCTGCGTCATCTGGACCACACTTGTTCGGCCGCAAACAGTGTCCAGTGGTCAGCATGGTTCCTCCTTGAGTTTTTGCGAACTGATAATCAATCATGAGCGGCGGTGGAGAAGAGGCACTACACAGTGTCTGTTGAGCTCTTGTGGCGTTCTCACGCTCGGCCATTTAGCCGCTCGTGAAGACGCTCGCAATTGGGCGAATCTCATTAGAGTGGAGCAGATTTAACGCCCGCAAGCTCGTCTATGGCTCGTCTATTTGCGGCCAACGATTGGCCCTTATTGCTTAGAGAGGAAAAAGAAGTCTTGAAGCATTAGAAGCTTAGAGGCTTAGAACAAAGAGGAAACAGCTTCATTTGTTCATTTTGTGCCAAAATGAGCTGCTGGAGAGCAGCATTCCAGCTCATTGTTTGTGCACTTGTTTTCGGTCAGACAAGTGCCCGAAAAGGCAGAGTAGGTTGCCAGTTGTTGCAGCTAGTGTGTTGCTTGTGGGCGCTTCTCGCGCGCTGAAACAACAAATGGCCAAGCTGAAGCCACACAAGTCGTTGCAGACCGCAGACTGTCCGCGGGCACTTTGTCGCTTGGTTGGGCCTAATTGTTGTTGCAAATTTAACTTGGCCCAAACGAACTCTTTTTTCTCTCTGCCGCACACTGTTTGCCGCTCACTCTCTTCTCTTGTTCAAGCACTTTCGGCCACACACCACTGGTCACGAGCGAGCGAGCGGCGTCCACTTGGCAAAGTTTGGCCGCACACTGTCTTCCAGAGGCGCCCTTTCGCCTGCCAGAGACGAGCCGCAAACTTCTGCCCTTCTTCTGGCTCGTCCCAGTCTCAATCTCGAGCCTGATTGATGGCCTTTGAGATCAGCTCGTCCACTTTGCGCGCCTCAAACTTGCGCCCCAAACTCGAAAAAGAGGCCGCAAAGAAGAGGCAAAAAGTGGCCCACAGGAAGACGAAGCTTTTCAACAACTGTAATTGACTTGTCAAATTGACCAAATTGGTCCAAATCGAACTCGATAATTCGATTCCAATTGAAACTTGAGCAAAATGAGTTGGAGGAGAATGCGCAAAATACAAAGTGGCCAAACTGGATCAGCCACTTGATCATTTTGTGCCTCTTTTTTCGACTTGCTTTTTCATCATTTCGCCTAAACTGCTCAACTCAACTGCTGCCCAATGCTTTTGGGCCAAACATAATTGCAACAACTGACAATTATTCAATTCAGACTCGCTCGACTTTTGCTCGCACTTAGCTGGCAGCAAAATGGGCCCCAAACACAGTCTCGCTCGAAGAAGAAGAAGAAGAAGAAGCGAAAAAAGAAGAAGAAAATTCGGCTCCTCATGACTTCCAATTGCACTTTTCTCGTCAATTTCAACGCAGACTGTCTGCCCTCTAAGCTTTCTCCTTTCTCCTCGAGCAAAAAAGGGGCGCCAATCAAGTTTGGCCCATTTTCTGCCCATTTTGTTCGCTTTTTCCGGCCCAAAAATGGGCCGATTTGCAAATTGCGAATCCATTCAGACGATCTTTTGGAAATTCAGAAAATTGCAGAGCAGATCTGCAGACTGTCTCTGAGAGACAGTCTGTGCTTAAAAATTCGCCAGATTTTCCCGTTCGTCTCAGTTCGTCAGAAATGAACAACTCACTTTGGGCCAAAATGCGAAAAGAGCAAAGTTCGAAAAGGGCAACTTGGAGAATCTTTTCTGCCTTTTCTGCAACAAGAGACACTCCCAAAGCGCAAAATGATTGATTCCGGCCCACTTCTGCTAATCAGCTGCCTTGGTGCTAAGGAAAAACAAACAAACAGACAAGGCGGAACTGCAAAGAGCTAAGAGCTGCCAGTTCGCCAAATGCTTCTTCTTGTATGCTTCTTGTTCTCGTTCTTTTCGAATTCGATTTGTCTTCAGACAACGAGCGCTGAACAAAAAAAAGTGTTTGAGTTAAGCTGAAAAGTAGATGTCTTTTTGGGACTCTGTTCGGGCAGTCAGAGAGACTCAAGTGAAGAGTTTGAGAAGAGCTCTGCTTTTGGAGCTGTACACATTTTAGAGAGACTCTAAACATATTTTTGGAAGATTTTTAACAGATTTTTGGCCATTTTTTCGCCAAATTCTGTTAAAAGTTGTTAAAATTTGTCAGTTTTTCGCTCGCTGAACAATATAGTTTGCGCACAACATTTGTCCCTTTGGCTTGGGATGCAAATTCGTCACTGCGTTTGATTAATGAGCTCAAGTTGGCCAGTTTTTTGTGGCCAAAGAGATTTTTGTTTGCAAAATTTCAGACTTTCAGCTGCACTTAGGGCGAATTGAGACTAGCATTGGAAGATGAGGCAGAAAACTGGTGGAAAGTTGGTGGAAAACTGATGGAAAATATCTTTTTTGAGCAAAAAATACTGAAATTTGGCCATATTTTGGCCGAAATTTTGGCCCACCAAAGCTGCTCACAAGAGACTGTCTGCGGCGAACAAAGCAAAGAGTGCGCGAAAAACAATGCCAGCAAAGCATTCGAGCAAAGGGCTGCTTGAGGCTGTCTTTTGCCAGAGACTAGGACTGAGCCAGAGAGGCCAGAAAAGAGTGCCTGTTTGTTGCGCAACTTCCGTCACGACTCGAAGCCGCCGAGTGCAAACAAAGAGCAACTCAAATGGAGGGCGGCACTTGAAAGAGAGCACGACATCGGCGGCTGAGCTTGGGCTCCTCATGAATTGCCTCCAATGGTCCAAAGGTCCAAAGGTCCAATGGTTCAATGGTCCAGTTGGGCCGGCGGACAAAAGAGGCGCGCGCCGCCAGAGCTTAGGTTCGGGATGATTTCCTTGAGCTTAGGGCTTTTCGCTTTGGACTTTTTGCTTTGGACTTTCTGCTTTTTGCTTTGGACCTTAAGCTAAGGCAATGGAGTTGAGTTTGCGTTAATTGTGCGCACGCAAAGGAGCACAGTTTGCAGAGAAACTTGGGCCGTAGCTTAGGCCAAGTGGGAAAGAATTGGAAGTGAAAAATTGTGGAAATTTTGCCAGTTCTTGGCGCTCGATGCTAGTCCTAAGGAAGAATTGGACGGCCAGTTAGCTTGCAAAGGAGAATCACGCAATCAAACTGATAAACAAACAATCGCAGAATCAAAACCTCAAGCTAGTTGAAAGGCGCCCAAAGGAGAGCTCAGCAAACGAGCGCCGCAGACTCTCCTCCTGAACTGTGTGAGCTTTCTCCCAAGCCAAAAGACAAATGGGCGCACCTGTTGCCCTGTTGTCTAATTGTTCTCCTTTGGCGAATTGTTTGCCGGATCTTAGGGCGAGTTGCAAGCGAGGGGCGCTCTTTGGCGCCCTTAGATCTCGCGTCTTAGGTCTCTGCTGGACTGGCTTAGCGTCGGCAGCAAATGCTTCAAGATCGAACTGTCGACGGCCCAAAGACTGTCTGTTATTGGAAGTTGTTATTTGGCGCAAAGCTCGAGTTTCTGCCACTTCTCGTCGACCATAACAAGCAGCTCGAGATGAAAAAATTGGGCAAAAATGGGGAAAAATGGCGAAAATTTGCGCAAAAATCTCACAAATTTGCCGCCACAAACACTCCAAAGTCTTCCCGGCGGCCCAAAGGAGCCCCAAAGGGCCAGAAAAGCAGCCCCAATTCGTGCTGGTGTCCCGCGGCGAGTTCGGTGCTACAAAAATGGCGATGAAAATGGAACTGGACCAATCGATTGGAATCATTTTTCACGCTTTGGGCCAATTTGGCCAGTCTGCTGAAGACGCGCGTGAAGCCGAACGCGTGTGGGGCCATCAAATTAGCGCACACTGTTGCAAACACTTTCTTGCAAACACTTTTCTCTTTTCGGCTTTCCTGCACACCTTTGAGCTTGCTTTCAAGCTCACTCTCGAGCACACTTTCCCCCCGCGACAGTCTCCAGCTTTGGCCCCAAATTGAGGCCGCAAAGTGGTTGTTTTGCATCTCAATTTGCATTCGCCGCTTTCTCTCATGCCTCAAGCTTGGCCCAACTCAACGCGGACTAGCTCGCGCACACAATCTCGGCCGCAAATTCTCGCCGAAAGTCACAGGCCCACTTTTGCTCGCATTCCGCCGGACCTTAGCCCAGCTTCCAACAAGCCACTGCAACTCGACCACAAACAGTCAGCGGCGCACAATGGCCAATAATGGGCGAGCACAAAGTGTGACTTTTCATCCTCAAGTGCTTGACTCTCTTTCTCTCTTGCTTGTCCTTGTTCGATGATGAATTTGAGGGCCACTTTCTTCTCGCTCGCTCGCCTGAGCTCCCATTTTGAGCTCTCCAATTTGGGCCCCACTTTCCGATGGGCCAGCACTCGAAACAGTCGAACTTGTGCCCATGACAAAAGTGGCAACAATGAGCAACAATAACGAATAATAAGCATCAATAAGCCACAGAATGGTGATAATAATGCAAATCAGTTGGCGTGCATTATTCCAAAGCAGCCCATTCATGCTTGCTCCTCGCCCACTCAGTCGCCTGCACCATGCGGGCTAGTCTCTCTTAGCTCTGGCCCAGCAAAGCACCAGCAACACTCAACCAGGCCACACACCAGCTCGGCCCCACACCGCGTTGGGCTCACTCTGCGTGGCTAATGAGAGGCCAATTTGCGAACTCGACGGGCGGCGCTCCGTCTGGAGTGTCTGTGGTCTTGTTTGTGTTTCGCCTCGTTTGACTTGAAAGCGTTGTCCACTCGAAAAGGGGCGCCTCCTCCTCTGCCAGAGCCAGTCTCTACAATGTAGAGCCAGTCTCTAGCAATTGCCTCAGCAACAAGTCCGCCGCCCAACAGTTGGCGCTGAGGCCGCGCGGGGGCGCCACTGACTGCCTGCGGGCGACTGTGTGCAACAGAGTGCAGCAACAGACTGCTAGCAACAGTTCGCCGAGTTGACTTGTGTGAGCGCAGTTGGTTCTGCGCAGCGAACTGCCAACTGCCAATCGATTGGCCTGTTTGCTTTGCTGCTTCTTCGCCGCAGAGCATTGTGAGCACAGAAAGTTCGCCCCAAAAGTTCGCCCCGAAAGTTCGCCGCCTCTCTGCGTGTCTCTCTGTGTTAGAGACTGTCTGGCACACAGTGTCTAGCACAGAGTGTCTGCCAGAGACTGTCTGCAAATGTTTGTGCGCAAACATTTATAAACACATACAGATATATATATATATATATATTTTCATGAGCGTAAGTCTCTTTCGGGGGCGCCAAAAATCAATGAGCACGATTTGGCGGCAGGATCATTTTCGAGCACCATTTTGGGCCGAGCTGCAAGGAGGGACTTGCAGCTTGGAGGGCGGCTGGCACAAAACAAGTTGCCGCCGCCGAAACACAAAGAGAACACTGTGGCCGCTCAGAATCAACCATTAACGTGACACCATTGCGTGATTGTGACTGTGAGCGCAGAAATCTTGTTTGGCGCCCAACAAGAAAGCACTTGGCGAGCAGTGGAAGAGAAAAACCAAATCACTTTGCTCTCTTGAACTGAACTGAAATGCTCGCTCCAAGTCCTAAGCCCAAACAACTGCCTCTGCCCACAAACAGGCGCCCCTTTTTGGCCGTGGAAGAATTAGCAAACAATTGCTCGCCTTTGCCTTTCGATTGTTCGCCCGAATTGGCCAATTGGCGCCGCCAAACAGCCAGCAGAGTTCCCTTTTTGTTCTCGGCCGCTAATTAACATGCAACGATTTCACACTCTTCTTGAAGGCTCCAAGACTCGCCGCTCAAGACTAGCTTCTCACTGCTCACTGCTCACTGTTCTTTGCTCGCCACTCGAGCACGCAGACAGCGCGGTGATAATCACGACTGGAAACGTCCTTTTCCTGCTCGCCAGCTCGTCTGAGCGGCCGCCAAACTGTGCCAGTTGGAAGTCGGCCAGCAACCGAGATCCCACTCCATTCGGGCCCATTGATTCTGCCTTTGGACGCCCTTAGAGTAGGAGGCCCAAAGTGCGCACTTCGGCCAGTCTGCGGCCACTTTTCAGGTAGCCACAAGGAGCTGTGCAAAGGTGGCTAACGAGCGGCCGGCGAACAGATAAAATCGGCCGCTCTCTGTGTGTTATCTGAGTCGATCGTCCGATTGATTCACAATGCTCGAACACACTCGGCAAAGCTTAGCTCTGCAGCCCTTAGCTCTGCAGCCCTTAGATCCACAGACCAGGAGCGCGGATCAGTTTCGGCGGCCAAGCAGGAAAGAAGAAGGATGATGGTGCACCAGTTGGAGGGCAGCCCCAAGAGAGAGGCACGCTAACGAGCTGCCAGTCTGCTCCGTGTCAGTGTCCTCGGCGTGCACGAGCAACTGGCCGGCCGGCAACTGTCTGTTGGAGGAAAAAGGGGCGCGCGCATGTCTCAAAGGAGACAAATCGCGCGTGCAATCTGCCGCCCGCCCGCATCATTATTTCCAAATAATAACTGCCCACTGGAAGCGCCAGTGCAAAGAACTCTGGCCCGTCCTCAGCCCATCCTTAGGCTGCGTCCTTAGGGCGTCCTTGCAGCGCCCACTGAGACTCTGTGAAGGCCAGCTCGGACAACAATAACAAACAAACACGCAGCCAAATGAGCAACCCTCAGCAGACGCACACACTCCACTTGGTGCGGCCCCTAAGGTCCGATAATGATCCGTTTGGACACGCGCCGCGCAGGATGCCCACTGACTGTCTGTTGTGCTCTCTCTGTGTCTCTCTGTCTGTCTGCTGCTCCTCATGGTGCTCTATTGGCCAGTCCAAACAGAGTCCAACTCGCAGACCAACTCGCAGCCCCACTCAATAGAGACGCAAACTGTTTGCATAAACTTGGGGCGCGAACACCACGCGCTAATAATGATCGCTGCACGTCTGCCCGCCGCTTCGTCTTGGCCCCTCAGCCTCCCACTGGCCTCCAGTGCGCCTCCTCACTTCAGCCGGCTTCCTTTTCTTCCTTTTCGCGCCCCGAATTCCTCCACACTGCCCCGCCTTCCTCCTGCTTTTCGCCCCTGGTCGAGCCCACCAAAGCGCCAACTCCGAACGGAAAAGCACGGCTCTCGGACGGCTTGCCCCACAGGCTCGCCCCAGAGGCTCGTCCAGCCAGACGACCATCTCGCCGCCAAGCTCGCACTTGGCCACGCTCGACTGTGTGTCCCCCTCTGGCCTCTGTGACTATTATGCCGCTTGCGAGCGAGCCAGATCGTCGCGCCTGAGCTGCAGGAGCGAGCAGGGCCAAGATGGCGGCGCGCGTCGAATTGAACAAGCAGACAGACAAACTGAGCCAGCAGAAGGCCAGAAGAGAGAGAGAGAGAGTTGCACACGAGCGAACGTTTGGAACAGAAATGGCGCAATAAAAAATAAAAAAGCAAATCCCTCCTCTGATGTGGCGCGACCAGCGAACATTCTGTCGCGCCGGGCCCAACGGCTAACGGTTTTGCCCTCAGGTTCAGCTGCAGTTGCAGCAGAGGAGTGCCCGCATGCCGACCATTGCTTCTTCTTGCAAACCTCTTCTCTGCCCGCATGAATTCCGCTCTCCTGCGGGCCGTCTGCTCCTCTGCTGTTCTACTACTATGCCCCCTCTGCTGTTCTGCTGCCAAAGCCTTTCCAATAGTTTTCCAAAGCGAAAGGAGTGAAAGTTCGCCGCAGCGGGAACGCAAGAGTTCGCTCCTCTCCAGTGCTGCCAACGATCAACAGTTGGCCCAGCCTCTGCTGCACAGTGCGGCGTTCATCGAACTTTGGCCAGGGGCACAAAATCGAATCCTAGCGAACTTTTCCTGATCCCCAACGCAATCGGCCGGCTACGCACCAGCACTTTGGAGCGGGTTTTCTGCTGTTAGGCGCGGATTTTGCGCGCCCGCAGGGCAGAGGCTGCACCGATTTCGCAATGGAGAAGGCGCACAGAGAGACAGCTTTTCGCGCCGCCGATCAATTGTTTGTGCGTCGCTCAAGTTCGCCCAAGTTCGCTCAAGTTCGCCAAACAGCAGCGTAACAGCAGCCCACAACCATCTGTTGCGCGCTGCACTGGTCGCCTGCTCCACTGGTTGCAGGCGCTTGTTGCGCAACGCGCGCAGTGGTCCAAGTTCGCCCAATCGGCCCAATCGTTTGGTTTGCCCAAAGGTTCGATTTGGCGGCCGCCAGTTTGGAGGAAAGTGCGCCGGTTGCATAATGTGCGCTGGTTGCATTATGTGCACAGTGGCAGTGAGCGCACAGGCAGGGCAGTTGAGGGACGAGGCTTTGCTAGAGCGAAGAGAGAGAGAGAGTTGGGCCGGCCAATTTTGGCGCGTGTCGAGCACGAGTCGCCGCCCCTCCCTCAGCTTGGGGGCGAAAAAGGTTCAAGTGAACGAGTGGGCCAACTCGTTTGGCCATCTGCTGCTCTCTGCTGCTCTCTGCTGGTGCCCCTTCCAGTGGTGAGCCTCGAAACCAATTTGGCGGCTCAGCCTGCCGAGTTGAGCCGGCCAACTGGCTGCCTGTGTCACACTCGAGTGAAAAGCCGCGCGTGCCTAACGTGCGCCCGATTGCGTGATGCCAGCCAGCAGCTCAGCCCATTTGCATTTCCACTGGCGGCGAACTTCCACTTGCGTTTCGCCGCCCCGAGTCTCTGCAGCCATTCGAGGGCGAGTTAGGCAGAGACTTGTCTCCGTCTTTGACTCGCGTGCAGCCACGCAACATTGGTCGGCGACAGTCTTCGGCCTCAGATTCACTCCCGCGCATGAGCAGCGAACTGCGTCGACCAGACTGCCTCAATGCAAGTCGATCGCCGCCCACTGGACACTGTGCGCGGTCAGCCTTTTGCGGGCCGGCCTCAAGGTTGCGCAATGTGTCCCATTTGGGCGCGAGTTTGGCCCAAAAGTGGAGGAACCTAAGGTCCGCCAAGTGAGAGAATGAATGGCCGCCGTCTAAGCCTAATGGATAAGTGTGCATTTGGACGCGCGAGGTGGACTCGCGCCAGACAAGCGCAGCTCGCGAGGTTTGAGCGAGAAGGTGAGAGCCCAACGAGAGTGGTGGGCGAGCGAAATTGGCGCGCAGAAAGCTGATTAAATGGGGGCGGCTTTTGGGGCCCAAATTTGGGGCTGGTTGAGGCTCGCGAGTTGTCCTAAGGAGGCGCAGGAAGTGGCACCAACTGTTGCGCGTCTGGCCCACTTTCACCTTCTGCCACAAATGATATCCGCCGACGCCAAAGCTGCTCGGGGCTGGCGCGCGTAGTCGACCGGGCGAGCAGCAGTCGAAGCACCAGTGAAAACAGAGTAAAAATAGTAACGAGAGTTGGGCAAAAAAACGCCAACGCAACCCAACTGGCGCGAGTCGAGGCCCAAGCTGTGCCCGCCTGCTTGTGGCCTGTTGTCTGGCTGGCAGTGGCCAAATGGGTGGCCAAATTTGAGCTCTGCGCGCCAATTGGGCACCTGAAACCATCTGTTGCGTCAGAGGCGAGTGTCGCTTTCGCTTTCTCTTTCGCTTTCTCTTCCTCTTTCGCCTGCAGTTGGCCCTTCTTGCGCGTGTGGCTAGAGGTGGCCGTTTGTCTCCCCAGTTTGTCTCCTCAGTTTGTCTGCTCAGTCTGCCTGTGGGCCAGATTGATCAGTGCTCCTGCTGGCAGTTCGGTGGCGCTGGTGTTCCGCGCGAGCACTGCACACTGTGTGCACTGTGCTTGAACCCCAAAAAGTTGAGTAAATCCCCCATTTTTCGCACACTTTCTGGGGATTTTCGCCCCGAAATCAAGTGCCACCCAATGAAGAGCCGCCCGCTCGCAGCCAGTCGCACCTTTGCATTGGAAAAGGCCCAAAGATGAGTGTGTGGAGTGGAGAAATGTGGAGAAATGTCAATGCACGAGCAGCTTTGAGAGCCAAAGCTGCAAACAAGGCCGCCCCATCGGCCAACTGATGTCGCCCACGCGCTCCCCAAGGGCCGGCCCTCAAATGAGCAATCTCGTCGCCTTGAGTCCAGTCTGTGCTCAGCCAAGCGCTAACGGACGGCAACAAATCATCTCTCGTGGACATCGAGCCAGCTCTTAAACTCGGCCCGTTCGCCTGATGCTCGCCCGCCGCATCTCTGCCGCTTCGAGTGGACAGGGCGCGCGCTGCTCTCGTTGTGGTCATTCTTCTGCTGCCAGCCACAAGCTGCGGCCCAACGCTGGCTCATAATCCTCCTGTTTCAAGAGTGCTCTTTTCCACCGCTTTGAACTGCCTCAAACTCAAGCCAACGGAACCTGAGGGGCATTTTTTGCCTTAAGGGAGACAAAAATTGCCATTTAATAATAATTCCCCTCGACTCAACTCGACTGGCCACTGTGTGCTGCTGGCCAGCAACGAGCACTGAGCAGCAGAACGGCGAGCTGCTGTCTCTGGACGGAGAACTGCCCGACGGCAAAGATGACGGCCAGCCAGGCAGACACAAAGCGGAGTGTGTTTGTGGTTGCGGAAGTGGCCACTTCCGGCCGGGGGACAATTGTTTTGCGATTGGCGTGGGCGCCGCTCGTTCTGGTGGGCGCCCTTCAGTGTGTGTGCTGTGCTCTGTGGGGACTGTGTGCGGCCACAATTACAGTTACTTTTTTCCTTTTCTTCTTCTTCTTCCATCTCCACAGTTTACCTGTTTTCAATATTGCCTGCTCGTCGCGGCCGCACACAAGCCCACGTCGCACATCATTATTGCTCGCCGCTTGAGGCCCGCTGACTGTGGCTAAGCCTCAGCAGTGAGGCCTCCTTTTGCGCCCACAAGCAGCCAGCATCTTTTTGGCCACACACAACAAATCGCCCACTCACCAAAGAGGCGTTCTCCCACCACTTCCGCTTGTTTGCACTCGCCAGAGACGCTCCTGCCCACTTCCAGGCCGCCTCTTCTCGCTCCTCCTCGGCCGCCACTTTGCCGCCGGCCACTTCCTGCGCCGTCCGGAAGTGCGCGGCCCGTGCCACAATTCGGCCCGGATTACGCCTCTCGGGGGACTCTTGGGGGCTCTTAGGTGCTTAGGTGCATGCGAGAGACAGACACTGGCTCGGCCCGCATCACTTGGCGTGTCGGTGCACCTGATTGGGGAAAAAACCCCAGAAGGGTTTTCGTCTGGAGACAGACAAAATCTCTGTGGTTTTTGGCGACGAACTTGGGCCGCGCGACAAACTCGCAGCGTCGACCCGCATCTTTTGCGCACTGGATTCTGCACTCTTTTGCTGGCGAATGTCTGGAGTTCGCTCAACGAACTCCACCGCCGCGCACAAGCACGCGCAAGGCCAGCAGAAAAGCCTCTCTCTCTCAACTGGTTTTGGGCCCGAACTTTGGCATTTGAGCGCCGGCGGCGAACTATCAGTGTTCTCTAATAAGATTAAATCTGTTTAATCGTTGCCTGAGCGCAAAGGGCAGAGAGAACCCAGAGAGAAGCTGCGAGAGGCGCGCACAAAAATTCGGCACCCAAAATTCGAACGATCGATTAATCTGCACTAATATGCAAAAGGCTGGTTGAATTACTGTTCGGTGCACGAATTTGGCAGATATTCTCCGTTTTATACTTCTCTACGTTTGGGCCCATCTCGATCCTTAGAGTTCCCGGAGCTTTGCGGCCTAAGGTGTGCAAAAAAGGGAGGCCAAAAGGAGCTCAGGAAAGCTTCAGGTAGACAGCAAAGGTTGAGAGCAGCCACTGATCGAGGGGCGCCGATAAGCAAGCGGCCGGTTGGAAGATTTTGGGCCAAGATTGATGCGCACAAAGAAAGGCGGCCCCAAGCTCTTCTTTGGGGCCCAAAAGCAGGCGACCAAAGTGGATTAAAACACTCACTTGTGCGCCAGTGGCCAAAGACAAGGAGTTGGCGACACTTCCGTTTCGTGTTCTTGTTTGCCGCGAAACACAAGCGAGACGGCTGGTCTTCATGCTAAGGTGGGAGCCAAATGTGGACTAGTTCTCCTGTGGCGCCGCTTAATTCTCTGCCGAAAGTCGAGTGAATATTCTCTGGCGGAGAACATGCTCTCAGGCAAGAAAACATGTTTTCCATATTGGTCCTGGAGAGCTAGCGATCGATTAGATCTGATCTTGTTGCTTTTGGGCGTTTGGGGGACAATTTCTGGACCGTTTTAGGCGGCGGAGAAGTGTGAGCGCCAGAGACTAGGGCGAATTGGGGAACCACAAGGCAGATCGTTGCAACAGTCTGCCCCCATTGGGCCCCCTTTGGCGCACATCAATCAATTAGAAACAGGGTGTCTTCTTAATCTAGTGTGAGAAACGCGCACAAGAGCAAAGAGCAAAGAGCAATGAGTTCATCAGAGGCAGAGGGCCTTTGAGGCAGCACTATTTGTCTCATTATGAGCCCGAAGGGAAGAGTGTGCGTGAGGCTGCGGGCGAGTGTCAGTGGGCGAATTGTGGCGAACTTGGGCGAACTTTGGGGCTTTGTGGCCAAGTTTGTGCACGCAGAATGCAAGCCAGACGAGCCCGCAGACAAGCGGGGGCCAAGCAACAGGCTGAGGCGAGCGAACTCTTTGCTCTTCTGCAGTTCGCTTTTGGGCTCTGGATTTGCGTTGAATTTGGGCGAACTTGGCCGATTCGCTGCAGTTGGTCTGTGCGAGCGGCAACTGCAACGAGCGAACAATCGGCCACGAAGAGAGAGAAAGACTGGCCGAGAGAGAAAGAGATGCGGGCCGAGAGTGTGGCTCGCTTTGAGGTGCTCTGAATGGCAGCTCAGGGCGAGCGAATGTCAGAGGAGGAGAAAAGGCGAGAAAAATGAATCGGAGCGAAAAAATCAATCACTAGACTTTTAGTGGTCACGAGACTTACGGTATTTGTGCTCTGTGTTCTGCTGTTCTGGTAGTGTGCTAGTGCTAGTATGTGGCTGTGCTGAGGCCGCTTTGTAGGCTTTGTGGGCTGCCCAGTTGTAGCCAGTGAGCACAATGGAATTGGACGTTGAGCTGAGGCTGAAGCTGAAGCTGAATCTAAGGTTGAGTTTGGGGCCAGAGCTGGACTTGCGCACCCAAAAGGGGAATCTAAATCATAGTGTTCGGCGCGCTGTTTCCACGCGGCCAAGCCACTGAGCTGAAGGCGCACACTACTGCTGCTGGCCGGCTGCAGCGAGAAAGAGTGAAAAACCAACAATCTTACAATGGGCGCCCCAAAGTGAGCGGAAAAAACAAGGTGTCAACATTTGCGGGCCGCAAAATGTTCGCCGCCGAGCTGGACAATGAGCGGCAGAGAATGAGACTCGAATGAGACTGAGACCGAGCAGAAGAGAAGAGAAGAGGAGAGAAGAGAGATTCTCTTATTTTACAGTCTGGCTGCTCTAACTGTAACTGTTAGAGGCAAACTTAGAGTCCAACACTGGCCAGTTATGCGCCCGAGCTCGTGGCTTTGGGCTCGCTTTGAGCTCGCTTTGTGGCCCAACAAAAAGGGCAACTTTTGGGCCCAAAAGAGTCTATTAAAAAGTGTAACTCTTGGGAGCAGGCGCCTCAAATGCTGCCTCAAATGTGTCCAACTGCTCAGGATCGCCGATCGAAAGCAATGATCATCAGCCGTTTGCTGACCTTTCACTTTCGGCGTGCGGCTCATCATCTGCGGCCACTTTTGGCTCGCCCAAAGGAGGCCAAAAAGTGCCAATCTCTCAAAGGCCGCAGCTTGTCCGCCGGCCTCGACTGGCCGCTCGAGCAGGAAGTGAAAGCTTCAGGAAACCAAACCAAAGGCACAACACTTTCTAGCTAAAGTGAAAGTGTTTCACTTTAGCTTTCGTTCATTAGAGAAAATTTTCCATTTTTTCCCCTTTTTGTCAAACTGGTTTTGTCACATTTCGCCCACTCTGCTCATTCTCGACAGACTGTTGCCCGTCGACTAGAGTCAACGGCGAGCGAGAATAATGAGAAGGAAGACCAGCTCAACAATGGGCCACGTCCGGCAGAGAAGAGAAGCAGCGGCCTCTCGCCGACTGGCTTCGAGGAGGTGCAATCGATCTGAGTGCTTCAGAGTGTGCCAGAGTGTAAAATTGGCGACGGTCTCACGCAGAATCCTCGAGATGCGGCCTGATTTAAGACATAATTCCGAATGAAGCGGCAACTAGAAAGAGAGTTCTCCTCCTAGTCTTTAGCTGAGTCAGTCGCCGGTCAGTTTGGGGCCAATTTTGCCACAGTTTTGGGCAACTTTTGAGCGAGAACAAAGGCCAAAGGGAGCTAATCTGGGCGGACAAATCGGGCCAGCCAGCCAGCCAACAGCTAAGCTCGGCCGGCGGGGATTACGCGCGGCGAGCTCGTGTGGGGTCTGCTGCTCTTGCGGTTTGGCCGAGCTGAGCTGAGCTGAGATTAGGGCAGCCTAGCTTCATCGGTCGGCTGAGAGGGCGGTGCTTTTCGGGGAGCTGAGCCGATTGGTTGGCTGTGCAGGCGGCTGTTTGGCTTGGTTTGGTTTGGTTTGGTTTGGTTGGTTTGGTTGGTTGTTGGCTGAGAGTAGTGGGCCAAGTGGGGCGAGTGGGCGCGCAGTAAGTCGGTGACAAAAGTGGACGAATGTGGGCGGGGATTGTGCGGCGGAACAGTGAGACTGGGACGTGGAGTTAGAGTTGGACTTGGAGGCAAAGGCAAAAGCAAAGGCAAATTCAGAGGCAAAAGCAGAGGCAAAAGCAAAGGCAGAGCCAGAGGCGAATGCAAAGCCAAAGGCAGCGAATGAAGCAGAGTTCAAAAACCTCTCCTTTGCTCTGCGTGCTGCGCGCTGCAGCGAACTTGCAGCGAACTTTTGCAGCGAACTTGGAGCGCGCGCCCCAAAAGTGGGCTGCCCTAGTCATGCGGGCGCGTCTGCGGGAAAGCTGCCCCGCCGCAGCAGCTCAGTGCCCGCAGAGCCGAGCAAATGCACCAAAAGAGCGCCCGAGACAGCCTCTCTGGCCCGCTGGATTCGCCCGCAGGAAGAGGCCAACAAATTGGTGCGCCGCAAAACCAACATGCAAAATCATCATTATTCTTTCTCCTCAAACTTTTGTCAATTCCTCTGCTGGCCAAATCGGAGCCAACCACCAGAGAAACTGCCACTGGCCGACACACAGTCTCTGCAACTGCGCACAGACCACTGTGTGCTTTGCTGGCCAACCAAGAGAAAAGCCCAACCAGAGACGCCAAAAGGGGCCCACTGTGACACAGTGAGTGGGCTCCTTTTGGGCGCGGCGGAGAAACAAAACGAGTGTAGAATGTGGGGCCAATTTGTTGCTTGTGTAAAGCGTGTGCGTGGGCTGCACACTGGCAGTGAGCTCTGGTGTTTGGCGCACGCTCAGCGGCCGTGCTCTATGCTGCTTAGGGCTGCCTCTCCTAAGGGGCGCCCTCAGCAGTCCCATTCAGCCGCGCGGCCACTGGTCAGCGATCAGGTTGGGCTGATCGCTGAGAGCGCGTCCTCCACTCCTGTGCTTAGCGAGGCGCGAGGAGAAGAGTTCGAGCGAGCGGCGAGCAAGCAGCGAGCAAGCCCCAACTGACAGTCTGCAGCCAGGGGAAAGCATCCATCTAGAACAGTGAGCATCTTTGGCCATTTTTTGTCAAAAAGAAGGAAGAAAAAATGGATTTCCAAAGCCCAAAATGCGCTCCACTTGGCCGCAGACTAGCTCAGCCAACAACGTTCAGCCAACGTTCAGCCAATACTCAGACGGGCGCTGTTTCAGCTCCAGTGAACGCTCAACAAGTTCCTCCATTGTCTCCCCTTTCCACTTTGTTGGGCGCCCACTCGACTCGCGCGGCCCAAAGTCTAGCTTGGACGCAGCTAAACTGGAGCTGAACTTTGCCTCTTTTGGGCCCAAAAAGTGCACTGGTCTGCGCGGAATAATAAACCAGTCGAGTTTGGGGCCAGTTTAGTTAAGCAAAAGAGGCAGAACTCTTTGGGCGAGACTGTGTGGAGCAGAAAGTGGCGCAAACTGCATAAAGTAAAGTGGGAAAGATGCCCAAAGTTCGCCCTCAGCAGCAGAAGTGGGCCCATAATTAGCATCTCAATTTCTGGGCCAATTTTCATTTTCATTCAAAGTGCCTCTGTGCTTTCCAGACTGTCTGTGCTCTGCTTGTGCACAAATACTCTTGTACAGACAGTCTGCGGGGAAGAAACGCAGAGAAAAATATGTAAATTTGCTCCTTTTCATCCACTTTTTCACCCTAAGCTCAGCCAGTTTCACGCGCCCACTCTTCTGCTCGTCTCTGTTTTTGTTGTTACTTTTCTCGCCGAAGACTAGGGCTGGCCAATGGGAAGCAAATGCAGCCAATTGCAGCCAGTTGCTGAAGCTAGTTGCTGGAGCCAAATCGGCCAAGACGCCAAAAGGTGGCCGAAAAGCCACCGAAAGGCCGCTTTTGACGCTCCGTTTTGGCACCTTCTCCTCGAGGCTCTTTTGGTGGGCCGCCCGCACGACGAGCAAATGGGGGCGGAGATCAGATCAATCAGTTTGGGGCAGCTTCGTTGCGCGAACTGAGCTCTTGGGTGGCCGTTTGGCACTTGGCGAGCAGAATTTCGCTTCCTCAGCAAAGGCGCCAAGTTCAGTCTGTGAGCGGCAGTCTAGCTCGACTGATGCGAGGCAGCTCGACGAAACTGATGCGCGCAAATGTCGTGACTGCTCTTTTTGAACTAGAGACTGCCTTGCGCAACACAGTCTCTAGTGCGCACAATTCGATCGCCGCTGGAGAACAAATTAGGACTGGCACCCAAGCGCAGACTGTGAATCAATCAATCAATTTGCGCCTCGCTGGCCGCCCCCAAACACACCAACTGGGCGCTGATTTGGCCAAGTAATGAGTCACGACTGCGAGTGGCCATGAGTGATTTTTGTTCCAGTATGTTGAGACAAACTCGCGCGCAATTGTTTTCCATCTGGAGCGCCGAGCTTGCAATTGGAGGAGCCATTTGTAGACTCACTCAGGTCTGAGCACTGACAAGGAAACACACCTTAGGTGTAACTCGCGCAAAAGGAGTTCTTTCTTCTTTTGCACCAATTCCGGCAGAACTCGGCTCGAGAAATATCCAGAAAAATATCCATGTCTTGAGCCCAACTTATGAGCCGTTTGCGAGATAATTCACCAAAAATATCGAAAATAATAGAAAATATAAGCGATTTCAATTTATTTTGTTCGATTTATAGCATTGGGAAACCTTGAGGGCGCATTTTGCGCCAGCGAAGTTCGCTCAGCGAATCTGGTCGCTGCGCGCAGGACAAGCAGCGGCAGGAATAGGCGAACTGCAGGAATGAGCTTTCCTGCAGGAACGCGGCTCGGCGCAGCACTGGCGATTGGATGCAACTCAGACTGGCTCTCTAGCTCAAACTTGGGCCCAAAAGTGTGCGTCTCTAGCTCGGCCAGCTGGCCACACAGCGAGTCAAGAGTTTGCGCCGCTAGTCAAAAAACGATGCCTCTTCGCTTGGTGACAAAATCGGCCAGTGAGCGCGCAGAACTGGTGCTCCTTTTCAGCCGAGTTCTCGCCAGTCTCCAGCACGCATCTCAGCAGTTCTTTGCCATTCACAGCCGACAACTGGCCGCCAAATGATCAATCAAAAACAAGTTAAACAGAGGAGAAAAACAGAGGGAAACTTTCGCTCTCTGTTTACCTGTTGCGCTCGAGAATGGAGCTGTCCCAGTGGGCCGGAGACTGTGGCACGAGGCGGAGGCAGAGGGCAACAAGGCGAAGAGGCGAAGAGGCGAAAAGGGGCCCACTTCTCTGCGCTCGGTCCTTCCAACTCAATCATCCACTTCCACCAGCGCGCCTCAGCTCTCTGCCTGTCTGTCTCTGTTGACACACACACTGCTTGGCTCCATTGGTGGCCCGTCTTTGCTCGAGTCTCTTGTTGATCTTCGGGGAGTGAACGAATTTTGAGTGAACACATTCGAGTTCTAGTCCAAATCGAATCAAGAAACGCTGACTGACCGCAACTGGTCTCAATTGGCCCCCAAGATCGCCGCTCGTTTGCATCCACTGACACGCCGTTCGACTGAATGTTAGACTGCCGCTCGTCTGTCTGAGTGTCTCAGTCTGTGTGTGTGTGTGGGTTTGGCCAGTTGAAAAAGTTATGCAAACAGGAGCGAAATTGGCTCAAATTAGCCCATTTGGGGCCAGATTCCAGGCGGCGAAAAGCCAATATTTGAGGTGCCTCTTGTTTGCTCAAGCGGCCAATGCGCGTGGGCGTTCGCCGCAGACACTCTCTGGCTGCGCGCTCGCAGTCCTGCCGCTCGACTTTGGTCCTGCCGAGAGGCCAACGCGCGGCCAGCGAACTTCAAGCTGAACGAACTTGAAAAAGTGAACGAAAAACTGAGCCAGCGAACATACAGCTGAACCAGCGAACTTCAAACAGCTAGCACTAAGCACTGAAGAGTGCAGCGAACGACCAATTTTTTCGATCCACACTCTGCCACGCCCACTCGGGAAAGTACTCACCTTTTTGCGGGCTTTTCGGGCTCTTTTCGGGCCCTTTGGACTTTTCGGACTATTCGGACTGTGCAGAGCGAGACCCTTGGTTTGGGTGGCAATTTGGGCGGCCGAGCTCTGGTCTGGCCGGCGACCCCGAGCCGCACGGGCAACAGGCGAGCAACGGGCGAGCAACAGGCGAGCGCAGCTCTCAGACAGAAGCACCACGCGAACTCTTCTTTGTGACGCTCGCCGACCACACAGAGAGAGCGGCCGGCACCCAAAGGAGGCTTCTGCTTGGCTTGGGCGCTCTCCCTTTGCTCGCCTGCTTCTTTCCGGCGGGCCGCCCACAAAGCGCCGCCCTCGGCTGGCAATTACCGTCCGCTGGGTGCTCTTAGCTGTGGGCCCAATTTGATCTGATTCGATTTGATTTGATCGGCCGCTTTGGAAGCTCACAGAGACAGACAGTCGCACACGCACTGCGCGCGTTCAGTGGACGCAAAGGGACACTGATTGTGTGTCTTTCGCTTGGGCCCACTGGTCAGTCTGCGGCGAGCGATTGGCAATTGTGTGTCCAGCAGCAGTGGACTGCCGCTAATGTGGTTCCGCCGCGTTTGGGTGCGTGTCAGCTGAGACGAGCCAGAGAAGCTTTCTCGGTGCTGCTCACTGTCTGCAGTCTGCTCCTTGCAGCTCGTTGCTTATTGCTCGTTGCTTGTTGCTTGCTGCTCGTTGCAAGTTCGCCGGCGCAAATCTCAAAGAGCAGCGCCACAGCAATATTGATGCCTGATGACAATGACAACGAGTTGCGGCCGCCAAATTGGCCACAATTTGCCCAATTTCCCTCCTCACACAAGCCCCAAAAGCACCAGTCTTCTGGCTAACCCTCGACTGTCGCCCAGTCGATCAGTGTCTCCAACTGACAGACACACTCTGCTCGTGCTCGTCTCGCGCTCGTCTGTGTCTGGCTGCACAGAGTTCGTCTCAGCCAGTCTCTGTCCTTAGTGTGCGCGTCTCTCTGTGCGTCTCTGTACGTCTGGTGCTTCTCTGCCACTTGCGACGCTTATCAATTTGCTGCGGCTTCTGTTTGAGCTCTGCCTCTGCTCTTCTCTTCCATTTGCTTTTACTTCATTTTATTTCATTCCATTTCGTTTTATTATTTTTTACTCTTTTTCTTTATTCTTTATTCTTCTCCCCATTTGCCCACCACGCTCAGTCTCAGTCTCAGTTTCAGTCCATCTTCTGCTCGCTATCCCGCCTCCAATCTTCACCACGCACTCTCTTTTTTTCCTCCACAGACTGCAACTGACACTCTCTGGCCAGTTTCACGCGGTCTTCTCGGCCCAAAGCACCCAAAGTTCAGCTCTTTGCGCTCTTTGTGCACCTTTGCTCTCGCGGCAAAGGGCTGGTATTGCACGTCCGGCCGAGCTTGAGATGGAACGAGTTTTGGCTAAAAATTCTTGCGAAAAAGGATGGCAAAAACTCGAGTTTGCGCCCCAAAATCGAGCCCAAAACACTCTCTCGCTCGCCTATACTTGAAGAGACAGAGCTAGTATATAGTTGAACTCGACTGGACAAACTTGAACACAATTAAACACACTCCAGTTTGGCTGCTCGACCTTAGGCTTCACTGCTCGTCGAGCGTCTTGGACTCGAGCCAGTTGCGTTCTGGCAAGGCGACCTGAGCGCAGCCAAGCAACAGGTTGTCTGCGTTTGAGGCGGCGCTCATTTTGCGCTCATTTCGCGCGCTCATTTGCGCCCAAAAGCAGCCAACTCGCAACGGCAGAGCTGCGCCAGCTTGGCGTCTGAGCTGAGCACTTTCGGCCCAGCTCCTGCAGCTCGGCTCTTGCGGCTTGGCCAGCGAGCGGCATTTTCCGCTCGTAGCTCGCAGCTCGCAGTTCGTCGCGCAACCATTGCACCTGCTCGATAATTTGCAAACTCGTCCAAAAGCGACTCCAAAAGCCTCCCAAGGCAGTGCGCGTGCGCCACACGCTGGCAACTGGCTCCACTCGTTCGGCTCGCAACTCGAAACGAAGGAACTAAGGGCCGCCAATCGATGGCTGTGGGCTGCATCTGGGCTCTGGCGCGAACAAATTGGCGCCTCGTTGCGCAACATTCACAGCTCCAACTCGCCCCCAATCAGCTGGCAGGCCAGCAGGAGGGCGGCACTTAGCTCAGGCCAGTCAGCCAGCCAGACCGTATCAGCGCGCGCAAGTCTCGCCCTCTGACGCTCGGCCGGCGGCTTCCTGCGCCGCAAGAGACACTCGGCGGCAACTGGCACTGGTAATTGCCATTGTCTCGCCGTCGTGGACCAGCCGGAACGAAGCAGAGCCAAGCTTGAGGCCGTTTTTCGTGTTTTTGGTCGCTAGTTCTCGCGAGCGCCGCCAGGGGGCGCGCGCGTCGCCAGTGCTGCACTGTAGCAGCGGCCTGCGAGCAGTCGCCGCTTAGCAATGGAAACACTATAGTCCGTCTGCGGGCTTTTTGGGCCGCCCGAAAGGGCTGACAAGGCTCGCGAGTTTGGCTTGAGACATAGATATTCTTGTTTCTCAGCTCGAGGCGAGTGTTCAAAAAGAAAAACGTCGAAAATAAACAGTGCAAAGTGATGGGGGACAGTCTGTTTTGGTTGCTTTTCGCTTTTTAATTTTGAAAAAAGAGAACAAGTTTATTTCACGCCCATGGACAAAGGCACGCGTGTGAGTGTCCGATTTGCCATTTGCGAAAGGGGACGAGACTGGCCAGAGATGCGTCATTATAAACAGTAATCGTTTAATAGTATCAATAATATTAATGAAATGGTTAACATTGAGCAAATGGGGACTGAATGCGCACTCTACAGTGCCCTTAGGAGCACCGCTCGGCCACCGAAGTCAGTCACTGGCTGTAGAGACTGATCTGGTGCTGGTGGTGGGCGAAGGTGGGCGCCAATGTGGCCTGCTGGGAGCTGAGGGGCGACTGTTGTTGGTGGTAGAATGAGGCAGCGTGTGGTTGTTGCTGTTGTTGTTGTTGCTGGTGGTAGTAGTTGAGCTCCAAGTGTTCGGGGCCTTGGTGGTGGTGCTGCATCTGAGACTGTGAGTGGGACTGTGAATGCGAGTGGGAGTGGGACAGCCACACTTGCCGGTGCTGCTCGGTGGCGGCGGGCGACAGTTGGCGCGCGTCCACCGGCGATTGCATTTGGTGCTGCTGGTTGGGGCTGGCGGCCACTGGACTGTGGGCCTGCTCTGTCTGCTGGTGTCCTTGGCTGAGGGCGCTTCCTTCCTGGAACCAGTGGTGGTGCTGCTGCTGTTGCTGTTGCTGCTCGACGAACGACTCTTGGTGCTGCTGAATCCAGAGGTGCGTGTGCGACTGGCCAGACTGCTCCAGGCTGGCCGGCGACACTTGCTGCTGGTGGTTGTAGAGTTGCGTACGATTTGCCTCGTGTATATGATCTGTGATTGTACGATCTGTGCGTGTACGATCCTCGTTCAGTGTACGATCGTCTATGTGTCCTAAGGGCGAGCCCAGCTGGCTTGGCTGGCACACTTGGCCCACACTGCTCGGCTCCAGCTTGACGAACTGCTCGAGCTCGTGCTGGCCAGTGGTCAAGATGGCGGCGCTTCTGTGCTGCTGCTGCGGCTGCTGGAGGGCTGGTTGGCCGAAGTGGCGGACGCGCTGCACGCGGTGCACGCCCAGCGAGACGCTCGACTGTTGGCTGCCGAGCGAGGAGGAGGAGGCGCAGCTCAGCGGCTCGCACACACTCGCCGGCCCCTCAGGCTCGTCCAGGGCCGCCATTGGGCCGCCAAGCATGTGGCCGGCCTCGAACTCGAACTCGAGCTCGGCCTGCGAGCGCGACTGAGCTAGAGACTGGCAGTGGGCGGCAGACTGTCGCCGGTCGACTCCGCTTGGCTCGATTTGGGCCCCCTTGAAGTCGGGCTCGATGCTCTGGAGCACCTGGACCAGGCTCTTGATGTGCTGGATGGCCGCGCGCAGAGTCTCCACCTTGGAGAACTTCTTCGCCTTCGACGAGCAGGACCTGTTGCTCGCTAGGTCTGGAGTGGCCGGCTCGCTCGTCTGCTCGTCGCCCGTCGACTGCAGATACTCCACAGGCAGATGGTCGCGCAACAGAGCAAAGCCGTTGTTGACCATTTTGACTCTGTTGCGTTCGCGCTCGTTGCGTCTGGCCACGCTGAGCTGCGGGTTGCGCGCCTGGCGAGTCCGTCGCACCTTGGCCACAGTCTGGCCTTGGGCGAGCGTCTGCACATTTGTCTTTGCCGCTCGCTGTCTGCCCCTCTTGGTCTGCTGCTCGTGCGCCTTCAACTGGGCGCCGCTCGTCTCCATTTGCGCCGCCTCGTCGCTGGAAAGCAACTGTTGCTCGATGGACATTTTGCTTCGATTTGCTTCTGGTTTGGTGGATTCTTCTTACTATTTAGCTGATCTACTTCCGCTGCTTCGCCTCCGCTGACTCTCTTCAGCGTCAAGTTCAAATTCTTACTGTGATTCTTGTCCTTATTACTGTTTGTGTTTGAGTTTGACTTTAAGGTAACCTCTCCTCTCGCTTCGAGCAACTCTGGCAGACTGACTTCACTCTGTCTGTCTCTGTGTCTGTGTTCACTCTTGTCTCTGGCGGAACTTTAAACTTTAAACTTTAGCTCCAACTTGCTTTTGGAGGACAATCTCTGGGCCAAACTTTGGGCGAAACTCTGTCCAAAACAAACGCTCGCACCTAACTAGAACTATTCCAAAAGAGCTCCTCTCCGCTCGGACGCCTGTTGCTGAATGAACATCGCGCGGGCCTGTTGCTCCTCAACTGCGGCGGCTCGTCTGCCGCTGCTCTGCCTCCAACGCTCACCAGAGGCAGTCTCTCTCCTGCGCACTGGGCCCCTGCGAGCGGCCCAGCAGCGCCCCAACAACACTCCCAGGCGGCCCCAAAGCTCCGGAGGCCAAGCAACAAGTTGGCGCGCATGCGCACTCGCGCTCTCGGTGGGCCCGCACGAGCTGGCCTCTGCGGGCCGCTCGCCAGCGCCGCCTGGTGGCCGTCGCTGGCAACTGGCGTCGGTGGCCAATTGTCCTAGTCTGTCCAAATCGCTGGCAAACAATGCCAAACTAAGGCAGACAGTTTCCCATCGGATTGCGCAAATCGGACGCAATTGGACGAAAATTGAAAATCGAAATGGAAGCGAATCGAATCAGATCAAATGAGCCGTCGGGCCGAATGTTGAACGGCTTGAAAACTGGCCAAACAATAGCAGAACCTTCTGTGATTTTCTCCATTTTCTCAATTCTCTCGATTCTCTCCAATCTCTCAATTTCCGCGCAACATTGGCCCCAAGCCTCAATCCTCGGGGGAAAAGCAGTGAAAAAGGATGACTGGCTCTCGTGTGTGTGTTGATAGAAGTTTGATTGAAGTGTCAAGAGGCGAGCAGAGGCCAAGGCAACGCGCGACAAAGACATCACTTGACCTGCGGCTTTGGGGCCTTGCGAGTGGCCCAGCTTGGCTTGGGTGTGGAAATGTGGCGAAAGCGAGTGGGAAATGTGGCCGAGCGAGAAGAAAAGACGCCCCAAAGAGTGAGGCAATCTTTGGGGCCCATTGGAGGCGAGCGAGAAGCAGTGAGGAGTGTGAATGATGAAAGAGTGCAAGTCTCTTCCATTTGGCGGCTCATCTTTATATCGCCGCTCAAATTCTACTCCAATCGAAGAAATTGGACACAGAATAGTCCAACTGAGAAAAGGAGAATTCTCTGCTCAGTGATGAAAACTTGAGTGCAGCTTTTTTGCAGATTTCTTTCCCCCAAACTCGACTAGAGCTGGTCCAAAGTCGAGCCAAAGCCTTCAACTTGGAAGCTCCAACTGAACTCTCAGAGGTCTGCTTCGAAATCGAATTGGCCTCCAATTTGATCTGTTTCGTCATCATCTGTTGAGCTTGAGCAACGTTTCATTTGATCCGCCGTGAAACAAGCTGCAACAAGCAAGAAGAGTGCTTCTTTGCGCTTTTCTTCGCAGAGTAATGCTCTTTTCTAAGCACAAATGTCCAATTTTGAAGAATTCTCCTTCTTCTCCAATTCTTCTCAAATTCTGGCCCGCAAAATAACGGTCCTTCAGACTGTTATAGTTATTGTTGCTTTGCCCCAGAGGAGGACTGCCTCTAGCCCCACTCTTCACCCTTTCGAGCGAGAGAACGTCCAAGGCGGGCGACTGTGTCTGCTTCCGGCGCGAACTGGGCCTGCAGCTGCGTCTGGTGGCGCCAAAGGGCAGAATGTGTGCACTTTTCAGGCATTTTCAGCCATTTTTCAAGCATTTTCTAAGCATTTTTCGCGCTTTTTCGCCCAATTTTGTCCATTTTTCGCAATCGGAAGAGACTCTTCTCTTTCGGCTTTGTGGGCGAGCTCGCGCGCGCCCCTCGGAAGACAGTCTTGCGTTTGGGGCGCGCCCACTCGGCTTTGAGTGAACTCTGGTTGGCGCAAAAAAGACTGACTCTAACCAATTCCCATGCGCAGGATTCATTAGCCGTTTTGGGCGCACTTTTTCGCCCAAATGTCCAAATGTCGCCCCAGCCACTCGAGACTGCCCTCGAGAGGCGAGCGTGCGAACTGGATTGGGCCACTCTGAGCACACACGAGCAGAGTTGCGCCCACCAACCAAACTGTGGCCGCAAGATCGCATTTGGAGACGCCTCCAAATGGGCGAGAGGCGAATTGGAAATGGAAAAATCAAAACAAAATCGAGTTCAAGTGGAAAAAAGATAATAAATCAAAGGGCGCACAGTGGGCCCTTCTGCTTGGGATCTTGCGCGCTGACTACAAGGAGCAAGAAGGCGCAAGATTTTCGGCCGCGCCACACACAGTTGCGCGGCCGAAAAAGTGCTCTGGTGGCGCAACGAACTGTTGCGACAAACGCAACAGTTGCTCTTGCATAAAGTGCTCCTCATTCGCCGCGCGACTGTCTTCCTTGTTGTTCATCATTATCGCCCCGCCACTGCCAAATCAACAAAGCATCCAGTGCCTCTCCTAAGGATCCAATGCCACACCTAAGCACTGGCGAAATATGGTCTCCAGTGGGCGCATATTTTGGGCCGACAGCTAAGGTTGACTCCAAAAGGGCATGATTCACGCGTCGCAAGAGCAGCAGAACCGCAAGAACAGCACAATCTTCTGTCGTATTTTGGGGCCTCCACGCGAAGCTTCTGGCGCTGCACTTGGTTCTCCTTTGCGGAGACGCCAAACGCTCCAGTGGGCCGGCCAACTGTTGCCCCCAACTGGCCCGCTGGAGCCCAGTTGCTGCCTCTTGGTGTCTGGCTGGCCGGCCGCAGTTGGGGTGCGATAACAATCGAGACTCGTCTCGCTCTGGGCCAACTTCAGGCTAAACTTCTGTCCCACTTGGCGTCTGCTCCCGCGGACTAGGACTGGGCCAGCCACGAGCAGCAAATGGGGCCGCGGGAATTCGGACCGGCGGACACGCCCCCGCGCTTATTGCGGACACGCGCGGGCGTTCCCGTTCGCTTAGCACGTGCGCTGGGCCCGCGAATGTTCGCCGCTTTGGGTCGACGCTGCTCCTCGTCCCGCGCAAATGGGGCCCACACTTCGAGATGCTCATGAGGTGCTCATTCACGTCGTTTCCTCGCAATGAGGCTGCCCTTCCGGCGCTGCGTCGGCGGCCAACTCGGCGGGATGTTTGGCCAGCGGTTTTCCCTCCTCGCGCCTCGGCCAGAAAGCAATCTATCTCTCAGTTGATGGAGACGAGAGGTGGAAAAATGGAGCGCCGCTGAAATGGTGAAAGACGAAGGAGGAGAATTGGGCAGAATTCTCGTGAAAATTTGGCCAAAATTCGGGAGCAGCCAACAAAATCAACAGGTAAATGATGATTGATAGGATTTTAAGCGCCCAACTCGCCGCTGGAGATCGCGTGGGCCACAACAAACAGCAGAGAAACGGGCGTTGCGAGAGGAGAACTCCTTCTCCTTTCCGCTGGGCCCCTTTTGGAACTGGGCGCAAGTGTGGCCTAAATGTTGGCCGAGTTTGGCCGAGTTTAGCGACAACAATTAGCGGTCGAGGTGGACAAGAAAGAGGCCAGAATGTCGGCCGCTTGTTCGAGCTTGTTCGAGCGTCTTTTCGCGCAGCTCGGCCCAATTGGCCAAGTGGCAGCGACAGACTGTTGTTTGGCCAACGCGAATCGTCCTCTGCCAACTGGCCAACTGGCCAGCGAGCTCAGTGGGCCAGTTGCGCGCGCCCAAGTGTCAACTGGCTGGCCCAGTGGAGCGTGAGTTGCACGCCGCAGACAGTCCGCCGCGCGCCCCAGTCCTAAGCTCAGGCAGAGGCGCGCAGCAAACGCGGCCAACAGACAAAAGCGGACAAGATAAATCCCTTTTATTGCCCCTGTTCACTCGAGCGCTTCATTTGGCCGATCGTCGCCCAGAGCTCCGCGACGAGCCGAGCGAACTGCAGCAGAAATGGAGCCAAACTGCGGCAAAAGTGGAGTAAAACTGAGGCAAAAGTGGAGCCAAATTTCAATAGAAACTGCGGCAAAAATACAGTCGGTTATCGGCGCCAAAGACAGTCGCAAAGTGAGGGGGCGGCACTTTGGCAGCAATTTGGCCAGCCGTCTGAATGGGGCCGAGGAGAAGGCGCAGGAGGGAGAGTATTTTGACTGGCTTTGTGGCTGGCAAGTTTGGGCTAAGAATGCGCAACTGTTGCCCATTGTGGCAACAAACTGGCAACAACTGACTCATTTGCGGTGCTCGCTCAATCTGGCTTGCCCATAGCCATTTGGAGTCTGCTTGCTGGTGGATGCAATTGTGTTTCTTCTTCCTCCACTGCTGCTGCTTCTTTGCTCCTTCACAAATCACTACTCAAACAGCTCCATCAGAGGCCAGCCAAACAGCCCCAAAGCTCGGCCGCAAAGGCCGCAAATGGGCAACACGGCGACACAGAGGGGCCAATGCGCGGGAAAAGTAATGCCTTTTTAACGATTCAATTTTATACTCTCGTTTGCATGTAAACTGTAAATTGTTAGCCGAAAAGTGTAACGAAGTGTAAATGTGAGTCCGTTATTTTGCGCGCACCTAGAGAGTAGGTGAAATTGGCTCTTGTTGCAAGACTAAAAGACTAAAAGACTAGAAGACTGTGACACTGCACCGAAACTGATTCTCTGCAACAGGCAGTCTGCGGGCGAGGCACGCGCTCACTTGGCCGCAGCTTGTCTCTGGCTTTTTCTAGAGACTGTCTCTGTTTTCGTTCGCGCGCAGTGACGCGCCCCCGCAACTCGAACTCGCACAGCAGCAGCTCGTTAGCGGCACGTGTCTGCTGTTTACTTGTTTGGCTTTCCGCCCACTGGCCACTGTCCTTTGCCGACTGGCTGCGGCTCGCAAGTTCAGAGCCGCAGCTCACCTCTGGCAATTCGCCGGCGCAAGAGGGGCCCTTTCGGGCGGAGAAACTGGGGCCGACGAGCGGCCGCGGGAGGCAACTGGGGCCCCTCGTGCTGGCCCTTAGGATGAGTTCAAAAGTGGGATATTTGGAGATGGAAGAATACTGGCTGAGGTCTAGCAGAGCTGAGGTCTAGCAGAGCTGAGCTCTGGCAGGAGAAATTAGCATAAGACGCAGGCCCAATGCTTAGGGGCCGCGCAGCACGACGCCGGCGAGCTGGCTTTTAATTTGTTTCTAATGAAAATGAAGCCACGGGCTACCTGTTGCGTGGCTCTTCGCGGGCCAACCTTTGCTCGTCTCAGGCAGCCATGAATGCAAATTAGCGGCGGCAAATCGGCGGCAGTGCATTGGGGGGACAAAGTGGAGGTTTTCACTTCCAGCGGCCGCACGAATACGAATACGAACAAGAATGCCTTGCTGATTGGGCAATCAAATTCGCATTTCGGCCTCTCCTTTTGGCCGAAATGCTCCTCCTTTGGCCAAAGTGTCGCTTGTCACGCAGCGAGCTGTTCGCGCGCCTCCAATTGTGCAAAAGTGGCGCAAAAAATGGCAAAAAAACGGGCCCACCTTGAAGTTTGGGCCCGAGTTGAATGACCAGTTCGAGTCGGTTGGACTCGCGCGCGCTGCTCACTGTGTGCAGTGTGGCGGCGCGACCGAAGCTTGTCTGCAGCAGTCGCGCGCAGTTTTTCCTTAGAAATCGTCGTACACAGTTGCGTGGCCAGTTGCGTGGTTCTGTGCGGGCCAGTTGTGCGCGCGAGTCAGTTGTGCCCAAGGAAAAACAATGCCCAAACAGTGCACTTTTGCAAACAGTGCCCCACAGACTGGCCTCCGGGCGTGCTGCCGAGGCTTGAAACGAGTCTGCAAAGTAACGGCGACAACTGACCCTAATGGAGAGCGGCCGCCAAACCGAAAAATTATACCAAATGGGCCCCCGTCTGATTAAGAGATACGCCAAATGAAAGCGCAAACAATTAAACTGACAGAGATTATTTATAGTCCAAAAACTGCCGACCGGAGACTGTCTCCGCTTCTGTTTGGGCCCACCGCAAACTTGTCGCCAGCCAAGTGCAACTTCCAAAAGTGGCCCACAGCTCAGCCATTGCTCGCCGGACGCGACCTCTGCGCCTGAGCTGGTCTTTGGCAGAACCATTTTTCTGCCAGTTGCATAATCTTGTCGCCTATTTATCTTTCGGCCCGTTTTTTCCTTTCGCGTTTTGTTTTGGCGCTTCGAGGCGGGCGAGTTGGCGCAAGACAGTTGCGCGCAACTGTCTGTGATGCAACTCGGCTTGCAACTGTGACCTGCAGACTGGCTGCACACTGTTCCTGGGCCGCTCGCGTCCAGCTCAGCGCCCAAACCTAAGGTCAACCTAAGGGCGCTTTTGGAGGAAGGAAGTGCCGCTTTGGGCGCGCCTGGCCGCTCGGGGTCAAGCGGGCCCAGTTTCGCTCAGTGTTTGGGCCCCAAATTGGCCCCAGAGAGTGTCTGCAACAGTCTGCAACAGGCTGAAATAGGGCACTCTTCAGGCCGAGGCTAAGGAGCGGCCACTCGGCGGTGGATCTTTTTGCTTCTCCTCATGGGCCGCAAGCAACTGGGCCAATTGGGGCCAGTGTTTGGCCGCAAACCTGGTCTCGAGCGAGCGCGAACAAGTTAATTTTATTATCCTGGCGCGTCGGACAGACAGAGACTGGTGCTTGAAATGGCGGCTCGTGTGCGTTGGGCGAGAGCATTTTCTCACTTTTCGTGAGCGAGAGATTGCTCAAAGTGCGCCCAATTGGGGCACTTTGAGCGCTTTCATGCTCCCCTTTGGGCCGGCCGCTTTTGGGACGCCTTTCGGACATAAAGCATGTTCGACATTTCACCAAATTGGCACCTTTTGTGTTGTTGTGTGTGTTTTACACGACAGTTTTAATTTCATTTTAATGACTCGCGCCAACCGCACGCGCCCCAAACTGTGCGCCCAGTGCACTCGCAGGCCCACTCTTGGGCTCCCTTTGCTCCAAAAGGAGCCCCTTTTGATGAAGTGGTCGGCCCAAAGAGTGCACCTCTTTGCAACCTGTGATTAGGCTACCGCTTGGCCTTGGGGCAAGTCACAAATCGAGCTCGATTTCCACCTTTTGGCCTCTTTTCTTGGGCTGCACGACACTTTCGTACAAGTTGGCGCATCAAACGCGCTTTCGTACGACGCCGAACTGTCTCCAGCGGCGCACTCTTAGCGTGCGCTCCTTGGCCAAGCAGCACAACTCACCCTTTTCCCCCGCTGCTTTCCCCTCTTTGTCCCCAAACGACCACTTGCTGCGCCGCTCTGGCTCTGCTTTCAGCTCTGCCCCCGCAAGACAAGGGCGCCCACAGACACTCTTTACACGCTCGCATGATGAGCCTCATAAGACAAAATCGATCGCCCATTGCCTGGGGCCAATCGCCGCCGGAAGCCAATCAGGAGCCGCGAGCGTGCCACTGGTCTTTTGCGCCTCTTCAGACCTCGAGTGGCTCGCGCGGGCTGGCCGCAACACACTGGAACTCGTTGGGGCTAAGGGCAGCTGAGGCGGACGAGCAAGAGGAGACATTCCATCCAGTGGTGGCCAGTCTCGCCGGAACAAACGCAGCGAGTGGCCACAGACAAGGGCAAGTCGTCCCTCGTTCTTCGGGCCATAAAGGAAGCACACAAAGCGGGCGGAAGCGCCTCAGGTGGTCTCACGAGTGCGCCAGTTTTCGCTCCTCATTCAAACGCTTGGGACAAAGTGTCTGTTTGGACAGAGACTTGTGCAGCCAGAGACTCTCTTGAGGTGACAAAACGGCAACAAATTTCTCCACCAAAAGCTCATTCTCCGTCCAAATGTCTCTGCTCATTCACGACTTTTTGTCACTCTTTGTCACTCACACCACTCGAGCTCGCAAGTGTTTCTTTTCGCTCTTTTCGAGAGCGCAAAAGGAGCTCTTTTCAGAGACTTTTTTCTTTCCCAATAGAAAGCTTTCTAACCAGAAACCAAAATCTGGCTCCACAAGAGATTCTTCCCCAAGAGCTAAGGAGAGAAAAGCCAAACAAGAGAAGGAGCACAGTCAAAGCTGGGGGCCAGTTCGTGCAGGAGACACAAAGACGAGCTTTGCGTGTTTCTTTTCTGTTGCTTTTGCTCATCAGAACAGAGCAAAAGGAACAAATTCGAGGCGGAAAAGTGGGGCCAGTTCATAAATGGGCGCAGGACTGAAGGATAATTAATAAATCATGTCTCTCTGCCTCTTGGCTGGTGGCAAATCTCTTTTAATTGTTGTCCCTCCTTCCATCTAGATGATCGGACACCATCGGCCATTGTGGGCGAGCAAAGGAGTGCTCAGCAAAGGAGTCGAAGAGGGCGATTTGTTGAGCTGCTCGTTTGTCCGAGCTGGTTACCTGCGGGCTGAGCTTCGGCCCAAAGAAGAGGGTGGGTGGCGGACGGAAGGACAAGGGGGGAGTATTGATGATGGCCCAGTTTGGCTAGCCGTTGAAGGTCTGCCCAGCGTTTAGGGGAGCTAAGGGCCGGCAGCACCAAGGAATCATTAATCAAAGTGGCACAACAAGCGCGCCGGTGGACTGTTGGCCGCAGACTGTGTGCGCTTGGGGCCAAGTGAGCGCCGTCCAGCTTCAGCTTCAGCCGCAGAGCGCAGCGTGCATTGTGCACTACAGTGTACGCACTACAGACTGCGGCACACAGTCTGGTTTGTGGGCAGCGCCGCCCAGCGGCGAGCGGCCGCAACTGGCCAATTGTCTGTTGCGGCCCGTTGGACAGCCCGTTGGAGAGTCCAGGGCATTTGGACAGTCAAGTCCAGGTTAAGAATGCAAACAGACACCCAAAGGAACTGGGCCCGCTCGCCGCAACTCTTTAATTCAAGCGGTTTCCAGGCAGCGAGAAAGACAATAAAATAAAAAAGATTGGCAATAAAGTTTGCACGCCGGTGGGCGTGCCCCGGCATGCACAAATGCACAGATGCACAAGCCAAGAGGAGCTGGAGGTGGAGCTTGAAATGGAACTGAGTGAGTGAGGGTTGCCGTTTGAGTTGGAGCTTTGAGTTGGAGGTGAAATTGGAGGCCAAAGTTTAGGATAGAGGAAAGGAGCCAGAGAAAAGGGCCGCCTCCGATTGGTGGCTGTCGAGAGAGAGAGAGAGTGGCCGTCAATTGGCGAGCAGTCAATTGGAGGAGCCAGTGGCTCCTTTGCGAGTGGGCGAAATGGTTAAGCGATGGAAATTTAAATTGCCTACTTGTTAGCCCTTTGGCCCACTTCTGCCCGCCGATCTTTTGCCCCAATCGTCTCCTCCACTTGGGCCAGCCTCCCTCAACGCTTAACGACCACCAGCAAGCGCCAAGTGGAGTGCATGCAAAATGGCACTCGTTTCGGCCTTGAGCTTCCGTCTGGGCTTAACTTAACTCGACTGAGACAAGATCAGCTGTTTTGCAGCCGTGAACAGTGGCCACTTAACAACAGTGGCAGACTTCCCCCAGAGACACTCCTCCCATCGCAATCCAATCGTCCTCGAGCGCACAAATCCGATCTCCTGATTATCATCAGCCTCTTTCTGCCTCTTCCGAGCGGACTGAGCGCCCACTTAATAAGCTGCCGAAGAATTGTCGAAGCTGAGGCTTCTTCAGCTGACCAGCAGCCAAAGAAGACAATGCCCAGAAGACGCTCGCAGGCAGCCACTTCCGCAGCAGACGCCTGCCAGTGAGTCTGCAGCGCCCCCAAAGCTAACCTTTGGAGCCACCTTTGACTCTGGCCGCCCACTTTTCCCTAATCAATTGATTGATTTTTCCCCCATTATCTCCCACAGACACACCGCCAGCTCCAAAGAAGCCCCAAAGTGCCGAGCTGGCCCACTCGGAAGAAGGAAAAGCAGCGCCAAACATGCATGACACTCATTTGGAGATTCTTCCTCCCAGTCTTCTCCTTTTGGGCTCGCTAATGAAGCGCCACTCTGCAGACTTGCTCTCGAACACTTGGCCCACAGCTTCAGTCTGGGCGCTGAAATTCTGAAGCTAGTTAGGCCTAATTAAGCAGCCCTTAAGCAGCAGCCTCACTCCACTTCCATTGGCCAGCCACTCTCAACAAAGCCGGTCGTCAGGGGCGACCTGTGCCCAGTCCCTCGTGAGCATTGTGCGAAGAGGCACAAGACTCGAACTGCCCAAAATCGGCCCGGCGCTTTGATTTTGCCACCGGAAATCGGAACTGGAACGAGAGGCGAGCTCCAGTGTTCACTCTCCAAAGGTCGCGCTCTGTGGCTCTGCCGCAGACTGGCCTCCTCCAGCATTGCACATTGGGGCCGCCGCACAGTCTCCGGCCTGCACCCAATGGGACGACACGCGCCAAAGACTCGCACACGCACAGACACGCCCCCGGAAGTGGAAGGAGGCCGCTCTTTCCAGATTGCGTTGGCGCCTCTTTTTGTCGCCTCGTGAGCACTAGAGAGCGGCTCTCGTGGACGCCCCTCGGCAAGCTTGGCCCACTTGTTTGTGGTTTTGTTCTGGCGCGACCAATTCGCGAATTCGGCTGCAAATTTCAATCCTAAACTCGAGCCGTTTCCATGGCGACAAATCTGACCAAAGTGGCCCATTTTGAGCTCCAAACTCTGCCCCTAAGGACTCCTCAAATGGGCGCTGGAGCGCGAAAGAGACGCCCAAGTGGAGCACCTTCCCTGTAGAGAACCGGCGCCTATCATAAAGCTTATCATCTGAGCTTTGGGGGCGCGAAATGCACTCGAAATTAGGGTGAGAAAAATTAAAAATTTTGAGAAAACTTCTCAAATCTTCAGAAATTCTACGTCAGATTTTGCATCAAATTTTGCATTGCGCACTTCAGATTAGCCAAAATGCACGCCCACCCGCCGAGGTGACAACCATCAACTGCTGGCCAGTTAGAGGAAAGTGTTGGGCGCGAGAAACTGTCAGACTCAAGCTTACAATTGTTGGACCAATTTTGCCTTCGTTTAATTGCCCAAAACTGCCCAAAATTGCCCAAAATTTCTCCAAAATTGCCAAGCTCATCAAGCTCATCAAGCTCATCAAGCTCATCAAGCACATCACTAAAGCAGTGACAAGATGCCCAGCTCGACGCGGCTTGGGATGACCAGGTGCGAGCATTGCGGCAGACAGTTCAATCCACACTCAGCCGCCAGACACATCCCCTGGTGCCAGAAGCAGCAGAGCAACTCGCAGCGCCGCAAACTGAGCGCCGAGAAGCAGCAGGCGCTCGAGAGGTACAAGTGGCGCATCAGTTACCGCCCATCCAATGGTTTGGCGCCGAGGAGTGTGTGTGGCGCTCTTGGAAACGGAGGCAAGACCCACCACACGTCGTCCATCAACTCCTCGAGTGTCGCCCTTTCCTCCTCCACCGGCGGCTCCTCGTCGGCCAGCTCGTTGGCCAGCAACAGCCAGTCGCAGTTGGCCAGAAGTGGGGCGAACAATTACAACGACGTTCACAATAAGGTCAAAGTAAATAATAATAACAAGGGCAACACTGGCAAGCGAGGCGAGCAGACCAGAGCTGAGGGCCGGCCGTCCATTGGGCGTCGGTCTGTGTCGTCCGTGTCGCTGGTGGCTGGCACGAGTGGACGAGGCATCGTACGAGCCAGAGCGGCGCAGGAGCAGCGCACGAGGCAGCACGACGAGCAGGAGACAGTCTCCAATGGGGATGAGCGTGCGAGCGTTTCGAGCAGAAACTCGCACGCGTCCACTCGTACAATCACACGCTCGTCGTACGAGCAACAGTCGCACGTCGCCAGTTTGGGGCCCACTCGCGCAAAGTCGAGCAGCGATCTGGCCAACATGAACGAGGTGGTGGAACATTTGGCCAGAAAGATGGAACTCATCTATGCACAAAACAAACTGCTCATCGAAAGTCTGGCCCAACACCGCAAACAAGCCAAACAGGCGGCCCAAAACAGCGACAAACAATTTCAATCCGCCGCTGCAATTGCCGCAACTGGTGCAAGTGATGCCTCCAACGGAGAACGAGATACAAGTGCGCGCAAGTGCCACCATTGTCACAGTCTGTCCATGACAAGGGAGGCCAACTACTGCCACCAGTGCGGCTGCAAGATGGTCCCTTCGGCTGCAAGTCAGGGAGGCAACAAGTCGTCGCGGACGCTCGAGGATCAGCACCAAAAGAGCAGCACACTGAGCGACTCAAGCTCCGAGGGATGAGCTGTTGCAGCTTATTGGCGAGAGATTCAGACTGTCTGTTCGCCCAAACACTATGCCACAGAGAGACGATATTAGTGAGAGAAGCAAAACAGGGTGGCCAAGCTGACGTTTTGATACTTTTTTGCTGCCCGTCAGAGTTTGTACCAACAGTGTTTAGGCCACACCAAAGGGGCGCCAAATCAGTAAAAAATGGCCAACTGGAAACCAATTGGAAATGGTGGCAGATAATGAGCGTGGCACCTTGCGGGCCGAGCGGCCAGAGTTGAGGGTTGAGAGTTGCAAGTTGGGCCTACAGAAGCGAGATGAGGGCGGCCACACGCATGGAAACTTACACAAATTTACAGACACCCTTCGGTCAGCTTTGGACGCGTTTCTGTGGCCACGCGCCCGCATTTGCAGACTGTGAAATGGGCTCGCGAAACGAGAAAGGCGAACAGCAGAGGCCACACGCAAACAATAGTGTGCAACTCGCTTGGACATGCCTCAAAAGATCGGTTAGCCTCTAATTGCGTTGGCCATATTGTTTCATGCTAGCTCAGGGGCGGCAGTTAACGCGCCGCCGCATCACTGTTGCCAGTTGGGGGCGCCCCCTGGCCAATTTGGGCGCGTTAATTGAATATTGAAAAAGCTAGTTATGGCCCAAGAGTGGCGGCGAGCGGCTTTGGACTGTGAGTTGGCCGCCTCGTGTGGCCACTAGCTGGTGGCTAGTGACTAGTTGCTAGTGGCTAGTGGCCACACCAAATGTGCTGCGATGATAATTGTTGATAAGGTTGATTATATTCCTTCGCCTTGTTGTGTCTAGTCTACGTGCTTCGTGTGAATTATTATCCTAGTTAGCGGCTGGCTAGCGTGGAAGCAACACCAACAACAACAGATCGATGCAATGCCAGATCGGCGCGCTAGTCTTGCGAGTGCTGCCGCCTCAACTGGAGGCCTCAAATGGGCGCTTGCCTGCAGACTGTCTAGCGGGCTGATTGCGCGCCCTTCTCGTGCGCCTATTCTTCTGCTTTGGGTGCCAGCTAACTGGCGGCAACACCCACTTTGAGCACCGAAAAAGAGTGATGAGCTGCAGCGGGCGGCACGTAGGTGGCAAGCGGCGCACACTAGGGCGACCAGAAGAGAGGCGGCCAACCCCAAGAGAGGCGAGACAGCGGCGCGCGGCAAACGCCAATCAGCTCGTCACTTTTGCCCACTGGCACTGGGCCGCCCTTTGCACCGTTGGCCACCATTTGGGGCCCCAAACTGAGCTGGTGCCATTGAACTTGATTCCCGCACGAGACGCGTCAAATTACCACACGGGGCACCAAGTTGGGGCGCCCTCTCGCATCTGAGAGCTGCTTGCTGGCGGCGGCGGCCCACAAGCAAACTGCAGACACAAGGTCTCCCTTTCGAGGCGGCCGCCCATTGCAGAGGCGTTTGAAGTGGAAGGTGTTAAAGTGAAGGGCGGCCGATGAGTTCGGCTGGCCACTTTTGGGCCGCCGCGCAGCACCAATGGTGCGGCCAATCTCCCTTGACGAGTGTATAATTAGGGCCTGTTGCTTCCACTGTTGCTCGAGAGAACAGTGGAGGCTGAAACAGACTCAAACGAATGACTGAGGGGCAACCTGGAAAAAGTGGGCCACTAGAAATAGTTGCTCCAAACTGGATGGGAAAATCTGCTCACTCCATTCCAGAGCACTGGCCAGCATCAGTTGCCCGTGCTGCTGATATGACTAGCTGACTAGCGCGCGACCTGTTGAATTCTCCTATTCCAGAACTTCGTTTTCTGTGATCAGTTTTTCCATCTGAAAAGATCATGCTTCCACTCAGCTAAAGCTACTCCATTCGAATATGCATTTCCATTTCGAGTCCAGTTTCCGCAGCTCCAATTGTGCTCGAATACTGACACACATTGGGGCGAACTTTTGCAAGGCTCCGATTAAAATGGAAATCGGAACAAACACATTTGGGCAGCCGCTTCTTTCAGACAGGTGGCCACAGTCCATTTCGAATCCAAGCTAGCCTCTAGCGTCTGTTAGTGAAAGTTGGCGCGTGCTAACAAACAAATGCCCGGAAGCGAACCATTAAATATTCAGCCAAAACAACCAAAGCACTTCCTGCAGACTCCTTTCACTTTCGAGCTTTTCACCAAAGTGGTCGCGTGCTCAGCCACCAGGATCATGGCCAACTGCAAGGAGCCCGGAAACTGTGGACACACGCCACACATAAACACACTCCTTCCTCTTCCTTCCCTCCTTCTTTGCTCCATTCACAATGACACCAATTCTATCACTTTCCTTTTTCTCGCTCCCTCTCCAAAGCGGCCACTTCTTCTGCCCACACAAACACTGCTGACCAGTGGTCCTCTCTTTTTCACCAATATGAGAGGCCCATTTCCTATGGCGCAGCTTTTGATTTGATTTCGATATTTTCCTGTCCGAGTTTTAAATTTATAAATCTCTTCCACATTTGCCACATTTGTGTGCTGAACTGCGCCGCTTTTCTCCTCTTTTCGCTTCCCTTTTGCGCATCAATAACCACTGTTCAAGAGCACAGTCCTACAGCACACAATAAGGCTCCCGAGGGGCAGGTGGCGTTCATTTGCGTAAGCCAATTTGGCGGAGAATCAGTTCAGCAATTCCAATGGCCAGCCGTCTCGCAACTATAAGAAGCCGTCTCTCAAATTTGCCACGTTGCCCTTTTTGGTGCGCTCCAATTTCCAGCTTGAGCCAACAAATACGGCTGTCATTAATAATTCCAAGCATTAGGCGCGTTTCAAAATTTTTGATATTTTCTCCGCCCTGTCCACTCGCAAGAGAAACACACAAGAGAGGAAGGAGAAATGACGAGCGGAAGCGGCCACATTCGCCTCCAAGGTGCTTCTCCTCTTCCTTTATGGGCCTGACCATTGGCCGGTTGGTCAGTTTTTGCGCGCGCGTCCAAATCTTGTTTCACGCACACATTTCGTTTTCTATTTTTGACCAATGGTCAGCCAATTTCGTGCATCTGCGTGCAACTGCTCAAAAAGTAGGCGCAACCTAGGACGATGTCCCTCCTCTTTAGTCTGCCGTTGTGCCTCTTTTCTGCTGGACGTGTGCTTACCGCGAACTATATTGGCCTATGAGTAGAGTAGCCACACGGGCGACGCATTCACCTACGCCGACAGGATGGGCCACCGAAATGGGGCCGCTACATTACTCACTCCAACGGCCACTTTACGAATGCTGGACACCCAGTTGCTGAAGTTGGCGGCTTCATACTGACAGCCTACGGATGGTCAGTTTGACATCTTCACCCAGCTTTCCTTGCAATGGCACAAAAGAGCGTCTGCTCCATGGGTAAAGTATAGCCCCACTTTCCGGCATGAGTTTCTACTTGAGTTTCCCTTTTTTCACGCGACATTGAGCGTTGTTTATGTTGATTAAAAAATCATTAATTTGCAATGGAAATTTTCGCCCCTTGTTATTTTTGCGGCGCGCTCTTTGGGAGCTTTCTTCTCCCAAAGATAGGGCTCATCGTGATTGCTTGTAATGTTGTATACATTACAACAGGGACCACTGCTTAAGGTGTCCCTTGCCTAGTAGTCGATAGTATTTTTCTTTCCATATCAGCACGTAGAAATGGATGCATTCAACAAGTTTGGAAAAAAATCCAATCATTCTGTATCACTCTGAAGCGAGGAGGCTCACCTTCATAGGAAATCTTTTCTACTCGCCTGAAAAAACGACAAACTGACCAGTGCTGATCGCATTTTCACCTCACTGAACTTAGCCCGACTTTCTTGGTTCTCTCTTCTGTTCCAGACAACAAAGTCTGTTATCATTGTTGTCCAACTACGGATGCATTTTTGTATAAACAAACCAAGCCAAGTAAAATGCTCGTCGTCCACCCGGCTCACAATGGTCAAGGCGTCTACCTTTTTGAGCTCGATCCTACTGGCGCATGGTGGGCCCAGTTTCTTGTGTCGCTCAAAAACGGGGGCAAAACTAAAATATTGTACCCAAGAATATTAATGAATTTTCTCTATGACCCAGTGAACTTGAATCAAGTATTGGCCATTTTTCAAGTGCTAGCACCCATGGAGATGGTCTGTTTTGCCATCCTCTTTCGCTTGATTTCTCTCTCGTTCTCTTTTTTTCTCTCCGTCTGAGCAAGCGTATCAAAACAAGCCAGGAAACTGGACCCTCTTCTCTGGGGCAAAAGAAGTTCCAGACTCATTCTTGAAGATCACAGCGGGCACTTGACTTCAGTCGAAGTTCACCGTTTATGTTAGCAGACTCGCCCATTGATGGGTCTGCATGAGATGTGGGCGAGAGATCTGATTTGTATACCTGGAGTAGGAGTGATGACTTTTTCAGTTTGGAGGAATATTTCTTTTGTTCGGCGACTCTGGTCTCTCGTTTTAGCCCCTCCTACTATGTTGTATGATTTTCACCATGGGATGATTTATGTTTGGCTCCGATTTCAGAATGCCAATTTGTTCAGTGTCTCCTCTATTCATAGAATTTGGTTGCACGCTCGCATGTAAAGATGTAAGTCTCGCAGTTTTAGATTACACAATCTATCTCGCTGGCAAAAGCATGAGAAATCTGATGATAATTTGTAAGAGCCAAACTTGTAAGGATGGAATACAGTAGACTAAGCGGATCCGAATAGTCTGGTAGCATCAGACTGAGCGGTGCACGAGAAACCGTCATTTTTTGTCGCAAACGCTGTTCAATAGAACGAAGCCATTGGCGCGCTTCAAGGAACTCGCCCGGCGAACCTTTTTCATTCGTCTCCTTTATTCGCTTTGTCTGGTTCAAAGCACGTGCTTTTGTATGGTGCTCGTTGCCGCCCTGATTTATCGCCGATGTCAAAGAGATTTGTCTCAGATCTGATTGAAATCCTCCTTGTATAAATACAATTGTGCCCCCGAAAAGGGCGAATCCACCATCGGAGTTTAGTCGCAAGGAACCGGCGACAGTAAATCATGGAGTCTGGCTAACACCTTTATTTGGCTCACCGCTCGTCCAGTGACCATTCGACAGATTATATTTTTGTTGCACCCCCAAGTAAGTAATTGCTCCTCAGGATGTTGCACGGCGTTGACGGTAGGCAGACAAATGCCCCCAACAACATTGGGCCTGAACAAGTAGGCATGGGATCCGAGACAGAGAATTGACCCAATTCGTTGGATGCGGATAATATAACAGAGAGGAAAGCGCGAGAAATGGAGCCCAAAATAAGTGGCGGATGAAGCGGCCCAATACAAGCCACGAACCAGGAAGGCCTTCACTGACCGGAGGTAGCCACAGTCTCCCTTAACCATTGCAACGGACATCACCACGAGGGGGAGGAGCCCCATGACCCTCGGCCATCGTAGGACTGTGCCAATAATATTGGGCTACTTTGGTGCGCCATCGGCGACACTTCTTCACGGATAGGCCCCTCCTTCGTTGTGGATGTCGCACAGTTTCGGACAAAAGAGTATCAAACTAGCATTGTGACATCTCAATAGATGTTCCCCCTGTCAGTTTGTCTGATGAAACAAAAAGTGGCGACTGTTTAGCGGCCTGGGCCCCTGTATTCACCCATGTCTGGTCTCCATGTTGGCGCACAGGAGTCAAATTCTACGCGCCTCATTTTTGGCACAAGTAGCCCTCAATTCTCGACTTTGAAAAGAGAATTGCACGCAACCAGTAGTCAGGCCCCAATCAATGAACGAAACTTCAGTCCAACACAAGAGCACCTTGATTCCGCCTGTCAAAGCATCAACTTGGTGGCATCGATGCTCTTTTTTGAAACAGCACGATATCTGGTGGCACAAAGGACCAATACATTAGTGGTCAACTTCAGATCTTCACCCGGTCATTCTGAGGCTAGTTGTACAGGGTGCAACTGTTTTCCGAGCCTGGCGTAGAATAGAGGGAAGCTTTCAGCCATGCGAACCATTCATACGCATCAGTAGGTGCAATCGGGTTGTTTCCAGCCAAGGGAAAATGGAACAATTCTGGCGAAATGGGCCACTCTGGATTGCGGGGGTCTCACGCGCCATTCCCGCCTCATAAATACACAGGTACATCTTTTTCAAGTCTCTGGAAGGCTCAAACGAGCGATGTTGCTTCCTTGGGCTGATACGCGCGAAATTGGCATTGATTATTCAGCAAAACATTAGTCAAATCAAGCGCGATCCGCGTTGGACCTGAGTTGTTGGAGGCCAAAACTAGATACTGGGGGCAAATCAACCACACACAATTGTACTGATTATGGCGCCCAACTCGGGGCGGAATTGAATTTTCATGCATAAATTTGATAGAGGTCAGGGAGGATTAGAGCTGGTGCACGAAATCCAGCACACAACTGAGCTTACTCCCGTTTTTGTGCCAGGCCAAGTCGTGTAGAAAATTTCTGCCATCCTGGCTGGACGAACCACACTGCGACTGGAAGAAAATCCCAAATTTGATTCAAATTTGAATTTCGTTTTCACGCTGCCACGAGCATATCAAAAAGTACGGGGATGAGCATTCCCAAATTCAATCAGAGACCGGCTTTTCATCAACAGGCCTGACGGCTCAAGTTGTTCACACCCTAATGCTGTATGCGCGTCCTCCCTTGGAACCCACAACGAGGCTCTCATTTGGTCCAGTCTCCTTATTGTCAACACACACACACACGCACGCACAAATCGGCGGATTTAAATATGAATGCTCATTTGGGGGAAATATTCTGGGCAAAGAAGAAAACACATCCTGGAGCTTGTTCGACCAGGCGTGCTGCAGAGTAGCCAAGTTGCATGGGGCCTATTCGCGAGATGTGAATGAAATCGACCAAGTTCAAGACTCTTCTTGGCCTGCGAGGAGCATTGTGATTTCAGTTCGGATTCTGTTCTCCAGAATCAGGCGTTAATGAGCTATGAATTAAGTGCGATGATCACGGCAACCTTCAAGTTCTGTTGCATAATTCTAGCTGAATTTCTAGCACCCCGAGAGAAGTTGGACCGAATTGAGGGAAAAAAAAAACTAGACTGCTTGGTGCCAAGGCGCACGGATACTTAGGTGTTGCATAATATGGGCTCCGATCATTAGGCCGCACGAGAGGTGAGAAAATCCATCCTTGTAGCTTGCTAACGAGACCACCCTGAGCCAAGTCTACCATCATTGGCTCCCATAATTTTGAACTCACTTGTGTAATTGGCCTGCTACTTTTTCCTCTTGATCTAATTACAAAGCAAACTGCTTTCAGCGAGTAGCACAAGGTCCCTCATGAAGCGCGCTACAAGTGTCGGTAGTTGTGTGGCCTCGTTGGAGCACGTTGAGCGCAAAGAAGCGGGAGGCGCGAAAGAAGAAGCAGAGTAGATCGTGATTGGTCGATTCAGGCCTGCGTGTGATTACGCAATCGAGAAAGTGGCGAAAATCGAGCAATGGGCGCCCCCCACTCGGACGCGTGAGACCCACACACGACGAGGAGCTGGACGGGCTCTCTTATGTATTTGCATATTGCCGTCGACAAGCCATTCGTCCACCAACTGGACCGAGCGAGAAGGTGTAAACTACAAAGCCGAATCGAGACGGTCTATTAGGATAATTTATTGAGCAGTCGGCAGTCAAACTAGAGTCTGCGCAGAGCGTTGGGTGAAAAACTTCCACGCGATTTTTTGTTGCCTAAGATACGCTAATTATAATCCGAGATCAGCAAGACAATTTGGCCTTGAGTGATCTATAACAATACCTTATTAGTTTTATTATTATCATAACTAGTATCAACATCAGCAGTTCCAACCAGTTCTAATTACTTGAGTTTGTTGCATCGAATTCGAGGGGTTGCACATTGTATGCTGCTGCTGCTGATGTTGTTGTTGTTGCTGCTGCTGCTGCTGTTGATGTTGGAGATGCTGGTTTTGTTGTTGCTGCAGTGATTGAGTTTGCTGAGTAGAGGCTAATGAAGTGAGCTGTATTGCTTGAAAAGATTGAGCATGTTGAAATTGAGCTTGCTGCAGATGCTGGTGTGAAGACAATTGTTGCTGGATGGACGTTTGATAATTTTGCTGCCTCGACAATGCCATCACGGGCATACTACCACCATCAACTGGACTGTGCTGAATGGGGATTGGTGGCGACATTTTAGAAATAGCAGGAGAGAAATGTTGTGAGTGCATAATTTGATACGGCCGATACGATTGCTGCTCTGGAAGTTGTGGCAGCTTCTGAGCCGCTTGAGGACTAGTGCTTGGGTAACGAATAGCTTCAATAGCTTCGTCTTTCAACGTGTGTGGTGTTTGTAAAATGTTTGTATTAGTACTCAGAAATGTACACGCTTCAAGTGCAATGTTGCGCAAGGTGCTAAGGCCACAGCTCTGATCAAGCCACATAGACATTGTTTTATATGTTTCTTCCATCGATATAGTATTAACTGTTTGATAATAGGAATTGAACAAGCGCTCGATAAATAAACTAAATACCCAAAATTTCCAGTTTTCCATAGTACGACTCCTGATATAATCCTTGAGCATCTCTCTGGCTTGATTAGTTGCTTGACCAGCTGCACTTTGTCCACCAGTGCAACTACCTGAAGCTGGAAGCTGTGCTTGGCAATTGCTTATGGTTTGTTTGAGTGTTTCGATTTGCTTCTTCAAGCTGGCCTTCTCCTCAGCCTGTTGCTTTTGCTCTGAAGTCAGATTTGAAATGTGGGCCGCCGCTTTCTGAAGCATAGAGGCCTTGCTAATCTTGAAATTGACATTCTGATTCACAGAGGGCAGAATAGATCTGAGCGTGTCGAAACCATTCTTGATATTGCATCGACGCTTCTGCTCAGCATTGATATGGCAAACACGTCGCTGTTCGTTGCGACCACTCGAAGTAGAGCCAGCGCTGGACATTTGCATATCATGATCGATGGAGCCCATGTGCTCATCTTGATCCAAGTGATCTCCACTGATGGAACCACTGGTCACTCTTGTGGTGGTTTGAAGCTGATGTTGTCTTAGATCTAGCTGCATCTGTTGTTCGTTCAAGTTTTGATTCTGAATTTGCTGGTAGATAAGATTGTTATCTAGGTGGGTGCTGAATGAGCTGGCTGGTGGGTTTGTGCCAATCGACTGCTGAGCTTGGTGTTGCTGAAGCTGGTGGGAGACATAGGTTGCTGATGTGTTGGACATTTGTTGATGGTGCTGTAATTGTTGTTGTTGTTGCTGTTGTTGTAGCTGATTATGGTGGTGGACATGATCAGGAACCATTGTGATATCCATCTGCTGTTGTTGTTGAGGATGTTGCTGGAGTTGGTTCGAATAATAGCCTTGCTCATCCTCTAGTACAGGCGGTAGGTCGTCCAGGTTATAAGCTAAACCGACGTCATAATCAGGGTAGAACGGATACTCGGGGCCCGAAGTTGCCAAATTAGATGCTCGACTGTCCCAATCGAAGGAGCTCTGGTGAATGACATTGAACATGTTAGAGAGATGGTGGAAAAATGGTGGGCGTAAATGTTAGCTGAAGTGGTTCGCATCTCATGGCGGTCGCATGGTGGTGGTGGTTGTCTTGCGACAAAGAAAACATTGGCGAGCTAAAGACGCCGCATTGGGCTCATGCCGCAAGGAGTCCGCCTCACTACATACAATGCGAGCTCTAGATACAATGAGTTGATACAAAAAATCATTTTGGCAACTCATTGGCAAGTGTTCCCTTTGATGCACACACACACACTAGTATATCTCACTCTCACTCACTTGTGACACTTACCGGCCTAAAGCAGTGCAATTGATTCTTCTGTTTGTGTATATTGAATATTCTCCATTTTTTATACTCATCCACTATGGCTTTCTCTTTTCGCTTCCAATATTTTCCCTCCAAAACAATGGTCTCGGATTTCTTATGGACATCGGTCTCGGCTGGCGCAACAAATTGGCAACCAGGCGGCCTCCGTCCGCGTATATACTGCAGAAACCAGGCGCGCCAAATCAAATTGTTCAGTCTGATCTTATATTTTAATCTCAATTTCAAACCCTTGAAAGATTTCCACTTGGGGGACGTTAATTTGCTTGAATAGTAGAGTGACATGCATTGCAATAATTTGGTAAGAGATGTGTCAATTGTGACCTGGTGCGCGTGAGTTTGTTGCTGATTCTGGACCACGGCGGCGGCGGCAACTAATTGCAGTTGGTGCTCGTGTTGCCTCATGGCGAGCTCTTGTTGTCTCTGTAGCTGCATTTGCCTGCTGGCCTCACTAAATAGAGCTGCAGCAGCAGCAGTGGTCGAGAGTTGGACGGATGGCGGCCTACCAATAGCTGAGTGTTGGGATTGCGCCATCAATGATTGCGATGAGTTGCTTTGATTTGCTTGTGGTTGGTTCTGTTGCTGTTGATGTTGTTGTTGTTGTTGTTGTTGGTGCTGTTGGTGTTTCTGGTTTTGGCTCTGGTTCTGGTTTTGGGTCTGACTCTGTTGCAGTATCATGTTTGAGTTCAGATTCGATTCAGTTTGGCTAAGCAAGTTATTGTTGTTGATAACTAGATTTGTTGGCATTACGTTGGAAGAATTCGACGACGTTGTGCCACCACTATGGATGGCTGAAGCAGTGGAATAGACAGGTGAGGAGACGGCGTTTTGTGGAAGCGCATTCGCCGTTTGGGAGTCCATCATAATTTGGTCTTTTTGAATGCCATTATCATCGCACCTAATATCATCCGCTACTGATGGTCCTCCGGTGGAATTTTTGCTGTTGCTACTACTAGTATTTGTATAATAGGTGAGGTATTGATTTTGTTTCTGGGTCCTTTTGGTTGGCCTATCTAAATCATTCCAGCTAGTCACTTGTTCGTTGTTCTTACTCGATGGATAAGTGATTTCTAAATTCTTAGCGGCATCAGCAACCGAATCTGGATTATTGATGTCAATTTCGACACTCTGTCCATTGTCTCGTTCGCCGTCGCTTGAATCATCAGTGGGATCATTGTTATCATCGTCCTCATCATCATCTAAACGAGAGACCATAAAATGGCCACTATGTATGGAGCCCGACAACTGGGGTTTGTGTAGTTTGAACATATTAATATTGGCGGTTGGTTGCATCCAAAGGCTGTATATATGTGTGGACCTTTAGCGTTTAGATGATGGAATGTAGTAGCAAGTGAGAAGGGTTAAATAATTTCGACTATTCGAAGTGAGAGACAGAGACAGAGTCGAACGCTTCTTGCTAGTTTGACGGGCTGCTGTGACAGTGAATTTTTCACCTAGGCTCTACGATCATAATTTTAATTCTCTCCAGAATTATTATTGTTGATATTAGGAACGCTTTAGCTTCGCTGTGGAGGCATAGAACGTCAAGTATTACCAGACACTAGCATAGGAGAGAGAGAGACACAGATCGAGAGACAGAGGGCGAGAGCGAGTCTATGACTATCATAGCGAAGACCAAGCGAAAAGAGAGCGCGAGTAAGAGTGATAGACACAGAGAGAGACACACACAGTGAGAGAGCAAGCGACATGGAGGAGGCCTAGTGGCATTGCAATTGGAAAGCACGCGCACAACACTTGTTGCCCTCTCGTATTTTTGTTCGCCCGATCTTCTCCACTCTATGCGCACGGCCAGCCTTACCAACAGAGCCACCACTACGCCAATGATGATGACGATGATATTGCTGCTACTTCTGATGAGCAACAGTGCGACAACAACAACAACAACAACACTCTGTATCTGTGGGCACTTTTAGCTTGCAAAAATTAACGCATTAGCCACCAGCTCTCCGAAGAGCCTCCCTTGCGAGCGACTGAAAGAGGCGCACTCTTACTAGGGGTAGCCAACAAGTCATCCAGGCGAGTCTAGCTAGCTAGCTAGCTAGACTAGCAA